>Ga0163152_10000620_pt1 | contig 61075 bp, 44 predicted proteins | sample OliLakLV19MP8IB2_FD_148635 | JGI IMG/M metagenome (GOLD analysis project Ga0163152, IMG submission 148635) | Freshwater microbial mat bacterial communities from Lake Vanda, McMurdo Dry Valleys, Antarctica - Oligotrophic Lake LV.19.MP8.IB-2 | ecosystem: Environmental > Aquatic > Freshwater >... | reverse complement strand
CGCTCACCTGGTCCGTCAGTGACAACAGCGGCTGGGTCGTGCCCTCCCCCGCCGCGGGGACCGGCGCCGGCCAGGCTACGATCAGCGTGACCACCGGAACTCTGACCGCCGGCACCTACAACGGGGCCGTGACCCTGAATGCAACGGGCGCGTCCCCCGTCACTGTACCCGTGACCTTCACCGTCACGCCTGCCCCGATCCCGCCCATGCTGGGTGTGGCCCCTCTGAGTCTGGTCTTCACCGCTCAACAGGGCGGCGGCAATCCGCCCGCCCAGACCCTGGCGATCACGAATAAAGGCGGTGGCACGCTCACCTGGTCCGTCAGTGACAACAGCGGCTGGGTCGTGCCCTCCCCCGCCGCGGGGACCGGCGCCGGCCAGGCTACGATCAGCGTGACCACCGGCACTCTGACCGCCGGCACAGTACCCGTGACCTTCACCGTCACGCCTGCCCCGATCCCGCCCATGCTGGGTGTGGCCCCTCTGAGTCTGGCCTTCACCGCTCAACAGGGCGGCGGCAATCCGCCCGCCCAGACCCTGGCGATCACGAATAAAGGCGGCGGCACACTCACCTGGTCCGTCAGTGACAACAGCGGCTGGGTCGTGCCCTCCCCCGCCGCGGGGACCGGCGCCGGCCAGGCTACGATCAGCGTGACCACCGGAACTCTGACCGCCGGCACATACAGCGGAGCCGTGACCCTGAATGCAACGGGCGCGGCTGCGATGACCGTCCCCGTGACCTTCACCGTCACGCCCGGCGCCACCACAGCATCGACAGCCATCAGCTTGAGCCCATCGAATCTCACCTATACCGCGACGCAGGGAGCCGCAAATCCGGCAAATCAGAATATTTCTTTGACAAACACAGGCGGGATATTAAATTGGACGGTAAGCGATGATGCCTCGTGGCTGACAGTAAGTTCTGCGTCAGGTAGTGGCAGCCACACGTTAACGACAAGCGTCAATACGGCAGGGCTCAGCGCTGGAACATATACTGGCACACTCACAGTAAGCGCAGCCGACATCGCTTCGAAAACGGTCGCTGTCACACTGACAGTCAATGCCCCGTCGACCTCATCCACCCTGTTGACATGGAGTGCCAACACAGAAAAAGACCTGGCGGGGTACAAGATCTACCGCGCGACGAGATCTGGTGGATACGGTGCACCGATAGCCACACTCGATGCGAATGCCGTTACCTACACGGCCACAGGCCTTCAAATGGGAACGACATACTTTTTCGTCATCACCTCCTATGACACCGCGGGAAACGAAAGCCCTTATTCAAATGAAGTCAACAAGAGCGTTTTCTAGGCTTTTATGGGACGTATGGCGCGTGCATCGCGCCCGTATCTGGGCTTCGAATTCTGAATGTTAGGATGCTGACTTTTTGAGAGGGTGACGGTGATCACGAAGGTGCGGGCGGAGTCAGCGGCAACTCGATGAATGATCTCCCGGCATGACGTACTTGGGCAGAGAACAGGATAAAAATAGACGTGGGCCGTTTACCATGGTAAATGCAACAAGAATGGGAGGTACCCCATTGATTATGCGTATGAAAACAGCGATGTTCAATCGAACAGTTGCGACCCTAGGCCTGACGGCTTTGCTATGGCTTCTATGCACACTCACAATCCCAGACCCCTTACAGGCCGAGGTGTATTTCGATACCGACTTTGAGTCTTGCAACGTTGGAACAGGCAACGATTTCCCCTGCGAGGGATGGGACGACCTAGGAATTGAGGCGATTGATCATCTTGAAATAACCAACTCCATGGCTTTTTCTGGGACGAAATCGGTCAAGGGAACCTGGGACAATATCAACGGTAGTTCGATCAAGCCGTCCATTTATAAAACGTTCCCCAAAAGCGACCACATATTTGTGCGATTTGCCACCAGACAGTCTCCAGGGTTTCAGATCGGGTCGAACAACTTAACAAAAATGATACGGTTTCGTACCGATGGCGGCTACCCGGTATTCTTCGCCATGCTTGGCGCTGGAAAGTTTATTACTGCAGTGGAGAGGTCGTATGTAGGTGGCACTTACAGTGTATTTTCCGACGTTACGCCGTCACAGACCTCGTGGGATCAGGTCGAGGTCGAATGGAAGCTGAACACGCCAGGACAAAGTGATGGATTGATGCGTATGTGGATCAACGGGATCTTGCGTATTGAGAGACTGAATCAGCAATTTCTCGGCCCCCTGCCGACCAGTGTCGATGCCCAGAGAGTGTCTGTCCCTTCAACGACGCGATTTGACACGGCTCAGATCTACGTCCAAAGTGGATTAGGCAACATCTATTATGACCGTGTCGCGGTCGGTAATACCCGCATTGGCCCGGCGTCGGCAGGTAGAGACATCACGCCACCAGCCAGACCAACACTAAATCCAATCCCTTGAGGTGGCTAATTCCCTGTCTATTCCGTGCATGGCTCACGTCACAATATGCCTCATGCTGCCGCGTTTACTGTGACTGTCCCACTTCCCCTCGCCTGAAACCCTGCTTGTGTCCGCCGCATTATATGCCAAGATAGATTGGGCTTGGTCTTTCTAAAATCTGTCTGGTTTAGAGGTCAGTAATCCGTAAGACATCTCATGACCAACTAGGTTCGAGGCTCTGCACATGAAACTATGAGTGATTTAAACGGCTGAATTTTCGAGAATTTAATCGATGTATCCCGACTTTTCCTTGTGTAATATAATACGGCATTACTTTTGCTTTACAATGCTTGCTTTATGACCTGTGCTCGTTGTGCTCAATTTGAGTCTTGTGAGTCAATCCATGGCATGTAGAAATAACAGAAATATGAGGGACAATATTATGCGCATGTGGGCAGCGAAATTCAAAATGTCAGTTGCGACCGTAGGCCTGATGGTTCTGCTATGGCTTCTAAGTTCACTCATAATCCCAGGCCCCTTACAGGCGGCGGTTTATTTCGACTCAAGCTTTGAGACCTGTGCCGTTAGGACTGGGAACGATTTTCCCTGTGAGGGGTGGACCGACTACGCAACCGAGGCCGTGAACCATCTAGAAGTCACCAACTCCTTAGCTTTTAGTGGGGCAAAATCGGTCAAGGGGACTTGGGATAATGTAAACGGCAGCTCAATCATGCCATCCATTTACCACTTTTTCTCCAAGAGCGACCATATGTTTGTGCGATTCGCCACCAGACAGTCGACAGGGTTCAAGATCGGATCGAACAACTACACGAAAATGGTGCGGTTTCGGACAGATGGTGGCTACCCGGTGTTCACAGTCTTGTTTGGTTCAGGAAAGTACGTGCTGGGCGTGGAGGGGTCGTATGTCGGTGGCACCTTTATTCCTACTTCCAGTGTCACGCCGTCCCAGACATCGTGGGATCAGGTCGAGGTCGAAGTACAACTGAACACGCCAGGGCAAAGTAATGGATTGATGCGCATGTGGATCAACGGGACCTTGCGTATCGAGAAACTGAGCCAGCAATTTCGCGGACCCACGTCGACAAGTATCAATAGCCAGGGATTGCTCGTCCCTTCGACCACACGCTTTGACACGGCCCAGATCTATGTGCAAAGCGGATTAGGCAGTATCTATTATGACCGTTTTGCGGTTGGCAGTACCCGCATTGGCCTGACGACAGGCCAGACAAGTAGTGATACCACACCACCCAACATACCAACAGGCGTACAATGACGGCCTTGAGTAGAGCCCTATTCAGTAGATTCTGCTGAACAGCTACGGTTGTTGACTCGGTCGGTGCGCGCAGACGAGAACATTTTTACCGAAAAGACGACTCACCGCTCGATCAAGCAGCAGGCTGACGGGAAAAATGTACCTGTCAAACAATATCAGGCCCTGTTGGTTGACGTTGCCTTCTCTGTTACCGAACCACTTGAAGACCAACGTTGCCAAAAATCCTAAACTATCCACATATTCCGCCCTATCCACGTGAAAGCCACTCGCGCTCACCAACCTCACAAGACCAGACCTCGTATATCGCCTCCTGTGCCCGACCATTTTGTCCATGGCCGAATATAAGTAGGGAAATGCCGGTACGTACACCATAAGGCTGCCTCCAGGGCGAAGACGTTTATACAGCTGGACGAGGATCTCGGCGTCGTCGTCAATATGCTCGAGTACGTTCAAGGTGTAGATGTAGTCGACAGACTCCGGCGAGACATGATCAAGAGTCTTGTACGTTTCGAATCCCAACCGATCTAGTCTCAGACAAAGGCTATGATCCGGCTCGATACAAGCCACCTTCATGCCGGCAGCCCTACAGCCAGCAGCGAAGGTACCGATTCCAGCACCGAAATCGACTACAACACGAGCGTCACGCCGGCTCCCCAGAACAATACTGAGCAAGTGAGCATTGTAGTTCTTCGCTTGCTGCAGAACCTCAAGGTTATGTAGCCCCTCATAGAGATCTGTCATCAAGTTCTCCGGATCTGTTGCAAGGGACACCGTTGCGCGAAGGTGCCGGCTGCAAATGTCCAAACATGGTGTGATTACCTAGACTCACGGCGTATCGTGAAGCTGTGATCGATAGGAAGCTCTCTGAGCTGCCTATCCAAGTTCAGGATCTGATAGGTAAGTTCTTTGAAATTTCTAGCTAGCGTGTTCAGAATCAGCCCGACGGAAATACTTAATAGCCCCGTCAGACACAATACTGCAGCCAGAATTGCACTAGGCAACCTCGGCACCAGACCGGTCCTGAAATACTCCACGACAACGGAGAACCCGATAGCCGAGCCGGCTACAATCAAAATGATCCCGGCCAGCCCGAAGACTGTCAGCGGTTTATACGTGCGGAACAGATCGAAGATCGTATACAAAATCTTCAAACCATCAGAAACGATTCTGATTTTTGATTCACCCCCTGGCGGGCGATCAACCAGTTTCACCGGAATTTCCCAAACACGCATATCTTTGTGCAAGGCCTGAATGCTCAGCTCGGTTTCAATTTGGAATCCCTGACTCAATACAGGAATTGTTCGAACAAATTCCCTGGTCATCACCCGGTATCCAGACAAAATATCCGTCAGGGAAGAACTAAAAACCGTGTTCACAACAAACAGAAACAGCCTGTTACCAAAAAGATTCATTTGATGCATCTCTGAAGACTTGTCCAATAATCTCGAACCCACTACCATATCGGCTTTGCCTTCCAAGACAGGCCTGAGTAAGTCATGGACTTTGTCAGCGGGATAGGTAGTATCACCATCAACAAGAACATAAATATCCGCGTCAACCTGCTGAAACATGCTCTTGACGACGTTGCCTTTTCCTTGACGATATTCATGCGAGACCAGCGCACCCGCTGATCGAGCAATTGCCGCTGTGCCATCCAAGGAATTGTTGTCAAACACGTGAATCGTTGCGAATGGCAGCTCCCGACGAAAATCGGCAATAACCTGAGCGATCGTTGCAGCTTCATTGAAGCACGGAATGATTACTGCCACGACTGGTTCTCTTTCACTATCGGTCATGTGGACATTCACAGTTCAATCCTCCTGATGCGGCGCCTCAGTAAGCTGAGGGTGTCGTTGTGCGACACCGACTTACCTCAATTCTTCTTCAACAGTTTCTCACCATCGTGGCACTGGAGTGCAGAATACCAGCCCTTTCCAAAATCGAAATGATCGCAAATGCTGCGAACCCAATTAGATAAGGCATTGCAGGCATCAAATACCGAAACAGTGGGAGAGAAACCCAATGAACCAGGATAAAGTAAGCCACAATACTGAATGGGACCCACACCAATAGCATCTTCCTGCGCCATGCTAGTATCAGTCCGATTACGGCAAATAAATAAATCGGCAGATTGACGGCAAGGATAATCGCGTCGTTACGTCCAGATTCTCCTGCATACCACAGGCGCAAGAACTTCCTTGAAAGAAAGGAAACAAATGAGACTGGATCGTTGAGAAGGCGGCTTTTGTAATTCTCCATCCCAGCCCTGGCATTAAATTTATCAACCACTGATGGCTTACTCCCTTTTGGTGGAACATTCACGCTATTTGCGAGAAGGGTTTCATAGTATCCCGGCCATTTCTTCAGCGCATCGTTGGCAAAAAAAATCTCCGTCGAACCTTGAAGAAACACGAATCCACCAGCAGTTCCAACCGGAACAAAGTCTTCCAGTACTGTGTAGTTACGGATCGCCCACGGGGAGATAACTATCGCAAATGACAAACATAACGCTCCGCTGGAAAGAAAAAGTATTTTGGTTGGCCTCTTATTAATCAGCATGAGCATGGCAAGAAACACGATCGGGAAAAATTGGGTGACCCCTCTCGTGAGAGTTGCGAGGCCCAACAAGACACCAGCGGCACAATAATAGTACGTGTTCTGAGAGCGGATGGCATAGAGACCCAGAAGCATGAATGCGCTTAAGAAAAAAGTAAACAACGGTTCCGACGCGATCGTAGTGCTAAGATAAACGGAGAATGGATAAATAGCCATCATACCAGCGGATAGCATTCCCGTGTATAAGCCCAACGTCTCCCTGATAACGATATACACAAACACCACCGTCAAGGAGTCCAATATAATCTGAGCGATTTTTACGGGAAGCTGATCGTCACCGAACAGCGTAAGAAAGGCTGCAATAAATACGGCATACATAGGAGGAGCATAGACGGGAAAGGATGGGTCTCGAAACCCATCTCCATGCACAATCAACTGCGCGCCTCCCCAGTATGCAACCTCGGCGCTCTTATCGAGGGGAGGCGGAGGGAAAATTGCCAATGCGCTCAATCTCAGTAGCAAGGCGACGATAAAAATACCGACGACGATTCTTGTCTGGTTCATTACCGCGAAGCCTTTCCCTGGCTAAACCTCTTTCGCATTTGTACGGCCAGTACATAGGCCGCCACTAAACTCCCCTCCAGCAATGCAGCCATCATCACGACCATAAGCTGTGGGGCCTCGACAAACGCCGGCCGCTGAAGATCGTCGACGCTTGTTCCCATGGTGACGCTTAGTATTTTGTAGAGAGGCCACGTCACGGCCCATTTCTCCCAATTGATAGTCTTTGCGTACTCATAAGAATAGTCATCGAGCGGGTACTTGCGCAGGTCACTCGCCCCAGGACGTATACCCTGTTCTACAAGGCTCTGGATACGGTCGCGCAAAATCTTCGGCGATTGCCGTAGCTCTCGAATGCTGTAATAGCCTCCGCTCGAGCGAGGGAACCATAAACCAAAATCCGGGTCCGCGACCATCTTTCCAGTCTCCGCCTCCAATTCTACTACGGCATGCACCGACTTCATTTCCTTTGTATAGAGGGCCCACTTCGAAGCCTCTATCCCATGCAAACGCAACATTCTGATAATCAGACGAGACCGGTCAGCACAATCCCCTCCCTGTTCCATCACTTGCCGTGGCATCGGGCGAAGGAAGCTGAAAATCGGCAACAGGAAATATGGGCTGTCCTGCCGCGTAGCAGAAAATTCCTTCACAGGTAAATTTTTGAGAGATTCGACCACTTTGATCGCTTGCTCGCTGGGCGGCAGAGAGCGAGGAGCAGTACGATCCATCAGGCCTAAAAGATAGTCCTCTTCGCGTAAGTAGTCTATAATACTTATGCATTGCAACACGAACAAACATGCGATCACGAGAGCGATGACGTATCGAATTCGCATAAAACACCGTAGGCCTGAACGCTGCTTACGACTTTCCTGAACTTGGCGTTGACTGGTTCATGTATAGCCCATACCAAAGCACGAGATTTAAGATCAACCACAGTTTTGTCTCATGATTCCGAATATGTCTCTCATGTTCATGGACAAGTTTCTCTACCGTATGAACGTTGAACAACCCCACTCTCCTCAAGGATTCACGGGACAGATGATCGCGAACCATTTCTCGAAGAGGGCCTCGCAACCAATCACTTAGAGGAATAGAAAATCCCTGCTTCCGACGAGACAAAATATTCTGTGGCAAGAGTCCTTCGAGTGCTTTGACCAGTACATACTTCTTTGTCATTCCATTGATCTTGTACTTGGAAGGGATGGTCGCTGCAAACTCGACGACCTTGTGATCCAGAAACGGCACACGGACTTCAAGGGAATGCCACATACTGAGTCGATCTGTTTTTCGCAACTCATCGCCAGGAAGATAGGTCTCCATGTCCGCGAACAGCATCCATTCCAACGGGTCTTCAAAAGGACCGACTCGCTCCATGGCGATCCGGGTCGAATAGTTCCCTGACCGCCTGAGCGCATTGCGCACATCTTCACTGAACAGTTCCGACTTTTCCTGCTCATCGAACGCGGCCAAGAAGCTCTGATATCTTTGCGGGAAGGGAAGATCGGCGCCGTGAGCAAAGCGCTTGAGGCGATCGACCCAGAGCCCGGCCGATCGTACCTCAGGAAGGCCCTTGATGACGGGATCGAGGATGCCTCGGCGCAGTGCGTGAGGTATCATCCGATACCGCTCCGCCGCTAAGACTCCCCGATAGCGTTCATACCCTGCAAAGAGTTCATCTCCACCAGTGCCCGATAAGGCAACCGTGACATACTTTCGCGCAGCCTCGGAGATCATATAGTTGGGAATGACCGAGGAATCTCCAAACGGCTCGTCAAACGACTGAATAATCGCCGGCAGCATCCCTTCGATCTGGGCTTGGGGATTTTCGTACAAATATTCCGAGTGATCGGTGCCATACTGCCTCGCAATGGCTTGGGCAAACGGTCGCTCATCAACGCCGACTTGCCCCGCCTCAAACCCGATGGTAAAGGTCTTCACTTTCCCCTGCCCTGCTCTCGCCATGAGCGCGACGATCGCACTGGAGTCGATTCCTCCACTCAAGAAGGCGCCAAGCGGTACCTCGCTGACCAAATGTAGTCTGACCGCCTCTTCAAGATGGTGCAACAGACCCTCGGCATAATACTCGATGGATTGATGACCATCTCCGCTAGGCTTCAATTGCCAATACCGGCGCAGATGCAAGGTCCCGTTGCTCCAGACCGCAATGTGGGCTGGAGGAATCTCGTGAATCCCCTCATAGATCGTATGCGGACCTGGCACGTATTTGAATGTGAAATAATCGGAGAGGGCTTCCAGGTTGATGGTCCGCTCGAAACCGGGAATTGCGAGCAGGCACTTGAGTTCACTGCCGAAATACAGGGCATTCTTTTGTTGCACATAATAAAAGGGTTTGATTCCGAGTCGATCCCGCCCGAGCAGGAGCTTTTTCTGCCGATCATCCCAAATTGCGAACGCAAACATCCCTCGAAGATGTGAGACTAGATCCTCACCAAACTCCTCATACAAATGGACCAGGCACTCGGTATCGGAAGACGTCGCGAGGCGATGGCCACGTTTTTGGAGATCCTCTCTCAGTTCCCGATAGTTGTATATCTCTCCATTGAAGACCACCCATACCGTGCGATCTTCATTATGGATCGGCTGCTTCCCGGCATGCACATCGATGATCGACAGCCGTCGCATGCCCAAGCCCACGCAATCCCCAAAGTAAAACCCATCGTCATCCGGGCCACGCCGCCGAATGAGTGCACACATCCGCCGGACCAACGGCTGATCAATGTGTCCCGGCTCTGCATGAACGGCTCCGACAATGCCACACATGGGTAAGACCTCAGCGATTCACATGCTGCGAAGAAGTAGCGGCACGGGATTTTTTCCCCCAGTCTCGCCGACCATATCCAAGCATTCCCAGTAACTCAATGGTGAGACGCCACGGCAAAAACACAGGGACTAATACCAGCCCTGCCAGTGCTTTTCCCGGCGCCTCCGTAGAGAGTATCCCCAGCACAAAGTAGCCGGCGATGGCCGCAAAAATGGCCGCGGCCCAATAGAAAGAAAACCCCCAGAATGGATCCCCTATATTGATCACGCTCCCCACCAGACAGAGTAGTGCCAGCGACGCTTGACTCGAGTAGTTCGGCGCCACGAGGGTCACAGCCGAGTCGATCAAGGAGACCGATCCCGTTTGAATCCCCTGTCGGATCAGCGCCCACACTTTGCTGCCCATAACAGCATACCTGCCACTCGCCCATCGCAACCGTTGATGCGAAGCCTGCTTAAAGTTCTGTGATTCCTTCGCGAAGGTTTTGGCCAGCGGATTAAAGTAAATCTGTTCACCTTTCAAGAGAAGCTCAACTGAGAATTCCCAATCTTCTCCGACTGAAAAAGCCGTCCATCCTTGCCGTTCCAATACTCCTGCACCCAAACACATCCCGGTGCCTGTGAGCATTCCCTGAAGTCCGATCGCCATTTTCCCGGCATAGTACCGACCATTTCGCAGGACACCTGTCACCGCCATAATCCTTGTAAATGGACTACTCCAGGGATTTGAGATGTAATTATATCCTTGCTGTACTTGGCGACCGGCCCAGTACTCCACATTGAACGCGGAGAGGAGATCGCGGTCCGCAAGGGTATCGGCATCAACGATGACGACGGCATCAAAGGCAATCTGAGCGGTTTTTGCCTCTTGAATGCCCCAGGCCAGGGCTGCCCCTTTTCCAGGCAGGCCATCGAACCGTTCAAAACATTGGGCATTCAAGCTTCTCGCAACAGTAGCCGTCTTGTCTGTACAGCGGTCAGCAATGACAAGAACCCGGTAGCGTTCACTTGAATAATTCAGATCGCGCAGACTTTCAAGCGTACTTGCGATCCCCACCTCCTCATTATGGGCAGGAATCAGGACAAGAAACCGTGCTTGATTGACCCCGGTATTTGCTTGGGGAGGACGATAGAAAAACGAACTTATCGCAAGGAACCACTCATACAGGACTAACAACGTCAGTGGGAATAATATCAGTAGAAGCAATATCCCAACGATGGTGGTCATGAAATATAGGGTTACCAGAGCTAGGAACCAGATGGCTTGGGTGCCAAGCCATCGATGTTTTTCGCGAGATCGGCAATCGCTGAGGTGTCATAGGGCAGCACCGCGAATACTTTGGCCACGTTGATAGCCGGCTTACCCGGACGGAGTACCTTTTGCAGACCAGTCGCGAGCCATGAGAGCGGCACGAGGGCAACGGTCGGGAGCCAAAGAACCGTAAGGTCGGGATTGGCCTTTCTCAGATGATCCAACAATTCACGTTTGGTCGGCGAAACAGGGTCAAGGAGGTTCAATGGGCTCGGTACGCTGTCCCAGCTATCAACCATCCAGGCCAGAAACCGGCCTGCAAATCCAACGTCCACAACCCCTAGCCTATCGCTTGGGGATCCAACTGCCAGAAAGAAATTTCCCAGCCGCTTGCCGAGGCGGCCTGGGGGATCGAAGTCCCCATAGTTCACTAATGCCCCTGGACGTGCAATCTTCACCGAAACACCGAGATCCTTACCCAATTGAACCGCGAGCTTTTCTGACTCAAGCTTGCCCCAGACATAGGGCCCAGATCCCTTACTATCCGGCTCAAGCGGATGATTGTCGCCGATAGGTGAGCCAGTCCCCTGAGCCAATACGGCCAGACTGCTCACATGAATAAAATGCGCGGTGCCGGCAGCTGCCGCTCCCTTCACCATATTTGCTGTGGCGTCGAGCGAATTACGCTGATGCTCAGGCCAACCACCCGCAGTTTCAGCTGCTGCGTGAATAACCGTATCAACACCCTTGAACAGATGCGAATCTACGCCTGTTGCCACATCCGCCACGACATACTCCGCACCCGCGATCCGTTCCCAGGGGGATGGCTCGCGACGCGCCACGACACGAACGGGACGATCACGCTTCAGCAACGCCCGAACGATCTCCTTCCCGAGAAACCCAGTCCCACCAGTCACAAGTACGCCCCGGCTATCGACTGGTCTCGGCGCCGCGGAGGCTAAGGCCTTTGCCTCTCCAACCTTGAGCGCCTCCGCCACACGTTCGCAAATACGGACAGTGTCAAGCAGACTTTCAGGAGACAGCGGAGACGGGCTCTTCGTACGTACAGACTCGTAGAAAGCGGAGAAGAGCTCTGTCAGGCCTGGATAGCTGCGCTGGCTCTTGAGAAATCGGTTCGCCATCGCTGAGGTCGTTCCGGTCAGGAGTTGCCAACCCTGTCGATAGGGAGCGAATAACTTATCGATGCCGGACGAACCTGGACCGATCGACCGTTGCGTGGTGCTCCTGACGTAATCCGCAAAGAGAGCCCCGTTTTTTCCTACCACCCGCAGATAGCTTTCGACAGGACGGCCCTCGAGTGTCACAACTAGCGTCCCGGTGACCTCGCCACGCCTCACAAGCGCATGCACCGTCCCGGCTTGGCTCACCTCGAGCGATACCAGCTCGACATCTCCTATAGTCGCCTGTTCAAGAACCCGCAGCAATAAATAGACCGGGTGCGGCAGGATATCGAGCAATTGATGATCCGCACGGAGCACGGTTCTCCCACCAGGCGCGTGTCTGACTGTGCGGAAAGAAAAGTAGCTCTCGACGTGGACGACCCGGCCGATTGAGGGTAGAAACTGAGTGAGCACCCTGGTCGGTGGCTCATAGAGGAGCTGGTGACCGGCGCAGACCAGTAGATTCTTCGTGCGGGCCTCATCAAGAATCTGTTGCGCATCTTCGACCCGCTCTGTAAAAGGTTTTTCGACGTAGATATGGCTTCCTGTTTGTATCGCTGCTCGCGCAAGAGGTGCGTGCGAGGCTGGAGGCGTACAGATATGCACCACATCAGGTCGTTCAGCAGCCAGCAGTTCTTCAGGAGTGCCATAACTCTTGATTCCCGGCACAATGCTTCGCATCGCAGCCTGGGCAATATCAGAGGGATCTGCCACCGCAACCAGCTCAGCGCCTGCGCATCGTAAGATCGCGCGGGCATGGTGCTGGGCATGCCGACCGGCGCCGAATAGTGCTATACGCAGCATCCTTGCTCCTAGAGTAATACAGGTCTCGCCTATCACTGCAGCCTCCCATCAAGGCTGTCCGAACGAACCTTAGAGTACACGGAGATCAGGGGTTAGTTGGCAAGCTTTGATTCACCCCCGGCATCGGGAAATGGCGCAGCACCAGCTTGGCTCTCTTCTCAACCTGACGGAGATCGTCCACAACTTATTCTCAGGAACATTCACCAAACCGATCTAGTCTACCCCAGCCCTCATTTGATGCTATCTTGTTGCTCTGGGACTCCAAATGTTCCCTCCAGCGTTAATTTCTCAGAACATGGATTACCTCCCCACACTCTCATACAAGGACGTCACTTTTCTGCACATCGCCTTTGATGAAAAACACGTCTCCACCTTCAACCTGGCTGCTCCCCTAAGGCGAGCAGCTAACGATGTATCGTGAATTAACAATCGACAGGCTTCGGCTAGTTCATTTTCTTTCCCCGCAGATACCAGAAGACCATTGACCTCGTGATCCACAACCTCTGGTATGCCCCCAACCCTGCTAGCGATGACGGCTTTGTTAAGAGCCATTGCTTCCAGCAGAACCATGGGAATGCCCTCGTGGTATGAGGGTAAAACAAAGATATCTATCGCTTCGATCACCTCATACACATCATCACGATGCCCGACAAAAATTACTTTTCCTCCGAGACCCAGGCTTATCGCTAACTCCTTAAGAGAGCCTTCTAGCGGGCCTTCACCCACTATAAGAAACAGTAGATTGCCGTTCTCTTGCTGCACCAGTCTTGCTGCACATTTCAAAAAAGTTTGGTGGCCCTTGATGGGAGTCAAGCGGCCCACAACACCAATAACCGTGTCGCTTTCAAGAATTCCCAATTCCTTTCTGAGTACACACTGGTTCCCGCGTACTCGTACTCTATCAAGATCTATACCATTGGAGATGCAACGTATCTTGGCATTACCTACATAACCAACCAAGTCACAAATCTCTGACGATACAGCTATGACATTTGTCGCAATGTACTTATTGACAATTTTTGACAACATCTCATAGAAGGTCATCTTGAATTGATTCCAACCCGTAAAAGGTTCAGGCGCTCCATGAACAGTTCTCACGAGCACAGCGCTGGGACAGAAAAGTCGAGCCAGCCCGCTCAGTACCGTGTCTTTCGGTTTATGCGAATGAATAATTACGCCCGGCTCGTTTCTTAAATAACTCACAAGGTGTCTCAAAAGAGCCAGAGATCCGGTCGCTTTTTCATCAAAAACTGTCACACGTATCCCTTGCAGTCTTAGCTCATCAGCCAGACGTCCATGATTGAATAACACGACAGATATTTCAAAAAGATCACTCTTCGCCAGGCAAGGCAAAAGTGTAGCAATTTGCGCTTCAGCTCCTCCCCAGAGATCCCCTATCGTCACATGACAAACGCGCATCAGCAAATATCCCGAACCCAACTCAAAAGTTCTTTTGCCTTAGAGAAGAGTATCTCCACCTGTCGATACTTACAACTCCTGATACGGAATCAGTCTTATCGGAGATATAATGGCTTCTTGCCAGCTTGAAAGAAGAAGCCCTGTTTCCTCTTGAAACTTCGTATTCCCAGGATGAACCATTAATTCAATAGATTCATATGGCAGCGTAACTTTTGTAGCTAAGTCATAAAATACTGCAAACGATGTAAAGGCGGAGGTACAGGTAGTTGACTGATAGTGCCGCAAGGCGAAATCCCACACCTTTTTCTTCAACAGCAACTGCCAGGAAACAGGAGCGTCCAGCGGATATACATTGCGAGTAGTTCGCACTTTCCAAACGCCAAAATGCTTCTGCAACCTTTTCAGCACTGGCAACAAACCAGGAAGAGTATGTACATGGTTATGAGAATCAAAATGACTAACCCGCACTCCATAGGAGAGTAGCAGCTCGACCTGCAACTTCAATTCTCTGAACATACATTCACGCAACTCTTTAGTAATTTTTTTAGAACGGAGAACATTCTCGTTCGAGAAACAGCCGTCTTCATCGAGACAGCATGCAAGCTCTCCCAAACCGAGCCTCGGTGTAAGAGGAGCAAACTCCGTTAGATTCAGATGAACACCAAATGAACATCGGGCGTCCTTCGGAAGCTGTTTCACACCTTCTTGAATAGCTGGAGCATTGGCGAGCATTGTGAGAGATGTAATTCTGCCTTTGCCCATGAGGTCAAGAATAGCAGCATTTACATCCGTGCTTAGGCCGAAATCATCAGCATTTATGATCACTTTCATCAGGTCGTGTTCCGCTCTCAGCTTGAAAATGCGAGGACATTCCGTTGTTACCTGCACTCTTTTTATGCACTAGCCGGCATCGGATCGAACGGTTGACGATTCAATCGTGCAATCAACCCGAATAAAATCACACGACAAGTTTCCATGCGACAGATCAAGAACCATTCCGGATCCTTGCCCCGCCACAAATCCAAGCGTGTCTAATATTTGCTTAGCAGGACGGTTTCGTGCTGTTTCTGAAAAGTTTACACGCAGATATCTCGCCATTTTGCTATTGTGATGAGTACTGAGATGCGAGAACCAAGCCTTCTCAATAAACTTTCCCTGAACCCTACAAGACAACATGAAATCGTCAACGCTAACCTCATCCTTTGAATGTCTGACTACACAGAATCCCACGATTCCATAGGATCCAAACCTATCTGAACACCCCAGTACATACTTCTCGTAGCCTTCAGAAGAAATAACATGCTGCACTTCTGCCTTGCCGTACTTTCGGCCAGAGAAATTAAGCTGATTTGTGCGTTGAACTAAGTCAGAAATCCTTTCAAAGTCTTCTTCACTATACTGTTTTACGGTCACACGAATGGCACAATGAGCTAAGAAACCGATGAAATCATCTGTATATCGCTCTTGCGTTTCATCTCTCAGCATAGCCGTCCGGTAATATTCCCGTCGATTCCTAGCATCCTTTGAGGAACTACCCTGGAAGCGGGGATTTGCACTTATTTCCTGAACGTCGGAGATTGGCACACAGGTTACCATTGGTAAAGCTTGCTTCACCTCATCTAGTTCGAAAGGATTGTCATCCACAAAAGCAAATGTGTCCAAACCAATATTGAGCAGTTCAGCTATCCGACGAACATTTTGACTCTTGGGCAACCAGTTAATTTGAGGGTAGAGCATATAATCGGCGAGGCCAAATTTCACAAGTTGATCGTTGGCTCTATCGAAATCATTCTTACTACACACACTCATGAGTATTCCTCTTCCATCGAGAGCCTTAATCATGGTTACAATTTCAGCGCGAGGGATTACCTCTTCCTGTTCTACTAGAATCCCGTCCCACAACGTATTATCGAGATCCCATACCACGCACTTAATGTTGGGGAGCTGACTTTTCCCAGAATCCTGTTTTTCAAACACTACAAAATCTGCGGTCAGAATTACGAGGCGGAGGGTGGCATCGCCTTCAGGTGTCAAAGAAATATCAAACAGATCACCTTGATCCAGGAGCTTTTGAAATAACTGCCGATCGATTTGATGAACGGAATAACCTGGCCTGACACTAATCGTAGCGGCAAACGAAGTACCTAGTTTGACGAGATGAGCTCGATTGTCATCGTCAGTTCTTGCAGGAGTCATTCGAAACTGCAAATTAACTGGGCTCACAGAGGGATTAACTAGCTCTAGCAAAAAAGCATCTGGCCGCTTCCCGCGTGATGATCTTCCAAAACGCCACTTTGCGACGCGATCCACTATAGAATGCGAGAGGGATTGCCATCGGATGTCCCCAGTAATGCGAGTCAGAAATTTTCCTGCCAGATCAATAATTGGAAGCATAGCTCCAACAAGCTTCTCCTTCTTCACGACCGAGGAAACAGACTCCATATGAAAATTTGCCCTCGCTTCTAGCTTTCCCCACCTTTTGAACTCAACCTCTGCTCCATAGCCTCGCAAGGAGCGGAACTCTTCGTTCCGCCACATCCCAAAGGTCAATCGTCGGCAGCGTTTGTCTGGTCTGGCCTGGTAAAGATCACACGAGGCAAAACATGAAGGGGCTGCGCACTCGATGCAATGTTCCCCCCAAAACATGAGCGACATCTCTGAGACATTGTCAAAGAATCTGTACTCATCTGATTTCGATAAAGGGCTACCGTGCAATGATGATTCATACAGATGGAACTCAAACATAGGTCTTCCCTTTGTTACCAATCAGTAAGACAGCTTTCCGTCCCGTTCAAAAAATTATGTAGTAACTTGAGAACCATCTGGAAGATCTCCGGTAAACTGCTCGTCGAAATTCAAATGTAATCTAACCCGGAGCTATACACTCCACTATAAGCCCCACATGGTTATAAGCGCTACCCAGACTCACCTCGGATTACGCATTAACCCAAAAACCCTATTAGGGGTTGGAACCGTAATCTGATCAGATGGGGTATCGCTCGCAGCAAATTCCAATTGACATGGGTAGGACCTGGTAAACACCGAGAGCGCCCATGACTCCTCGCCAAAAAACTCATCAAACAAAAAATAATATCGATCTAACCATTGCCAGAGGAAGGTAAGAACAAAGAGAGTTGAAGAGAAAAGATCAGCATCAAAATGCACGAGAATAGTTCTTCCTTCCGCTGCTACTTTTATTGCATCGATTGTCTCCGGAAGCGTATCTGAGAACAAACCTTTCACGAAACTGACACGAGAATCATCAACGACGGGCTCCTGGCCTTTGCAGGTGAAAGTCCCCAAGGGCAGGTTTCCCACCTCCCAGTTTTCAGGAAGGCCAGTAAAAGTATCAAACCCGAAAAAGAGTGAGCTAGGATTACTGAATTTCCTTGAAAACCATACAATACTTTCGCCGCGATGTACGCCAAACTCTAACAATAGAACAGGCTTATCCGACCCAATTTGATCGACGATATTGCTCCAAAAAATTTCTCTATCGTTATAGGTGTGTGGGATTCTTGTCGTCAGCAACATTCTGCCAACAAACTCTGAATAGGAGAGACATACAATCAATTTATCCGTTATACTTCGAGACAGCCGAGTTCGTATGATCAAATTCCTCAAAAATCGTTTCATGATTTTCATAGGCTGCTCGTAAACTCCCTCGTGAAGAAGACAGTTTCAAAGAACAATTTCCGACACCGGCATACAGCTACCATTGGCTTTATCGGCTCTTACCGCCAGGTTTCTTTTTTTCAGTTGGCGTAGCTACTTCACGTTGCGACACTAAGACTTGCATATCTTGCCCGCCACTTCTAGAACGTCTCATCCCAGATGCTATGTTTACGACAAGGGCCCTGGCCATCGCTCAAATGCAGCACCGGCCCTCTTTCGGTACCTGTATTATTCCAAGGGAAAGCCACTCAAAGCCCGACCAACTTCGAAGAATACTAGACGCCTAGATCGAGATCGTATACCTGATCAATTCGGTAGAAAATGGGGGCGTTTCTGCCACTCAGTATAAAGCGACTGCGCTTCTTCTACAAAGTGCATATGACCTGAACATTCATGCAGGCATTCAATCCAAAATCATCAGCAATAATTTTCCTCATTGTTCCATCTCGCACATATAATATAATAGTGTCCCGGCGTCGATCTAGCTTTCATGATATTATAGCCCCCTATGCTCTACCTGTCACAGGTATCAACAATCTCTCACGAAAGATTCTGTGTCATATCAGCTTCAACAACAATAGTGTACGCTGCACCTTCGCACCAGCCCATAGATCACCGACAGCAACATGGCAGATTGAGAGGGGGCTTAACCAGAAAGGGCATTCAAGGGCTCTGACGGCAATTTCCATACTTCTTGCGAGAGCCTGAACTTCCATCAGCGATCTCAGACATAGTATCGTTTTCAGTCTCTGCATCTCGTTTGTCAACAAGCTGCTAGGAACGAGAAATTGGTCGCTCGCCAAGCCGTGGAAGCGGAATGCCCCCCCAGGGATGTTTTGTCGGAGCCGCTGCAGGAAGTGCTCCTTCACTCTGCGTCTCAGAAATATTGCGGAGGGCTACGACGAGGGCCGTCATGATCCACAGAGCGGGATACCACAGGACAGAAATAAATACCCCGGTGACGATGAATCCGATCAAACTCCCCTCCATCGCTCTCGCGAGATACACACGAATATCTTCTCCGACTTGGACGATCTCACCATGCTTCTGTCTTGAACCGGGAGGGGCAAATCTCTTCCTCACGAACTTTAGATCTTTGTAGCACTGCAACAGCATCCCACCTATGATCACGATCCCAGCTAGACCTAATTCAGAGATAAGGGTCACCCAAGCAGAATGGGCCGCCCGGCCCGCGAACGATCTGTCGTTAAACGTTTGGCCGTGCTCATACGACATAAATGCCCAGGGAAAGTTGCTCTGCCCGACCCCGATGATAGGATTTGAATAAAACATGTCCATCCCAATACCCCAGGTATAGAGTCTTGCAGCGCCGGTTCCAACCCCCATAGTCTCATCGCTGGTTGAAGAGCTGATCTCGTTCCAGTATTTTTCAGGAGCAAGCACCAGCATGAACAGCACCGCCACAACCACCACGATGAAAGCATTGAGTTTCTTGGGCGAGCGGTACCAACAGTAGGCTCCCACCGAGGCTAACCCGAAGAAGCCTCCCCGTGAAAGACTTGCCATCGCCGCAAGAATGAACGTTCCCAGAAATCCCAAGTACTTCATCTTCTGCACGACTCCGCTCGCCGAGAACAATAGGAAATATCCAAAGGGGACGACCATATTCATGACCAGGCAGAAGTCGTTCTCGTCTCCCATCCAGCCGCCAATCCCTTTCCCACCTCTGGATATCCCCATCAAGGCCAGAAAGACATGGATGCCCAGCCACATCTTTATCACTATCGTCATCTTTTCGAGAGAGTCGATGAAGGTTATGATACCAAGATAGGCACAATATAAGAGAAACATGTTTTTGAACGTGATGAGAGCCCAATAGTTATTCACAGCAATCGGCACATGAATCGCCATGACCGCAAATAAAGGGAGCCACAATTTAGTCTGGAGTCTTGAAAAATCCACCTTTCCTGACTTGAGCACGTTGAGAAGGATCAATACAGATACGGCCGTACCAAACGGAATGAGCTTGAGACCGGGGATCAATTCCTGCGGGCGCCCAAACTCCAATACGAGGTACGTCAATACAAGATAAAACCCCACCTTGCTCTTTTGAGCCTGGCGCGGCTGCCCGATAGCCCAAGTCTTCGCCTCAGGCGTTACTATCGGGTTTGCATCACTACGCATCGAACACCATAGAGTTTTCCGCCCAGCAGGATTTCCGTCTCACTTCTTATTCACCACAGCGGTATGGACTCTCACCGACCGTACATAGAGGTCATTATACCGATCGACCATCTGTTTCATACTAAAGTGTTGCTGCACTCTCTCTGCAGCCTGTCGCCCAAATTGTTGCATTGTTTCAGGATCGCTCACCAGTTTCAGAAGATTGGCCGCAAGATCTCTTGCATCTTCAGGCTGGACCAGAAAGCCTGTCTTGTCGTGATCGATCAGTTCAGGATTTCCCCCGACCCGCGTGGCCACCACTGGTTTTCCAGATGCCATCGCTTCAAGGAGCGCCAATGACAACCCTTCAGACAGCGATGGTAAGACAAATACGTCCAACAGGGACAAGAGCCTCGGCACGTCCTGCCGCATCCCCAAGAAATGAATATTCGCTCCGATGGCCAACTGTTTCACTTGCTCCTTCAACGCAACTTCGAGTTCTCCTCGCCCGATCACGAGCAGCTGCACTTTCGGCCATTTTCGAAGAATCTCCGGCATCGCCTCAAGAAGAAATTTATGGCCTTTGACCGGATAGAGACTCCCTACCACCCCCAGGACAGGATAGCACCCTGAAACTCCAAGCTCAGCCTTGCATTCCTGAGTCTCCTCACCTGTGATCACCTGTGCCGGAGCCACACCATTATAGATCACTTCCACTCGTTTCTCTGAAATGCCAACCTTTTCGCAGATAAATCGCTTCAAGTCTTGCGACACCGCAACCATCGTGCCATTCCGGCTGACAACACGATAGACCACTCTCCGGCGTAGTTTTTCCCAGAAGTAGTTCTTACCGTGCACCGTCGCAACGAATGGAACCCCCGCCAATGTTGCCACAATCCAGCCGCACAGGATTGCACTAAACTCGTGCGCATGAATGAGCGCGACCTGTTCCTTGCGGAGAAGTCGCAAACAGGCGCGGAACCACCGCAGATTCAAGGGTCCTGCGAGAGGCATCACACAGGTCTTGACTCCACGAGCTTCGCACTCTGTCTGCAACCATCCAGGCCGAAACAACCCTACCATGATTCGGAATTGACCCTGGTTGAGCACGGCAGTCAGCATGCTGATCATCCGCTCCGCCCCACCTGGTCCGCTGCTGGTCGACAAGTGCAGGACAGTCGTTTTTTCTTCCCCGGAAGTCATGCGTTCTTCAGATTGACCGGCAAGACTTGGCCCATCGCCCTCTCCCTACACTCATGATCGACGTCCCACGAGATGACTCAGCCAGTCTCGGTACTCTAGGAATGCAGGGCCTGGATCGTTCAACGATTCAACTTCGTAGTGAAGATCATGCTGAAACAGTTTGAAGAATTCTGCCAGACAACGCCATCGTGAAGACGCATGAGAATTGAGGTGAAGTTCCTGGTTCGACTTTGTCAACCTCAAGAGCAGGTGATCCAGATCGCCAAGCAACCAGCGGGATTTCGTACCGATACGATAGGCGTTATTCGGCACAGCGATCGGCACACCATTCATCGCTTGGTAGAGCAGATAGGGAAAGTTAAGGCCGGCATCGATCGCCAATTGCAGCGATCCCCAAAACCGACCGTTGATTTCCATCAGCATCGGAACATTCGATTGCCGATCCACCTTGAACTCAACCATAGCCACCCCATGCCATTTCACCCGCTCCAATAGTCTTACAGCGTAGTCGGTCATGGGCTTGGGCAACTCGATGCTTTCTCGAAATACACTCACGCCCCCGGCCGGTGGCTTCTCCCTGATTCGTCTATGAGCAAAAAGCGCGCAGGGCCTCCCGTGATTGAAGAGCCCGAATACCCCTTGCCCTTCTCCCTCAATCCGTTGCTGGATCAGAGACGGGTATTGCAGGTAGGACGTTCTACGATACAGGTCCGTCAGTTCCTCGGGATGTGCCACAAAATGCACGCTCGTCTTGATCCACCTCTCATCGACCTTCACTAGCGATCGTCCCGGTTTCACCACGACAGGATATGTCATCACCTGATCGCGTACTGCAGCGATATTGCCGTCCGGAACAAAGACCGTGTTCGGAATCGGTACCCCCAATTCATGAGCGAGCTTCATCAAGCGATACTTATCAGACACCATTTCATAGCTTTCCAGAGATGGAATCATTGCGGTGATAGAAGGTTGAAACCGCTCTCTCTGCGCCGCCACCGCCTGCAGGGAAGAATCAGTGGGGGGAATGATCGCCGTAATATCAAATCGCCTGACCGCCTCGACAAGGCTGGAAATAAACTGCATCGGCTGCTGGAGCGGTGAGGGGTACTGCCATCTCGCGATACAATATCGGGATGCTGAGGCCAATGATTTCTCGGTTTCAGCCCCGACAATGACTTGAATGCCCGCCCGGCCTAACCCTCTCGTAATGGCAAGCGCCGACCGCTCCTGACCATCAGTGACCAACACACAGGTCTTTGGCTCCATGACCTTCGCACCTACTCCTAGCAGGATGTTGAAAAAGTCTCCCAGCGGCGTTCTCGCATCGCTCAGAGGCTCAACGCACCGAAGCGTGCGCCTCGCCTCTTCGCTCGCTGCGGCCTTGCTGGATAGCCTTTTTGAACATCCTGCGTTGTGTTCTCCCTGTAGCCCAGAACGTGCCGACCAGTAAGGTGCTGGGTGACTAAAGGGTTTTTCAGCAGCCTGCTAGAACCCTCTCTTCACCATTCGACTGGTATCGACATTACCGAAAACCGGACAGTGTCAACGCCAAGAGAGGCGCTGACGCTGAACTATCCTCGTGCAGACCGATCCGCTTCAGTGCGAACAGATCGTTGGGCCTATCCAGCTCTAATCCGACTTCGCATCCGACCGCCGCACGATATCCACTTTCTCTGACAAGTTCCTGAATGTTCCGATCGAAGGTTCCGTTAGGATAACAGAACACCGGACTCGGCTTGATGCCTTGCTTAAGCATTGTCTGCTTGGAATCGATCAATTCGGTCTTCACATCGGACAGTGGAATCTGTGTCATGATCCGGTGCGAACCGGAATGTGAGCCAAACGTCATCCCTTTTCCAGCCATTTCTCTCACTTCATCCCAGTCGAGGAGTACCCGATGCCTTGGGAGATCCATGTGAAGCGCGCAGCTGAGCCGATCGATAATCTGGTGGATCCGTCCCACCTCAACTCTTTTGCAGATTTCGATGACGGCGTCGGGATCGATTGGATCTCCCGATCCGACACGTCTAAAGATCCCGTCAGCCGCGGACAGCGTCACTCCGATCGTCTCCTCGAATACCGCTGACACGGCCTTCCGATCAGTCGCACCGGTTGTATGCTGCCCGCACTTTTCCAACAGAACCATCATGTGGTCCGGCCAGAACCATCGAGCGGTTCCGATAAAATCGGTGGCAAGGAAGATTGTAGCCGGCACCCCCTGTTTCATGAGCACAGGGAATGCAAATTGATAATTATCCTTCCATCCATCGTCAAACGTAATGACGCAGTAGGATCGGTCGCTCTTCAGCCGATTCGTCTGCCACAAGTCGAGCAACTCGTCCAAAGATAGAATCGTAAATCGGCTCCGCAGATACGCGATGTGGGCTTCGAACGACTGCGCTCGCACATACATGCCGGGCTGGATGTGCTCATCCCGTACCATCTGATCGGACACAACCCTGTGATAGGTCAGGATGACGACTCGCCCACGATGTCGAATCCAACCCGTGCCCGAAGCAGCATAGAGCCCTGCCAGGATTCGCCAAGCCAGTGCCTTGGAGTTACGTGTCACGCCTATACCTTTTTCGATCAGAGCATTCTACCGCTTCGATGGACTCCACGACACGATGCGTTCGCCCCGAAAGTACCGGATCCAGGCATCGAGAATTGAAAGATTCACCATCACGAAAAATGACGGAAGGCGCAACATCCCGAAGCTCGGCAACCGCTGTGTGGCGAGATACGCCAGAGCCACTGCATAAAATACCACTTGCCCAGCCAGAGTCCCTTGAAAAAACAGCGACGAAGATGCCAGCACCGCATTTGCCGCCAGCGCGGCGATCATCGCAAACGGGACAAGCCAACGGCACAGTTTATGGCTGAACAATTGCCAGGCGAAGAGATGATATCGGAACGGGTTGAGTAAGGATAAGCTTCGCATAAACACCGAAATGCCCCGGACGATCGTTCGCACCTTCCGATCGTATTCCTTTTTCTGGTCGGAGAGGTTCTTGTAAAACCCCACACACTCGGGATCGGCTACACCACGGAGACTGCTCCGAACGCTATTCAGCAGTGTATTGAAATCGCTTTGCAAATCTGGAGCCCAACCTCGACAGACAGACCGGCGGGCGGCAAAGAAGGACCCGCTCAGCCCAACCAGGGTATTCACCCGTGTTTCAAGATTTCGCAGAAACATTTCATAGCGGACATAGGCCCCTTCCCCGCTGACGGTCCCATCCGTATCGATGAAACGATCGACGCTGCTGACACAACCGACGGTCGGGTCTGAAAAATTCCTGACGATCTTGGTGATGGCCGTCGGCTCAAGCACTGTGGCCGTATCGGAAAACACCAGGATTTCCCCCGTTGTCGACTCGACGGCCTGCTTCTGCGCAGCCTCTTTCCCCCCCTTCGTATTCAATCGCAGTAGCCGCACACCCGACGATGCAAACGATCGCACGAGATCATCGGTCCCGTCTGTTGAACAATCGGACGCCACCACCACATCAAAAGACTCGCGAGGATAATCTTGCTGGAGTGTATTGAGCAGCTTTTCGCGAATCCGCTTTTCCTCGTTATAGGCCGTGATGATAAAAGACACAGTCGGCCGCCACGGTCCTTTTTCGACGGGCCGGTTACGCACAACCCCTAGCAACATTAAGAGCAGCGGGTACCCGACATAGGCATAGCCGATAAATCCTATCGAGGCCCAAAAGACTGCTTGTATGCATATGAGGATGTTCATTGCGAGTCGGCCCAACCCTTTCCTCGCAGGATGCTGAAAAAGTCCACCAGCATCGTTCTCACGTCGTTCAGATCCTCAACGTACCCCAGAGGGTACGCCTCCGGTCTTCGCTCGCTGTGGCCTTGCTGGATGGCCTTTTTGAGCATCCTGGGTTATTTGAGCGCCAGTTCCACCTGAAAGATTTCAACGGTGTTTTGTGTATAAATCGAGTTTTCCCGCAGCCTCCAAGACAACACAAGGCCATTCTATGACAAAGAGGAGTCTGCGGCTTTCGCACCGCCTGCCTTCAGGGGGACCGGTCCATTCTCCCTGTTTCCCAATATGCGACCGATTTTCAGACGATCCGCTTCCGTGACGAATTGGTGAGTCGGCAACGTCACCAAGCGATCGACAACTTCCTGGGCGCCCGGGCATTTCCGGCCTGCCAACCGGCCGGTTAGTTCTGGAATTTCTTGAATCGTCGCCGGATAATTTGGACTCAGCCCCGCGCCGACTTCCCGGCTCTGCCGGCATACCGCCTCTTTCGTCTCTCGATCTCGTACCATCACGGGAAGCCTGAGATAGACAGCCTCTTTCCCTGTAATCGGCTGTATGCCTCTACGATGAAGATCCAACCCGTCGATGAGCCAGCCGGCACGAGTTGTCCGCTCTTGATTGGCCAAAGCCAAGCGCCGATCCCATCCCTGAAGCTGATGCGCACGCACCTCATCCATGCGATACATGGGAAAGTCCGTATAAAACGTGGTCTCCCCTAGCCGTAGGAAGGGAAGCCCTGCGGGAAGCCAGTACAGCAGCGGATGAATAAAGAACCGCATCACGACCATCTCAAGCCAATTCCTGACGACTTCACCGCGGGGCGCTTCCGGCAAGGTGGCATATTCGGCTTTGATCCTCTCAGCAACGGATATCGATCTCGCCAGGATAATACCCCCGGTGCCGCAGGTGAGATTCTTTCCACGCCCCAGACTAAAAAAGGCCACGTCCCCTAGCGTTCCCAGAAGGCGCCCGCCCGACTGTCCGCCCATTGCCTGAGCCGCATCTTCAACCACCACGATGCCTTTGCCCTCACAGAGACGCTTCACACGGTCGACATCCGCTGAGCGGCCAAAGAGATGGGTCGGCAGGACACAGAGGACCTCGTCGTCGAGTAAGCCCTCAAGTTCTGCAAAGTTGAAATCAAGTGTCTCCGGTTCGACGTCGCAGAGCACGACTTCCAAGCCGGCCCTGATAATCGCAGACGGGACGGAAAAGCAGGTATAGGCAGGCACGATCACCCGCCGTCTCCCGCTCGACGCCGCAAGCGCCTTGAGAATCACCGTCAATGCCGCTTTTCCAGACGACACCAAGAACACATCTCTGGCTACAAACTTTACTTTGAGTTCTTGAATCAAGCGCGCACGATGTGTGACACCACCCCACAAACCGCTCACTGCGCCGATAAGATCCCCGAATGAGATCGGAGCGGCAGTTGGAGAGAGTGTCCGCTGTGGCATCATGGCAAATACTTCACAATATATGGACCAATCAGGTTGGCCACAGGCAAGGGAAGGCGTTGCCAAGCGGAAATGGCAGCTTTGAACTTAGGATTGTCCGGATTCAACGACGGGATACTCTGCCCTCCGGCCATCCAATAATACCAGTAGAGCTGGCAAGGCTTTGCTCCCCACTGTTCCTTGAATCGATAGGTTCCGCTATCCGGCGTCGACCGTCCAAAATCGAAGAGCCGGAATCCTTGCTGACAGGCATACTGTAAGGCTGAACTATACAACAGCATGTTGGGGGACAGGCGGTTATACCGTCTGTCTGAAGCAGCCCAAGGAATTTCAAGTGTATCACGAAATCCGTACAAGAATCCCGCCGCTAACGGCACTTTCCCCAACGACACCACACAGATCCGAGATTCTTTGGGGAATGCCTTCACCATCGCATCGAAAAACTTTTTGCTGTAGACCGGCGTTCCCAAATCCCGCATACACCGAGAGAACACCTCATAAAACTCTCCCACACATTCCGCACCTCCCACCCGGACAGTCATCCCTTCTTTTTGGGCACGCCGGACTTGACTCCGAAGTTTGGAAGAGAATCCGTTCCATAATTCATCGAATTGGCTCGGGAGCTGCGCCCGCATCGAAACCTTTCGTTGACTCGAAGGCCACTCGATCCCGCACGGCTCCTGATGGCGAAGCTCTATATGCGAAGCCTTCACCGACTGAGCCTGGCGTTCCGCAGCTTCTTTGAGCGCTGTCATCGCCTCACCGTTATCGGCAATGAGCCCGCCATAATTGAAAAATGGCAAGGACACGAAAAACCTCCCGAACGCGACGCTCGATAACAAGACGAGGGGCAAGACCCCCCGAACAACGCCTTGCTCATCCTTTGCCATTAAATAGGTGGCGGGATGCCCAAACGCTTCATGAATCACGCCCCGCCACGCAGACAAGTGATAGCCGCTGGCGGTCTGGCACCCCAGAACATATTGGTCCCAATCGTGGGCTTCCTGATCCGATTGTATAGTCGAGACGATCACCGCAGCTTCTCCGACCTTAGCAGGATGCTGAAAAACGTGATTTTCTTACAATATGTTGTCGCGACATAACCATTGAGGATTTAGGCAGAGTCGCAGCAGGATGCTCAAAAAGGCCGTTCAGCAAGGCCGCAGCGAGCGAAGAGGCGAGGCGTACGCTTCGGTACGTTGAGCACCTGAGCGACGCGAGAACGCTGCTGGCGGACTTTTTCAGCATACTGCTAGGACCTCGCTGCCTCTTGCTCTGCTAACACGCTATCGAGTAGTTGCGCCAACTCACCGGCCAACGTTCGATAGTCAAAGCGGTCTGTGCATCCCTTTGCCGGCGGGTTGAGGGCAAGCCCTCCGCTGGCTACCTGTCCGAGTAATGGCTTAATGCGCGAGACATCGTTCGGACAGCTCAATCCCAGTTGATGCCGCTCAACCAATTTCGCTGTGGCCCCTTCGCCTCCAATCAGCAACAATGGGCGGCCAACCGCGATGTATTCATAAATTTTCCCTGGGATTTGCAACGGCGAATCCGGTTGAATAATCAGAAGGGCCTTGGCGTGAGCCATCTGCTGCAAGCAAATCTGATGTGAGACAGGAGCTTCTCGACGCAGAAATCCATGCGTTTCAAGTTCTTGCGCGAGTTTCTCGCAGCGAGGATCATCGACGTCCCATGCCCCGACAAATCGCATCCGTATTTGGTCAGCCGTCACAAGCCGTTCATCATAGAGCTCCCATACCGCCTGAAATAGCTGCAACGGACTTCGCTTCCCGTAGACCGTTCCGAAATGACAAAGCTCCACTCCTCCTGCCTCCACGCTTGGGGTCGTTGGGCGATCCATCAACGCGTTCACTCCGTCTTCTTCAATAAAACTTTCCGGGTCAAACCCATTTGGAATTGTGATGCATGTCTTCCGAAGTTGAGGGTAATTCTCACAGAGCTTCAGCCTGAGTTCCTCAGTATTCGCGATCACGCGCGCGGCGCTCGAGCATACGGACTGCTCCAACCGTTTAGCTTTATTCGCCAAGAAGGATGACGAGTAGGAATCATAGGGATTACTCGTCCATGGATCACGGTAATCGGCGATGAATGGAACTTCAAAACGCTCAGCGAGCGTTTTACCTACCAGTAAACTCGTCCATGGTCCGCCGGTGGCAAATACGAGCTGCGGGAATTCCTCACGCTTCAGGTCCGAGAATCGGCGTACCGCTGGTCCGAGCCACGAACACTGCGGGTCCGGGAATGAGAATGATCCGTCGAGAATCAGATCCTTCATGCTGGATCGCGCTTTTGCCGACCGTGGCTTCGCGGGGGTCGGCATGGGACCGTCGGCGACGGCATTGTGGCTCTTGACAGCAATGCCTGAGCGCAATGTATGACGGAGGCGATTTCGAATGGCGATCATACGATGCAGTGGATTGGTGTATGGAACAGACTCGATCTTCACAGTTGATGGAAACCTGGCTAATAACTGCTGATCAACTGAATGAGCAGGATATACAGACTCAGGAGTTGTGGTGAGGACCCAAGGCCGCCAACCATATTGCTCGAGATAACGGCAAAATCCGAGAGGACGCATGGCGCCACTCGCAGCAACTGGAGGAAAATAATATGCAACTATGAGTATCGATTTCATATTTTCATACCGCACAGGTGCTGCCCTGGTTCTTGACCATGGCAATGACACTCCTCTTGGCGTCGTAAAGCGCGGCCATGACCACGTCCGGAGCGCCCGTAGTTATGGAGCATTTGGCGACATAGTCATCTGCGGGCTCACGTTCGCGCCGAAGGCGAAACGCCCATCGGGAAAATCCGAACCTTTAAGGCCGGCCACGCCGTTGTGATAGTCGAGCTTGTAGGTGTTGCGCCAGAAGTGGCGGTCGCCTCCATCGTAGGGTGCAAAAGGCAGCCGTGGGTCCCAGGTAAAAACCGGTCCATCTGACACAATCTTGCCTCCGGGCATGTTGGCCATGAAGGCTTGACGCCAGCCCTCTTCTCGCCCCATCCAGAGAACATTGTGGTGAACGTCGTAACCCCAAGAGCCGTTATCGAGGTAGACCCCGAAGCCGCGGATATATGGCTGCAAATCATCGTGTATGACGTTGTAGGCGATCTCGGTGCCGCCCCCATCGGTGCCGTTTGTGTAGAAAAAGCCGGAATCCATGGTAAGGATGTTCGCGTTATACAGCTCGTTGTTGACGATCCGGATTTTCCGGTACGGTGTCGGGAGCCCGTACTTCACCGGAGGGGTGAGCGCGCGCCCCGTGCTATGGTGGTAGACGACGTCGCGACCGATACTGATTGAGGCCCGTCCGGAGTTATACAGGGTGTTGAAGCTGATCACATGGCCCCCACGATCGGCGGTGGGTGATTCAACCGTGGGGTCGGGATTGATGTCGATCGGACTGGAAGAACCCGCATAACCGATATCGTGAATGACGTTGTTGGTGATGAGATGGTCCCGCCCGGTGATCCAGAGGCCGCTACCGGCGCTGTACGCGATGGTCGAGTTTTTGATGGTGTTATACCGGCCACCGATGTAGATGCCGGCCTCGATGCTCGGTTGAGGATTTGGAGTGGTTGTGCTCTGAGGCCGGTTGAACTGGTTGATATACGAGAACTTGGCGCCGTCGATCGTGCAATTCGTAGCCTTGTACATCGTCAGCCCAGCCGAGACGACCTCTAGACTCCGGATGGTGATGTACGATTGTCCCGTGAGATCGAAGGCGAGCTGCCGCGCTTTGGCTTCGATGATGATTGATTCCGGATGCTGACCTTGTGGTGTCTGGAGATACAGGACTCCATCCTGGCGGACCCATTCTCCTGGCGCGTCCAAAGCCGCGAGAACGCCGGAGATAAAGCCGCGTCCGAGTTCCGGCAGCCAGGAGTACTCGATGTTGTACCATTTGGCCTGTTTAAAGGGTGTCACAGTCAGGATGCCCGAAGCAGAATCGGTGATATCGGCCGCCTGAAATTGATAGCTCTGATAGTGCGTACCACGGTAAAGTCCGCCACTCCATAGGCCTGAAGGTTGGGCGTTCAACAGCCCGCTCGTCACTTGATCAGTCGTGCCGACCGGGACATGAAAGTCCCCACGGGGGGGCCAGACCGAACCGAGGAGCGGCACGGGATATTCCAAACCAGGCGAGGCCGTATTGGGAAACCTCGCTTCAGGCTGCACTGCGCCGGCCATGAAAACCTGGTCTTTTCCTTTACCCATACTCCAGGGCATGGCGGCTTTGTATATGTTCGGCTGATACAGAGTAAATCCCGACACGATATCGGCTCCCGAGATGATCACACGCTCATTCTGATACGCTTCGAAAATGATCGGCGCCCCGGTCGAACCTGAATGGGCCGGTGTGACAGTCTCGCGGTAGATCCCGCCCCGGATGAGGCAAGTATCCCCCGCGCGCATCACCCTCGCTGCCCTTTGAATCGTACGAAACGGCAGAGCCTCCTCCGTGCCCGAAGCGGAATCGTTGCCGGTCGTTGAGACGTAGTACGTGGCGGCCCGAGCCACGGACACCATGACCGGTATGAGCGTGAATGCGCAGCACACAGGGAAAACCAGACGTCCAATCTGATTTCGGGAGATCCGAAATGAAAACTGGTAAAAGGCAACCATGGAATTCCCCCACCAGAATTGATCCAACGTATCTCCTCTTATGTCATTGAAAATCCCCCCGTACATATGGGGATAGCCTGACTGCAACACCTGTAGCTCACCCTCGAACGTACGTGACGCGCTCTCAGGTTCGAGGGGCTCGCGCAGTCAACTCTTTATAGAGCACTGCCACACAGCGATCGAGCGTCTGATAGCACTGTCGAATATCGGCTTCCGTTCCATGATAGGGGTCTGAGATTTCCATTGACCTCACCGCTGGATCTCGGAGATAGGCGCCCAGCATGAATATTTTGTGCTTCACCTCAGGGCAACAGTTCAGTAATCTGGCCTCATTGAGATAATCCATCACAACAATCATGTCGACGGAGCGAACCGACTCACAGGTGAGTTGGGTGGCCGTGTGAGCATCCAATGAAATTCCAAGTTCCTTTGCCACCTTTACTGCGCGCCTGTCGGCTACACTGCCTGTCTTTGTATGGAGACCGCCTGACGACACCGTGACGCCCCCACCGCCGGCTGCAGCAAGGTGCCGTTGCAACAGGGCGTACGCCATGGGGCTCCGGATGATATTGCCATGACAGATAAACATGAGGGAGTGAACTCCGTCAGGAATTTTCCGTCTGCCGGTGGGCCACCATCCAAGGTTACGCAGGCATTGTTGCCGGAAATACACCGATCTGACATTCGGATCGAGATTACGATAGAAACGAATCGCCTTACGGGTTGTGGGAGGGATCACTGAGCTGATTATCCGTCGTACATCGCCCAGCAGCAGACGTTTGAGAGTCCGAATCGTCTCTGAAATTGCCGGCTGAGGGTCGGCACTCGACCACAGTGCGGAGCGAGTCGACGGCCCGCTGTCCAATAGAAACCGCCAGACCTCTTTCCAACGAGAAGGGCGAGGGAGGTGATTCGGACGTTCGTCCATCAGGAGACCATGAAGTCTCATGAGGTCGCCGGGCAACCAACGCCATTTCATCCCGGTCGTGTACTTGGTGGAAAGGCTCGGGGCCTGGCTATGTGCCAGCTGCCACTCATACAGCGGAAAGTCCACCCCGGCCTGCACGGCTATGGAGACGGTCCCCCAGTAACGACCGTTTACTTCCATCAACACCGCACGGCCGGAGACCAAATCCTTTCGAAACTCAACCATTGCCACCCCTTCCCAGTGTATCGCTCGAAGAAGCGTGATGGCCTGTTCAGCCAATACTGGGTCGAGAGCTTCAGAAACAACCGTGACGCCCACTCCTCCTGTGTAGGGCCACTCTGTCACTCGCCGATGTTGAAACATGACGACTGGGTCGCCACATTTCATCAGAACAGAGACGCCCACTCCAACTCCTTCACAATACTCCTGCAGAACAACTCGAGCGCCAAATTTTTCATCCGTGGCGAATGCTGCCGCCAGCTCCTCAAAGGATTGAAAATACCGCACTTTGAAGACACTCGTCCCGATGTCCGTTTTGCTGCGCGGTTTCGCCACGACCGGAAACTGCATCTGGCTTCGCGAGGCCTCAAGCTGGGCTCTATCGTGGATCGCATACGTGGCCGGGATCGCGATCCCGCACTTCTGCGCCACCTGGAGGGTCTGATCTTTGTCGAGCACTTGTCTCACGGTCGCCGGTGGCGGACAGCCGATATGCAGGAGAGACGCCAACTGTTCATAATGATCTGCCACCACCGTCAACCCGGTATCGCTCGACGGTATAAGCATGCTGCAATCTTCGCGCTTAATCAGATTCGATAGATCTGCCAAAAACTTATCGCGCCCTTCACGATGATGAGAGAGGCGAATGAACGATCGAATCGAGTGAGAAACAGGCTGAGGTTCTTCTGCTGAAAGCCCCACGACAATGACAGGAATGCCGCTACGGTGGAGCGACCGCGCGATAGTCACGACGACACGAGGCTCTTCACCTAAGATGAGAACCGGCCGATTTTTTTGGATGGCTGCCATATTAGGCGATGGACGCAAGATTCGACGTTTCGCGCGTTGCCTTCTCGAGCCATAGCTGAGAAAGACGAAGAAGAGACGCCCTGTTCTGACATTCACTGTCCACAGGAATACAGACAACCCTCTTCCATAGGGCTTCTGTCACGGGAAGGATCCGGCCTGCAACAGGTTCGGTCAAATGCAGCGGGGTGTAACCGGGTTGGCATTCAATGCCGGCCTTTCCAAGAAGCTCGATAACCTCCTCAACCGTCGGCCCGCTGGGCGGGAGCACGAGTACAAGCTTGAGAGCCATGCCGTTTTCCGACAGGTCTGTCACGTTGTATTGTTTCAACGGCCCCAGCGCCGATAAGAGATGCTCTGCGTTCTTATGACGCTGGATCGAATTCTGTTCCAATGCCTCGAGTTGCCGAGCCGCAATAGCCGCATCAACATTGGAAATTGTAGCGGCCGATGACGGCGTATGCGCTTCCGTCTGAATCAGTCTGGCTAACAGAAGCTTGAAGGGAAGCGTCCATCTGCGAAAACGTCGCCACAGCCAAAAGGATAGGAGACGGCCAAGAACCTGGCGGCCATCTTCCTGAGACAGGGGGATCGCTGCTGCCCGTTCGTAGAGCCGCTGATCGTTCGTCAAGACAACACAGCCGGCCGGACCCGCGAGAGACTTACCGGGACCACAACTGACAACACCCCACACGCCGAATGTTCCCACCAGACGTCCCGCACAGCGGGCGCCGTATGACTGCGCCGCGTCATCGATGAGCGCAATTCCCATTTCACTCAGCAGTATGTCGATTTCTTGGATCGCTGCAGCACGGCCGAAGAGATGCGGGACAATGACACATTTCGTTTGAGGTGTCAGCGCTGCCTTGACCGTCTCGACCGTGACATTGAGATCCGGTCCGACATCCGCAAAAACTGGATGCGCTTCAATCCGGTTGACCGCGTCAAGAACGGCCCGGCAAACGTACGAGGGCAACACCACATCAGCGCCAGGCCCGACATCCAGGGCACGTAACGCCAATTCAAGTCCAGTGCGGCCTCGATTCACAGGGAGCACATAGCGTACCCGAAGATGCGACCTCACCTGATCGGTAAACCTTTGGCAATCAGGCCCCTGCACAAGACGTCCGGTGAGGATCGCGCCCAGGCTTGCACGGAACTCCGACCATCCCCAGGGAGGCACACACCACGGCACCTGATAGGAGCTGGACGCAAGCGTCTGTACCTTGGACCGAAGTGAAGACGACATCAGAACGATCTTGCCCCCACTATTTCCTTAGAAAGCACGAGACCGGAATTGAGCTTGGCTCCACACCATGAAACAGTCTTCAGGCCCTTGGGCTGCGGGATGACTTTTCCGCCGAAGTCATTCTTGAAATTATAGAGACCACTTTTCTTGCCCGGTTCTTGCTCGATAGGGCCGTCCACTCCGCCCAAGTTCAAGGTGGTCGCCCCCTCGGACTTCAACGTTTGAATCGCCGCCCACACAAGATGCGCAGGTCCACAGCACGTATACCCATCGCGCGACGACCCACTTGCCAGATAGTAGGCTCTTCCTCCAAAGAGTCCAAACAGCCCGGCGTTCACCGCAATACCGTCCCGATAACTGACGAACAACCTGGCCCTCTGCGTAGCGAGAATCGATGCCTGTAATCGTTGGGCTTGGACATAGAGCGGATCGAACTGTATCCCTCGCCGTTGCAACGACTCTGTCTGAAACCCATACAGCTGGTGCACGCCTTCCACAGTATTTTCGCACCTGCTCTCCACACCGAGCTTTTCGGCCTTACGGATGTCGTTTCGCCTGGTTGATTTAAAGGTTTTCCAGATATCGTCCATCGGGAGGGATAGATCAAGATAGAACTCTACGCGGTCGGTACGCGTATCGGAAACCGTGGGCAGTACTTTCACGCTGTTCGGCGATTCATACGAACAGATTTCTATTTGAAAGACACCTTGGGCTCTCAGATTTTTTTCCAGCACATTCATTATCGCCGGCTCAAGCTCAGAATATCCTTCTTTGGTCGCAGGTAATGCACCGACAACCGCGGTCTTGCAAAAGCGGGAAAACGGCCAGAGTCTCGGCGACGAAACGATGCAGACTGCAATCCCGACGCACTCACCGTTCGGAACAAACGCCTTGACAAAAATGGGTATTGTCCCCCGCTCCCGATTCGTCTCCAACGTCGCATAGGCGTAACAATGGAAAAACGACCCGCCAAGGCTTAGAGCCAGTCTATCCCATTCTGCTTGATCGACCGTCGAATGATACTCGATCTTCTCCAGCAGCATAACTTGTGGCTTTATGTTTCGAGCGGTAGCACAGTCTGAGAAATACCCTGGCGACACAACAGGCCTATTGGGTCGATCCCCTGACTTTTTGCTCAAGCATATGGGAATCAACAAAGAATTTACATGCCCAATTAAGGTACTCATAGGTCCCGTATAAACCATCGACGGGGAACGATCCTTTGATGCCCCCACGAACGCTCGGCAGCCCCTCAAGCCGCATCGACCGCCTGACGTACCGATTTGCCACAAACGCAGCTTCACGATACCGCGTATCTCCTGTCTCTTGGAACAACAGAAGCCAGCAATGTGCAATCTGCACTATTCCTGTGAGACAGGCCCACGAAACGGTCCCATGCCACTGAGGGTCCAGCCGACCCGGCAGAAACCCGTCTGCCCTCAGAACAGATAGTAAAGCATCGGCAGTTTTTCTGGAGGCCTGCAAGAACGATGGTTCCTTGGAAAACCGGTACGCTTCCACGATGCCGCGTAGTACATACCCTATTGTATGAGTTAAGGGTTGTGTGGGGTCTGACAAACAGCATTTGGCAAACCAGCCGTTCCCCTGCTGCTGCTGCAACGCCCATCGCACGTTGGCGAGCGCAGCCTCTCCATATTCCTTGCTGTTCTCGACACGGGCCGCCTCCATCAGCCCCCACGCGACATGTGTCTCATAGGCTTTTTCGCCCGGCTCCGCGAATGGCGAGGAATGTTTTCTCCAGCAGCCGTCGGGATCCTGTGTTTTTACAAGCCACTCCGCCGCACGGCGAAGCGGCTCTCGATACTGATCGCCGAATTCTTGAACGCCACTGGCCAACCCCAGCAAGATCTGCCCGGTATTAAACGTCGTCGGGACCACCGGTCTGGCATCGACCGTTCCTGCCTGGAATCCGCCATCCGGAAGTTGGATGGCACGGAGCCAGTCCAACATCCGTCTTGCACGCCGGCTCAACACCTCGTCGTTCTTCACGTGGGAATAGGCGAGCATCGTCGGGATGATATAGCCGGTCGTCTCCGGATATGAGGGACCCCACCCGTCGATCAGGCTATAGTGCCGAGCCACGCCACCATCATTGGTCGAGGACGAATCTTGTGCCCGACCAAGCCATGCCATAGCCTCGCCTATCGCGCGATCGATTTCCGGATCACAATCGGGCAAGCCTGCTCGATCGTGTTGACACTCTCGTTTTGCCTCTGCGGGAAGGAGTACGTACTCCTTGGCAGACCGCAGTGGCTTTAACAGACTCCCGACAAATCCCATAGCACCACCATTTAAATTGAAATCACTGACTGTACCTCAGTTGGGAAACGCGCCTTTTCCATCACAGTGCCACCATCAACGCTGCATCGCTTTCCGGAAAACGAGAAAGATCGCCCTTGAATTCCAGATTGCTCACGCAGGCAGCCTGCAAGAAATGCCCTAGCAGTATGCTGAAAAAGTCCGCCAGCGGCGTTCTCGCGTCGCTCAGAGGCTCAACGTACCGAAGCGTACGCCTCGCCTCTTCGCTCGCTGCGGCCTTGCTGGACGGCCTTTTTGAGCATCCCGCTGCGACTCTGACATGATCATCAATGGTTACATCGCGACAACATATTGTAAGAAAATCACGTTTTTCAGCAGACTGCTAGTTGTCCTTCGCCCTGTCGGAGCTCGAAATGCGTTCTGGGGTTTTCTTTCGCAGTTTGTTCCAAAATGCATTGACTAACCCTCGTGGGTGAGACCGCACAAGTACAGAAAACGCTTGAGCGGCTCGTTGCCAATTACATTTTTCTATTTCGCTTAGAATTTGTTCTATCAGTCCTCTCTCGTAGAGACGTTGCCTGAACAAGATTCCACTATCGAGCGCCTCTCTATACACCGCATTTCGCTCCACATAATCACGCTGCATCCTCAACACCTTACGTGAGTTCTTCAACATGATGTCATACTTCTGAGAACTTTGTTCACCATGCCTACGATAGTCCGCGATGATTTCGTGATGGCAGTATATAGGATAAGTTCTCGCAACACGGAGAAAGATCTCTTGATCTTCACACATTGAAACGTCCAGGCGAAACGGCCCCAGTTCCTGAATGACCTGTCGTTTGAACATCACCACGTGAGGTGGACCGATAAAATTTCGGCGGAGTAAGGTTGCATAATGATCGGGGGAGGGTCGACAATCATGCGTGTGCCATGTGTCTTCGGCCCCAAACCATCGATAGTCACCACACACGAACCCGGCATCCGGGTGTTCCTCAAACGCTTTGAGATTTGCGCGAAGATGATTGGGGAGGAGGCGGTCATCTGCATCCAAGAAAACAAGATACGTCCCTGAAGACACCTGAATCCCGCTATTACGGGCAGCACCGAGTCCTTGGTTGTCTTGGCGCACATAACGGACCGAGGGATACCGTTTAGCCACTTGAGCTGTGTCGTCCGGCGAGCCATCATCCACAACGATTATCTCAAAGTGCGGATAGCTTTGCGCCAACACACTCTCAATCGCTTCTCCAAGAAATTGAGCTTGCCGGAAACAAGGGATAATAATACTTACAAGTTCCACGTTTAGTTGTGAGTCCTCAAGTTGTTGGACAGAAGCCGCCGCAGAGAGAACCTTCGATCATCAAGACAACCCCGATTACCACGTAGCGGGCGTTCCCCGACAGTTCCCATCGCGCAGAGTAGCGTCAGTGTGAGGCTCTACAATGGGTTCGCTACGAAGCAACGGCTTTGATCGTTCGCTCAATCGCTCGTTCCCATGAAAACCATTCTCGTGCAAGTCGCAACGCGCCATCCGCAAGCCGTTTTCGGAAATGCGGTTGCTCGATCAAGACTTCGATGGCCATGGCCAATTCATCCGGCTTCTTTGGCGCACACAGACAGACATTCTCTTCGTGGATAAAAGGAGCTTCAAGAGTCTCACCTTTGGTGGTGATGATCGGCAGACCATATGAGGCAGTCATCGCGAATGAACTGTTGTTTAACATAACCCCGGAATTGAAAGGCAATACACAGAGATCGCTTGCGCGCAGATACAGCGACGGCAATTCGCTGTCCCAGTCAAACTCGCCAGTCCATGTGACCATCTGGGCAATGTTTAGCTCCGACGCAAGCTGAGCCATCTCTCCCAGATATGATGATCGAAAATGGTGAGAATCATGCCGATCGATCCCACCGCCTACCAAGACAAGATGAATATTCCTTCGCTTGGCTGAGACGATATGAAACGCGCGAAGCAACGTCTCAATGCCTTTCTGCGGGTAGATTCGTCCAAAGTACACAATCACAAAATCATCCGGCTCAACTTTCAGCAATTCCCGCCCTCGAGCTCGAACCAGCCCGCCATCATCGGGACTGACTCGCATCAAAGGAGGCGCAGGGATCACGACACTTTTTCGTTCAATGCCTGGCCCTAACTTAGCCAATGTGGCGAGGTGAACGCCGCTCAGCACGATAATTTGATCACTATCAGACAGCAGCGTCCCAAATGAATAATCGACTTTTTTCGCGCCGACACAGAGGGCTACTGCTTTTCGAACGCACCGAGCTCCAAGAGAAGCGCCGTGCAGATATGCGCCTTGCACATTCTCAAACTGAGTCACAAACGGAACGGAGGGCAGCAGAATCTTCGAGAGAGTCGGAGCAAATGTGATCATTGGGTGATCATTGTACACAAATCCAATATACATCAAAATCACGCCCTCAGGAGCGCATCGCGCCAGAAACCTCATGAACTTGGGGAGATCCGGCCATTTCCAATCTGACATGATCGGATGAACGGTAAAATTGTCCCCCTCCGGGTGGAGACATCCCTTTGTTGTCAAGGCATGGACATCATGTCCTCGCTCTGCCAATTGCCTGCAGAGCTGAAGAGCATGGTCGGCCTCGCCGACACGCATCGGGGGGAAGGCAGCGGAGATAACCAGCAATCGCATACTCAGTTCCTCTGATTCCGACTCAGATCCACCGCGCCTCTGACGTCGACCTCGATTCCTCAAACAACAGCTGCCAGTTACATGATGCCATCGGGAGCGATGTCTTGAAAGAGTTCTGGAACATCTGAACAATTGAGGAATCTGGGCGCCAGGTCTAGCAGGATGCTGAAAAAGTCTGCCAGCGGCGTTCTCGCGTCGCTCAGAGGCTCGGAAGCACTGGAGGGTATTTTCCGTTCGCCAAGATCCATTCTACGGGCGAACGGCCACACACAGTGCGGATGGTACCTCCTCGCCTCTTCGCTCGCTGCGGCCTTGCTGGACAGCCTTTTTGAGCATCCTACCGGTGATCCGGCACTATTAACCTACCTATGGCCAGTGGACCTTGCCGCGCAAAAACTGAGTTTTTCAGCAAACTGCTGGTGCCTCGGACCTGGAACCTTCCGGGGAACAGTTGCAACTCCTCTATCAAGAGTTGTTCAGTGCGAAGGCGGCGGCAAACTCAACTGGTCCAATCTCTCAACGCGTTAAAAACAATCATCTGCTGGTCCTTGCACGTTCAGGCTGCATGGGTGAGATCGGGTTCAGATGGCAAAACCTGCCAACGCGACTTTCCAGGCTGAGACCCACGACACTTCTCTTTTCGCATGGTCTACCCACGTGTTATGGAAGAGGCTTCGAAGTGGAGTCAACGAAGCGACTGATACAACTCGCTGTATCGCCTGGCCTGTACAGGGAGCGAATATTCGTGAAGAGCGACTCTGCGGCTGTTTACCCCCATCTCCTCCCGTTTCGATGGATTCCGTATAAGGTCCTCGATCGCTGCCCTCAGCGCAGCCACATCATTGCATGGAGCCAACAAGCCTGTCACTCCATGACGCACCATGTCAGGGACTCCCCCCGTCTCAAATCCAACAACCGGTATCCCGCAGGCCATAGACTCCAACACCGTGTTCGGCGAATTGTCCTGCAAGGAGGGGATCACAAACAGATCTGCAGCATTATAGGTCAGCGCGAGCAACCGGTCATCGTTGATGGGGCCTAGATTCGTATGGGGGATGGGGATCCCAAGTTTCAACTCCGACTTTGCTCCTACTGATACCAGGAGAAGATTGCATCGCTCCTTCAAACCCGACAGCGCTTCGACCAGCGGGAGAAAACCCTTGTAACGAATATGAACATTAGACGCGACAAACAAGACAATCGTGGCATCTTGTGGAAATCCAAGCATTTCACGAGCGACCTTACGATCCTGGGGGACAAATATATCCGTATCCAGACCGTTTGGAATAATCGTGACCGGGAACCTGTTGAGAAACGGGTGCTGCGCCAGATTGGACGCCATCCATCTATTCAAGGCGACAAAATGCAACCGGTGAGGTTCAAGGCCGCCAAAGATCTTCTTCTTGCGTGTCCACACTTGCCGGGAAAGATCGTGAGGATCATCTGAGCCTAATTGTGGACACGATCCACAGCCAACCAGATATTTACCGCAACCCTCGTCGTAATGACACCCTCCGGTGATCGGATTCATGTCGGTAATGCGCCAAACCACGGGAATCTTCTTCGGTACGGCTGAGAAAAACGTCTCGTAATCGACATAGCGCGCAATCCAATGAAGATTCATGATATCGCAGGGAGGCAAGTGTTGCACCAAGTCTTCGCCATACTCACCACGATCGTCACTGAAGATTTCGAATCCGGCGGGCCGTGAAGCGCCATACCGCGCAAAGTCGCGGGCGATTCGCCTGCGGCGGAGGCGGCGGCGAATGCGATCGGTCCATTTCATCGATGCGTCAAACGCTGCCACATCCACATCCTTGCTACGACGATTGACCACAAACATCGAAGAATCAAGACCCAACCGCCGGAGACCGGTATGGAGGCGATACGTGGCCCGGCCTGCGCCACCAGAGATATCTTCTGTGCTGACATGAACAATCTTCATCTGCGTCCCATCACCCATCCTTTTCTTGGCTACCCGACCCCCTCGGCATAAGATCTTCTAAGTGGAGCCCCACAGCTTTACAGCCGTGGTCCCTTTTGTGTCTTCGGCGGAACCCGCCGAAGCGGGTCCTCCTTCACCAAGGCTACGGAGGGGTCTCCTCGCCTTCATCCCCGTAGCAGCCTACTCCGCCGAAGCAGTCGCTTCGGCTGCGAAGGCCGGAAGCTACGGGGTATTCGGCGAAGGAGAATGCAGACCACGTCGATAAGACCGCCGTTTAACAGCAACAACGTCGGCCATTACCACCCGCGCACCCAGCGCAAACCGACACCCGCTGCTGCAATAGCTGACCTACCCCGTATATTTGGTTATGCGTCTGGTCCCGTTACAGTAATCAAATATCTGCTATGCCGGCTTGGCCCCTTGTTTCGCATCGATGAGATCGATCAGATCGCCCACATTGTTCATATTCATGATTTCACGCAGTTTAAATTTGATCCCGAAGGTGGTTTCCACCTCGCTGATCAGTTGGATGTGACGCAACGAATCCCACTTTTCTATATCCTGAGCTGCCAGTTCACGAGTGATCGTGATGTCTTTTTCCTCGAGAACTTTCTGGAACACGGACTTTAATGTACCGATAATTTCTTCTGTTTGCATTGAAGTTTCACCTTCTTAAATGAAATACCATCTTCCGGCGCCACCCACATTCTGGCAATCTGTTACATCTAGAGTGTGCTTCCCTCATGTCAATGGGACGACTTATAATTTTTTCAGGTAGTTGGACATGAGAGCTTTGCGGTCTGTCTTACCATTGCTGTTGAGGGGGAAGAGAGTGACCGTGATGATTTCTTTCGGGATCATGTACCCAGGAAGCTGTTTTTTCAAATGCTCTTCTAAGCCCTTCTTCAGACCATTTTCACTTTCGATAAAAAGGAGAATGAATTGCGCGCCCGCTTCGTTCTTGTTCACTGCAGCGACGACCTGTTTATCGCCACAAAACGCACGGGTATGGAATTCGATTTCTTCGAGTTCTATCCGGTGGCCATCAATTTTCACCTGGTTGTCGATCCGGCCCAGATACAGAAAATTACCCGCTTGATCGATTTTACATAAGTCACCGGTCCGGTAGTACTTTTTACCCTGTTCCGTCGTTCCAAATGCTTCTGCCGTTTTTGATGGGTTATTCCAGTAGCCATGAGTAACCTGGTCGCCGTTGAGGCCGAGTTCTCCCTCTTCATCCACGCTGTTAGCGTGTACTTTGAACGCATCCATTCCTTCCATCGGCCTGCCGATAGGAACAATTCCTTTACCTTGTGGATGCGGCGGCTCTCCGCGTTGCCATTCATAGCGCAGGCAGAACACTGTGGCCTCAGTGGGGCCATATAGATTTTCTATTTTTGCACGTGGAACGCATTTGGCCCAACTGGAAAGGGTTTCATGGTACAGCGCTTCACCGCAAAATAGGCTGTATTTCACCTTGGGAAGGTGAATTTCTCCGAAATAGGGCTTCAGGTAGTTGATGACAGAAGGAACCACCAGAGCCACGGTAATCTCCTTGATTTCAAGAATATCGGCCACCTCCAGGTACGCGATTCCCTTTCGGGGAATCGGATAAAAACTTGCGCCCACCGACAGGGGAACAAGGAATGAAAACACCGAGAGATCAAACGTCAGCTCAAACATTTGAAGGAAACGGTCATTTCTGTTGAAATCATACTTCCCGCTTTCCAGCATCATGTCAAGAAATGCGGAAAGATTCCGGTGGTAAATCGGCACTCCCTTGGGCTTGCCTGTTGTCCCGGACGTGAACAGCAAATAACACAGATCGCCGTCGGTTTGGTCGACTGGGTTCAATTTGTCCGGGCTGGGAGTCATTCGGTTGCTCAGTGGGCGACATTCCGTGCCCGGAGGTACGCACAGTTGACGAGCCTCCTCCTCCTTATCAGTGTAGAGCAGTATCGTAATGCCGGCATCGGCAATAATCCCCCTGTTTCGTTCAACCGGGCTGTGATGATTCAGCGGGACATAACAGCCCCCACAGGACAAAATCCCGACAAGCGAGGCATACGTATAAATATTGTCTTCTATGAAAATCCCTACCCGATCTCCTCTTTTTACGCCATGCGCTTTTAACTGTGCAGACATAGCGGAACAAAGACCACTGAACTCCCCATAGGTGTATGCCCTACCATCAACGACAATAGCCTGATTATCCGGAAATTCGGTTGAACATTTGATAAATCTGGAAAGAATGGAAGTCCCTCCCGAAGAAATCTTGTTCTGAACACCCATGAGTTGCTCCTTTTCCACCACACAAGCCGCTTAATGACGCTCGATGCTAAGCCCCATTGGTCGCGCGACCATTCGCACCGCAAAACCATTACGCGTTCAGGCCCCGCAGGTATTAAAACAACGTGTAAATGAACGGCGTTACAGCGATGGCCGCGTCCTTTGTGTAGATCGCCACACCAACCAAAATCGATACAATGGACAGAACTGGCGCAAACCACCACCACAATCTCCCGGCGAAGAAATCGAACATCGCTCCTATGATCAATGGAACAGTGGCTACGGGCGCCGGCAATGCTCCCGCTGTGAGTGTGCTCCGTTCGCTCATCGCCTCCCTGTAGCGCGCTCTCCAGGAATTCAACAACGCCGATCCAGCGATGACAACAAAATAGCCGACCACGACAATGGACGTGAACATATAAAAGCTCCGTGGCATCGCAAAATGTCCATACGCGGCAGGCGTAACAACCGCCTTCAACATGGCCCACGCCTGAGTCAAATCATTGGCGCGAAAAAAAATAAACCCTATTGCAAGCAGCAGAGACGTGGTTCCCCACGATAAGAACGCCCCTACATGACGTGGCAGGCGAATAGAAATCCGTCGTTTCACCTGCTGACCCAAACGGTGCAGGACTAACACGACACCGTGGTACATCCCATACACAATGTACGTCCATTTGGGCCCATGCCACAACCCAAAGATCGTCATGGAAATAATGAACACCACATACGGCCACCAACTATAGCGCCGCCCAGCGGCAGCAAGCGGGTAAAATACATAGTCACGAATCCAGAATGATAGCGACATATGCCAGCGCGTCCAGAAAACGGACGGGGTCGTCGAGAGAAGGGGGTGGTCAAAGTTCTCCTGCAGGCGTACACCAAAAACTCTGGCGACCCCTATAGCCATGTGTGAGTAACCTGCAAAATCAAAAAATAACAGAAATCCATATCCTACCCCCAATAACCACACATCGAGACCGCCCCAGCCGCTCTTCATCTGATCGAACCCGGCGGAGATGCCTTCGCCAGGCTGCCAGCCGGCTCCCATAATGTGGGCAAGCACAAACTTCATCATGACGCCCTGGACAATACGGAGACCACCGATAGACAGGTCATCCCAGCTGAAGGGAGCGAGCTGACGAAATTGGGGCAACATGCGAGGCAGGCGACACACAGGGCCGGAGATCACCGTAGGCCAAAACGCCATGTACAGACAAAACTCGAGTAAAGAAGGATCCAGCTCCTCCTCGTAGTAAATATCAAATAAATACGAGAGTCCTTGAAAGGCCCAAAAGGACATCCCTATCGGCATGATGATCTGATGCGCAAGATCATATTGCCATGAACCGGCCGGCCCAAAATCCAGCAACGCAGGCAAGTACTTAAAAAATGCGAGCGGCAGGAGGTTGAGTGTGATGCCGATCCACAAACGCGGTGCGGTTGCTTTGCGCCGCAGTGCATAGCCGCACGCATAATTCATCAGCGAACTCATGATCAAGATGACCAGAAAGACTATGCCCCAATTCGCATACAAGAGATAACTGGCAGCCAGGAACAGTACCTGCCGCCCCTTGACTGACGGCAGACGCCACCCCACCACCATGAGAAGCAGAACAACAATAATAGAGCCAATGGTTTGAGCCATCACAACCCTTCAACTCCGGTCATACACCACGAGGATCTTGACACAGCTACCTCTCGTACTAGCAGGATGCTGAAAAAGTCCGCCAGCGGCGTTCTCGCATCGCTCAGAGGCTCGGAAGCACTGGAGGGTATTTTCCGTTCGCCAAGATCCATTCTACGGGCGAACGGCCCCACGAAGTGCGGTCCGTACCTCCTCGCCTCTTCGCTCGCTGCGGCCTTGCTGGACGGCCTTTTTGAGCATCCTGCGACTATGTTGATCTCAGCGCCATCGGTAAGATGCCATTGGCGATTTACGTATAATTCGAGTTTTTCCGCAGCCTGCTAGGGGCCTGAAATCGATAGCACGTTGTCCCTTATTTTTGATCAGAGGATTGCGCCTGGATTACGGCCAGCATTTTCTCGGCGATCACTTGGTTCCCGACCGGCGTGGCATGGCCACCGTCAATCCATATGAGTGAATCGTAAGGATCGAAGACATGAACCATTGAGTAGAGGTGTTGATATTTCGAAGATTCCCTTTCGACAATGTCATACACGGAGGTAGCAAGCTTGTGAAGCGCCGTTTGCCTTTCCTCTTTACGTTTCATTTCTTGCTCTTCGGGTGTGAGCGGTTTGTTACCCAGTGTGATCATGGGCGGCACAAAAAAGTAGTATTTAAAACCGTACTCTCGGGCCAGCGCACTCACAATCTTGTAGCTTCCCAAATAATCCCCCGCGATCAAATTGCTTAACGCTGCGGCGTCAACCCCCATGCTCTCATACGTGACCAGCATGCCGGCAGTAGGTTCATCCTCCTGCTGTGGATTGGCGATCGTCAGTTTGCCCGTAAGCTGGTCGATCAATGAGTATGAATACGTCCTTCTTAGCCGATCGACAAAAGTAACAGTCGGTGTCTCCTTGCGCCCCTCAAACCTCGCAGCAATTTGACTGAGATTCTCAATAACGCCGGGTCGACCGGATTGGTATGCAGCATAGACGTCATCGGCAAGGGCATAAAACAGAACCACATCCGGCACATTGCCGGAACGTAGTTGCGTCAGAAGCATAATCACGTTTTGCATCGACACATGCGCCGACTCGGCATAATTTTTCACACATACCGGCCCTGGTCGTAGTTTTTCAAGACCCTTCTGCAAGTAAGCGGGTATCGTACCCCAATTCGGCGACCCTGTCCCCCACATTTCGGATGCGCCAAAGGCAAACACTTTGAAAGAGTCGGCGCTGCAGTCTGCGCCGGGTGTCAATCTGACGCCATTCTGATCGACTTCTATAGTTTGACCTTTAAAAGGAGCTCTCCTCCAACCAACGTGAGGGTAAAATTGTTGTTTCCGGGCCAGCCGAAACTCATGCCAATTCCGTTTAGCCCAATCTTGAGTGGCATAGTACGAGACTGTCTCCCTCGGATTCCCCTCCCCTACGAGTACGAGCTGCTCAGGTGGTTTTGACATCACGCTCAGCGTCATTACCTTGGATACACTCATCGCGAACAACTCAAAACATGCGGATACAATAATGGCGTTCAGAGTAAGAATAGCGACCGCCCTGTATACGACTTTACTCAACATTAACCCCTTTGATCTATCCTGCGTCTCACATCAGTTCTTGTTACAAACATCTATCCCGCGCCTTAGCCTAGTCCAAGCTGGGCTTCACTGCGCTGACCAAACAGTTCTCCCGTCCCTTATTGTCCAAAACCATCATGCTCAAGCCGCTCGACGACCGCACGTGCAAACGCATCGTATCCGGCTACGACCGGATGGATGTCAGCGTCCTCCGGATATGGATTCACGTTGGAAGCGATCAACTCCTCCAGCAAAGGCGATGTATCGATCGTCGCAATGTGTTCGCGAGCAAAAAATGCACTTGCGTTTGCGCGAGCGCGGCCTTCGGCATTCCATAGATCGACCATATACGATTGGTGCCCAAGGGACGATTCTACCCGCGCGCGAAATGCGGTCTCTTTTGTCGGAATCATCATCACGTAAAAGAAACACTGTGGTGGTCTACAGCGCTGAGCCATGACTCGATACGCCAGAAGGGCGATGCGTTCTCCTTCCACAATGCGCGGATCTGTATCGTCGAGGACCAAGAGTCTATATCCTGGGCTGAAGAGAGTCGTCAGCTTTTGATCTCGGTATCTGAGGCACAGTTTCGGCCAAACATCTTCAGCCTTTGGATGAACCTGTGTTGTGGCAAAGAGGCGCGTTCTTACCACTTGTATCAACGCCGAGTGGCCGGTCAGAAATGCCACTGCGCGCTGCAACATCCCTTCATCCCTGAGCGGGGCAAGTGGAGGAGATTCTAGAATGTCATGCACGACCTGAAGCCGATGGTCTGGAACCTCAACAGGCTTCCCGCAATCGAGATATTTACGGCGCAAGATTCCCGGGTCTATGGCCTCCGCTCGCGTGAGTGCCTGCTGAGACTTCACGTTCGTCAAGGCGAACGATGAATCGAACACCGTATCCAAAATGGAGCGCTTGTACCCTCCCGTTCTATACACAAACCGGTATGAGTCGTAGCTGTCATCTCCATAATCGTAAGCCGCAATGATAACCTTAGGCTCAAACGTCAGTGCTTCATCTAGAAGAAGCGCGTACTGCGCTGGTCCGTACCCGCCGGCACCCATCTGGTAGACCGTGCGGTGAAGACGCGCCCCGACCCATTGCGGCCAGGCAGAGCCATACACGTGAGAATCTCCGATCACAACAATGTCTGCGCGCTCCAGTCGTGAGGCATTGCGCCATCCTCGTGAATCATGCCCATGGAAGTCTGGATTCGGGCGGTAGCCAAGCCGCTCATCGGGGATAACTTGGGGTACGATAGCCGCCTGGGGCACTACCGCAACCTGTGACGCTGTCGGTGGATTGATAAATCGGGCCCAAACCCGGAGCGCACCTTCAAGCAACAGGAATCCGATCAGAATACCAATACATACTAATCCTAACTTGCCGATGGGAGATCGAAGGCGAGGCACTACTTCACGTTCCCTAACAGGCTGTTAACAAAGTCCGCCAGCATCGTTCTCGCATCGCTCAGAGGCTCAACGTACGGCACAGAGTACGATTTGCCTCTTCGCTCGCTGCGGCCTTGCTGAACGGCCTTTCTGAACAGCCTGCAGGCCATTGAGCTTCCATCAGTGATCTCGGGCGTGGTGTCGTTTCCGGCATCGTCATCCACTTTGTCAACAAATTGCTAGAATACCAACATAGCCTGCATCAAGCTTTACAGTATCGTCTCGTGTGGCATATGCCTGCACGAAACTGGCCATCAAATGACAGAGAGTTCTTAAAAATCGATCTTGCTCCGATCTCATTACGCGGCGCTGTGCGACCGAAAGTCTTGAGAGTGCGGGGTGCTCGACAAGGCGCCCTTACACCCGCACCCCTTAATACCGTTCCCTCCCCCCTGGACCTGAATATCAGATAACCCTGCCTCCTCAAACCAAGACTGAATCTCATCCAGATTATGTGAGTGCTCATACTGAGGCGCCAGCACATTGAACGTATCCAAAATCGCCCATTCCCTCAGTTGATCCTTCGTGAGACCCTGGTGGTTTTTAGAGCCCTTGTAATTAAAGCAGGGCACAATTCCTCTGATATACTCGGAAAACCGCCAGAAAAACCGCACTTCGTCGAGCGCGTTGTCGACGGGTAACCAACGCGGCACATACCATTTGACGATGTGAAACAGCATATCCTGAGGCATTCTCTTCGTGATTGGCCGCCACACCTGCCGACTTGCCCAGCGGGTCGGCCATTGTTCCTTCCGATAGGTATCGATCGCGAGCTTGCCGTCCGGCCGAAGAAATTTCATCAAACCCAGGAAGGCCGGTTTTGGATCTGGAACATATTGCAGAACACCGAAGCATAGAATTTTATCAAAAAAATCGGCCTTGAACGGTTGCGCATAGATATCAGCCTGAAAGATGTTGAGCTTGGGATGGGGGCCATTGTTCGCCCGGCTGGCGTCTACCGCGCTGCTGTAGTCGAACGACCACACCTCCGCACCGGCATCGAGCATCACTTGCGTGAAGCGCCCTGCGCCACAGCCCACCTCAAGAATTCGCTGCCCACGCAATTCTTCGGGTGACCACCCGGTCACGGTATAGAATCGGTTGGCGGAGATCGTCGTCCCGTTAAATCGGTCGAATTGCGTGCGCCGGAAGAGATTCCATTCCATGCCAAAGCATGCGTTGTAGGAATCGTCATCGACGAACCGTGGGATAAAGTTTCGAATCGGTATCACCGCATTGGTTGACGGTTCGACAAGCGTGCCTTCTTTGATCTCACCATCGGCTTCAACATCCACGGCACCAACTTTCAAGCTCAACCCCGTTTTGGGATGAACCAATGCATCAGCTACATCGTAGCGCATAGGGGATACCTCTCCTTTCTACAAGTCTTCCGCAGAATATATCATTTTTCCCATAATTTTTCGTCTATATAGCCTACACACTGGAGCCGGAACATTGATACCGCCCTGGCCTGCATGATGTTGTTCACATCGCCATGAAGACCAAACCGCTCGGCGTGGCCGTAGAGTCCCCTTCCATATGCAGTCCTTGTTGAGTCAGCAGAAACCTCTGCTGTTGGAGAATCAGCAGTTTCTGAGGCAGGGACTGATGAGAGTCCCACCAGATACTAGAGTTGTAGTTTCTTGAAGATCGACTCCGGTATTCCTTTGATGATAAGCATCATCCATCGCCAGAACCAGGGAACATACAGAATCTCTTCTCCATTCATGATGTCTTTGAATATACGCGTCCCCGTCAACAAAACACTGCCATGGGTGAACTTCTGACCGCTCAAATTACGGTATACCGAGATCTAAATTTAATCTTGCTTTCGCTGAAATTAGACTTGCAGCGATAAATACTAAAATCAACAGCACGCCGACCATCCTGCTTGTGAAGTCCCGCGATGCAAACACAATCGGATCATCATGCATCTGCCCACGATGAGCCTTCATCCATATCCAACTCACCCAAAACAGCATGATCGGTACAATGGCCCAGAGAAATTCAGGTGTGGAATAGTGTTGCCGGACACTATCACTATGCAAGTACAGCGCAAGCAAGAGTACTGATCCATAGCCTGCGGTAATACCAAGCATCTGCACAAGCGGCAAGTCTGTGGTGTAGTAGTTCCGTCCATGTGCACGAGCTGTGCTCTCTGATTCGTACAGCTTAAGCTCTGCATAGCGTTTCACAAACGCGAGCGACAGGAAGATGAAAATAGAAAACGCGAGTAGCCAAAATGACAATGCCACATTCACCGCAACTGCCCCCGCCATAATGCGCAAGGTATACAGACCGGCAAGCGTTATGCAGTCGATCAGCACCAGCCGCTTCAGCCAGAGAGAATAGGCGCAGGTCGACGCTAAGTAAACCAGTAGCCATGCCAAAAAACCCATGCCCACTCTCGTCGCGATGCCGACACTCGCAATCGCCAATAGAGGCGCTAACACAATGCCCTTCCATACCGCGACACGGCCTGCTGCGAAGGGGCGCAACTTTTTACGTGGGTGGCGTCTATCGCCTTCCAAGTCAAGCAAGTCGTTTGTAATGTAAACAGAGGAGGCGCATAGACCAAACGACAGGAATGCCCATACGAGTAGAGATAAGGCTTCTGTATTGAAGAACTGATGGGCCGCGAGCAGGGGGGCAAACAGCAATAGGTTCTTGACCCATTGATGCAATCGAAACACTTTTACCCAAGTTCCGATGGTCGCGCCATTCCCCTCGATAACTTTTTCTACATTGCAGACGCTCTTTGCCCGTCTGATAACCGTCTCACTCGCATTGACCACAATCCCTTTGCGCGCGACTGTCCATACCTCTATGTCCGCAGCGGAGTTGCCCACATAGTCGAAGCGGTCGCGACCATACTTCTGCGCAAGAAGCTCTGCTTTGTGTATGCCTGCTAAATTCTTCCCATCGCCTGTTGAAAGCACGGTATCAAACAGATCTACATGACTTGCCACTGCCTGAGCCAGCTTCTCATGAGCCGCAGTGCACAACACAAGCTCTCTGCCTTGCTGTTTCTCCTCTTTGAGCCAATCGATCAATAGCTGGTTATACGGCAGACTTGCTGGATTAAACCCTGTCAGTGACGACAATTTCGCTTTAAGCGCTGCCTTGCCGCCCATTAACCACACAGGAATAAGGAACGTATGAAACGGCTTTTCTCGTAGCAGCGAAATGGCTGATTCATGTAACGTGTCTGTGTAAATCAGCGTGCCGTCAAGATCAACAACGAGTGGACAGCTCTCAGCAATTTTGCTGCCGTCTTTTGTTACTTCAGCGATCGTCTCTTGTTGACTCACAATCGTACCCTCAACTCGTCGCTCCATACCCTACGTTTGGTTTCATTCATACACCTAACTCAGCATCGTTGAAACCGGCAGCTACCGAAACTATTTCAGATGAAACACGCCTACAGAACGCCCTTGGCAATCACTAGAAAATGGAAAGGCTTGAATTGCATCATACTGCTTCATCTCTTCTGAAAGCTCTTTAAAACTCCGTGGATTATGTCCATAGAGTATCGCGGCTGGTCTTAGGATCGTGATTCGTTTGCGCATTGAAAGCCTTGCGCCTCTATCCGTCTCACCTTGTCGCGTAAAGAGTGTCCTGGTCGCACACCTGTGATATCTGCGCCCAGCGCGGCCGACAAGGTCTTTTCTGCCCCCACCCAAATCCTATCTCTATTTTTTGGACAGATATGCACCTTGAGCTAGTTCACTTGCCTGTTGTAAAAGCTGAGCGTTGTTGATGGCGGTTGCTATGAGAAGCAATCCAACTAATACCAAAGCATAAGGCCGAGCTTTGGTAAGAGTACTTGCTGCAGCCACGACTATGAGTAAAGGCAGGAAATGTAAACTATAGAGAAAGGTCTCTTCCCCATATAGCGTATGCAATGTAAGCTGTCCGAGAATAGTCAGCCCTAACATGATGCGGAGCCGACCATGCTGTTTGAGTCGAAGCCATCCGTAACATCCAATTAGGAGCAGTACCGCCCAGAAGCAAACCGCCAACCTTCCCCATAGACTTCCGGAACCGGGAGATGATGCCTGCACGGTGAGCCATGGCCCCAGGGGCACATAATTCTGTCCGTTAATCGATACGTAGGACTCACCTTGCTCAATAGTGCCGATAGCAGGCACGACCATCGAGTGAAAAAAGAATGAACGTGCCACGACCAATGCCCCACCCGCCTCCGGGCGTAGTACATACTTGGCTTCATTTTTCAAGTTTGGTAAAAAGAACGGCCAGTCAGGGATTAAGAGCTTTTGAATACCCCACAGCGCCACGACTAAACACAATGCATAGGCACTCAGCTGCAGAACGCGCTTCCACGGGTACGTTACAAAACCTGCTAAAACGCCGAACATCCAGTTGGTCACTGTCACACTGAATGAGAGGATACTGACAATCACGTACCAACCAGGAGTGGTGGCTGAACGTTCTGTTCGAGCAACAAAGAGAAACGCAAACAGTATTGTGAGAGACCCCAATCCAAATGTCTCTGGCACAACGAAAAAAAACAAGAAAGATGCGCTGACGGAAGCAAGCAGAGTAAAGGCCACAGCATCCAGCCTGCGACACCCCAAGAGCTTCAAGAGCGCGAACAGCGTAAGACTCCAGAGCGAAGCCACCGCGGAATAAAAAATCCTTACGGCAGCAGAAGGTTCGATGTGAAGCGCATGCTTGAGAACGTACACAGGCACGTAGGTTAACAAGGGAAACAGCGGATGTGTGCGGCTGCGATTTTTTGGATGAAACGGGCTTTCGCGTAATGTTATCGCTTGCACAACTTTTTCGGTATCAGCCTGGAACCAGAAATCGTGAGTGTGCGAGACAAAAGGAGGCACGACACCCGCAACGTGATAGAGAGCAAGACCAATTGCTACACTCAATACCAATCCGAGACATGTGTCGCGCCAGTCCGTAAAAAAAGTGTTTCTCCACCAGACAAGAAATCCTTTCTCCTCTTTTGATCCGCTTAGCTCTTTCTTCAGCATTACTACATCACTTGAAACCATTCAGGAAACAACGAACGGAGCACTACGCAATCGTCACATACCGGTACATGTGTTGCAACTGAGAACAGCAGTCCAATTTGAATTACTGGTGCCTCCGGACAATATCAAGCAACTCCCGTGTGCGCTCGTAGCACGTATGCTGCTTGATCGTGCGCTCCTGTCCGGCGCGCGCTATCGCTTGTCCCTCGTCCTCGTGCTCCAAATAGTATTGGATCAGCTCGATACATTCTTCGAGAGTCCTGTAGGCAACGACCTCTTTGCCCGGCTCGAACATCTCGTGTAGGTCCTTTTTTGAATCGGTTATCAAGAGTGCTCCTACGCCGGTTGCTTCATAAAGACGTCGGTTGTTTGCATGAGGGGCACTGCTGTGATGATAGTTGAGCGTCATCCGGGAACGGGAAAGAGTTTCATACATTTCCCATCCCCAGGCCGTCCCGGCATAGTGCGCTCGGATAGGCGAGGAGGGAGAAAGCTGTTCAACATCTTGCGCCGGCGCCCAGATCTTCATTTGATCAAACCGCGAACAAAGACTCTCTAGCCATGAAATCCTGTTGATGTTTTGGGAGCCGCCAAAACTACCGACGAACGTCAGGTCGAAGGCTTTCTCACACCCCAGACGAGTTAAGATGCTTCGCTCGAAGCCCAACCGGTTCAACTCGGCAGAAATGCCCTTCCGACGAAAGTATTCAATGGTGGGCGGGAAAGACGAAATCGCAAGATCATAACAACTGAAATCCTTAGAATCGGGCAACGACATGGAGGCATGTTGCCCCATCAACAGCCGTATATTCGGCTTCATCTCCTTTAAAAAGTCACTCGTGATACCGTGCATCCATAAGTTAAGTAAGACATCGGGTTTATAGTGCCGGATCTGAGCGGCCAGAATTTCGTAAAACCAGCGACGCTCACGAATACGGGAGGCCCATGGCACTACTCCACGTCTCATCCGGAATTCCCAGCGCGAATCAGGGCTCACGTTCAGCCCATGCTCCCGCGCCCATTGTTTTTGCATGGACTCATTACTCGCATGAATTTCGTACGCCTCATGCCCAAGCGCCCGGAGGTTGCTGGTCCAAAAACCCACTTGTCCATAGCAGGTGTCCGTTGTGACCTGTAGTTGTTCATCAAATGACTTGTTCTCTAACCCTGGATTTTCAGCGTACAGCCATTGAATAAACGCAGGATAATCAAAGTCCAGAAGAAGAAAACGCATACTCACACCTCGGGGCTACAGCATCAATTTGTATCGCAACACAAGAGTCTCTGGTGCATGGGATGATGGAATCCTCAATCACCCGACAGACATTGCTGCCTCATGGACGGCCAACTACCTGTTAGGAGAATAACCATGCAGTCGACTGAGTCTGGACACAGCTAGGCGGGTGAGTGAGTCGTCCACTTGTGTTTGACAAGAAATCCTTCATTATGTGTCTTTAGCTGACCTGTACCATAGTAGTCACCGCTAGCGACGTTCAGCACGCCTGCTTGTTGCACCCAGTCGGCAACCACGCCCCCAACAGTGGAGTACAGATTGAAGACATACCGGCCTGGGGCAAGTGGCAACTCGGGAATGTGGCAGACCAGTTGTCCCTTCGGCGGCAGAAGATCGAACCGATGCCCACTGGCCTCGCTCGCGCAATTAAACATGAAATGGCCGACAGTCGTGTAAACCGCGATATGCATGTCGAGTCGTGAAATAGGTTTGTTGTCGCGTGATCGATACGATACCGCGAAGGAAATATTTTGACCGCAAAGGGCGTTGTCGATCGGTCGGCCCTTCTCATCGCACGTGATGACTGTCTCCATCCGAATCTCTCCAGTTCCTTGGCGGTCCTGCCGTTCCGCTAATTGAGTGGCTGCGCCGGACGCCGCACCGGCCATATACTGTTCTATCACCGCACGTGGCACCCCCTCCATGACCAACTTACCCCCTTTCAACAGGAAGCACTTAGAACACATCCCCTGCATCGCAGCCATATTGTGGCTGACAAATATCACCGTTCTCCCGGCTTTCGCCACATCTCCCATCTTGCCCAAGCACTTCTGTTGAAAGGCTGCATCACCAACCGCCAGCACCTCATCCACCACCAAAATATCAGGTTCGAGATGGGCAGCGACAGCGAAGCCGAGACGGACGTACATCCCGCTTGAGTAACGCTTGACGGGCGTATCGATAAACTTCTCGACGCCTGAGAACTCAACGATCTCGTCGAACCTCCGATTAATATCTACCTTTTTCATCCCTAAGATGGCGCCGCTGAGATAGACGTTCTCGCGCCCGCTCAAGTCGCCCACAAAGCCAGTGCCAACCTCGAGCAGTGAGCTCATCCGGCCATAGATCTCTGCTCTGCCCTCAGTCGGGTCCGTGATGCGGGAGAGAATCTTGAGTAGTGTGCTTTTGCCGGCCCCGTTACCTCCGATGAGACCGATGACCTCACCCTGCTTGACCTCAAAGGAGATATCTTTGAGTGCCCAAAAGCTACTCTGGCGCACTTGTGGTCGGCGAGCACGCCCAACGAGCGACCTCAAGCCGCCCATAAGCGTCTCACCCAACATATCGTGGCGTTCGTTAGCCGATTGGACATAATATTGCTTGGAAAGATGTTCTACCCGTATGGCGATATCACTCATTGGCTTACAATCCTCAACTCAAATTTTGTAGCAAGTGCCTTTGCGACTCATGGTCAAGACCACTCCGCATCGAGCAAAGACGGTACAATAGAGCCCAACGCAGTATTGATTTCTCGTGGAATCCTGGCCTCATTCAAAGGTGTCTGTCAAATCCTGACCACCACAATTTGCACGCAATTCGTAAAGCCACCGCACGACCGAGTCAAAATCATGGTGGGTCCGGCGAACAGCATCAGACACCCATGCCTCTGGCGTAGTACCCCTGCGCCCCCTGGGATGCCTTACACATAATCAGCCTCCGCTTCATAGATTCGGATTCCTCTGCGCGACCGCTCGGATCTGCCCGACCTCGCGTGAACAGTACGACCAGAGCGTGCCCAGCACGTCGAACAGCGCGCGCCCGCCGTATTTCGCAATGCGCTGATACTGCGGCGGCCATTTGTGCCGGTAGGGCGCCACGTCCAACACCTGATATCCCGCCTCCAGCAACAGATGGCCGAGATTCATCGGCGACCATGTATAGAGATGATGGTTAATGTCTTTAGGATTAAACACCCGCTCGATCGATTCGCACGGCACGACGATCACCAACAGCCCGCCCGGCTTGAGGACACGCAACAAATCGGAGACTTCATCGAGAGGCCGCTTCGTGTGCTCCAGCGCGTGATTCGAAACCACCACATCGACACTACACGTCGGCGCATCCTCCGTGCGGGTAAACACGGTGATGCCCTTGGCCTGCGCCAGAGGGATCGCGTGCGGGTTGACTTCCACCCCGAGCTTTTCCCTGCACACCAACTGCTCCAGCAGATACCCGGCTCCGCAGCCGAAATCGAGTACCGTATCGGTCGTCTTGATGTACGGCTCGAATTTCGTGCGATTCGCCCAGCCGCCGAACCGCATCAGATCATGCTGCGAGTCGAGATACTTCTTTCCGCCTTCCTCGCCGTAATGCGCGCTGACTGTTTTAGATTCCATTGCGTCCGTCATGGTGCCTCCTGCGTGGTAGGCTCAGCCGCGCTGCGACTGCGCCAGCCTCATGACTGCATCGCCTTCACCTCCTCGATCAACTTGTTCGCCTCTTGCCTATTCTGCCGCCACGGATGGCCAGTGATACGCCGTGCCAGCGCCATCATGGTGACCCCTTGGAACTGGGGAACTTGATCCACCCACCCATGTTGATGCTTCCTGAAAACCGAGGATCGGGTTGGGCGCTCAAAGCGCCGAATCGAACACTGATCAGACCGGAGTAGCTTGTATTGAAACCAACCAAGAATAGGTTCAACAGGTCAGACTTACAGATGCTTTTCAACTATGGTTAGCAATTCTTGCATGCGTTGGTAATACGTATGGCTCGCGAGAGTACGCCGTTGACCAGCCGAGGCAATGGATTCACGCTCCTCATCGTGAGCGAGATAGTACTCGATCAACTCCGCGCACTCCTCTCGAGTCCGGTAGGCGACGACCTCCTTGCCTGGCTCGAACATGTCGGCGAGATTCTTCTTCGAATCCGTTAATAGCATGGTCCCGACCCCTGTTGTTTCATACATGCGAATATTGTTTGCGAAGTCCTTCGCGAAATCCGCATGCACATTGAGTGCTATCTTAGCATCGGCCAGTATTTGATAGTTATCGGGTCCCCACGACAGTCCTTTCCAACATTTTCCGATCGGTGACTCTGGCGGTATTCCTTTGTCCGCGTGTCCCCACACCATCATCGGAACACGCTGACACAAATATTCGAGCAGCTCGAAGCGTTCCCGATGGGCCCACGATAGCGCGCCTATAAAGGCCGCAGCCGTTACCTTCTGAGGCGTCTTCAATCGTGAGAGAACACTTGATTCAAACCCTAACCTAAATAACTCACTGGGCAACCCTTGCTGCCGGAATTCGTCGACGAAGTTCGGCAGGGAGGACAAGATTAAGTCGTAACCTTTGTATTTCTCTCCCTTACTAACCGGCCATCCAGTCTGGCCAATCAACAGCCGCGTATGGCGCCTAATTTGTTTCATCAAGTCATCGTTGGTAAACGACATCGCCACGTTAATCACAACGTCTGGCCTGGCGCTTTTTACCTGCGCCGCAATAATCTCATACCGACGTTCATTGAGACTCCCATGTCTGCTTGCCGACTCGCCCTCGACCATACTCCGTAGAGCTCGGCGTACCCTTCCTGGAAGCAGTCGCTTCGCGACAGATGTAAGGAGCGGAGTTGCCTCCAGATGAGCCGGAGCTGGAGCCAGTGTATGCCCGATAAAATTATTCTCAGCCGCCCACTGCTGCTGAAGGGTAAAGCTGTTGATAACGACGTCTTCTGCCTCATGGCCAAGACGTTTCAGATTCATGGAATAGAAGTCGCCGGTATGAAACCCTTTACTTGTGTGCGCCTGCAATTGCTCGAGATACGACCGCTTCTCCAATCCCGGGCTCTGTCGGTAGATGTCGGCTATGAATGGGGCGTTGTACACATTGAGAATAAGGAATTTCATTTATCCATACTTTCGGGGCAGATTTTTTTCCAAAAACTTGAAGTCGACCCATCTTACAGCCTCACCTTGCAACAGTTCCAGCCCCGATTTCAGTGACCTTCCCCCGTTCTTACACCACGGGAAACCGTTCCCTGGACATCACTGCCTTTTCTAAGTTATTGAAGTGTTGATCGCCCATGGCGTGGGGTCGATGACACGCACCGCACTTGACGATGGAAACGTTCGACCAAAGCACAGTCGAAACTGATATCTTCACCCGCACCGGCACAGTAACATAGGCTATCAGCGGTTAGGCCGGCATCTGCTGGTATGATCCACCCGCCATACGCTGTCCAGTTTTTTGGCGGCGACCAACGCAGTGAGGTCCACATACGGGAGCAAACGCGAAGAAGCGCCCACTACAGCAGTATGGGAGGACTTGAGTAACTTCTTAATGTAACTTCTTATCACCCCATTGACAGAAACCTCCCGTAGCCATGGTCAGTATCGATATCTCCCGACTATCTACACAGTCAACGTACTAGAGTGACCAAAAATGAAGTTCGCCTTAGCCTTTGTTCTAGGAGACCCCGCCGGCTTCTGGAACGGTAAAGAGTTCCGGCGCTAGGACGGATCTCGGCTCTTCTGCTTCGCCGTCGAGGAAGCGGGCGCAATTTCGACTATAATGCGATCCGTCACTTTTCCATGTTCAGGATCAGATGGGTTTGAGCGGAAGTCCCAGACCCATTCCTGGACCTCGAGATGGGTCAGCTTTGGGTTCGGGGGCGACTTTTGATTGTACACGACGCCGCTGGCCGTGAGGAATTTCTTACAGATCTCGACTTTCTCACTCACCACACGGTTTCTCTCTTCGCGTGCGCCATCGATGCATTGCATGAGTTTTTGGCGGTACCGACCATCATAACGCAATGCGCCGATGCCATCTTCCAGACGCACAGGAATAATCGCACCAGAGAGCTGATGGCCAACTACTTTCTGATAGGTAATCACCCCCGAGGAATTTAATATTGCGTACAGGTGCCATGAGGTGAGCGGGTAGAACTCGATCTGGTAGACAAACGAAATTGCCATCACCACGCAGAAGCCAGGAATGAACAATGCATAGCGGTATCGCTGGGAGACTGGATTGGCGTAGGAGATCGCTACAGAGCCACCATTTCCCTGCGGCACGATCGGACAATGGGAGTCACAGTGGACAAGGGCTAGACGATTACGGGCGATCACGCCATAGACCCGCTCACCAACCCAGGAAACGCCCGGCAAAAACAGCCACGGGCACAATGGCCAGAATGCCGGCAACGCTGCAGCCAACACCCGGTACCCATAATAGCCAACAGAGGCCTGTCCACGGCTGATAACGTACATCTCTCTATCCAGATCCTCGATCGTCAGCGCAAATGTATGGCGGCGGTTATACTCCGCGAGGTCCAGGCGACGAAAGTCGAGACAGTCAAGCCGCGCGAATAGATCAAACACGCGCAGCGCACGCACGGTCCGAATGCAGAGGGGACAGTGTCCGTCATACAGGACCTCGATCCGGCCATAGCGGGTTTCCAACCACCGGGCGATTGCTTGACGGACTCCGGTGAAATTATAGAAGACCGCTTGCATGAGGATAAGGTCTAAGAACAGGATCTTCTGTAAGATCAAGACTGCCGTATGGAACATCACCGTCAGAACAGGCCAGATCTTGCGAGCTATACGAGAAAACAGAACCACAATCCACAGCGACTCAAATACAATAACGAATATGCCCATCGACCCGATCAGTGGATCGTGCGCCGGGGTCAGCGAGAGGGACCAGGCCCAATCGTATTCCCTGGGGAGGAGGGTGTCGAAGTAAAAGGTCGCCCGCAGACCCTCTGGGTCCCACCACGAAAGCCCGCCATACCGCAACTTACATAACCCGGTCTCCCAGTACGACACCGCAATCGCCACCCAGCAGGTATAGCGAGCCCAGCCGTACACGGGTAACGCACAGGCGCTGTCAGGGACTGGTTGCCCTCGAATCACTCTCCGTACGCGGTCCACGGACCATCCATCCCCGCACGGCGTGAAGGACAGGATGATGATTAGATAGAGAGGTATCCATCCCTGATGCCAATGGAAGCTATAGTCCTGTAACACGCCCAGCAACAACAAAAAGAAGGCGGCTCCAAGTGGGATGACCACCCGCGTCCCAAGACCAATCATTCCGAGGAACAACAGCCCTTCTGTCAGCAACTGAAACACGTACAGCCCTGCCTCACTGGCCACGAGCTTGTCGAACCCAAACGGAAGGGCATACATCCACGCCATTATGCCTGCGGAGTGCCGAGTCTCTGCAGGAAGCCAAGCGATGCTAGGAAGATCTTCCGTGAGGGTGAAGAGGAGCAGAATCCCGCAAATCCACATGCGCATGGCGCCGAGTGTTCCGGGCGTCGCCTCGCCTACGAACCGGCTAAAAAATGTCGAGCTGGTCGCCACTATACATATCACAAGGCCCAGCAGCCCGAACGTTGTGAAAATGAGGGCAACATTCCATGCGAGCTGGTCCCAATCCTGCAGGTATTCGTGCATCGAGTGGGTCGCACGCCCCGTCATGAGACTATTGAGGATTGGAAAACTCTCGCCGCGGTACGCGCTCTCGATCACCGGAGGCACAACGAGCTTGGCAAATGCGAGCCAGAGACCCACCAGACCCAACAAGACGCACGTAAGCACGAGGAAAAAGCGGGTGCGTCTCATCCCCATGATCAGATCACCGTCG
>Ga0163152_10000606_pt1 | contig 61619 bp, 50 predicted proteins | sample OliLakLV19MP8IB2_FD_148635 | JGI IMG/M metagenome (GOLD analysis project Ga0163152, IMG submission 148635) | Freshwater microbial mat bacterial communities from Lake Vanda, McMurdo Dry Valleys, Antarctica - Oligotrophic Lake LV.19.MP8.IB-2 | ecosystem: Environmental > Aquatic > Freshwater >... | reverse complement strand
ATCTGAAGCCATTGATCACTACTTCTGGAACACTCGATGTAAATTCCATTATATTGAACGTGCCACCTTCCAGTGGGGCGATAGCCACGATCACCAACGGAGTGCTCACCATCAGCTATCAAGGGATCGCCTTTACAGGCAAAGAAATTTTTTCAATCCGTGCCTGCGATACCAATGGAAACTGTTCCACACAACAATTCGAAATCGAAGTGGCTGGCGATGTGATGGTTTACAATGCCCTGTCACCCAATGAAGATGGTTTGAACGACATCTTCAAAATCGAATACATCGATCTAATTCCCGAAACTCAGAATAACAAGGTCTCGATTTATAATCGCTGGGGTTCTAAAGTGTTTGAAATTGCCAATTACAACAACACAACCAACGTCTTTAAAGGATTAACCAATGATGGCAACGAACTGTCTTCGGGTACATATTATTATAAGATTGAGTTTGCCAGTGGAAGGAAAACCGAAACCGGATATCTTGCGCTGAAAAAGTAGCATTAAAACTCAACCAGCCTTAAGTATTTTTCATCACACTTAATCCCAGATTACGTATTAGGATGCATAATCTGCCCGAAGGGTTGACGATCCTGACGTTTATTGTCAGGATGTCAGGGTTAAACCCTGATACTACTATCAGGATCATGACCGAGGCGTCATGACCTGACAATGAAAATCACCCAATAGGAAAAATATTTTTCAACGTAAGTATTTGATTTTCATTCGTCAAGTTATGCAAATGCATTTCTATTGTGCAACGTGGGTTAATCAGTTTGGCGTTCCTCACATTATCATGTGCTTTTGTTACATGGCTTATTGACTATCTTTAGAAATGCAAATTTTACTTGTCTTGCTGCTGCTTTGGCCCTCATTTATTGTACAAGCTCAAATCACCAGCACCTTTGATACCGATGCCGATGGGTGGACTGCTTTGAATGCTACTGCCGGTGACCCGGTCTACATCTCTGCCGGAGGTAATCCGGGTGGCTTTCTTCAAGCGCGTGACGGAGTGGGTGGTGTTCAATCCAAAATGGTAGCACCGGCCAAATTTCTCGGAAACCGGAGTTTTTCTTATGGCGAGTTTTTGCGCTTCGATTTAAAAGTGGCTCTAGTATCCAACGTCAGTAATAATGATATTGAGATCTATGGCGGAGGCACATCGATTGTTAGAAATGTAAATCCGCTGCCCAACACTGCTACCTGGACCACCTATTCACAGCGATTACATGAAGATCAACTGTGGAGAATTGGAAGTACGGCCGGACCCATTGCATCAAAAGAACAAGTAAAACAGGTATTAGCTTCAATTACTGCAATCCATATAGGCGTTGAATATAATTCCGTAACATTTGGACCGACAGATATAGGCATGATTGATAATGTAGTCCTCGAGCAACGCATTCTTCCGCCAGCTCCAAGTATTACTTCTTTCGCCCCTTCCTTTGGAGAGTCAGGAACTTCCATCACGATCACCGGAAGTAATTTTGGTTCAACACCTTCCAATAACACAGTTTACTTTGGGTCAATAGCGAGTACTATTACCAATGCCAGTGCCACCTCCCTCACCGTTACGGTTCCGGCAGGGGCCATGTATGGATCGATTACAGCAATCAATAAAACCACAGGACTCGCCAAACAATCCGTTACACCGTTCACTCCAACTTTTAATGGCGGAGGTAGAATTATTCCTGCGTCTTTTGACCCGAAGTTTGATATCAATCTTGATCCAGCCCCCGGCAATAGAACAAACGGTCTTGCTATGGGCGATCTGGATGGTGACGGTTGGAACGATATAGCGGTTTCTGAAGGTGCTATCAATGATGTTACCATTTATAGAAATCTGGGTGCGGGTGGAGATATTACCACAGCATCCTTTGCCCCCAAATTTTCTTTAACCACGGCAGGAAACCAACCGGGCCTTTATTTTCACGATCTTGATAATGATGGAAAATTAGACATTATGTGCGGCTATGATAATGGCTCTACAATGACTTTTGGCACGTACCGCAACATCAGTACACCTGGCAACCTTGTGTTTGAAGCAGTTGAAGTTTGGCCGGGATTAGTTTACTCCGGGTCGTTTGCCAATGCCGTGGATGTTGATGGCGATGGACTTATCGATTTAATGGCGCAACATGGTAATGGAAGTGTATTCGTAGATTTTTGGATTTCCCAGAATATAAGTACGTCTGGAAATATTGAGTTTGCATACTCCATCAGTTATTTTGGAAGCAGCATACTCGATGCCGGTGCTGGGGTAAGTGCAGGTGACCTCGACAATGACGGCAAGCCCGAAATGATTGTGAAACATAGCTTTGGCAATGCCTTCTCGATCATTAAAAATACTTCAACTCCAGGAACAATTTCTTTTGGTACACCTGTACCATTCTCGATCGGCAGCAATGGCATTATCGTTATTGCCGACTTTAACCTGGATGGAAAAAATGACCTTGCCTGGAAACAAGGTTTTAGCAACGATGACATTCGAATCCGGATCAACACCGATATCGATGGCATCTTAACTACCACTGACTTCGCGACTGAAGTGATTCTGGATTCAGACCTTTTCAATTATGGCGGAATGAGTATTGCCGACATCAATGGCGATGGAAAACCCGACATTATCGCCACCGATCAGGATGATATTGCAGTATTTGAAAATGTTTATTCAGGTGGAGCCTTCAGTGCAAATTCTTTTGTTTCGGCTTATCAGTTGCCGGGAGGAGGCTCAACCGCCTATCCTACAAGTCCGGTAACGGGCGACATAAATGGAGATGGTAAGCCTGAGCTTCTTTTTGGTACTACCAACACAACCCCGCCTCGGGTTTCCATCTTTGAAAATAAAAATATTCGGGCACCAGTCATTTCCCTCACCACCGTTTCACCCCTTGCTGCACCCATTGCGGCAACCGTTACGATTACAGGAAACAATTTTTCACCCATACCTTCCGAAAACAAAGTATGGTTTGGTGCAGTGGAAGCAACGGTGCTCACATCAACATCAACGTTGATAACCGCACAAGTTCCAGCCGGGGCAAGCTATGCACCAGTAAGTGTTACCAAAGCTAAATTGACCTCGCGCTACCACCTTCCATTCGGGACAACTTTTTCTTCCGGTGTTGCCTTTGACAATACGCATTTTGCTGCGCCCATTTCATTTACACTTACCGGAGCTCAATATGATATTAATAATGGTGATCTAAATAGGGATGGAAAACCCGACATCCTTGTTAATGGAAGCGCAGGTGCATCCTACGCTTTCCGAAATACACATAGTTCCGGAGCCATCTCGATTTCTTCTTTAATGGCGGATGATACCTTATCGAATTTTAGCAATTCACGATTAGAAGATTTTGATGGTGATGGTTATCTAGATGTTGCCACGGTAACGGGAAGGGTTAAAAAAAACAATAGCACGTTAACAGAAATTTCTTTTCAGCCAGAAGTAAGTATTCCCCCGGGGGGTAGCACAGTAGACTTTGCTGATTTTAATAATGATGGAAAAACAGACATGACCCTCACAACAGATCTAAGCGGCCAGTTTGATCTGTTAATATTAGAAAACTGGACTACAAACATTCCAGGGAATTTTGTAACCGGAGCTTTCGGCTCATTCTCACAAAACATTTCTTTTGCCAAACCCTCCGCCTATGGAGCTACCCTTACAGGAGATTTTGATGGGGATGGTTTTGCAGATATAGTCACCACAAACCCGGGTGCAAACAATATAAGCCTTTACAGAAACCTGGGCGTGCTAAAGGTGGCACCTACTCAGTTTGCGCCACGAGTTGATGTAGCCGTAGGCGATAACCCCGATAGAATTTACAAAGGTGATTTTGATATCGATGGAAAATTAGATTTGATGCTTTATCACGCAACAGGTACATCTACAACGCTGCTGATCGTACTGCACAATACAAGCACAGCTGGTAACATTAGCTTTTCAAGAATTGATTTAACTAATCCCAGCGTTGCAACCGTTGCTCACATTGCAGATTTAGATGGCGATGGCAAGCCCGAGATCATTACCACCAGCGAAGCTGGTAATCGATTTTCTATTTTCAAAAACATTCATACTAGTGGTGCACTTACGGCCGCTTCGTTTGCTGCACCTTTTAACACTACTGTTACTGCTCCAAGAGGAATTACTACAGCCGATCTCAACTTAGATGGCAAACCTGAAATTATCATTACCCGCGCAGCAGGTTTACTGCTAGTGTATGAAAATCTAATTCCTTCGGTTTCCATAACTTTTGCAACACAACCTGTTAATACAACCATCTGCGAAGGCAGCAACACAACATTCTCTGTAGTAGCAACTGGGGACACTAATCTTCAATACAAATGGCAAATTGATAATGACGGGTTTGATGATTTAACAAATGGTGCGCCTTATTCGGGAGTAACAACATCCGCGTTAACGCTAACCAATCCCGCACTCGCGTTAACGGGAAGTATTTACCGTTGTTTGGTAAAAGGGGATAACACTTCGATTACTCCTTCTACTTGGGCAACACTAATTGTCAATGGAACTCCTGTATTAGTTCAAACGGGTGTTACTGTGTGCACAGGTGTAGAACTCAGCCGACTGCTCATTGCGACAGCGGCTACCCCGGCAGCCTCTTTTAACATCACTTCAAAAACTGTTTCATCTGGCTTAACTGACTCAGGCAATGCATCCGTTCCGGCAGTTGGGGTGGCCAGCAATTACATTTTTAATGATACGTATTTCAATATAGCTGGTGGTACCGTTAGCTACCGGGTTGTTCCGGTGAGCGCAACAGGTTGTGCAGGTGCAGCAATGGATCTTATATTCACCATAGATTCGGCTCCCGTAGTAGCCCCAAACCTGAATCGGCAAGTGTGTAGTGGAAACGTCTCAGGGCTCATGCTGAGTAATGATCCGGGTTCAAGATCTGGTCAGCTTTATAATATTCTCAGTATTTCCGTGGCTCCGGGCCTAATGCCGAATGTTAGCAATGCTGCTGCAGCCACCAATGTATTTTCTGATTATCTCGCCAACGATTCGTTTACCAATTCTACAAATGGTTCATTGAATGTTAGGTATACTGTTGAGCCCATAAGTGACTATCTCTGCTTAGGCGATGCTGTTGATGTGGTGATTACTGTTTTTCCGCTACCCTGTAGCAATCAACCTCCTGTAATTTCAGCAAGTGTATCGTCTGTACCTATTGAGGGAGTTGTTACCATCGACTTGATTTCGTTGCTCACCGATGCTGATAACAACTTGGATTTATCAACCCTCAGAGTGCTCGCTGCCACTTCACTGCAAGGCGCAAGTGCCGTAATAAATAACTCGAATCAATTAGTGCTCGACTATGGTACAATTTTATTCTCAGGCACCGACCGTATTTCCGTTGAAGTGTGCGATCTGTTTGGCGAATGTACCCAACAAGAACTTACCATTGAGGTGGTGGGAAACATTGAAGTTTTCAATGCCCTATCACCGAATGAAGATGGTTTGAACGACATCTTTAAAATTGAATACATTGACTTAATTCCCGAAACTCAAAATAACAAGGTCTCTATTTTCAATCGCTGGGGAAGTAAAGTTTTTGAAGTCAAAAATTACAACAATAATGACCGGTTCTTCAAAGGCCTGAACGATAATGGCAACGAACTGCCCTCGGGTACTTACTTTTATAAAATCGAGTTTGCCAGTGGAAGGAAACCTGAGACCGGATACATTTCGCTGAAGCGGTAATTGGCATACAAAGCAGTCATAATTTGATTTAGGGTATCGCACCAGAGGCGATGAGACGATGTTTGATACAGAAAAGTCTGATAAAAATGGCATAGTAAAGCTAATGATCCTTTTACAAATTGGGATTGTTCAACCCACATTATGCAACAGAAATGCATTTGCATAATTTGACGAATGAAAATCAAATACTTACGTTGAAAAATATTTTCCCTGTTGGGTGATTTTCATTGTCGCTTCGGTCATGATCCTGATAGTAGCACCAGGGTTTAACCTTGGCATCCTGACAGTAAACGTCAGGATCGTCAACCCTGCGGGCAGATTATGCATCCTAATGCATAATCTGGGTTCAATCACAAAATCCCCTTTTTCAGGGATAAAAATTAGAGTTAGGATGATTAATTTACGCAGCGTAAACTATCGTTTTGCTCAGTTGTTTTGTCTACATAATGAAAACGCCATGAAAAATTTCGCAACATTTACTTTATCGCTCTTGCTGGTAACTGGCAGCTGCCTGGCCACCAGCCGCACGGTAAGTAACAACCCTGCGCAGCCCGCGCAATTCAGCACGTTTGCTGCTGCGCAATCGGCCTCGGTCGATGGCGATACCATTCAACTTCAAGGATCACCCTTTCAATATCCCTCGCTCACCGTTACAAAGCGATTGGTGATTATTGGATCGGGCTATGCCCCTAATAATTCGTTTGGCCATCCAACAAATGTCGGGGACATTTTACTATCTAGAAATGCAAGTATAAACGCAAGTGGCACCACGATTATGGGCTTGCTTTGCGGCAACATTGGCCCGGAAGGAAGCTCACTGGCCTGCGATAACATTACCATTATGCGCAATCGCTTCGACAATGCTACCATCGCGCTTACGCTTAGCAATCCGTCTGGCACCTATAGCAAAGGTTGGATAATTGTCAATAATATTTTCAGGGGGCGCATTGATGGTGGATCAAGCTTGTTCTCTCCATCCGCCACCAATATTCTTTTTTCCAATAACATTTTTATTACGCAATCGATCAATGGCTTTAATAGCAGTACAGTTGTTATTGACCACAACATTTTTTTGGGTATCAGCGCTGGAGGTGTTCTAGGCAGCATGTACAATGTGGTAGTGTCCAACAATATTTTCTCAAGGTCACTGGGTTCGGTTTTCGATGCATCATCGGCCAGTGTTGTGTACAGCACATTTAACAACAACCTTTCCAATCTCACCACCATAGCTCCAAGTTTTTACAGTCCCGCAACTGATTTTGCAAACTTTGTGGCTTCTGTTGGTGGTTCCAATACGGGGAGCAGTAACATCATCGGACAAAACCCATTGTTTACCGTAAATGACAACCCAGACGCTTACTCCACTTTGGATAATTACCGGCTACAGCCTTCATCGCCCGGAAAAAATGCCGGTAATGATGGCACCGACTTGGGTATTTACGGGGGGGCTTACCCGTTCCCCAGTGGTGGGGCTATCGGCTCAGGGTTCGATACCAGGCCGATGCCGCCCGTGCCACAAGTAACGGATGTCAATATCCAAAATCCTTCGCTTACCCCCGGCACCCAATTGCGCGTAACCATTCAGGCTACGGTGAATAATTAAAATCAAAAATTTAAACGTAGGACTATGAAACGACTTGTAACCTTAACGCTCTTTACCTTACTGGCTAGCTTCTATTGCCTGGCCACCATTCGCACGGTGAGCAACGATCCGCAAAATCCAGCGCAGTTTACTTCTATACAAGCAGCATTAGATGCTTCAATAGCAGGAGACACCGTTTATGTAAATGGCAGCGCGATTGATTATGGTGAATCGCCTAATGTCGTTAAGCGGCTTGTGATAGTGGGCGCAGGTTACAATCCTGCTGGTCCTCCAAATTTAGCGACCCGTATCAATGGCAGGTTTACATTGTTCAGTGGTGCTTCTGGCACTGTAATTTCGGGCTTTCGATTGGGTGGCTTTTTGGCCAATTCTGGCAATGTTAATAATATTCAAGTTCTTCGCAATTATATTGGATATCTCATCAGTGGAGCCGCGGTAAATTTTAATGGCAGTAATTGGGCTTTTTCACATAATCTGATTGTCAATTGCGGCATTCAGGTGAACAATTCATCTGGGGTACTATTTCAAAATAATATTTTTTCAAATGGAGGCTTCTCCAGTAGCAATCAGCCCTCGGTAATTGTAGACCACAATTTATTTCTTGGTTCAATTAGCCCCTTAAACACGAACATTAGAAATGCTACTGTTAGCAATAATATTTTTGCCCTTACCCAAGGGCCAACCATAGATGCCACCACGCAATCCAATTCGTTTGTCAACAATATAAACGTGCTTACAAACGTAGCGGCCACTGCCCCTATCAATAGCTTTGCGGGCGGACCAAATTCTGAAACAGGAAATTTATACGGAGTAGATCCTCAATTTGTGAGTGTGGCTAACTTTACCAACTACAATGTATTTTTTGATTATCGATTGAAGAGCACATCGCCCGGGAAAAATGCGGGAAATGATGCAACCGACATAGGAATATACGGAGGTGGATTTCCATTCCCAACAGGAGGTGCTTCTGGTGGAGGTTTTGATACAAGCGCACAACCGCCCGTTCCACAAGTGACCAATGTAAATATTCAAAATTCTTCGGTGGCACCCGGCACACAACTTCGTGTAACCATTCAGGCAACGGTGAATAATTAAAATTAAAAAATTAAACGTGAGACTATGAAACCACTTGTAACCTTAACGCTCTTTACCTTGCTGGCTGGCTTCCATTGCCTGGCCACCATCCGCACGGTAAGTAACGATCCTGCAAACCCTGCACAGTTTGCTTCTATACAAGCGGCAGTTAACGCGGCAGCTGCAGGCGATACCATTTACGTTAATCCAAGCATAACAACCTATGTTGGGCCTGTAACCATCAGTAAACGATTGGTGATGATTGGCGGTGGATATAAGTCATCTAACCAATTAGGATATTCCACTACGGTGGGGGAATTCACCTTTGATCGCTCGGGTGGCGATCCTTCTGGCTCGGTGATTTGCGGATTTAATATTGGAACTCAACTGAGTGTGCGTGGTGGGTTTCCTACCATAAGCAACGTTACTGTTTTCCGAAATCGGATTGCTGGTTTAGTTGTTCAGGGCGGCAACAATTGGCTAATCTACAATAATATTATAACAGGCAGTTTTGTTTTAAGTAACAATTCGATACCTAACAACATTATCATTCAAAATAATATTTTTGACGGTGCGGTTTTTGGTAACACGGGTAACGCAAACTTTTTAATTGACCATAACTTATTTGTTGGCAGTCCATTTCTCATTCTCAACAATATTCAATTTGCCACGATTACTAATAACATTTTTGCCACCATCACTAGCGCAACAATCATGAACAGCAACGTGATCTCAAACAATTTTAACAACAACTTAAGTGTTAATTCAAACATAGGTGCCACCGCGCCTACCAATAGTTTTGCTGGCGGGCCCAATACGGCAGCCGGGAATTTTGTGGCGGTAGACCCGCTGTTTGTGAATGCTCCTTTGGGGGCTTACAACGCAAACTATGATTATCGTTTGCAAAGTTCTTCGCCTGTAAAAAATGCTGGTACGGATGGAACAGACTTGGGTATTTACGGTGGCGCTTTTCCATTTCCAAGTGGAGGCGGATCGGGCAGTGGATTTGATACGAGTGCTTTACCGCCAATACCACAGGTGACAAGCGTAAACATTCAAAACGGTACGCTACCTTCTGGCGCTCAGTTAAAAGTGACCATTCAAGCAACGGTGAATAATTAATCTCTGATTGACCTATGAATTTTATGAATAAATTTATACAATCTATTCGAATCGATCGGCCAATGTCGATAGCAAGCAAGCGATGGACTATCGATAATGGAATTAAAATCATTTTGTTTCTTCTTTTCATTCAAGGTTCACTATCGGCACAAACCATCAATCGTGCCGAATACTTTTTTGATGCCGATCCTGGTGTTGGCAATGCCACAGCACTATCTGTTACTGTGGCTGCGGCTATCAATCAAACCTATAATATAAGCACCGCATCATTGGCTACTGGTTTCCATACATTCAATGCACGTGTGCAGGATAATACCGGCAAGTGGAGTTTGTTTACTACGCGCACCTTTTATGTCATCCCAAATCCCTTCAGCACCTTACCGGGTGTAAACATTACGAAGGCGGAATATTTTTACGATACTGATCCAGGTGTTGGAAACGGAGCAAACATTCCTGTTGCATCTAGTCCAAGCTTGAACCTGACGGTCAACACACCGAGCACCGCTTTGACGGCAGGCTTTCACACGGTGAATGTGCGTGTGCGAGATGACAAAGGGCGCTGGTCACTGTTTACCACCCGCACATTTTATTTGATGCCTACCAGCACGCTGCCTGCCGATTTGGTTAAGCTGGAATATTATGTAAATACCGATCCGGGCATTGGGCTCGCTACATCAGTGCCCGTTGCACAAGCACCTACTGTCAATCAATTGTTTAATTTGAATCTTCCTGCATTAACGCCTGGCAACTATACGTTAAATGTTCGAGCAAAAGATTCGAAAGGATATTGGAGTAACCCGGTTGTGTCAGCCCCTTTTACGATTATCGCCTGCACACCGCCTGCGGTCCCAACCGCGACACCCGCGAGCCGATGTGGCGTTGGTGCGGTAACTCTTACAGCTAGTGGGGCTGGTGGCTCACAAGTTTATCGCTGGTATGCGGATGCCGTTACACCTGCGCTACTTTTTACAGGAGCATCTTTTTCGACTCCTTCGTTAACGGCAACCACTACTTACTATGTTTCAATTTTTGACCCGGCTACGTGCGAAAGTAATCGGGTGGCAGCAGTGGCTACCATCAATAACATTCCTGTATCGCCTACAGTTACGGGTGCTGCAAGTTGCGGCCAATCCGCAATTCCATTATTAGCATCCGGTGGAAGCAACGGACAATACCGGTGGTACACTGCATCTACCGGTGGAACTGCCATTGCTGGTGAAGTTACCAGTGTATACACTACACCAGTATTGAATTCAACAACAACATACTATGTAGCCATCAACAATGGAATTTGCGAAAGTGCCCGCACACCTGTAGTTGCCGCAATCAATGCGCCTCCGGCTCAGCCTATAATAACCGGAAGTATTTCTCTGGTTGGAAATGCCCTCACGATTTGCAGTACTAGTCCGCTCACACTCTCAGCCCCAGCAGGGTTTAATTCTTATGCATGGTCAACCGGTGCGGTAACACAACAAATTTCTGTGAGCACAAGCGGCAACTATTCAGTAACAGCAACCGATGCAGCAGGATGTGCAAGTCCGGTTTCAACCACACTAACCATAACAGTTCTTCCGGCACCTTGCAATAATCAAGCTCCTGTTATTAATAGCACGATTACAACAACTACCATTGGCGGCAATGTATCTATTAACCTACTTGACCTGATTTCAGATGCTGATAACAATCTGGTGCTGGCTTCTCTGTCAATTGCTCAGTCTGCGGCAAGTGGAGCAAACGCCACTATCATTAATGGTATTCTCGAAATCGATTATAAAGGGGTCAACTTCTCGGGCCGCGATCAAATTAGTATCCAGGTGTGCGATGCTTTTGGCGAGTGTACCCAGCAAGTTTTGGAGATTGACTTGATTGGTGATATAGAAATTTACAATGGCATCTCGCCTAATGGCGATGAACAAAACGATATTTTTTTTATCCGATATATCGATCTGTTGCAACCCGAAAACAAGGTCACCATTTATAATCGTTGGGGTTCTAAAGTTTTTGAAGTGGAGAATTACAATAATGACGACCGAGTATTCAAAGGCCTGAACGATAATGGAAATGAACTACCTTCCGGCACTTATTTTTATAAAATTGAGTTTGCTTCCGGCTTAAAATCCGAAACAGGATACCTCGCCTTAAAGCGTTAAAAAAAATGTACTGCATCCAACAACCCCAGAAAAAATTATCCTCATCGCAGTATACCTGATCACCTTTACCTCTGGGGAAAAACTAGTTTTGATTTCCATCATCGAACTACGAGCAATTTTTAGCCTGAAACCTGGCAGGAAAAATTATTTTAAGCAGAAAATTTAATACCAAACGAGCGAAAGTTTGTTTCTTTCATTGAATCATATTTTTCATCACTAGAGGCTTTGAAAGCTCTTATTATCCTCTATCTTTAAACAGATGGAAGATAATGAGAAGAGAGTATATCCGGTAGACCGCTGGATTATTGATCCGTTAAGTCGGTTCATCAGCAACAGCACAACCAGTGGCATCGTATTGTTTTCGGCTGCTGCGCTGGCCTTAGGCCTTTCTAATTCACCTTGGTCAGAGGAATTTCAACAACTATGGAAACATCACGTAAGTATTGGTTACGATGAGTATATCATCAGTAAGGATTTACAACATTGGATCAATGATGGGCTTATGGCTTTATTCTTTTTTGTAGTAGGTCTTGAATTGAAACGAGAAATCATTGCCGGTGAATTGAGTAGTCTGAAAAAAGCAGCGCTGCCCATTGCGGCTGCTATCGGGGGCATGTTACTGCCGGCATTAGTCTATCTTATTTTTAATCACACAGGCGACACCGTGCACGGTTGGGGTATCCCCATGGCCACGGATATTGCATTTGCGTTGGGGGTACTTTATTTATTAGGCGATAGAGTACCACTATCACTCAAAATATTTCTCACGGTGCTGGCCATTACCGATGACATTGGTGCGGTGCTTGTCATTGCATTTTTTTATACCTCCGACATCAACTTTATTAGTTTATTAACCGGAGCTGGTTTTATGGCTGTGCTCATCTTTGCCAATTGGATGGGCGTGCGCAACACTATTTTTTATGGAGTTGTTGGCATCGGTGGTTTATGGCTTGCGTTTATTATGTCGGGAGTTCATGCCACGATTGCTGGAGTATTGGCTGCATTTACTATTCCTGCCACTGTCAAAGTTTCTGCTGGCTTTTTCACGCAAAAATTGGAACAGCTTTTGGCTCGATTTAAATCTGCCGAAGTCAATACACTACCGATCGTATCAAACGAGCAATTCAAAATTCTATCCGAGATTGCAAAGTTCTCTGAACAGGCGCTCACCCCCTTACAACGAATTGAGCATGCCATGCATCCGTTTGTAGCATTTGTGATCATGCCCATTTTTGCATTAAGCAATGCCGGGGTAGAATTATCCAGCAATTTCATCACCCAAATTCAAAGTCCGATAACAGTCGGGATTTTCTTCGGGTTACTGGTGGGGAAAGTATTCGGTGTGTTAGGAGTTGTCTACCTCATGCTGCGTTTTAAATGGGCGGTGCTTCCACAAGGGGTTAACATCTGGCATATGTGGGGGGCGGGATTTCTGGCGGCCATCGGATTCACCATGTCTTTATTCATTTCAGGCTTGGCATTTCGGCAGGAAGATTATGCGGTACAAGCTAAGTTGGGGGTACTCGCTGCTTCCCTAGTGGCCAGTGTGATCGGTTATTTTATCATTCGCATTGCAAATAACAAACCCCAGACTTAACCCATCCGTGCTTCACCGCTTCGATTTCGCGAACGGTAATTCACGGCACAGGCACATATTCATTTCAAACACCGTATGCCGCTTTTCGGGGACGATGCGCATGGGTTCGATTGTCGAACTATTACTGAGATTGCGGGTCTCGTGAAAGTGCAAGCAAAATTTTTAGAATCAGCCACTCGCCCGCAATGACATTCTAATGGGTTCAGGTTTGTCAATCAGTATCGTCCCCGAGACGGGAGACGATACATGAAAAAAATTGCCCACTTGTTGCTGAGATTGCGGGTCTCGTGAAAGTGCAAGCAAAATTTTTAGAATAAGCCACTCGCCCGCAATGACATTCTAATGGGTTCAGGTTTTTCATTTCAAGCATCGTCTCCCGCCTCGGGGACGATGCGCATGGGTTGTTTAAGTTGCATGGGTGCGATCTGGATTACTTTAAATTAGTCATTTCATTTCAAGCATCGTCTCCCGCCTCGGGGACGATGCGCACGGGTTGTTTAAGTTGCATGGGTGTGATCTGGATTACTTTAAATTAGTCATTCGCTTCAAAAACTTATTTCAAGCATCGTCTCCCGCCTCGGGGACGATGCGCATGGGTTGTTTAAGTTGCATGGGTGTGATCTGGATTACTTTAAATTAGTCATTCGCTTCAAAAACTTATAGTCAATCAGTATCGTCCCCGAGACGGGAGACGATACATGAAAAAAATTGCCCACTTGTTGTTGAGATTGCGGGTCTCGTGAAAGTGCAAGCAAAATTTTTAGAATCAGTCACTCGCCCGCAATGACATTCTAATGGGTTTAGGTTTTTTATTTCAAGCATCGTCTCCCGCCTCGGGGACGATGCGCACGGGTTGTTTAAGTTGCATGGGTGCGATCTGGATTACTTTAAATTAGTCATTTTATTTCAAGCATCGTCTCCCGCCTCGGGGACGATGCGCATGGGTTGTTTAAGTTGCATGGGTGTGATCTGGATTACTTTAAATTAGTCATTCGCTTCAAAAACTTATAGTCAATCAGTATCGTCCCCGAGACGGGAGACGATACATGAAAAAAATTGCCCACTTGTTGCTGAGATTGCGGGTCTCGTGAAAGTGCAAGCAAAATTTTTAGAATTATTTCAAGCATCGTCTCCCGCCTCGGGGACGATGCGCATGGGTTCGATTGTCGAACTATTACTGAGATTGCGGGTCTCGTGAAAGCCCCGTAAAGAGTTCAAAATATCGTCAGATTGCAAATCCGCTCGCGCACAGGTAAATTTAACTTCCATGAAAAATTTTTTGCTGTTTTGCTTCTGGTTAATGTCTGCTCGATCAGTCTTGCTCAAAAGATTGATAGTTTGCAAACTCTTATTCAACAAACAAAATCAGCATCAGGAAACTTACACATACTTAATTCCCAAATAAAAAATCAATTCACAACGGGAATAATCTTTTTATCTAAGTACCTTACACCAGTCTATTGGCTTTTCTAAAAACAAAATTGCTTTTTCTTGCTATTAATTGAAGCCCGACAATCTGCCAACTATTTATGATTACCATTTTTGATAAGCGAAAAATAACGTGTGTTATCTGCCTGATATTTTTATGCGGCTATGTGCAGGCACAAATTACCAGCACCTTTAATGCAAATGCACAAGGTTGGACAACGCCAAACGATGCAGATGGAACAATTAGTTACAGTGCCACCGGTGGTAACCCAACAGGATTTGTATTTGGTTCGCCTTTTTCTGTCAACTTTGGAGCTACCACATTTTACTTCCCTTTCGATTTTGTAGCACCAGCAGCGTACCTAGGAAATAGAAACGCTTACTATAGCGGAACGTTGCGTTATGATGTGCAACTGCCTGCGATTACGGCACCCAACGTTCATGCTGAAGTGGCGATTGCAAGTAGTTCCGATACCTTATACTACTTTTCTTCAACTTCACATCAACCCGCTGCAGCACCTACTTGGTCAACCTTTTCAGTAGTTTTAAATAATTCATCAGGCTTTTGGAAAACAACCAATAGCGCAACAGGTATGGCGGCCACCGAAGCTCGGGTGTTAGCTATTCTTACCAATCTTTCACTCTTGCGCATCAGGGGTTTATATCGCGATGCTACTGCCCCTAGCCGATTAGATAATGTTAGATTTACCCCACCAATAATTATAAATACCCAACCTGTGGCATTCAGCTTTGCTTGTGCAGGAACTGCAACAATGTGTAAATGAAGAACTGCGGATTTTTTAATACGGAATAAAAATTGGACAGCACTGCCTTAGGTCTTAGTGACATGGTTGGATCTGCACCTTTGCCAGCAGGCAGAAAAAAGTAAACTGAAATTAAAATAAATAGCGTTATCACTGCCAACACAATGAATATGGAATGCCAACCAAACAAAGCTGTAGTATAAGCTCCAACTGTTGGTGCTATCATTGGTGAAACAGCAATCACTAATATAATTAAGGAAAGTGCCTGCGCGGTTTTAGTAACTGGAAACAAATCGCGAACCAATGCCTGCGCTGCTACAATGCCCGCGCAACCACCAATGGCTTGTAGAAAGCGCATCACAATTAAAGAATTGACTGACTCTGTAAATGCACAACCTATTGAAGCAAGGATGTAAATTATCAATCCTATATATAAAGGAATCTTTCGGCCAAACCGATCGAGTAAAGGACCATAAATTAATTGACCCAACGCAATGCCAACTAAGTAAGCAGTAAGCGACAATTGAACGCGATCGATGGTGGTGTTTAAATCCTTAGCAATTGCTGGAAAGCCAGGCAGGTACATATCAATCGAAAACGGGCTAATGGTTGCGAGTGAACCCAGAATGAGGATGATGAAAAAATAGTAACGCTGCTTGTTGCTCATAACTTAAAAATCCGCGCAAAAATATGGAAATGTGAATACTTTGAAGCGATCAAAACCAGAACAACTGGTAATTAAGTTCCTGAATTCAGATCAAATGTCAATTAAAAGTACATGGCAGCTAAAATTCACTTCGATTGAACTGTATATAGTAAAAACCATGATTATCTTTCCGTTTCAAAAATAATTTCCGTATGAAAAAAATTTTACTTTGGATCGTTGTTGTAGTTGCACTTGTGGCCTGCAATTCTGAAAAGAAAGAATCAAAAGAAGAACTGGTTGCACCAACTGCCGAAAAGATTGCTGATACATTAACCGGCAATCGCATTGACAACTACTATTGGATGAAGTTGAGTGATGAACAAAAGAATGCGGAACAAAAAGATGATCAAGCCCAAAAGGTTGTCAATTACCTGACAGCCGAAAACGATTACTTAAAAGCTAAGATGGAGCACACCGAAGCACTTCAGAAAAAGCTTTATGATGAAATGGTTGGCCGCATAAAACAAACTGATGAATCGGTTCCTTATAAAGACAATGGATATTGGTATTACACGCGCTATGAAGAAGGTAAAGAGTATCCTATCTATTGTCGCAAGAAGGAAACGCTGGCGAACGCAGAGGAAATTTTATTGAATGTTAATGAGATGGCCGCTGGTCACGATTATTACTCAATTACCGGCTTAAGTGTGAGCGAAAACAACAACCTGCTCGCCTTTGCAGAGGATTCCGTGAGTCGAAGAAGATATACCGTATATGTTAAAGACTTGCGTTCGGGTAAGTTAATTGAAGCACCGATACCCAACACGGAGGGCTACGTAACCTGGGCGAACGATAACAAGACATATTTCTATACGAAAAAAGATTCTGTTACGCTGCGCTCGCGTTGGATCATCAGACACAAAGTTGGTTCGGGCTTTGCCAACGATGAAGTTGTATCAGAGGAAAAAGACGAAACATTTTATACAAATATTTATAAAACCAAATCAAAAAAGTTTTTGGTTATTGGTGCCGGTAGCACACTTACAAATCATTATCAGATTCTGGATGCAAATACCCCTGACGGTAAATTCAAAGAGTTCACTTCCCGCGAACGCGGTCTTGAATACAGTATTGATCATTATAAAGACAAGTTCTATGTTGTAACCAACTGGGATGCATTAAACTTTCGTTTGATGGAAACCCCAGACACAAAAACAACAAAGTCAAACTGGAAAGATAAAATCGCTCATCGCCAGGACACATTGCTTGAAGGCATTGAAATTTTTAAAGACTACATGGTGTTGAGCGAACGTGCAAATGCAAATACCTTAATGCGCGTTATTGATCAAAAAACCGGAAGCCATTACTATTTGAATTTCGGAGAACCTGCTTACACAATCTACCCGTCAATTAACATTGACTTTGATACAGATTTACTCCGCTATGGATATACATCCATGACAACTCCAAGTTCAACATATGACTACAACATGAAAACTAAAGAGCGCAAACTCCTAAAGCAACAAGAAGTAGTAGGTGGATATAATCCGGAAGAGTATCAAACAGAAAGATTATGGGCTACAGCAACCGATGGCACGCAAATACCCATGTCGATTGTTTATCAGAAAGGCACGAAGAAAGATGGCAATAATCCAACTATGCTTTACGGATATGGCTCTTACGGAGCCAGCATGAGTCCAACGTTCTCCTCAACCCGATTAAGTTTATTGAACAGAGGTTTTGTATATGCCATCGCGCACATTCGTGGTGGCCAGGAAATGGGTCGCCAATGGTATGAAGACGGAAAAATGTTTAAGAAGAAAAATACATTTACTGATTTCATCAATTGTTCGGAATTTTTAATCAGTGAAAAATATACAAACCCTGAAAAACTATTTGCTTCTGGCGGCAGTGCTGGTGGATTGTTGATGGGCGCTGTGGTAAACATGCGTCCCGATTTATATAAAGGCGTAATAGCAGCCGTACCTTTCGTGGATGTTGTAACAACGATGCTTGATGAAAGTATTCCATTAACTACGGGTGAATTTGATGAATGGGGTAATCCGGCAAGCCCTGAATCTTACATGTACATGCTTAACTATTCACCATACGATCAAGTGAAGCCACAAGCGTATCCAAACATGTTAGTAACAACAGGCTTTCACGATTCGCAAGTGCAATATTGGGAACCAGCCAAATGGGTAGCCAAGCTCCGCGAAATGAAAACTGACACCAACACACTTTTACTTCGCACTAATATGGAGACAGGCCATGGTGGAACAACGGGTAGATTTAAAGTGTATAAAGAAGCAGCGCAAGAGTATGCGTTTGTGCTCGATCTGGCAGGAATTAAAGAGTAATTGCTCTTTAATTCCTTGCTCATACATATTAGCTTTTACCCTTTAAACCCGGACTATTTTTAGCCATTTGGGTCAGCCTTACTTTACGGGGAAGAAGTTGAGTTATCTTAGTAATGAATCTATACTTTGAACCATTTACAAAGGATGGCTTGGCACGATTGGCAAGAGTGGCCAGCGCCTCTTTCACAATCAACTCAGGTGATAACACCATTCCCTCGCCCATTGCCTCGATATTACTTCCTGCATTTTCATGAAAAGGTGTACTCACTGCACCGGGTAAATTGGCAAAAACATATACTCCCTTGTTTTTAAATTCGAACCAGAGACATTCAGAGAAAGAAGTAACAAAAGATTTAGTTGCTGAATAAACAGCTGCGCCTGGCATAGGTAATAAAGATAATGCCGATGAGATATTCATCAACGCATCCCCCTTTACTGCAGTGCGTAAATATGCATAAGAAAGGCGCACCAATGCATCCATATTAAGATGCATCATATTTAGTTGACCTTCTATATTTAAATCTTCAAAACAGCCATACATTCCGTAGCCCGCGTTGTTGATTAACAAATCATACTTTACTTCGGCCAGGTGTTTTTCTAATACTACTATCCCGGCTTCTGAAGATAAATCAGCCACTAAATACTTATCGCCAAAGGCTTGCTTTAATTTTTCTTCAGACCGAGCAACGCCATACACTTCCCATCCTTGCGCTTTTAGGGTTTGTGAAAATTGTAGTCCAATTCCCGAACTTGCTCCTGTTATTAATGCTTTCTTCATTTTGTTAGATTTTAAAAACCCTCACAATCAATAACTCAATTATTCTCCAGTAGAACTTTATTAATCCTTTTAATAAACCCAGGCCCTTCATAAATAAAGCCGGTGTAGATTTGAATAAGATCGGCTCCGGCTTTTAATTTTTCAATCGCATCTTCAGGAGTCATAATACCTCCAACGCCAATGATGGGATACTCTTTACCAAGCTCTTTTCTCAAAAATGAAATCACTTCGTTAGATCGATTTGCAAGGGGCTTGCCGCTAAGGCCGCCATTGCCAATAGCAGAAAGTATTCGCCCACTCGTGCGCAAGCCATCACGAGAAATTGTTGTGTTAGTGGCGATGACACCATCTGTTTTAGTCTCTTTCAAAATCTCAACAACATCGTGCAATTGAGATTCTGTTAAGTCTGGCGCAATCTTTAATAAAATCGGTTTGGGTTTTTCTTTGGTCTGATTCAGCACCTTTACCGCATTCAGTAATTTCTTCAACGGTTCTTTTTCCTGAAGTTCGCGCAAGTTAGGTGTGTTCGGTGAACTTACATTTACCACAAAATAATCTACATAGGGATAAAGAGCCTCGAAGCAGGTGTTGTAATCATCTACTGCATTTTCGTTTGGCGTGACTTTGTTCTTACCGATATTACCGCCAACAATAATTTTTGATTTCCTTTTCTTTAATCGACTTACTGCACCATCAACACCCTGGTTATTAAATCCCATTCTATTAATCAAGGCGTTATCAATTGGCAAGCGAAACAGGCGCGGCTTATCATTACCCGGCTGCGGTTTTGGCGTTAAGGTTCCTATTTCGATAAATCCAAAACCGAATGCAGCCAGTTCATCAATCAACAATGCATCCTTGTCAAAGCCTGCAGCCAGGCCCACGGGATTTGGAAACGTAAGTCCAAATATTTTTCTTTCTAGTTTCGGATTTCGAAAATCGAATTGAAGTTTCAGCAATGCGGAAACGCCCGGCATAAACCCTGCAAACTTTAAAATCTTGAATGTAGTGTGATGAATAAACTCCGGAGGGAAAAGAAAGAGCAGTGGCCGAATTAAAAAACGATACATGATTAAACCAATTGACAGTTTACAATTTTACAATTGACAATGTGGGGTTTCCTTAATCTAACCCAGCCTTTAAAATTAAACCTTTTGAACTAAAAATTTAATTTTGTGACCTTCATCTTATTGTCTACTGTCCATTAACATTTACTATTTCTTTTTCTTCTTCTTACTTGGTTTAGGGTACTTGCGAAACCCCATTTCAACAATCTGATCAATCATACGCTCACCGCCAGTAGTTGACATATCGGAGGTGGCATTAATTCGCCACACTAAGACATTACTCTTATCATTCAGGTCTATTATTAAACTGCCTTGTCTATAATCTCGAATATATGCTCTATCCTGCGAGCCGGGTGTCATTCCCATAGGGCCTGCATCACCCATAGAACTCCTACTAAGGGTGCCTGCTGCGAATGAAACGATAAGATCCGATGCTGAATCGACTTTTGTAAGTCCGCGCATTTCTAGTTCTCGGGTTATAGCGGTTCTAATCCATTTATCAATATCTGCCTCGCTTACTTGTTGTTGATCTTTGGGCGTAATTATTTCCCCTTCGCCAAAGCGATACGTTTTATACTTTGAAAAATCTCGATCCTTATCAAACTCAACTTTTAATTCCTGGCCGCACACAACTGAGGCTACAAGAAGAAACGCTAAAAGCATTAAATTTTTCATAATAATATAAAGGTAGTAAAACCGGAGCGTGATTGAGCTAACTGCGTGGATGAAATTCCTGAATCACTTGCCGCAGATAATCACGATCTAAATGGGTATAAATCTCAGTAGTTGTTATTGATTCGTGACCCAGCATCTCTTGAACAGCGCGTAAATCTGCACCACCCTCAATCAAGTGTGTTGCAAATGAATGGCGAAACGTGTGCGGACTGATTGTTTTGTGTAATCCTATTTTTGCAGCCAATTCTTTGATAATCATAAATACCATTACGCGCGATAATTTTTTTCCTCTTCGGTTTAGGAATGTATTACTCTCCGATCCTTTTTGAACAGGCACATGCACCCGTATGTCTTCAAGATATATTTTTAAAAACTTAAGGGCATCCTTTCCAACAGGCACCAACCTTTCTTTATTTCCTTTTCCAATCACGCGCAGAAATCCTAAATCGAAATAGATGTTGCCTATCTTTAAATCCACAAGTTCCGAAACACGAAGTCCTGAACAGTATAAGACTTCAAGCATTGCACGATTGCGACCACCTTCCGGCCTGGAGAGATCAATTGCATCTAACATACTTACAATCTCATCATAATCTAACGTATCGGGTAGTTTTCTTCCCAGCTTCGGTCCTTCCAACAGTGCGGTAGGATCTTTTTCTATTATCTCTTCAAAGAGGAGATATTTATAAAATGCCTTGATGCCGGATAAAATCCGTGCCTGACTAAACGCACTCATTCCCAATTCATTGATATGGTGAACAAAGGCTTGTAAATGCTTGGCCGAAATAACCAAAGGACTGACACTTTCAAATTTCATTTCAATGAATTGCGCAAGCTTCTCTACATCCCGAACGTAGGCTTGAATTGAATTCTCTGAGAGCGAACGCTCTAACTTTAAGTAGCTGCCAAAGTGTTTGATATGACTTTCCCAATTTTTCACTGCTACAAATGTGCAAATTATTTTAACTTCGAAGCATGAAGCTACACATCATCAACGGCCCCAACCTAAATTTACTAGGCAAACGTGAACCCGAAACATACGGCATTCAGCCATTTGCTGAATACTATGAAAATCTTAAATCGCGATTTCCTTCCGTTGTCCTCTCTTATTATCAATCCAATGTTGAAGGCGAGTTGATCAACAAACTGCACGAAGTTGGTTTTGAGAGTGACGGTATTATTTTAAACGCGGGCGCGTATACGCATACCTCAATAGCCATTCATGATGCCATTGCAGCTATTACCACTCCGGTGGTGGAGGTGCACATCTCCAATGTTTATGCACGTGAAGAATTCAGACATGTAAGCTTAATCACTTCAAAATGTACTGGATTAATCACTGGCTTTGGCATGGAGGGTTATGCCATGGCAATGGCATATTTAATTCATAGAAACTCTACAAAGTAATTTTTTTTCATTGTGGGGATTTAAGGAATGGATTACAAAAAGATATTTAATGAAGTCTTGCCAGCGGCTACCTTTATTAGTGCCGAACAACCAAACGAGTGGATTGATTTACTCTACAGAAACAATTGGTTAGATAAATCCGACCAAATTACTTCGATTGAAAAAGCAGGCGAAGGAAACATGAATTTAGTTCTTCGTATTAAAACAACCTCCAAATCAATTATTCTTAAACAATCCCGCCCGTGGGTTGAAAAATACCCAACGCTGGAAGCCCCTGCCAATCGCATTCAGGCGGAAGCCGCTTTTTATCAAGAGGTCACAGCGCATCAATATTTTCAGAAATTTTGCCCACAGATATTTGCGTTTGATGCGTTAACCTATTTGCTAGTGATGGAGGATTTAGGAGCCGGCACTGACTATACTTCACTTTACAAAAAGAACAATCTATTATCGGATGAGGAATTGAAAGTCCTTATGGAATTTCTTACCAATCTGCACAACCTAACCACCCCAACTTATTTCCCAACAAACAAAGAATTAAAAAAATTAAATCACACCCACATCTTTAAATATCCTTTTCAAAAAAGTAATGGTTTTGATTTAGATTCGATAGAGTCAGGGTTGCAAAAGCTGGCAAGCTATTATCAGGGCAACTTAATCTTACAAACTCGTCTTGATGAATTAGGTGCGCACTATTTGGCCGAAGGTAAAATTTTAATTCATGGTGATTATTACCCAGGCAGTTGGTTAAAAACTGTTTCCGGTATAAAAGTTATTGACCCTGAATTTTCCCATCTTGGTTATGCAGAGTTTGATTTTGGAGTAGCCGTTGCACATTTACACTTGGCACAAGTTGGCGATGAAAAAATTAAGTTGGCGATGCATCTTTACGAAAAACCTGATCAATTTGATGAAAATCTTTTTCGCGGATTTTGTGGTGCAGAAATAATGCGAAGACTAATAGGCCTTGCTCAACTTCCACTTGAACTAAAGTTATCAGAAAAAGAAGTACTGATGGAATATGCGAATGAACTTATTTTAAAGTAACAGGCTTATCCCTCCAACCCAGACATTATGAGATACGTGTTATTAGTGACTTGCTTTTCTTTATTAACATTAAGTTGCACGCAAAAAGAGAAACCCATTTCTCAAATAAATGAATTAACTGAGGATGCGGTAATTACGGCCCCAAAACTTTCGCGCCAGGTTTATTACAACAAAGTATTAGGGATGCTACTTGGCTCGGCCATTGGCGATGCTATGGGCAATGCCACTGAGGGTTGGGGCCGCAGAGATATTGAAATTCAGTATGGTTTTGTTACTGGGCTCGATAGCGCGGTGCGAGCGGCTGGTGCTGAGGGTCCTTGGAAATGGAATCTTCCTGGTGGCGGCACTACTGACGACACTCGTTGGAAAAAACTATTTGCTAATTACGCAGTCACCGAAAACTGGCCAACGCTTAACGCTGAAAACTACGCAAAGTTTATTGTAGATGAATACAAAAAAAATATCGAAACCTTAAAATCAACAGAAGGTTTTGATCCTGAACCTTATGAAGAAAATCTTATGAAGATGGCATGGCTTCAAGAGTGGGCGTTGGTTGCGGATTCTTATCAAAAAAATCAATTGAATGAATATATCGAGGCGGTGAATAAATTCTATGGGGGCGAAATGACGTGCGCAGGCATGTTATACAGCCCAATGGTAGCAGCCTGTGTTCCTGGTGATGCCACTGCCGCTTATCAGGCAGCATATAATCTCTCTATATTTGATATTGGTTATGCCAAAGATATTACTGCTTTGGTTGCAGCCATGACGTCTCAGGCCTTTGTTGAAGGAGCCGATAAAAAAAATATCGCTGCCGTAATACGTACAGTTGATCCAAAAAATTATTATAAAAGTAGATTGGTGGGCAGAATTCCGTACAATTTTTATTCGATTGCTGTTAACATAGCCGCTAAAACAAATAGCCTAACCCAAGCAGACATTCCTGCCAACTTTAAAATTCCAAAAGAATTAAAAGGTATTGATCTTCTTGACTACTATAAACTATCACAAGCCTATGCAATGCTTGACCAGCATAATGAAGATACCATGTTTCATGCAGGTGAAATTTATTTAATTGCGGTAACAGCCATGCTTTGCTCCGATTATGATTTTGAAAAGACGCTGCAGTTTGTGATTAACTATGGCCGCGACAACGACACGGTTGCCGCGGTAGCTGGAGCAATCTTAGGAGCCTATTATGGCGCTGATCAGTTGCCCGATAAGTTAAAAAAACAATCCCTTCGCGTTAACAAAGGGATGCTTAATATTGACCTGGAGGCATTGGCAGAAAGCCTCACCAATAAATATTTAGAGTAATCTATTTTGGTGCGCCATCAGCATTGCCACCGCCAGTAGGTGTTGGTTTAGGAAGCCAGCTGCCTTCAAATTTGAATTTTATTTTACCACTCCATTCGCTGCTATAAATTGCCACACGGTCAAGTGTTGCATTAACTTCATTCTGATCAAGGTCCTGAGACTCGCGCAAAAACATTACATAAGTCCAATTTCCTTTCTTGCAAATCCACGAACCATACAGCCCACTATTGATCTCTAACAAGTTTTGATAAAAACTCTCAAGATTTTTATCGGGCACTTCTACCAGCGGACTCATCACTTGCAAATACCAGCGATCAAGATTGGTTTGAAAATTAAATACATCGAACCATACGGCCACTCCCTTATAGGTAAGCGACCATTGGCCGGGCTTTTGGCCCCGGCATAAAGCAGGGTCAACATTAAGAGCCATAATGCTTGCCTCAACGAGGGCAGAGGTTTGATTGAAATCCATAAGTTATTTTGTTTAAAGTGTTTGGTTTTTTGAGGTGTACTTTAAAAAGTTCAGTTAACGAAGATAAGAATTTGGAAATATTCGGCAAATCGGCAGCGGTAAATCTGAGCTGCTATATTAATTGAAAAATTAACATGTGGCTATTTTTAATCATTTTCCACTTCCATATTATAAATACACAACTTTCTTAACATAGATTTTACCTTGTTAAAGGCTTATGATAGTTTTGGTACTCAATTAAGCCTATATGATTTCTTTCTACCCTGGCCCTTCGCGCACCTACGATGAAATTCCTAAATATGTAAAAGATGCGCATCGCAAGGGAATATTGAGTATCAGCCATCGCAGCGAAGAGTTCATGGAAATTTGCCAGAAAACCGTGGAGCTGTTAAAGGAGAAACTAAATGTTCCAAATAACTATACCGTGTTCTTTGCATCATCGGCCACAGAGTGTTGGGAGATTATAGCGCAATCACTAATTACCAAAACCAGTTCTCATTATTATAATGGATCGTTTGGCGAAAAGTGGTATGAGTACACGAAACGGTTAGTGCCAGGCGCAACTGGTATTCCTTTTGAAAAAGAAAAGAGACTTATTGTTGCACCTACTAGCGAATTCATTTGCCTTACTCAAAATGAAACAAGCAATGGCACGGAGCTGAGTGCCTCGCTCCTTCGCTCGATTCGAAAAAATAATCCTGATTCTATCATTGCCATTGATGCTACATCTTCAATGGCAGGGGTTGAGTTGCCGATAAAAACAGCCGATGTTTGGTTTGCTTCCGTGCAGAAATGTTTTGGCTTACCGGCCGGACTCGCGATTATGATTTGCTCAACTAAAGCGATTGATCGAATGAAATCGATCAATGAAAAAAATCATTACAACAGTTTGGTATTTATGAATGAAATGATGGCTCGTTGGCAAACACCTTACACACCCAATGTATTGGGAATTTACTTGCTCATGCGAGTACTAAAAAAAGTAAAACCAATACGGCAGGTGGATAAGAAAATTACAACCCGAGCTACTGAATGGGTTGAGTTTTTCAAACAAAGCCAAAATCTAAAGCTCTACATTCGTAATGCTGCAGTTCGTTCAAGAACTGTGCTTACCATTAGCTGCGACCCGGATTTGATTTCGATAATAAAAAAAACCGCAAAAGGAAAAGGCATTCTACTGGGCGATGGATATGGCGCACTCAAAAAAGACACATTTCGAATTGCCAACTTCCCGGCCATCAAACAAAAAGAGATCAAAACCCTGAAACAATTGCTGCGGCACTTTTAACATAAACCAACTGCCGTGCGGAATCAGGACTTTAAACTTCTTGAAGTCTACGATGAACGATATGCCATATCGTAAACAGACTTTACATGTGGCCCTAAAAAAACCCGGGCATACATTCTAATGATTGCCAATCCATCTATAATAAATGTGAGTGATACAATTAACGCAAGTATTGGTTGATCTTCGTGAATATGGGTGAATATTAAATCTTCACCAATAAAAGTAGGTGTGATAGGAAACCCAGACACCCCTAAACATGCCAACAAAAACACCAGTGCGAATTTCGGATGCTTGTAGGAATGACCATGAAATTGATCAAGGCCAATGTTGCCTTCATGCGAACGTAACCAACGCAAAACTAAAAAGCCAAGGATACCTGCAACCGCTACGCCACTTAAATAATAGTGAATCTGGTCAAAACTGAATTGTTCATTAAATGAAATAGCAAGGGCAACCCAAAAGTGATTCATTACAACTAATAGCCAGCTAACGCGTGCATGCTTCCGCTCGGTAAATGCCTTCAATACTGTAATCAATGCAAGCACTGAAAACACGTAGGGTAGGTATGTCTGAAGTTGAGCAGGAATTATTTCCTTATTGTACACACAGAATAACCCGATCAGGTAGGCAGGAATTAAAAATATTACTACGCGCTTCAAAGTAAGAAAACTTAATCTCCGTCCTGCTTGCTTCAATGGATTCCATAAATACTGATACATAATCGAATCTAAATTCCACTCCTTTAAGCAAAGCACGTAAATAGTGTATTCTATTCGTTTGGGCAGCGAATCTTCAATCGTTTTCTGTCGCGGAACAAAATTGTAAAACTGTTCGCGAATCAAATAACTAACTACTGATGGAGAAACCAAAAGCTGATAGGTTCTTAAAAATGCGTTTCCTGCAAAGTGAATTAAGGCCAGTACTTCAAACCCGGCAGCAATCTCAATAAAGATCAATCCAATTTGAGCAATGGAGGCATAGGCTACCTGACTTTTTATAGAAGATTGGACACGAGCAATGCCCGTGGCAACAATACTGGTTGCCAACCCAAGCATAGCAATTGTAATTCTAACTGAAAGTTGATGTTCCCAAAAGGGAAAGGTGCGCAACAAAAGAAAAACACCTAAGTGAACGGATAGCGAACCATAGAAAATTGCACTCGATGGCGTAGGCCCTTCCATAGCACGCGGTAACCATGAGGAAAATGGAAGCTGTGCGGATTTTGCTGCCGCAGAGAGCAAGATCATCAATGAGATAAAAATTCCAATCCAACTATGCGTGATCAAATGCTCGTGTACCAAATCATAGTTATTCAACTTTAAGAAGGTTATGTTTTCATGAAACAAATGGTGAGCCGCCCACATCGCCAGTATCAACCCAACATCACCAATGCGATAAATTGAAAACACCTTGACTGCATTTTTTACTGGCAAATACCGATCGCGATAAAATGCTATCAATAAGAATGAAGAGATACCCAAAATTTCCCAACCGATAAAAAGAGTTTCAAGATTGCCGCTAATAACGGTTAACGTGTAGCCTAGATAAAAGAAAAGAATTGTACTAAAGAATCGCTTATAACCATGTTCCCGATGCATATAATATCGGCTATAAATTGTCACCAGAAACGTAAGCAGTGCGCCAACAAAAAGGTACACTGCTGTGATTTTGTCAAAATAAAAATCAATAAAAAATGAATAGTCGTTAGTCGTAAATAAAACGATTTCTTTATAATTGATTGTAGGATGGCCTTTGTATAACCAATAAACAAGGAATATCTGTAATCCAAACATGTGGATTCCTACAGAGGTAAAGGCTGTCCATGAAATGAGTGTTTCATCTTTTTTAGGAATAAAAAGCACTGCCAGGAAACCGAGCAGGGGTACGAGAATGAATAATTGAAGTACTAGTTCCATAGTCGCTATTAAGAAATTTCGTAAACAGGTAGGTTATCGACACGACTCTCTAAAACTTTCAACAAATTAGTCACAGCCTCTACGTGGTGGGTGATTGGTTGATACGGCAGAAAGGCTCCATCGCTAAATGTTGATAGCTCCTGTGTTTCGGGATTTATAGCAACGAGATGCACCCATTCATTGATAAACCATTCATACGTTTCGGGTTGATTCTGAATGGCCTTCAAAACTATTTCAGGAAAATGCTCAACAATAATCATTAAGCGCACGGGATCATGGACTTCAATCATTTGGCTTGGTAACCCGGGCCTCAAGTCACCATCAATACCATTGGCAACACCAAACAAGCCCATCACATTATGCGGAAGTTTTGTACCTGCGCCTAATTTTTGATTATCTACCCGCGAAAAAAAGTATTCCAGATTAATGCCACCACATACCGGCCCTAATGGTTTCATAATATTTATTAAAGTCTTTCCATCAAGGTCAGTAGTATAGTCGTACGAATTAAGGAATGCCCGTCTATCTAAAAACAAATGCCGTGTCAATGATCTTCGGCCTACAATGCACAGCGCGTTAGTTGCGTGGTTCAATTCCGGACGAGGCTCGAATAACGATACAGAGCGCACCCGAATTCGCTCATGAATGCTTATAGGCGTTAGCGTGGTGTTAATTGATTCAAATCTTCGCGACCGTTCTTTCGCATTAAGATCAAGTGCCTTTCTAAACGTTTCCTCATAACGAGTATGCAGCCTCTTGTTTTCAGGATTTAACAAATCTTCATCGAAAAATAATACTTCATCGCGGGTGGTATCGTGCAAACCGCCAACAAACTGAGTACTTACTGGAATGTCGATACCTGTTGCTTTCAATAATTTACGTACCTCAGCATCATTGGCCATGTGGCAAATCACCCTTGAATTTACCGAGCCAGCCCGACCCGAGCATGCACCACAATCGTAAGCAGAAAAATGTGGATTGTTTACGCTGCTTGAACCATGCCCAACTACGTAAACCAGATTTGAAAAACCCTTCAACAAGCCAATGCCTCGTAATAGGTTTCCAACCCGCTCGGCCATCTCTTGCTTAGTAAAACCAATCTGCAAACCATTCTCGGTATGATCGATGCTTTCGTTATCGATTGTTAGTTTCGAAAATTTATCCATGTGCTTGAATGAAGATGCGGTAGCAGGCCCCATGGATGGTTTGAAAATATTTATAAACAATTGCAGAGCCGACCAAAACCCAAGTGTTTGGGTAATCAACCAACCTCGAAAAAGCGAATGAGAGTTTTTCTCAAAATGTGCCACTTTCTCTTGTTTCGAAGTGCCTCCCAATTCTTTGATTAAAAATTTTGGCGTTACCGGTGCCGGACAAAGTTTAGTAAAAAACTTTCCCCGAAAGGGCTGAAAGTAAAACTCAACTGAGAAAAAACCGGGTGTACCAAAGGTGTCGCAAAGGGGATCTTCCTGCTCCAGGTATCTGCGCAGCGAGCACTCGCGATCGTCTATACAAAACATCGCCTGAAAACTCTTTTTACTTTTTGGCGTGTCCGGCTTGGTGTGTTTCAGTCCTGAGAGAACCTCATCATAATAACTCCACTCAAAAGCAGTTTGCCATATAGAAGTCGCTTCGTCTAGCTCAGTAACTAAAACTTCTGAAAAAAGCAGCTCGGGTTTTGATTTAATTACTTCATCAAGGGGCTTCCATGACTTACCAAGTTGACTATCAACTGCATCGATTTCGAGTAGTAACTCGAAAACAATCAGATCATGTAAAGTAATTTTCTTTCGATCTAACAGCGTTTGTGGTTCCGCTTCTACCGTAGCCACCATGCCCGACCAACCTTGATGCGAAAATTGCTGATCGAAAACATACTGCTGATAGAGTGATTCATCAGTACCCACTAAAATTTTTAACAGGTCGGCAATCTCGCAAGCACCTTCCAGCAGCAAACGCTTTGCCCGTTTATTTTTAAAGAAGCTTGAAAAGCTATTTTTTTCAAGCTCCTTTATAGAATTTATAAATCCCAGATTGAGCACGGGAAAATTCCACATCGAAATTCCCTGATCTAAATAAGAACATAGTATTCTAAAAAGAATTGGATGAACTAAAGAATCTATATCAATTTTATATTCACGTTTCCAGTTGGAACGCAACACACCGATGCGTGGAGATTCTTTTTGAAACTGACCGGTCAGTAATTTATTCTTCCACTCAGGCAAGTTATCTTCACCCTTGCGTTTTACAATTTCTTGTTCCAGGATGGTTTGATTAATCTTTCCCGAATCATATAAAGACCTATACTCGGCTAAGGAAAGAGAAACACGATAGCCGAAAATTGCGGAGGCATTGTAGATAGCTTTATCAAATTTCAAGTTTTGAAATCCATGAAGCGTATTATGGTGAATAAAATCTTTTAGTGGAGCTTGTGCCGGAAGAAAATGCTTAAGCTCATGTAGCATGTGTTGCTCATCAAAAGAATGAATAGAATTTGATTTCATTGCGTAGTAAAATTAAAGAAGCAGGCTAAGAGCCCAATTGATGACAACTAGAAAATCAACTAAAGAAACCAGTTGACTTAAATAATCAGGGCCTGCTTAATAAGGTAGAGCGGAGTTGCGCGAACAAGAGGTGTCGAATTTGCTACACCAAAAGTTTCCGTATTGGAAACATTAAGGTTCGACAAATCAATAATTAATCCCGTTACAAAAAATGCACCTTGAAAAGTGTTCGCTCCAAATTCCTCTTCCTTTTCTTTCTCTTCGCAAAGAAGTTGAATGTCAGTTTTAGGAGTAGATGCGGGCGTTTTACTAAAACCGTTTATTTCGCTCAGCGTTTCGGTTGGCATGAGCAGTGCTTTGATGACGATTGGGGCAAGCAAGGAGCACATGAGCAATGCACTGGTGACGATCCTCATGTAAGTTCCTCGTTTCATCAAAAGCAAAGATATGATTTTCCTGGTTCAAAAAATTAAAGTAACCAGCTATTAGCAGCGACTATCCAAAATACCAAATCGCAAACTATTAATCTGCCACGACCTAGATAGGCAACCAGTTGTTGTTTGAAAAAAGAAAAAGAATAGTGAAATTCAGAAAATTAATCAGACCTTTCGCAAAAGTTGAAATAGCAATGCCTCTTAGGTATAACAAGATTTTGAAACTATTTGCCATCCTAATCTTCAGCTTTAATCTGCTGGCTCCGGTTTTCTTTATCTCAAAACCAATGCAGGCTCGAGGATCTATTTCATCCATCGGTTATACCCTTTCAGAACAAACACTGCCAGTAGACCTGCTCACCCAATTGCTTTGTGAAGAAGTTGGTAGTGAGGAGCGTGAAGGCAAAAACAACTGCTTTCTAAGCGTTAGTTTCATTGAAGTGTATAGCCAACTTCAAAAATTTCAACCAATACGAATTACGTGGTCGATTCTTAAAGACCAGTTTGATACGAAGCCCTCTCTTTTTACTCTCAACAGAGCTCTGCTAATCTGATTTATTCTTAAAAACCGGCATGTCATATGCCGCTCTCAGGGTTTCTTAAAATAGGAGGCCTGCACACCCATACATTATTTATCAATAATCTTTACCTGATGCCCTTCATTGGTACCTATCCTTAAAATATGAAAACACTCGAAATCCCAAAAGACGGACTTGCAGGACTTAAAGAGAACTGGCGTGTAGATGCCGTTGCCGGTTTCTTAGTATTCTTGCTTGCCCTTCCACTTAGCTTAGGAATTGCAAAGGCAAGTGGTTTTCCTGCAGCTATGGGCGTGCTTACCGCGATGATCGGTGGCATGTTTGTTAGCTTTTTTGCTGGATCAGCTCTCACGATAAAAGGCCCTGCAGCAGGCTTGATAACCATTTGCGCAGGCGCGGTAACAGAATTAGGAGCTTTGAACATTGAAGGCTACACCGGTGTGCAGTTAGCATGCGGGGTAATTGTGGTCATGTCAATAATTCAAATTGCTTTTGGGTTTCTGAAGTTTGGATCCCTAAGTGATTTCTTCCCGCCCTCAGCTGTTCACGGAATGCTAGCCGCGATTGGCCTAATCATCTTTTCAAAACAAATACATGTGTTGTTAGGTATTGATCCGGCAACCTTAAAAGGATTGGGACCCATTGAATTGTATGAAATGATTCCGCATTCGTTCATGAATGCTGATCCTCGGGTGGCATCGGTTGGCATTGTTAGTATGATTATCATTTTCGGAATGCCTTTGATCAAGAGCAATTTCGTTAAGAAAATCCCAGCCCCTATGGTCGTGCTTCTTGTAACCATACCGATGGCACTTATCATGGATTTTAGACATACTGAACCCGCGTTTGATTTAGTGAGCATTGGAAATTTTTGGGACAATATAAAATTCAACGCAAGTTTTGCAGCTATTGGCACCGGAGTTTTTTGGAAGTACGTGGTGATGTTCCTTTTCATAAATAGTTTGGAATCGTTACTTACTGTAAAAGCTGTGGATGGTCTTGATCCTTACAAGCGAGAATCAAATACAAATAAAGATCTATCTGCATTAGGCGCTGGCAACGCCTTGGCTGGTTTATTAGGTGGCCTACCAATGATTTCAGAAGTAGCCCGAAGTTCGGCCAACGTAAATTTTGGTGGCCGCACACGGTGGGCTAACTTTTTCCATGGCTTCTTCCTGTTGATAGCGATGCTTCTATTTATTCCTGTAATTGAAATGATACCAAACTCTGCTTTAGCTGCATTGCTTATTGCTGTTGGTTACCGGTTGGCATCTCCGAAAGAATTTTTCAAAACCTATAAAATTGGGGCAGAGCAACTTGTAATCTTTGTAATTACAATTGTAGTAACCATTTCAACCGATCTATTATTGGGTGTAGGTGCCGGTATTTTAGTAAAATTCATCTTCCACATTATAAACGGAGCACCCATCCGCAGTCTTTTCAAGGCACGCTATGAAGTATCGCAAACTGAAAATGACTATTACATCGCTATTAAAGACGCTGCCATCTTCTCGAACCTGATTGGCTTTAAGAATTTATTCAAGCGTATTAAACCTGGAAAAAAAGTGACCCTGAATTTTTCAGAATCGCGCATCGTGGATCACTCGTTCATGGAGCAATTGCATCATTTTGAAGAAGAGTATCAGCACAGTGGTGGCACTGTTTCATTAATAGGTTTTGAGCAATTTCAACTTTTATCAAACCACCCGCTCGCTGCGCGCAAGTTGATGCCAGGTGCACAAACTAAAATTGAGATCAAGCTTAGTCCAAGACAAGTTGAACTACGTAAATTTTCTGAAGCCAATGACTTCGCTTACTATCCACAACAGGTGCGCAGTATTGTCAAGTACAAAGATTTTCCAATTCAGCGTAGTAATAAAATTTTATACGAACAAAATATATTGACCAAGTACGTGGATGATGGAAAAATTGAAGTGGCCGATATTTTCCTTCAGGAAGGTGCCCTGCAAGATAAAACTGAAACAAAAATTACGATCCTGCAATTTTCTGAAACAGATCAATTCATTCCCGATTTTGCTTTAGAACCTGAAAATCTTTGGTCGAAATTGATGGAAAGCGTTGCGGGAAAAGATCTTGACTTTGCCAACCATTCAGCGTTTTCAAAAAAATATTACTTGCGCGGTGAAAATGAAACAGCTATACGAAAGTTCTTTACGGAAAATGTTATTCAATTTTTAGAAAACCGGGAAGAAATGCACATCGAATGCCATCGAAACAGACTGGTGTTCTACAAAAAACGAGACTTACTGCAGCCTTCTGAAATTACTTACATATCAAAATTTGCTACTGAGTTTGCAGCACTTATTCATCAAAAAGAAGCACAAATTCTATAAGGGCATCTCTAAAAACTCCGCTTTCCCTTCTCTTTTGTAGAAGGGGCAGGGGTTGAGGTAATGAGAGCAAGGGTTTTTAGAGATGCCCATAATTGTTTATCGGGAATGAGCCCACTCATTCCCCTTAACTAATTTCAAATCATAAATTATTTAAAGACATGAACAAACTAATTGTTTCATTAACGCTCCTGTCCATATGCATGGGAACCTATGCGCAGGAAAAGCCAAAAGAAATTACCGAACTCAAATTGAATTTGAATGAAGAAGGAAGCCATTACCTAAAGGCAACTTTTCTAAATCAGGTGTGGCTGCGCTACAACGAAAGCAACCCTGGAACACGCGTGGTAAATGACCCAACCAATCAAACATTTGATATTGGCTTGCGCAGAACACGCTTTCAATTATATGGTCAACTTACCGATCGAGTATTTTTCTATGTTCAATATGGACAAAATAATTTTAACCGATTGTCTCAAACCAATGGCAACCGAAAAATACAAGCTTTCTTTCACGATGCGTTGGGGGAATATCGAGTTACAAAGGGAAGTGAAAAATTAATTTTGGGTGGTGGCTTAACCATCACCAACGGACTATCGCGCTTTAGTCAACCTAGCATCGGAACCATTGCAACAATGGATGTACCGATATTTGCGCAAGCAACGGTCGATCAAACGGATGAGTTTAGCCGCAAGCTAAGTGTATATGCCCGCGGTCAATTAGGCAAGTTGGATTACCGACTTGTATTAAGTGATCCTTTCCCTATGGCAACCAATGGACTAACGCCACCTCCTCTTTCGTCAAACGCAACTTTCTCACAAGTTGGTCTACACAAACAATATCAAGGTTTATTCCTTTACAATTTCTTAGATAAAGAGTCACACACAACACCTTACATGACGGGCACTTATTTAGGCAAGAAAAGAATCTTAAACTTAGAAGCTGGTTTTATTACACAAGCTAAAGCCACCTGGACAAGCGAAGCAGCAGATACCGTTTTTCATTCTATGAATCTATGGTCAGTGGCGGTTTTTTATGATGCGCCTGTAAATACAGAAAAAGGAACTGCATTGAATGCATATGTAGGATACTTCAACAACAATTACGGACCAGGCTATTTAAGATATAATGGCATTATGAATCCTGCATCTTCTGTAAGCGCTGATTATCCGGGTGGAAGCCAAGGTAATGCATTCCCCATGTTTGGAACTGGCAAAGTTTTGTATGCACAAGTCGGGTATCTCATGAAGAAAGATCTTATGGGTGAAGGTAATGGAACGCTAATGCCCTATGCCTCGCTGACGAGTGCAAACTATCAGCGCCTCGATAAGCAGATGAATGTTTATGATGTTGGTGTTAACTGGTTGTTGAAAGGACACATGGGTAAAATTTCACTCGACTATCAAAGCAGACCTTACTACATGCAACAATCAACAGACTTAATCCGCAGTGGCCGCAAAGGTCAGGTAGTTATGCAATACCAGATTTCGTTTTAAAAATAGTTTAGGGAAAGTTCGAAGTCACATCCATTGGGTGCGACTTTTTTTATGGCTTTTGTTAAAGTATAGAAGGATTTTACTTTGGTTTCATTGCCTTTCTTAAAATCTTTACCCACAAATTCCACGGACTAACTTTCTTATCATCTACAAAATGGTTTTCTACTTTGTCGAAGGCATCTTCTATGCACGCATCATGTAACCACCGAACGGCAAGAATCCACTTAATTGTTGCCGCCCCCGTTGTGGTCATGTCAATCGTGTGTTTAAGTTCAGTTGCATTTTCGCCTATTTCAGATAGTTCGAATCTGTGAAATCCATCAAATCCGCTAAGATCAAATTGAAACGTGACTGATTTGTCGGACTGAAATTCAGCAACGAAATATTTTATCGGTCCATGTCCACCTTTAGAACCCACAATCAGACCTTTGTCCAACTTCATGGGCGACCATTTTTCGGTTGCTAACATCAGATCGTTATCAGTCGCCAAGGTTCTGAATAGCCGCTCAAGTTCTACCTTGGGTCGTGCAATGTCTCTTTTATGAATGTTAATAAATTTCATTTTATTTATTTGCCAATTAGCACGTTGTATTCCGAAGGAATCCGAACTCCCTGAAAATGATTTGTTAGTCCATAAAATATCATGATCGTTAAGCAAATACCAAATATTAAAATCGTTGCTGCTTGCCTCAAAGGTGTTAGCCCAAATATGGTCAACTCCATTTTCTTACTGTGAATTGCGGCAACATGCGCGAAGAAGGAAATTATGGCAAGTCCGTAATAAGGAATAAAAAACAAATTTAGAGGAAACGTATTTATACCCGCTACACCAAAATAAAAGTTGGTATCAAGGTGTAAAAAAAAGCGCCCTCCCAAAACAACCCCAACATGGACTAACAGGAAAACTGCCAAATAAAGTCCTGACCAATGTTGCAACTTATCAAAGTTCGTATGGGCAATTTTGCGAGTTGCTCTAAACAAATTCAGACCTGAAAGTATCTGAATCAGAACGGCAGCCAACAGAATTGTTTCTGTAAGAATATTGCGATAAAAATATCGCAGGGTGTTCATTATCTCAATGTGTTTATCTGCTCCTAAAAGACTACAAGTGTGGTTGAATAAGTGGAGTGCGATAAATGCAGTTATGGTAAGGCCTGATAGGTGATGAATCTTCCTCATAAGAGTATTCGGCAATTTGATAAATGGGATTTGAAGCGCCCCGCAAATCTAAACATTGAATAACATTTTTTTGCGATGGGGATGCAACCTTTATTTGATAGCCCATAAAGGAATTTCAGAGTTAACACAAAACAAAGGACCTGACTTACAGGATAAGTTGTAGAAAAAATAGGCGATTCTCATGAATCCTACCCTAATCAAAAAAAAATCATGAATTTTCAGCAATCATTGAAATGATTACGTGTTACACAAACCCTAACTCCATGCTTAGATTGTCAGCAATATACTCCTGACGCTGGCAATACTCGTTCACTTGCTTTACAGTTTCTTCACTAACAAAAGCGTTCTGAATTTTTGTGTATAGCTTTTTGAGTTGCTCGCGCACAGTGCGCAGCGTTATCTTTTGAGATTCATTGATTGAAATCTTTGTTTGGCCGATCAGCGCTTCAATTTGCTTAATTTTTAATTCGGCTTGCTCAACGCGTTTCTTCAATATTCTTTTAGTCATGACCCGTTAGATATATGATTACTACCTAGCAATAGAGAATTGCATGCCAAGCCAGCTGCAACGACTGCAATCCTCTGATTTACAGATTTTTTTAAGGTGTAGATGTAAAAGCTGTGAAAAGAATTCCACAAATGCAGTGGCGGAAGTCTACAATTGAAATTAATTGATTTGACTTTTTAATGCCTGGTTAACTATTGTCTAATCCTCCTTTAACAAGAATATGCTATTGTTGATACTTCCTTTACACAATTATTCGGTATGATTCTCAGGCACCCACACTCCAAATTTCTGCTAACTTTGCGCTCTCAATTTTTACCATGAATTTCAAGGAAATCTTCTCCGTATCGCTCATTCTGTTTTCCGTCATCGATATAATCGGTGCCATTCCGTTTATCATTACCATCAAGAAACGGGAAGGCCGCATCCATGCCGAAAAAGCAACCATCATTTCAGCCGTACTGATGGTTGGATTTCTTTTTTTGGGTCAATCTATTTTACAACTTTTTGGGTTAGATGTAGCCTCGTTTGCCGTTGCTGGAGCCATTGTAATTTTTATCGTAGCCATGGAAATGATTTTAGGGATGACCTTGATCCATGAAGATCCAGATTCAAAAGGTTCAGGTTCTATTGTGCCGCTGGCCTTTCCGCTAATAGCTGGAGCGGGCACACTTACTACAATCTTATCTTTACGTGCGGTCTACAGTCAAGTCAATATATTGATTGGTATTTTATTAAACCTGCTGTTTGTTTACCTGGTGTTGCGCTCCTCTTCGTGGCTGGAACGTAAATTAGGTAAGTCAGTCTTTGCCGTACTGCGCAGAGTGTTTGGCGTAATTCTGTTGGCTATAGCGGTTAAAATTTTCAAAGATAACGTAAGCTTCCGATGATTCGCATATACACGGATGGTGCTGCCCAAGGAAATCCCGGGCCCGGTGGTTATGGTACAATCTTAAAATTTAATCACCACACGAAAGAACTTTCTAATGGCTATCGGTTAACCACTAACAACCGCATGGAGTTAATGGCAGTGCTTGCCGGGCTGGAAGCTATTAAAAGTTTAGGCATACCCGTTACTATTTATTCCGATTCGAAATATGTAGTGGATTCAGTAGAGAAAGGATGGATTTGGGGTTGGCAAAAAAAGAATTTTGCTAAAAAAGCAAATGAAGATTTGTGGCAACGCTACATTCCGCTTCATCATCGGTACAAACCAAAATTTGTGTGGGTAAAAGGTCATGCCGGTCACCCCGAGAATGAACGTTGCGATCAACTAGCAGTATCAGCTGCTCAAGATGATTACCTGAATGTTGATACATGGTACGAGGAAAATCAACGCACGCAAGGAAGTTGATCTCAACAAATCCCGTATCTTTATTTTTTTTCTAACCTACTTCGTTGACAATGGAACCCATATCCATTCAGTTTTCTCCGGCTAGTCTTACAGCATTAAACATTTGTCTGGCTATTATCATGTTTGGGGTTGCACTTGATATAAAATGGATTCATTTCACTGAACTACTCAATCAAAAGAAGGCTGTTGTTGTTGGATTAGTTTCACAATTTATAGTGTTACCCGTTATCACGGTGATTCTTATTGCTGTTTTGCCCATCAGCACAGGCATGGCTATGGGTATGTTGTTGGTTGCTTGTTGCCCGGGTGGCAACGTCTCCAACTTTTATACACAAATGGCGCGTGGCAATGTTGCACTTTCAGTAACACTCACAGCCTGGTCATCATTAGCTGCATTTTTAATAACGCCTCTAAGTTTTCTTTTTTGGGCTTCGCTAATTCCCAGTTTATCAATAGGGGTAAAGTCGTTTGAGGTTGACTTTATATCAATTATGGTAAACATGCTTTCGATATTGCTACTACCGCTTGTTTTGGGAATGCTGGTTACAAGGTATCTACCCACGTTGAGCAGAAAAATTGCAAGCCCTATACGATTAGTATCTATGCTGTTGCTTACCGGTTTTATTGTAGTAGCAGTTTTGAATAATCAAGAAGCATTTGGTGCTTACCTTGGCAACGTCTTCTGGGTTGTTTTACTGCAAAACGGATTGGTGATAGCTTTAGTTTTTTATTTTAGTGCAGCCTTTAAAAATGGCGAGGCGATTAATCGCACTATAGCGATAGAAACAGGCATTCAAAATTCGGGTCTCGCCTTAATTCTAATTTTTAATTTCTTTGATGGCAACGCAGCCATGGCCGTAGTGGCAGCTTGGTGGGGCGTATGGCATTTGATCTCTGGTTTTGCTTTCGCTACGTTTATGCGCAGGCGCTCACTTACATCTGTAGTCCAATCCTGATTTATTTGTGGTTAAAAAGATAATTTATAAGGTATTAAAAAATTACTGTTGGCTAGCCTTGCTTTTCTATTTCAGGCGTTGGCAAATAAATAAACATTCACCCATACCTCAGGGGGCAGTCATTTTTGTTTGTACCCACCAAAATGCTTTTTTAGATGCTGTTGTGATGGCTTGCAGCATGAGGCGCGATCCGTGGTTCATCACGCGCGCGAATGTTTTTAAAACACCGCTGGTTAAAAAAATCCTGAACATTCTCCAAATGATTCCGGTCTATCGGTTTCGCGATGGATTCAGTACACTGCGCAAGAATGATGAAACAATTGAAACATGTGTCAACTTACTTACCCGCGGCAAATGCATTTTAATTTTTGGGGAAGGTAATCATAACGACCACTGGTTTCTAAGACCTTTACAAAAAGGCTTTGCCCGCATGGCCATAGCTGCCGAAGAAAGACATGACTGGAAGTTGGGTGTAAAGATTGTGCCTGTTGGAGTTCAATACGATTCGCATAATGCCTTTCGCTCGCGTGTGTTGGTCAACTTTGGAAATCCCATTTTAGTAAATGATTATTGCACCCCTGCTAACACTACTCAACAAAATCTGGAAGCGCTTATTAATAAGACAGCAACCGAAATGAAGTCGTTGATTCTGAATATTGCCGCTGAAGATTACGAAGCACAGGTTGCCTATTTTGAACAGTATCGTGAAATAAAAAGCGATCTGGTAGAGCAATTAGAATCAGATCAATTGATCATTAAAAACTATCGCAACGAAAAAGCGCCAATCCCTAAAAGGAAATTAGCGCTAAGTAAATGGCTCAATCCATTTTTCATTTATCAGTTTGTAAATCACTTAATTCCGTTTGCTATTATGCAATGGGTATTGAAGACTAAAGTATCCGATCCGCAGTTTGTCGGTTCACTTAAATTTTCTCTGGGAATGATTCTGGTGCCCCTCACCTACTTTATTCAAACAGCACTTTGTTATTTCTTGTCAGGATCGGTATTCGTTGCTGGAATTTATTTCTTGTCGTTGCCGATAAGTGTATTGCTAAGAAGAGCCTAAAAGAAATAAACCATTAAGATCGTTAAGGGTTTAAGCACATTAAGTGATTATACTCTTAATATCTCTTAAGGGCATCTCTAAAAACCCTTGCTCTCGTTATGTTAAAAATAGTTAATTAGTGAGGTGTTAGAAATCCATAAAGCTATATCTCCCGTTCAATCAAACTGATCCCTAACTCTTTCAACTCTTCTAAAATAGGATTGTAGAATTCCTTCTTTACAGGAATAACAACACCACGACTTTCAATCTTACCTTGTAGTAAAAGTTTAGCAGCAATGGCTAACGGCAGGCCAACAGTTTTCGCCATAGCCGTGCTTACCTCATCATCACCCAAAGCAGTGAGGTATGCTTGCACTTCCTTTTGCATTCCTGCACTTTCATATTTGAACCGATGCCACATTATAATCAAATCTTTATCGCCAGACACAAGTTTCCACTTCTTATTCAGAATGTGTTCGAGAATCTGTGCCGGAGTGCCTTTGTCAAGTAATACCAATTCGGTGGAGAAAAAACCACTCCAGGTAAATTTCTTCATCTCATCACTTTGTGGTGAAAGATTATACACCGAGCAAATCTTTTCTTCAACTGATTCGGTTTCGTGAAATCGTAAAAAAGAATTAATAAAGTCGCGATGCGTCATCGTTTTAACATTCTCCATGAGAAAGGAATCCTCACAACAACCTAACTGCACTAAAATATTCCATGCAGAACAAAAGCCATCATTTCGCAACGTACCACGAAGCATAGTCTGAATTCCTAGAAGACCATAGATTTCTAAATATTTTAAAGAATCGCGATTGGCATACCCTTCAAACTCACCATAGCCTGGAACAGACACACTTGTGATGCGTTTAAAGAGTTGTTGATAGGGAATAAATTTATATTGCCCGTGTTCTAAAAACCTTGCTGTGCTTTGCCCGGCCATTACCACATGGCGCGGGTTCCAGGTAAATTTATAACGCCACGGATTTTCGGGGTCTGTTTCAGGTGCAAGCAAGCCCCCAGTAAAAGATTCAAATGACGTAAGTGTGCCACCTTCACTCCTGATTTTGTCAATTAACTGCATGCCGCTCATGTGGTCAATGCCTGGGTCGAGGCCACATTCGTTTAGGAAGAGTAGGTCTTTCGATTTTGCCTCAGCATCAAATGCTTTCATCTCTTCTGTTATATAGCTTGCTGTGAGAAAATGTTTTTTCTCTTGCAAACAAATTTTAGCGGCTTTGCTATGCAAATATGCCGGCAACAGCGAGACAACTATATCCGCAGCAGCTATAGTTTTACAGCTATTTTCATAATTGTCTATATTAAATTCGATTGCGTAGCCGGTAACAAACCCACGCATGCGTTGCTCCGCCATTTGTTTTGAGATATCGCCTACTGTAACAACCCAATTATTGAGCAACGATTGATTCAATAAATAGTTAATCAACGCAGAGGAAGATCTTCCTGCCCCCAACACAAGAATATGCTTAGCTTTCATAATAGAATAAAGAAAGATAAAATAAAGGAATTAGGGGTAATATTTCCGAAGGAGAATCAAGTTTATTATCTTTCTAATTCAGAATCTCAATGTTTTAAGAGTTTTAGTGTACAAGAAATTAATATAATAATTATGAAAGGATTCGAAATATTTAAATCATTAGATGAGCTTGATACGGAATCGAAATATCTGATTCATAAAGCTAAAGAGGCCGCACACCATGCCTATGCGCCCTACTCAAAGTTTCATGTGGGTGCAGCGCTTATCTTGGAAGATGGCACATTGGTAACAGGCTCGAATCAGGAAAACGCATCGTATCCACTTTGTATGTGTGCCGAGCGGGTTGCCTTATATGCTGCCGTCTCGCAGCATCCAGATAAAAAAATTATGAAAATCGCCATCGTGGCTCATAAAAAAAATCACAAAGAACTGTCGGCCGCAGCATCGTGTGGAGCCTGCCGCCAGGTAATGACAGAGTTTGAGGAAAGACAAAGCGCCCCTATAGAAGTAATAATGCATCATACGGATAGCCAATGGATCAAATGCCCAACGGCTAGTTCATTGCTGCCTTTTGTATTCGAAAAATCCAGTTTTAAAGAATGATTAAATTATGGTTGATTTGAATTTTAATTCCTCTTCCTTTACATAAGATTTTCGACCTCGAACTTAATACCTATCTGTGCAGCCACTAAATATACCAGACTCAGAACTTACCCCAGCCATAGAGTTTAATAAGCAGAAAAATATCTTTCGAATTGAAGGAAAATCGCTGCTCGATAAACCTGAACCTTTTTTTTCTCCTGTAAAAGCATGGTTTGAAGAGTATGGGAGGAATCCTAATCCTGAAACTGTATTAGCAATCAAATTTGAATATTTCAATATTGCTACCTCACGGGAACTTCTGGATCTTTTTAAAATCATGGAGAAGCTTCCTCATGCAAAAATAATCTGGCATTTTTTAGAAGATGAAGAAGATATGGAAGAATCGGGTCAGGAATTGGCCGAATTGGTTACGGTTCCTTTTGATTTTCAGCCCTATTAACTTTACTATTGGGGTACTTTTTACCGATTAATCAACCGGTTATTCTATGAGTGAGGAAATCCTTAAGGCCATAACCCAACTGTTTGCAATCATCTCTAAACAAGATGGCGGAGTTTCGGATAACGAGCGAGGATTTGCAATCAACTTCTTTCAACAAGAATTAGAAAAATCGGCTGTTGAAGAATACCTGAAACTGTATGATGAGATTTCGGGCTATAGCGAACAAACGGGAAAACACATAGATGACAGAAGTAATAAACCTACTTCGGTAAAAGATTCAATTCGGACACTCACAATCTGCAAAAAAATTAATAAGACCCTAACGCAGAAACAGAAAGTAGTAGTACTTATAAAAGTTCTGGAGTTGGTAAGTTCAGATAAGCAGTTCACCAACCAGCGCATGGAAATTGTAAATACGGTATCAACCGTATTTAACATTATACAGGATGAATATAAGTTGATTGAAAGCTTTGTTGTTGCCGAACAAATTAGCTCGTTGAACTTTTCCGATATCTTGATTGCAAATGAAGGCAATCAAGCGGAAACACCCTTGCAAAAACATATTCATGCGCATGTCGATGGTCATTTTGTATTTATGCAAGTGAGTAGTGTGGGTATGTATTTTGTAAAGTACTTGGGGAAAGATTCAAACACCCTGAACGGATTTATAATGAAGCCGTTCCGGGTTTATTTGTTTTCGCAAGGAAGCACAATAAAAACGCCCGATGGTGCTGCCTTGTACTATAGCGATTTGGTTGCTGACTTCAATGAAGAAATCCAAACCATCAAACTTTCCTTTGTAGCCAAAATAGATGAGTTTACTTTTCCCACTGGAGCTGTTGGAATTCGTGATGTAAAGATTGTTGAAGGCCCGGGTAAACTTATTGGCATCATGGGTGCCAGTGGCGCTGGCAAAACAACGCTGCTAAATATTCTCGCTGGTCTTGAAAAACCGAGCAAGGGAAGCATTAAAATTAATGGGCTTGACATTCATACCGATAAAAGCAAGGTTGAAGGCGTAATCGGCTATGTAGCGCAAGATGATCTTCTTATTGAAGAGTTAACTGTTTTTCAAAATCTATACTACAACGCCAAACTATGTTTTGCCCAATTAAAAGAAACAGAAATTCATGAGCGGGTGATGAAAGTGCTGGAAGATCTGGGCTTAGATCACCGAAAGGATTTGAAAGTTGGGAGTATTTTAGATAAACAAATAAGTGGCGGCCAACGAAAGCGATTAAATATTGCCCTTGAACTGATTCGCGAACCTGCCATACTTTTTTTAGATGAACCTACTTCTGGTTTATCCTCACGCGATTCAGAAAATGTAATTGATTTATTAAAGGGGCTTTCCTTAAAGGGAAAATTAATTTTTGTGGTGATTCATCAACCATCGTCAGAAATCTACAAAATGTTTGATAAGATGATTCTGATGGACACTGGTGGATATCCAACATACTATGGAAACCCTGTAGCTGCGGTAACCTATTTTAAAAAGGCAACGAATCAGGTTGACAGTAGTCGCGGTCAATGCGAGGTGTGCGGCAATGTGAACCCTGAACAAATCTTTAATATTATTGAAGCCCGGGTAGTTGATGAATATGGACAGCCAACCAGCAAGCGAAAGGTTACGCCCATGCAATGGCACGAAATGTTTAAGACTAATTTTAAACTAGGCGCTATTGAAGACACTCGTGAAGAACCACCCAAAAACCTTCATCTACCTTCACGCATAAGTCAAGCTATTATTTTTACTAAGCGTAATTTTCTTGCGAAACTTAGCAACAAACAGTATTTGCTTATCAATTTGTTGGAGGCACCACTGCTGGCAATTCTATTAGCGTTTATTATTAAGTATAAAAGTGCACCCAACGGAAAAGAATACTTGTTTCGCTATAATGAAAATTTGCCAGCATTCATGCTTATGGCGATCATCGTTGCCTTGTTTATGGGGCTAACTGTGAGTGCCGAAGAAATTATCCGCGATCGAAAAATTTTAAAACGTGAATCTTTCTTAAATCTGAGTTGGAACAGTTATCTAGTTTCCAAACTGGCAATACTATTTCTTCTATCAGCCATTCAAACGTTTACCTTCATTCTTATTGGAAACTGGATTCTTGAAATTCAGGGAATGACCTGGGCATTTTGGCTGGTACTTTTCACCACTTCATGCTTTGCAAATGTGCTAGGACTTAATATTTCATCAGCTTTCAACTCGGCTGTTGCCGTTTATATTCTGATTCCATTGCTCCTGATTCCACAAATGATTTTAAGCGGATTAATTTTTGATTTCGACAAACTGAATGAATTGTTGAGTACAAAAGGGAAAGTTCCGTTAGCTGCTGATTTAATGACATCACGTTGGGCGTATGAAGCCATGGCCGTGCATCAATTTAAAAATAACGAATATCAAAAAAATTACTACGACTATGAGCGCGAGGAGGCCAGTGCCGATTTTAAGTCAGCTTATTTATCGGATGAATTAAAAAAGAGAAATCAATTCCTTATCGATACCTATGATAGCAAGGGCGACTCTATTCAAAAGATTCAAGAAACAAACAAACGGATTTTATTTAAAGAATTGAAAAACGAACCCTTTACCGAAGGGATCACTCAAGCAGATCTGAAATTAATTTTTGTTCAAAAAGGCTACACAAAAAAAATTGGTGAGCAATTCGACACTTATTTTGACTCCTATAAAAAACATTATCAACGAGTCTATAATGAAAATACCAATCTGATAGAAAAGAAAATGGCTTTTTATGAAGACAAGGGATTTGATATCCAAAAAGAGAAGAACGAATACCTTAATGAAAGTCTCTCAGACCTGGTGCGAAATATTTCAGCCAAAGAACGGATTATGGAATATAACGGTGAACTAATCCAAAACATAAATCCTGTTTTCCAGTCGCCAAAACCAAAGCATATTGCCGATTACAGAACGGCTTTTTTCTTCCCGGAAAAGAATTTGTTTGGAATAACCTTGAGCACATATTCCTTCAATTTGTTAGTGATCTGGTTTATAACATTCCTGCTTTATCTGACTCTATATTTTGAATTGCTCAGGCGATTTGTTGAAATCTTCAGTAAATTCAGCCTTTCTACTAAGAAATAGCCGACTGCAAAGCCTTGGTTACGAGGGCATAATTCTTATTTTTGTAGTCAATCAAAAAAGGAGTATGAGACTTATTCTAATTGGGGTGGTGGCTGTCTTATTCTATAGCTGCACACCGGACAAAAAACCTGATGATCAGGCTTTCCTAGAAAGTTTAGATTCTACAAAAACAGCAGGTCCAGGGGTAGATGAAGAGGTTATCAATTCAATTCTCAACCAAATACCCAGTCCTATAGAGATTTCGATGTTACTGAAAGAATCGGGCTCAAAATATAATGTTAGCCTATTAAACCCATCAGATAATCTTCCAAAGTATAACAGTAACTATAAGAAAGCTTTGAATTTGGGTATCTATGGTACTGATCTTGGGTACACCAATATTTTTGGAAACAATCAGGATGGCATTAAATACATTAGCTCAATTAAATCACTTGCCGATGAATTAAATATTGGGCAGTTCTTCGACATAAAAACAATCGGACGGTTGGCAACAAATAGCAAGAATTTAGATTCATTGTTGCTGATCACCACCATGAATTTCAATCAAATCAATCATTACTTGCAATCTCAAAGTCGGGATAACCTAAGCGTTCTTCTGTTGACAGGCGGCTGGCTGGAAGCAATGCAGATAACATGTCAAACAGCGGCAAAAAATCCGCAGAACAAAGAACTAAAGGAGACTATCGGAGAGCAAAAGATAGTACTTGAACAAATTATGTTGCTCTTTTCTTTTTATACAGCGGATGAAAATATGGCCAGTTTGATGGAAGATCTTAATCAACTAAAAGTTGCCTACGACAAAATAACTATTAACTACACATACAAAGAGTCAACTATGGAAATAGTGGATGGTGTTGCTGTAATAAAGGACAACAGTACAACTACCATTGACATTACTGAAGAAAATATTGATGAAATAAAAAGCATCACCAATTCCATCCGCACTAAAATTATCAGTTAAAAAGTTCTTTCAAAAATCCTATGAAAAAGTTAGCATTTACTTTCTTATTTATCTCCACGTTTGCAGCAAACTCAAATGAGTTGGTTGATCAAAATTGCAATTCCGAAAATCTGGCTACGGCTTGCATTCCAAAATTATCTACCGGTTTTAATTTTCTAAAAAGTTATAAAGTAGATGGTGCAACCAAGGATAAGGTTGAATACAGTTATGTTTTTACAAAGGGGACTCAATATATGATTAACCTTTGCTCAAATGGAACTGCTTCCGATGGAGTTACAGTGAGTCTTTTTGATAAAGAGCGAAACAAAGTAGCAACCAGTAAGATCAACGGCCAACTTGTTTCTGCAATTGCCTACCCATGCAACGCAACGGGTATTTATTATATCCAATACACATTTGATGAACCTTCTTCGCATTGCGCTGGCAGTGCCCTCGGTTTTAAGAGATAATAATGGGCATCTCTAAAAACTCCGCTTACCCTTCTCTCCCTATAGCTATCGGGATGGAGAAGGGGCAGGGGTTGAGGTAATGAAAGCAAGGGTTTTTAGAGATGCCCTAATTTAAATGACAACTATTATACGGCTATTGGTTTCCCAGTAGCCGATTTTGTTTGAAAGCCAACCCATGAAAGAGGAAGCCCTCCACTTTAATTTTAAAGCCCGCTATTACAAACTTGGCGAGATATCAACAGCTACTAAGAATATCTGGTTTGTTATTCACGGCTATGGACAGCTGGCACAATACTTTCTAAAAAAATTTGCTCCTTTAGAAAACTCAGAGACATGCATCATTGCCCCAGAAGGATTGTCGCGATTCTATTTAGAGGATGTAACCAAAAGAAATCAGTCAGGAAATAACAAAGTAGGGGCTACGTGGATGACCCGTGAAAATAGATTGATGGATATTGATAATTATATAACCTATCTGAATCAGATTTATCAAACGGAAATTCCTGATTCATTTCAGGGTGAGATAACCTTATGTGGATTTTCGCAGGGCGGAGCCACGGTTTCGCGCTGGGCATTGGATGGCAAAATAAAATTTCATCGCCTTATTTTATGGGCTGGCATTTTTCCTAACGATATGGATTTTGAAAAAGGAGCTGCTTTGCTACAGGACAAAGAAGTGATTGAGGTATTTGGCAACCAAGATCCATTTCTTACAGACGCGCGAGTTTCAGAGATGATGCAGCTAAATACAAAACTCAATCTACCTATTAAGATTGTTAGGTTTGAAGGCGGTCATGAAATTAATGCAGATACGCTGGTAAAGCTTAGGTAACTTTCCTATTAGTAGGATTGCATCAAAAAGGATAATAGCAGTTGACTTCAGTCATAAAATTTCCCGCAGATACTCGCTGAAGTTAAAGCGCAGAAAAACGCAGACAAAATAATCGGGGAAAATTTCATTTGCTTAAGGAAGTTTAATTATTAAAAGTTTTATGGCTTTTGTCGATACTCTATGAAATCTGCGGACACCTTGATCTGCGTAAATCTGCGGGAAATTCCCAAACTCAAACTCCCAAATCCCCCCCATCCGAAATCTCAATCAACAACAGCTTTACTTCTTCGGCTTTGGCGTGTTCGCCCATCTTTTCAAACGACATGATTAGATTGCGCAACGCCCTGCGAATAATTTCCAGATTATTGCAAGGCTCAAAAAATGATGGCTGCGGAACCATGTGTAACTCGTGGATATAGTTTTCAATATCCTGCTTAGAGAAAATCAAACCGCGGTTAAAGGCATTAATGTAAAACTGATGATTGTCGTCTTTATACGTGAGTATAAACAAGTTGGGAAGATTGACACCATGCATAGGCAACTTCAGCTTCTGTGCAATCAACAGATAAATAACACATAACGTGATTGGATTTCCCTTGCGGGTTTCCAACACAATGTTAATCATAGAGTTTCCTGGCGAGTGGAAATTTTTGGTGTTTGCGCCAAACTTCAGCTTATTAAAAATTACACTGTTAATCATTTTAACCTGATCGAACGCATAAAGGTCTGGCCGGAACTCTAACCACGCATCGTAATAAATTTGCTCTAAATCTTGTTTAAGTTTTTCGAGTTCAATATCAGGATATTGGTACGTGGCAATAATCCACATACCCGTGAGCAAGTCCTTCTCATCGCCAGAATACCATTTTTTAAGTCGCTCCTTTACCAAATCATATTGAAGCGTGTGGATCAGCTCTTCAATTCTACCTTGCACAGTCGGGTTAAGATTGCTCTCCCATTCTTTTTCTAAAAAAGGGATAGCCTCAGTACCTAATGAAAGAATTTTTTCATGGACGTGTGTAGCAATTTGCCTGTCCTCGTCATCCAAAAGGGAAACCAACGCCTTTAATTCACTCTCTGACATCACTGCAAGAATATAAAAAAAATCGATTCCACGCACATTGAAAACATGACTACGTCTGAATCACCCCAACATTAAATTTCTCCACAGGCGCATGGTTTGCAGCAGCAATACCCATCGAAATGACAGTGCGTGTTTCCAGTGGGTTAATTACCCCATCCACCCAGAGTCGGGCTGCTGCATAATACGGGCTCAGTTGTTCGTTGTACCGATCGGTAATCTCTTTCAACAAGTCGTCTTCTTCTTGCTGCGTAATTACTTTCCCTTGCGCCTTCAACGAACTTACTCTGATTTGTAATAATGTTTTCGCAGCCGAACTTCCACTCATCACCGCCAGTTGGGCTGTTGGCCAGGCATAAATCAATCTTGGGTCGTACGCTTTTCCACACATGGCATAGTTGCCCGCACCATACGAATTGCCAATCAGAAATGTAAACTTTGGTACGGTGGAGTTAGCCATCGCATTCACCATCTTGGCGCCATCTTTAATAATACCACCATGCTCGGCTTTGCTACCAACCATAAAGCCGCTAACATCTTGTAAAAACACCAATGGAATTTTTCGCTGATTACAATTCATGATGAACCGCGCAGCCTTATCAGCCGAGTCGGAATAAATTACCCCACCCATACGCATTTCCCCTTTCTTGGTTTTCACCACTTTGCGTTGATTGGCAACAATACCCACTGCCCATCCATCAACACGCGCAAAACCACAGAGCAGCGTTTTTCCATACAACGCTTTGTATTCATCAAACTCCGAATTGTCAACAATTCGTTTAATGATGTCCAACATATCATAAGGCTTTACGCGATCGTGTGGTAGTAGTCCAAAAATATCTTGTGGATTTTCTTTTTGCTTGGCTGGCTTAGCGCGATCAAATCCTGCAAGTTGTGGAGAGCCAATTTTATCAAACAAGTTGCGGATGTGATCTAAGCAAGCCTGATCATTTGGAAACTTATTATCCGTTACACCCGAGATTTCGCAGTGCGTGGTAGCACCACCCAGTGTTTCGTTATCAATATCTTCACCAACTGCTGCCTTTACTAAGTAAGAACCTGCTAAAAAAATAGAGCCGGTCTTATCAACTATCATCGCCTCGTCCGACATAATGGGTAAGTAAGCTCCACCCGCTACACAACTGCCCATGATAGCAGCAATCTGCACAATGCCCATGCTACTCATTTTTGCATTGTTTCTAAACTGCCGGCCGAAGTGTTCTTTGTCGGGAAAGATTTCATCCTGCATTGGTAAAAAAACTCCTGCACTGTCAACTAAGTAGATAATTGGCAATCTGTTTTCCATTGCAATTTCCTGTGCCCGCAAATTCTTTTTAGCGGTGATTGGAAACCAAGCTCCGGCTTTTACGGTGGCATCATTGGCAACAACTACGCACTGTCTTCCTTTTACAAAACCAATGCCTGTTACCACTCCACCGGAAGGACAACCACCTTGTTCCGCATACATTCCTTCTCCGGCAAACAGACCTACTTCTAAAAAATCAGAATCTCTATCAATTAAATATTGAATACGCTCTCGAGCTGTCAATTTTCCCTTTTGGTGCTGATCTGAAATTTTCTTTTCGCCTCCCCCCAAGCGGGTTTTCTTTTCTTTTGATTTTAGTTGAGAGCATAGCTGCTTCAACTGGTCTTCATTTTTATTGAATTCTAAATCCATATTAATTTTTTTTTCGCAGATGAGTGCGGATTTAAGTATGCAGGCACGTCAAATCAATTCAACGATAAATAATATTAATAGCGACAAGAATTTAGTTAAAGGCATCTCTTCAAACCGTTGCTTTTATTACCCTGCCTACTGCTACAGGCAGGCAAAAGAGAACGGTAAGCGGAGTTTTTAAATATGACCTTAATTCTTAGTCTTCTCTTCCTTCTTCCGATCGCGCTCTATTCTACTTTTACTTTTTCCAAGTGGTGCCAAAAAATGTTTTGGATTATTGTTAAAATGATTGGCGAGAGTATCTAAGTTCATTAACAATTTATTGAGGTTAACATATAGCGAGTCTTCGGTCATTAACTTCTTGATCGTGCCATTGCTTTCTCCAAACTTATCCATCATGGCATTTAGTTTTTCAACAGTTTGCTTGGCTTCACGCACGGTTTGGTTTAGTTGCATGCGCTTAAGTGAATCGGAGAAAACTTTAAAATTTGTTGCTGCTGGTTTTAATTCCGTTAGCGTTCCGTTCAGGTTATTGGCAACTGATTTAAAACTTATAGCGAGTTCCTCAATGGATCCATTGGCAGTAGATAAAGTTCTATTAATTAATAGAGGGGTTGCTTGAAGTCGTAAAAATATAGTATCTAACTGCTGCGAGTTTTTACTCAGGTTATCCAGAATTATATTGAATTTTCTAAGGGTAGTACCCACGTTATCGGCCACGGGCGTTGCGGTTTCTGATAATAGATCCAGCATCCCTTTTGCCACAACCGCTATCAACGTGTCTTTTGGTTTAAGAGGTGCTGTTATTTTTCCGATTGAGAGCAGAATCGATTTCCCGCCAAGGAAGTCACTATTTAAAATTGCTTGCGTTGAGTCACCCATCTTAATATCTGAATCAATCATCAACTCTACCAAAACTTTGTTTTGCTTTTTTTGCATAATGCTGATATGGCTCACTCGCCCTACTGCAAAACCATTAACCAACACGGGATTAGAAACAGCGAGTTCATCGATATTGTCATACATGACATAGTACTTGTTGGTGGTGGAGAAAAAATCGATGCCCTTCAAAAAATTGAATCCGAAATACAACAACACCAATGTAATGGCCACAAACAGGCCTACTTTAAATTCTTTATTCTTCACAATACTTAATTTATAGATTCAATTTCGGCTTTATATTCCTTAAATGCACGATATATTCCTGAGGCAATCAAATCCTGACCATTTTCGCTAGCTAAAAACGTTTCCTCTTTGCTGTTGGATAAAAATCCGGTTTCAATTAACACGCTAGGCATAGTTGTTTGCCAAAGAACTATAAATCCGGCTTGTTTTACACCACGACTGGACCTGCCTACCCTGCTTTTAAATTGCTCTTCTACTTTTTGAGCGAACTTCAGGCTGTTTTCCTGATAGGCACTTTGATTAAGGGTGAAGAGTATATATGATTCGGGACTATTTGGATCAAAGCCCTCATAGCGTTCCTGATAATTCGCATCCATTAATATTACTGAATTCTCTCGTTTGGCCACTTCAAAGTTAGCTTTGTCTTTGTGCAAGCCCATTACATAAGTTTCTGTGCCGTGGGCAGGCGCACCTTTTAGTGCGTTGGCATGAATGCAGATGAAGAGATCGGCATTATTCCTGTTCGCAATCTTAGCGCGCTCGTCCAATGCAATAAATTTATCAGTTTTACGAGTATAAATTACTTTTACCGATGGTATATTATCCTCAATGTACTTCCCCAATTTAAGGGCAATCTTTAAGGCCACGTCTTTTTCCTTTGTTGAAACCCCACTTGTACCCGGGTCTTTACCGCCATGCCCGGCATCAATAACAACCACATTTACCTTAAACTCAGGTTTGTAGGTGGCCGAAAAATTTAGCAAGGTTATTGCTAAAAGAATGAGCTTTGCTCCGATATTCTTCACAGGCTTACTAATGGCTAACGTATTTGCAATAAATTTGCGTAAAGTTGTGAATTTTTCACTGAAAGCTAAACCCCTGCAATTCAAATCAGAGCCCATTGGTATTGTGCAGCGTTTCATTTTTTTTCTTTTTTTTATTTCTTCCTCCTATTCGGGCTATGCGCAAGTAGAAAAACCAATAAGAACCCCGCCCGGCCAGTTGCCTGTTAAGCAAGATACCCTTCGGCCGCCCGACATCACCAACAAAAACGATACCGCAACGGTTAAGTCAGATTCCACGAAAGCGATATCTAAAAGTCCAATTGAAACCACCATCACCTATTCCGCCCGCGACTCTATAAACTCTAACCTACAAAGCAAAATTATAAAATTGTATGGCGATGCTAAAGTAAAGTATGGCATCATTGAACTTCAGGCCGATGAAATAGTGATTGACTACGAAACCTCCACCATCACCGCACAAAGCAGCAAAGATTCTACGGGAAAAAGTGTTGGCTATCCTATTTTTATTAATGGGGCTGAGAAATACGAGACCAAAGACATGGTTTATAATTTCAAAACCAAAAGAGCCAAAATTTCAGAGGTGGTTACTACTCAGGGTGATGGCTTCTTGCACGGTGAAGTTGTTTATAAAAACGAGAAGAACGAGTTATTTACTATTAATAACGCTTATACCACCTGCAACCTGGCGCATCCTCACTATCGCATTATCTCTAAAAAAGTAAAAGCTATTCCGGGCGATAAAATGGTATCGGGTCCATTTTATATGGAATTTAATGATGTGCCCACACCCTTGGGTTTTGCGTTTGGAATTTTTCCCGCACCGCGCAAGAGTGCCTCTGGAATATTAATGCCGACTTATGGCGAAGAAAGAAGGCGCGGATTCTTTTTACGAGGTGGAGGTTATTTCTTTGACATAAATGAATATTTTAAGCTCTCGATTACAGGAGATATTTATGCCAAAGGCGGAAGTGCAATCTATTTGAATACTAATTATAATACGCGCTACAAATACACGGGTTCATTTAATTTTGCTTTTACTAACAACGTTTTTAATGATAATATTGAAGCCCCTACTCAGGCGAAAGATTTTCGGCTAACGTGGTCGCATAGCCCACAAAGTAGGGGCAGCAGTCGGTTTGGAGCTTCGGTAAATGCCGCCAGCGCTACCTTTAACAACAACAATTTTTTGGGCGTAAACGCAAATGCTCAATCCTCGCGCATAGACAATACAACGCAAAACCTAAGCTCTAACATAAATTACAGCAAATCATTTGTAGGCACTCCTTTTAGCCTTGGTGTTAATCTTCGCCACAGCCAAAACCTAAGCACCCGGCAAGTTGATTTACCGATGCCCGATGTCAGTTTCAATGTGAACAACATCTATCCTTTTAAGAATGCCAAAAAGAGTTTATTCCTCCAAAATTTGAACACCCGCTACTCAATGAATGGAACGAATCAATTAACAAACAACCTGGGTCGTATAAATGGAAGTGTTACCGATAGCATTGCGCCTTTTACATTTGAAAATGTACCGCTATTTTTTAAAAATGCTAAAAACGGAGTGCGTCATACCATTCCGCTAAGCACCTCATTCAAGCTTTTGAAATTTCTTACTGTTAGCCCATCCATTAATTATGAAGAACGTTGGTATTTTAGTCAGCTGGATTGGTCGTATAATGATTCCTCGCGCGTATTCACCTCCACCAGAACAAATGGATTTAACAGGGTTTATAATTACTCAGGCGGAGCCAGCATGACTACGCGAATTTATGGCATGTATCTATCAAAAAATCCAAACCGGAAACTGAAAGCTATTCGCCATGTAATGACTCCAAATATTGGCTATAGTTTTCAACCTCAGTTTAGTGATTCTAAGTATGGCTATTATCAGGAGTTTTTAACGAGGGATGGTGCTGGCAATGAAACGATAGTACAAAAATCAAAGTATGAAGGCTTTATTTACGGCACCCCAAGCCCGGGCAAAAGCAGTGCTTTAAGCTTTGGATTAAATAATAATATTGAACTAAAAGTAAGAGGCGCTAAAGATTCTGTCGATCGAAAAATAGCACTGTTCAATACCCTTTCTGTGGGTTCCTCTTATAACTTTTTAGCGGATTCTTTTAAGTTGGCAAATCTGGGACTCTCGGCCAATACCAATATTTTAAATGATAAGATAAACTTAAACTTTGGGGCTACACTTGATCCTTATGAATACCGAATGATTGTAACAGACTATGAAGATCCTGAGACAAAGACGGGGCCGATCTTTTCGGAAAGGAGGATAAGCAGATACGTGTGGAACACGGGGAAGATTGGCCGAATTACACAAGCGAATTTTGCCTTTAGTACAAACCTTAATCCTAAAGGACAAAAGAGCGATACAGAAAGTCGTGATAAAATTGCAAAGTCTGGATTATCTGATACCGATAAACAATACATGCTTCAAAACCCCGATTCATACATTGACTTTTCAATTCCCTGGAGCTTGCGCATAAGCTACAATGTTGACTATGCCCATCGCGAAAATCAGGCGCCAACTATAACCCAGGCTATGCGACTCAATGGTGATATATCGCTTACAGAAAAATGGAAAATTCAGTTCAATTCGGGTTACGATTTTGAAAATAAGAAAATCACTATGACTAATTTTAGTTTGAGCCGCGATTTACATTGCTGGCAAATGAGTTTAGGCTGGACTCCGTTTGGCGCGTTCCAATCCTATAACTTTTCTATTGGCATTAAATCAAGCATGCTAAGCGATTTAAAAATCGATCGGCAGAGAAGTTTCTTTGATAACTAAAGATTACTTCAACCAACCTTCAATTTCTTCAAGTGTAGGATTCTGAACTGCATCTAATTTCAGTTTCTTACGCATGCCCGGAATATCATTGAAGAGCTTGGTGTGTTTAGTTTCTTTCAGTTTGGCAACAGAATTAATACCCAGCTTTTGAATAATCGGAATAAGCTCAGCACGGATGCCCAAGGCCTCAAAATCCGCTTCTGCATTTACATCCTCGTGTTTCTCTGGCTTCATCTGCGGAAAGAAAATAACATCTTGTATAGAAGGTGAATTGGTCATGATCATTGATAAGCGATCAATACCAATACCCAGCCCAGCTGTGGGCGGCATGCCATACTCAAGCGCACGCAAAAAGTCTTCGTCCAAGGTCATAGCCTCATCATCGCCCCGCTTGCCCAACTCAAGTTGTTCTTCAAAGCGTTCGCGCTGATCAATCGGATCGTTCAATTCAGAAAATGAATTGCAAATTTCTTTCCGATTGCAAATCGCTTCAAAGCGTTCTACTAATCCCGGCTTACTGCGATGCTTTTTCGCTAAGGGCGACATCTCTAGCGGATAGTCAGTAATGAAGGTAGGCTGTACTAAATTTGGTTCGCACTTCTCTCCAAAAATTTGATCTATTAATTTTCCTTTGCCCATGGTTGGATCCATAGGTATATGAAGCTTCTTTCCGGTTTCGCGCAAAGCAGCTTCGTCCATTTCCGAAATATCAATGCCTGTGAAATGTTCAATCGCCTCATACATGGTAAAGCGTTTCCATGGGCGTTTAAAGTCAATAACCTCTTTACCCACTTTTACTTCTGTTGAACCATGAAGATTGATCGCCACTTTTTCAACCATCTCCTCCACAAGGTCCATCATCCAATTGTAATCCTTATAAGCTACATACAATTCCACTTGCGTGAATTCGGGATTGTGAAAGCGCGACATGCCTTCATTACGAAAATCTTTCGAGAACTCGTACACTCCGTTAAAACCGCCAACAATCAATCGCTTTAAATAAAGTTCATTAGCTATGCGCAAGTAGAGCGTCATATCCAATGTATTATGATGTGTTTTAAATGGCTTCGCTGCTGCACCACCATAAAGTGGTTGTAGGATTGGAGTTTCGACTTCTAAGTATCCTTTATCATTCAAATACTCGCGCATCGTATTGACTAACCGAGTTCGCTTAACAAAGGCATCGCGCACCTGCGGATTCACAATCAGATCAACATACCGCTGGCGATAGCGTTGTTCCGGGTCAGTGAATGCATCGTGCAACACACTATTGCCTTGCTCATCGGTTGTCTCCTTAACAATAGGAAGAGGTCGTAATGATTTACATAAAATTTTAAAACTAGTAACGTGAATGGAGATCTCACCGGTTTGTGTAGTGAACACAAAGCCCTTCACGCCAATGATATCTCCAATATCTAAATGCTTTTTAAAGACGATGTTGTAAAGTGTTTTGTCTTCGCCCGGGCAAATATCATCTCTGCGAAAATATACTTGAATACGTCCGGTTTCATCTTGCAACTCCGCAAAGGAGGCATTGCCCATAACCCTGCGCGACATAATGCGGCCCGCAATAGAAACATCTTTAAACTCTATCTTTTGATTTGGATAATGCGCGTGTATATCGGCTGCAGAGGTATTTATTTCAAATAATTCGGCCGGATAGGGATTAATGCCCAGTTTTAATAGTTCTTCCAGACTTTGCCTGCGGATAATTTCCTGTTCACTTAACTGCATGTGTGTGGTTTACTTTGAGGGGCAAAAATAATGACTTTCCCGCGGATTACGCAGATTAAATACAGCCGCAGATCAGCGCAGATTTATTTCTTACACTTCCGTTAACAAATTCAAAAATCTGTGACATCAGCGAGCATTAGATCAGCGCAATCTGCGGGATAATTTTCTTCGGTGTAACTCCTTCCTAATCAAAGTAAGCTCACGACTGCTTTGCCCGGCAACAGAAGTATTTTCATCTGCTCTGCGTATTAGATAAGGCATTACTAATTCAACGGGACCGTAGGGAACATATTTGGCAACATTGTAACCTGCTTTAGCGAGATTGAATGAGATGTTGTCGCTCATGCCCATCAATTGAGCAAACCAAATGCGCGGATCATTATTTTTCATGCTATGTTTTTCCATTAACACAGCTAGGTAATGATTGCTATATTCATTATGAGATCCGCACATCAGGCTTACACGTTGCTTGTTATCTACACAAAAAGCTAATCCTTTATTAAAGCAAGCATCAGTAGCTTGTTTAGTGGGATGAATTGGATTCGGATAATCTAATTTGTCGGCACGCTCAGCTTCTTTTTCCATGTAGGCACCACGCACCATTTTTACTCCCAAATAATAATTATGCATGGCTGCATTGTGAAATGCATTCCGCAAATTATCCAACATATCAGTTCTATACATTTGATACGTATTGAACACAATAGCCTTTTGCTGATTATACTTTTTCATCATAGAATAGACTAACTCGTCAATCGGGTTTTGAATCCAACTGTCTTCGGCATCTATCAGCATAGGAACACCGTAGGCGTGAGCTTTTGAACAAATAGCATCCACACGCTGCTGAAAGTGTTCAAACGCTTCTGTTTCTTCTTTTGATAAAGACTGCTTTGCCTGCACCTTCTCCAACACAACTGCATTCACCAACCCTGTTGATTTAAAAACACAAAATGGAATAGCCGGATTGTTCTTCGCCTTTTCCAGAGTTTTAAGAATCTCTTCTTTAGCCTTATCGAACCCAGCCTCATTGTGTTCGCCCTCGGCCGAGAAATCAAAAATAGTACCTACTTGAAACTTAAATAGAGTTTGTATTGTGCGATCGCTTTGATCGATCGTTTCGCCACCACAAAAATGCCCAAATACTGTTGACCGAATCATACCCTTTATTGGGAGCCGCAGGGCAAGTCCGGCCTTAGCCAAACTTGTGGCAATTGAGGAGATAAACGGATGATTGACCAAGGAGAAGATAAAATTAGCCCTCCTTAGCTCACGGTCACTTTTATAAGAAAAAGCAACTTCCGTATCGTCAAAGTGTATTTTGGATTCAACCTCACCCCCCGCCCCCCTCTCCATAGGAGATGGGGTGACTGGTTCTGTTTGATTGAGAGATTGGTTAGAACTCATCACTCCTATAGTTTAATAGCGCCACAAATATAAGATTGCGTGAGATTTTTATTAGTCTGGCCAATCTAAAGACAAGAATTGATTTAATTTGTTCAGTTCTTACTCATTTATTGGTCATAATTATGTCTTCTGTTACTATTCAGTCTAATCCTGCCATCTTAATTTCAGACTTCTTTTCATCCAAGTCTTATTCAAGTGTGGCGGTTTTGGCCGATCCGAATACTGCACAACATTGTTATCCTTCTATTAAGGATTCGATTCCTCTTCATACACTTATTACTATCCCGGCAGGGGAAGAAAATAAGAACCTTGAAACTTGCCAGGTGGTTTGGGAAAGCCTGACCAACTTAAAAGCCGACCGTCATTCTTTACTCCTGATTTTAGGAGGTGGGGTGCTGGGCGACTTGGGTGGGTTTTGCGCGGCAACTTATAAGCGTGGAATTGATTTCGTATTGATGCCAACTACGCTATTGGCGCAAGTAGATGCAAGCGTAGGCGGAAAGCTGGGCATCGATTTTCATAATTTTAAAAACCACATCGGAGTGTTTTGTAATCCGGTTACAACACTCATTTGCCCCGATTTTCTAAAATCCCTTCCCGAAAGGGAATTGCGATCGGGCTTTGCGGAGATTATCAAGCATTGCCTGATCTCGGATAAAGCCATGTGGGATGTGCTAAGAAAAAAATCATTGGCCGATCAGGATTGGAATATTCTGATCAGACATTCTGTGGGGTTCAAAAAAATGGTGGTAGAAAATGATCCCAAGGAAAGTGGCTTGCGCAAGATTCTCAACTTCGGCCATACGGTAGGTCATGCAGTGGAAAGCTATTTTCTGAAATCGGATAATCGAATTTTTCATGGCGAGGCTATTGCCATTGGCATGCACTGCGAATCATTTATCGCCTGCAAGAAGGATTTGTTATCAAAAGATGAACTGACCGAAATAACGGCCTACCTGAAACTGATTTATCCATTAGTTGCCCTACCAGCCGTAAGGAAACCTATTTTGGATTTGATGAGTCAGGATAAGAAAAATAAAGGCAATAAAATCTTGATGGCCATGACCAAAGGAATCGGTCAGGCTTTGAGGGATGTGGAAGTTAGCGCAGAAGAAATTGAAGCATCGCTTGATTACTATCAGTCGATTTAAACATAAAGGTTTACTGAATCCTCTAATTCTTTCTTTACTTTCTTAAATGCCTGCTTTAAATCAACTGCTTTTTTCGCAACAAACTCTTTTGTTTTGTCTTTGCGATCACCAGTCAACAACCAAGCGGCCAGCAAGGCACCCCCTGCTACTCCTAAACCGATGGCAACTTTACTTGTCGTTTTCATATTTACTTCAACCATTATTCAAATTAAATTGTTTCAACTCGCACTAAAAATCTTCTGATAAGAATTATTTTTACCTCACCCCCCTTCCCCCTCTCCAGAGGAGAGGGGGTGACTGCATCTAGTGGGTTTTCTTCCATCGAAAAGTTCATCTTTCTCTTTTTAAACCTTTTTATATTTTCCTCCAGAGGAGAGGGGTGACTATATTTAATAGATTTTTTGTTTAACTATTCATACTGCTTTTTTAATTTCTTCTTGTGACTTATCTATCCATTTCTAAAAATGCCAATCTCTTTGGCACTGCTCATAAACTTTCTTCCTCTAAGAGCATAAGCAACCGTGCGTTAATACTAAAAGCGCTAATTGGAAACCAATCAGTTGTTAACAATCTTTCAGATGCCCGTGATACACAAACAATGAATCGCTTGATTACTAGTAACGACAAATTGATCGATGTATTGGATGCCGGCACAACTATGCGCTTTCTAACAGCCTACTTTGCCATTACCAATAACCATAAAGTTCTTACGGGAACAGCCCGAATGAAAGAACGCCCAATTGGAATACTGGTTGATGCCTTGCGGGAACTTGGTGTTACGATCGACTATCAGGAGCAGGAAGGCTTTCCCCCTATTGAAACAAAAGGATTTGTAACACAGAAAACAAATACGCTCACCATTCCAGGCAATGTAAGCAGTCAGTACATCTCGGCATTAATGATGATTGCACCCACCTTACCAAAGGGTCTTATCATTTCTCTTACGGGAAAAATGGGGAGTGTACCCTACTTTCAAATGACAGCTTCATTAATGGCAGAGTTTGGGGTCACATGCCAAATTGATTTAGCAAATCAAAAAATTACAATTCTACCAACGGCTTATAAACCAACAGATATAACTGTTGAGGCCGACTGGTCATCGATTAGTTATTGGTACGGATTTACCGCTTTAGCAG
>Ga0163152_10000605_pt1 | contig 61803 bp, 47 predicted proteins | sample OliLakLV19MP8IB2_FD_148635 | JGI IMG/M metagenome (GOLD analysis project Ga0163152, IMG submission 148635) | Freshwater microbial mat bacterial communities from Lake Vanda, McMurdo Dry Valleys, Antarctica - Oligotrophic Lake LV.19.MP8.IB-2 | ecosystem: Environmental > Aquatic > Freshwater >... | reverse complement strand
ATTTTGAACCCCTACATAAATGAACCCTTACGCAAATGAACCCTTACGCAAATGAACCCTTACGTAAATGAACCCCTACATAAATGAACCCTTACGCAAATGAACCCCTATGCAAATGAACCCCTATGCAAATGAACCCCTACAAATAAACCCTTGTTTGTAAAATTCATCTTTTACCCTTCGGCTTCTTCCCGCCTACTCAACTCCCTCACAATCTTTTGAACACCCTCAGAAGCAAGCTTAGATAATATTTTCAAACCGGGTCTTCTACTCAATTCATAATTTAATTGTGGGTTCGGATCTATGTAATAAATATCTGCCTTTACAGGTGCATAGGCTACGAGGCTTGCAGCAGGATAGACCTGCATGCTGCTTCCAATGACCATGACACTATCTGCTGTACGTATTTCATCTATAGCTTTTTCCAGCATAGGGACCATTTCTCCAAACCACACAATATGAGGACGAAGTTGATAACCCTTTTCACACAAGTCGCCTGCATGAATATCTTTTTTCCATTCGTAGATCAGATTCTCGTATCGTGAGCTCCTGGCTTTAAGTAATTCGCCATGCAGGTGGATTATATTTTTACTACCAGCCCTTTCATGAAGATCGTCAACATTCTGGGTGATGATGACTACATCATGTACATTTTCCAGATCAACAAGGGCAAGGTGTGCTGCATTGGGTATCGTCTCAATTAACTGTTTCCTCCGTTCATTATAAAACTCGAGAACCATACCGGGATTTCGAAGCCAAGCTTCTGGTGTGGCTACATCTTCAATTCTATGACCTTCCCATAGCCCACCAGCATCGCGGAAGGTACGTATCCCACTTTCAGCACTGATGCCTGCACCTGTGAGCACGACAATCTTAGACATCCTTTTCTTCCGTTTCGTCTATGGAAGGTTCACGATGCCGTAACTCCTCAAATGCTTCCCCGAGGTATTCTACTATATCGGAGGCTATCAAAGATTCATAACCTTGCTCTTCGGCGGCGAGGTCTCCTGCTGAAGCGTGAATGTATACTCCAAGGAGTGAAGCATAATCTGATGAATAGCCCTGACTAAGTAATCCAAGGATAACGCCTGTCAACACATCACCACTACCTGCAGTGGCCATGCCCGGATTTCCACGGGTATTAAAAAAGCTAACGCCGTTTGACTGGCAGATGATCGTAATCCCACCTTTCAGGACAATATTTATTTTCCTTTGCTGGGCTTCACGCTGTGCCGTGGCAAACCTGCTGTAATGATCATCCTGTTCGCCAAACAACCGATCGAATTCACCCGGATGGGGAGTAATAATGGATCCGGCAGGTAGTTTGTCGAGTAAGTCCTTTCTGCCAGCAAGGATATTCAATGCATCAGCGTCCCAAACCATCGGCACATTTAGTTTGGTGGAAAGTAGCTTTTCAACAACCTTGATTGTCACAAGATCTTTTCCAAGACCTGGACCGATACCGAGAGCAGCTATTTTTTCGGGAACAGTAAAATCAGAAATGAAGTGTGGGTTCGCATCGAGCGTAACCATGGCCTCAGGAACAGCGGCCTGCAGAATAGAATACATAATGCCCGGAATATGGACTGTCAGCAAACCTAGACCTGACCTCATGGCAGCACCGGATGCCAACACTGCAGCACCGGCTTTACCAAGGCTGCCTGAAAGCAGAAACCCATGACCATAATCACCTTTATGGCTAAACCTATTGCGGTCTATCAGGAAAGGTAGAAGATAGTAGTAGGAAAGTTCAAAATTTCTGATGTCATGTTCAAGTAGGAAAGTATCCGACAATCCAATATTACATACAAGGACTTCTCCGAAGTGAGGTTCACTTTCGGGCATCATAAAAGCCAAACGCTGACATTGAAAAGTCAAAACTAGGTCCGCATACACTACTTCACCATCCGGAGCACGGTCTACATACAAACCTGAGGGCATATCAATGGCCACTGTAAGGTTGCTCTGCTCGTTGACCCAATTAGTTATTTCCAGCCACTTGCCATCTATCGGCCTTTTTAATCCCGTACCGAACATGGCATCGATGATGGTTCCTGATGGGCTTAATTCTATTTCTTCAGGGTTCCAAATCGTGTGAATCTCCAGTTGCTCAGGATCCTGGGACATCAGTCGCTCATAATTAGCTTTCCATTCCGGGGTATGGTCCCCTTCCAGGCTGACAAAGACGTCCACGATGTAGTCCATGTCTAGTAATAAACGAGCTATAGCAAGGCCATCTGCACCATTATTTCCGTTGCCACAGATGATCAGGACTTCCTGATCCTCCTCTCCCAGTAATAAGTCCAACTTGTCGGTGACCGCTATGGCGGCTTGTTCCATAAGTTCCAGCGAGCTGATGCCCTTCTCTATGGTGTAAGCATCCCAGGATTTTATTTGGGCTTCGTTGAGTATGATCATACGGGTAAGGTACAAAACTGGGTAAGTGATAATGTCATTAGGCGGGCAGAATAAATTTTAACTAAAAACATGGATTGTTAAAAAATAGCTTATCTTTCGTACGGATCATCCCTCTTAAAGTTTGCAAAGGATCCAATTCTTGCCAACTGCGCCCTTCACCCCTTATCAGAACAAATGAAATATTGAGTACAGTTTTTGCTGTATGTTAATGTTGTGGATATTATTCCGACAATATCGGTCTAATATATTGTTAATTAGTGATTTAGATATATTTGTTTATATTTATATCAAACCCAGGAATCTGACATGAACATGAACATATCCATCAAAGGGGTAATATTTTGCCTTCTGACGATATCCGGCGTATCTGCCCAGGATGTCCACCTGTCTCAATACCAGTTTGATCGATTGCAGATTAGCCCTGCACTTACAGGGATGTTTAATGGCGACAAACAGGTAGCCCTGGTCCACAAACAGCAATATTTTGCGGTTCCTGTAGATTATCTAACATTTTCAGGGAGTTACGATGTTAAATTCCGGGATTGTTATGATGAAGGCGGCTTTTTTTCAGCTGGTATTTTGTTTAATTACGACCAGTCCGGCGACTCCAAATTAAGCCTTGCCAGTCTTAGTATCAATGGATCCTATACGCTTCCGATTACCACAAGTTTTTTTATTGGGGGAGGAGCTTATATTGGAATTGGCCAACGATCTTTTAGTGAAAAAGACCTTGAATGGGACAATCAATGGACCGGAACGGTATTTGACCCAACAAGGCCTACAGGAGAATCCTTTGATAAAACAAGCTTTACATTTCTTGATGCCGGTTTAGGTGCAAATGTCAGGCTGCAGGGTGTTGATCGTACCAAGTTGGATGCAGGTGTTGGTGCATTCCATTTAAATCAACCGAAGTATACCTTTTATGATAACCCGCTTCAAGATGTTAATCTGCCTATTCGCCTATCATTCTATGCTTTAGGCATATTGAAAGTGCTTGACATACTTGATATATATGGTAACGGACTTTACCAGGATCAAGGGCCATATTCAGAGACGGTTCTTGGTGGTGGAGCTATTATCCATTTGAGTAATAAAAAAGCCAGGGAGGTAGAACTTCATCTTGGTGCGGCAGTGCGTCTGGATGATGCGCTGATTCCAATGATTGCGCTCGGATATGACGGATGGAAGGGCGGTTTTAGCTATGATATCAATACCTCGCAATTTGAAGTTGCTACAAATGGAAAAGGTGGTCCTGAGTTTTTCCTAACCTATACCTATAAGAAACTATGTCCCCTCAAACAAACCAAGGTCTGCACGATTTTCTGATCAGCCTCAAAAGATAACTACTGTAAAAATGAAGCGTTTATATATACTCATCATTTTCTTCACGATCGCACTCTTCAGCGTAGCAAAGGGCCAAACCCTGAATGCTTATGCGAAAGGCGCACAGGAAGCTTTCGATAAGAAGGATTATTACACGGCCTATAATTTCCTGCGCATCGCCCATGAAATTGAGCCTAATAATACGGTACACACCTATAACCTGGCTGAAGCGGCACGCCATTACGCTGCTTTTACGATGGCTGAAAAATATTATGCCGAGGTCGACAGTAGTGCGCAGGCAGGTAATTATCCTGAAACAAACTATTGGTTGGGGTATGTCAAAGAAAGACTCGGAAAATATCAGGAAGCCCTTGATCTCTATCAGATTTATGTTTCCGAACACAGTGGAGAAGATTCACTGCTCACAGAAGCTGCTCAAAAGCATATAGCTATATGTAACTGGGCTATCAGGGAACTAGCTAATAAAGACACCTTAATTAAACTCGAACACCTTGGTCCTGAAGTCAACACCACATTTTCTGAATTCGGAGCTGCCAATGAAGACAGTTTATTATACTATAGTTCTTTGCGTTTTTTGGGAAAAGCGGATGTTGCTTTACCTGAAAAACCGTATGCTAAAATCCTGATCAGTAAAAATGATTCAACAGGAGTAGTCGATTCAATTCTCAACGATGTCAATTTTCACACCGCCCATACGGCTTTTAATGAAGCTAGGGATCGCGTATTCTATACCATTTGTGATTACATCAACGGTATAGATATCCGGTGTGATATTTACTACCGGGATATTGTTGATGGGGAGTATGGGCTGGCACAGAAATTACCGGAACCGATCAATATGAGCGGCTATACGACTACGCAGCCTCATGTCGGTTATGATCCGCAATCGAAAAGAGAAGTGCTTTATTTTGCTTCCGATCGACCGGGTGGAAAAGGAAAATTAGATATCTGGTATTGCTACATGGCTGGTCCTGATAATTTCTCAGCCCCTGAAAACCTCATGAGTGTCAATTCGCCTGACAATGAGGTATCTCCTTTTTACCACAGAAAGAGTAAATCGCTCTATGTGAGTTCAAATGGATACCTGGGTTTTGGTGGTCTGGATATCTATAGTGTTAAAAATGAACAAGGTTTATGGGATACCCTGGTCAATCTCGGTTCACCTGTCAACAGTAGTCTGGACGATGCCTTCTACAGTGTGTCTGCTGATGGCATGGAAGGTTATTTTTCATCCAACCGCCTTGGATCCTTGTACCTCTCTCCGGAGGATGAAGCATGTTGTTTTGATATCTATCGGTACGAAAAGCCACCATTGAAGGATCGGGTTATCCTGGTCAGGACATTTGAAACTTATAAAGGGCTCAATCCTCAACCGCTCATGGGCGTAAGAGTTGTGCTGGCTGTACAACCCGATGGGGCGGCCGACATACGGGAGGATTATCTTTCAAATCAATATTATTACGTGTTGGACAGGGACAAGAACGTAAACGTTTCGGGTACCAAGAAAGGTTACAAACCAGATGCAAAGACATTTAATACATCCGATAATCCCGATGCCGATACACTCATCATTGACTTATTCCTTGAAGTGGATAAGATCGATGTGTTCCTCTACTCGAAAATATATTTTGATAATGATGAGCCCGGCCCAAATACAGCAGATCGTACGGAGGTTAACTACTTCCAGACCTATGATGCCTATACTGCCCGAAGAAGTAAGTTTGTTGAAGAATTTGCAGCCGGAAACCCTCCTGAGAATAAGGACATGGCTACAAAAACAATTGATGGTTTCTTTAATGATTCGATCCCTAAAGGAAGGCGTGAGTTAGAAACCTTAATGCATATCCTTGAACAATACCTCCGTGATGGAAAACAAATGGCCATCTATCTGAAAGGCTACACAAGCCCGTTGGCTTCAGCTGATTATAATCTCAGATTAGGGAAGCGAAGGATTTCGAGCATACAAAATGAATTTAAGATCTTCAGAGGTGGGGTACTATGGAAGTATATGGAAACAGGAGATCTTGTCGTAGCTGAAAAGTCTTTCGGAGAGGAGACAGCTCCTAAGACCGTAAGTGATGACCCTAAGAAAGTTAGACAGTCTATCTATAGTCCGGAAGCTTCGGAAGAGCGCCGAGTTGAAATTGTTGAAGTAAAGTATTAACAGACATGAACATACCTATCCTTAATATCCTGAACACCGGCAAAATGGCCTTACGCATGATTTTTATCATGTGCAGTCTGCTGATGTTATCCCAACAGGACGCGAAAGCGACACACATCGTAGGTGGGAATCTTACATACCGGTGTCTGGGCAATAATCAATATGAGATCAGGCTCTCCCTTCGAAGGGATTGTCTACTCGGTGCAGATGACGCCCAGTTTGATGACCCGGCTTCCATTGGCTTCTTTGATGCCACGACCAATTTGCCCCTTGCCTTTGTGGGCTTTGGAGGTGAGTTCTTAATGGATTTGAATGAAGATGACACCCTTAACCAGATACTTGTCAGTGATTGTAGTATTGCCGGTAATCCCGTGTGTGTGCATCAGACCACCTATGTCGATACCATATTCCTTCCCTTCTGGGCCAATGGTTATAAAATGGTGTATCAGCGATGCTGCCGTAACGGTTCTGTTCAGAACATTCTCAACCCATTATTGACAGGTATGACGCTGGTGTCTGAAATGTCCGGCGCAGCACAGAATGTTTGTAAAAATTCGCCGCAAATTGGCTCTTATCCGCCGATCTATATCTGTGTCAATAAGGACATAGATTATTTTCTTCCGGCAACTGACTTGCAGGGTGATTCTTTAGCCTTCAGTCTTACCACTCCATTTAGCGGAGGTGATATTATCAATAACATGCCTCAGCCGCCTAATCCACCTCCGTATGATCTGGTCAATTGGCGACCACCCTACAGCCTGGCAAATGTGATGGGAGGAGTACCACTCAGTATTGATCCCGCTACAGGCCATATTACAGGTCGACCAAATACAATAGGCCAGTTTGTAATCACGATTGTGATATCATCTTACCGGGATGGTAGAGAATTGACGCAAACCCGAGTGGATTTCCAGTATAATGTGAGAGCATGCCGTGATGTGCCGGTGGCAGATTTTACATCGCCCGGATTGAATTGTGATAACCTGACCATGAATTTTACTAATATTTCAGTTGATGCAGATGAGTACCTGTGGATATTTGATTATGGTAATCCACTGAGTGATATATCTGTCGAAGTCAACCCAATCTATACCTATGATGAGGATGGCTTTTATGAGGTAGCATTGATTGTTAACGATAGCGATAAGATTTGTTATGATACCATTATTCAAACGATAGGGGTGTTTACTTCCAATCTGAATGCAGAATTTAGCTATAGTTCAAATTCATGTACAGATGGAATTATACTTGATGTCGTTGACCTTTCCTCCGATCCTGAGTATTCGATAGTGGGCTGGGAGTGGTTACTGACTTACCCTGAAGGAGTCATTGCCAGTACGGAGCAAAATCCGACATTTACATTTGATATTGATGGGCCTTCAACAGTATTCCTGGTATTAATTGTTACGGATACAAACGGATGTACGGCCTCTGAAGCAAAGTCCTTCCAGGTACAGGAACTCGACCTGATCTTTAATCCGGAAGCAGATAGTATTTGCAATGGTGAGGAAGTTCATCTGTTATTAAATGGTGATTCAACGCTTACTTATACTTGGGCACCACCGAATGGTTTAAATCTGAATAATCCCTGGGATCCGATTGCCTTTCCAGGCATCTCCGTTGAATACTATGTGACGGTGACTGATGGCGTTTGTACGATAACGGATTCAATCTTTGTCGAAGTCCAGCAACTGCCTAATCTGGCATTTGACTACCAGACGGATTGTAAGAGTCTTGAAGTGCAGTTTATCAATGGTTCCACAAATGGTGAAAACTATCACTGGGATTTTGGCGATACCTCCATTACTGATGATACGTCAAATCTTGAAAACCCAACCTTTACGTATGGCCAACCAGGCGTGTATATTGTGACGTTGTCCTCAAGGGATGGCTGTGATGTTTCAATCACGGACATAATTACCGTAAATGCATTACTCGATCAGATTCCAGAACAGATAGTGAATTGTTTTGAAAATTCAATTCACCTAAACCCTGGCTTTAATCCAAACTATACATACTTATGGTCTCCTGGTGAATTTCTGGATGATAGTATGTCTTCAAACCCTATCGCCACAGTAACAGATGATACATGGTTCTATGTCACTATTACACAAGCATCATTACCGGGCTGCCAGATTGTCGACAGCATTCTCCTGCTCATCCCTGATGATTTTGACATCACTACAGGAGACGAGACGGTCACTAGTTGTGATTTTGATGAGGTAAGCCTTACCGCTACGATAACCGGGAATACAAATGTCGTCATCACCTGGAAGGATGTTGATGGTAACATACTTGGCACAGGCCCGATCCTTTTGGTCAATCCAACTAATACGACCACGTATATAGCCATGGCCATGGATACATTGGGATGTATCAAAGCTGATTCAGTTACGGTATTAAAGCCGGATCCTACTTTTGAAGTCACGATTACACCTGATGATACGGTGTATTGTTATATCCAGACCATCACGCTCGTCGCCACCTCTACAGTAGATGTGACGTTTGAATGGTATAATGCAAATAATGATTTGATCGGCACAGGCAATACCATTGATGTGACTCCCGGAGTATATAGTTGCTTCCATGTCATCGGTACGGACCCGCTTGGCTGTCAGGCTGCGGATACCGTATGTTTGTCGCCAACCTACTTTGAAGTAAATATCGCTTCAGCAGGTGAGGATTTTTGTCTCGGTGAAAACACCACCTTGACAGCTTCTACAACATCAACAAATGGAGTCACTTTTGAATGGTTCAATGCAGCTGGTGTATCGCAGGGCACCGGAGAAACACTAGTTGTTTCGCCCCCTGTCTCTTCATGTTATTATTTAGTTGGTACAGATACGCTTGGCTGTCAGGACGCAGATACGATTTGTATCAACCCGATATCTTTTAATGCGGATATCTCAGGAGATAGTGGTGTATGTCTTGGCGATCAGGCTACCATTACGGTTACAAGCAATAACGGACAGACACTTACGTACCTATGGGATCCAACAGGAAGTACTGATCCTTCGATCACCGTTCAACCAGAAGTAACTACGACGTATAGTGTTACCGTGACCAATACAGAATTTGGCTGCGATACGATACTCAGCTTTACTGTTGAGGTATTCGATTTCAATCCTGCTATTGTGATTGATGCGGATCCGGATACGGTAGATCTCACCAAACCAACTCAGCTCACTGTTAATCAGAACCCTGATTTTGATTATGTTTGGGAGGCTATTCCGCCTGGTGAAGACATACCTCCGATTTATAATCCGCTGGTTACACCAACGGAGTCCACTACCTACTGTGTGACAGTGACGGATGATCATGGTTGTACTGGGACGGCATGTATCGCTGTTGCTGTAAATGATCTGTTCTGTGATGATCGTGATATCTTTATTCCAAACGCATTTACTCCAAATAGTAGCGGAGTGAATGATATGCTTTTTGTGCGGAGTAATTTTATAGCCACGATGGAATTGGTGATTTATAACCGATGGGGCGAGAAAGTTTTTTCTACTACAGATCAAACTATCGGATGGGATGGAACCTATAAGAGCCAACTGTTGGCTCCGGATGTTTTTGGCTATTATCTCTCTGTGACCTGTCCAAACGAAGAAACATATACTAAAAAAGGGAATATTACACTCCTTCATTAGAAACATCCAATCTCATGAATTAAGCTGACCCGGAATAATCTATTCCGGGTTTGCTATTTTTTACCCAATTTTGCAGCCTCACTCACAGGGAATATGCAGGAAGAATCTAAAAGCTGGTATCAACGATTACGTCACGGTATTCAGACGGCTACCAAGTCCAAGAAGGAAACCCCTGATGGCCTCTGGTATAAGTGTGAGCAGTGTAATGAGACCAGTACCGCAAAAGATCTCAAGGAGAATTTTTATAAGTGCCCGAAGTGCCAGCACCATGAGCGTATTGGCTCAAAGGAGTATTTCCAGCTCGTATTGGATCAAGGGTACACCAGACTGTTTGATGATATCATTTCCTATGATTTTCTCGAGTTTACTGACCTCAAACCTTACGGAGAGCGACTGGAAGAAGCCAGGAAAAAAACCGGTTTGGACGATGCGCTGGCGGTTGCAGCAGGTTCCGTTGATGAACAACCACTGGTGATCGCAGCCATGGACTTTCGTTTCATAGGTGGCAGTATGGGTTCTGTAGTAGGAGAGAAGATCAGCCGCGCTATTGACCATAGCATTAAGCATTCCATGCCCCTGATGATCATTTCAAGGTCAGGAGGTGCGAGAATGATGGAATCTGCGTTTTCCCTGATGCAGATGGCTAAAACATCCGCAAAATTATCACAGTTGGCAGCCGCTAAGATTCCGTATATCTCCCTCATGACCGATCCAACTACAGGTGGAGTGACAGCTAGTTATGCGATGCTTGGGGACTTTAATCTTGCGGAGCCAGGCGCGTTGATTGGATTTGCCGGCCCCCGGGTCATCAGGGAAACGATCAAAAAGGATCTTCCGGAAGGTTTTCAGACTTCCGAGTTTTTACTTGAACATGGCTTTCTGGATTTTATAGTGGACAGAAGTGAACTCAGAACGAGACTCGCTACCTTGCTGATGCTGATTGAAAACAGGTCAAAACCAAGAAAATCTGTTACGCCTGTAGCTCCACAACCGTAAATTTTTCAACAAATGGATCGCATATCGTGATCATGGCGTCGATCCATGATTGTCCATATTGTGCATAGAAAGACAGAAAGTTCTCCTGTCTTTCCTGCAAACCATTTTCAGGAAATAATTTCTCCTTCAATTTCTGAATTCGTTTGATTTGTGTATCCTGAAGTTGTTTCTCCGCCCGTAAAAGTCTTGAACCTAACTGTTCAAATTGTTTTGTCTGCTTGATTTCTTCGGCCAGAATGGCCTTCGCCAGCGTCGGATCTATTTTATCAGCTTTAGCTGCTAATTCGTCATAGGCAGATTTAATGCTCTTAAGCTCGTCTTCAAATCCAAGGTCGGTCTGACTGTGACGGACCAAATAACCTTTAACTATGGAATCAAAGTCCATGAGCATGTCCTCCCAGGTTAAACCTGATTTTTTCATTTGACCTATGGAGGATTCATCGATCAGTAACAATGAGTTTCTCCTGATCAGCATCGGATAATGAATGCCTGCTGCGGCAAATTGGGATTTGCGTTCAAGCCAATAGGCAATTTCTCCACCACCACCTATATACGCAAGGTTTGGCAAGATAAACTCCTGATACAATGGACGCATGATCACATTTGGACTGAATCGCTCAGGATACTGATCCAGCTCCTTCAATATTTCATCCTGAGAATATTTCACTCCGCTTTCCACTCGCAGGAAGCCTCCATCTACCTGGTCAATTCGTTCCCTTTGGTCACCTGACATATAGAACAGGTTGACTTGTCTGCAATAAGCCTGTGCTTTGTATCCTGCTTTTTCGAGGGCATGCTGAGTGGACGTAACGTGTTGAAATGAAAATTGCTCTTTAAGCTCCTTTTCCATCAGCGGAGCAAAGGCTTTCTTTAGTTCGGGATCATCCATGGTCAGCACAATCAAACCGTGATTGCTAAACAACTTATGAATGAGTAATTGATGAAACTGGCTGTAGTTTGCGCCTTTATGCAGACAACTCTCTAACAGTTCCTTGATTTCATTTCCATGGGTACTATTCGAAAATAAATCGACCACGGATTGGATGAGCGTATCAAGACCATAAAGTGATAATCGGCCGCACGATCCCGAAGCAGTACGTTCCCATTGGTACTTACGTCCAAATAGATGAAAATGATTGACCTCTGCCCAGTCATGATCTTCGCCACCGATTACAAATACCGGAAGGAATTTTTGGTCCGGATACGATTGGGTAAGTTGGTTGGAAACATTAATCGCACAAGCTATCTTATAGATGTGGTACAGGGGCCCTGTGAGTAAGGTGGGTTGATGGGCAGTCGTAATAGTAAAAGTGTCCTCACTTAAAAAGATATGGTCCGGATAAGGGAATTCCATCTCCAAATTTTCATATTGTTGTTTTAGAACTTTCAACAATAACTCACGATCAACTTTATAGTTTTTACGATTGGATATAAGGTCCTTAAAGGACTCCTTCAGAGCCGGGTAGGCGATAAACGGATCCAGAGATGGATCGTGTTTAAGGTAAGCCAGATCCGTATGGCTCCAAAGGCCTAATCTTGAATAATCTGTCTGGAAAACATTCATAATATTCCGGAGTGATGTTGTTGACAAACACTCCATACTTGAATTGGTTCAGAGGGCAAGTTATCAAATCCACAGTGCCTGGCTAAATCCGGATATGTTCTTATAGCATTCTTTATCTTACAGCCGCTAAATCTGATATGAAAATGATATGTAGAAATCCATTCGGTAAGTTTCTTGCCCCTCTTATTTTACTGGTTTCGATCTTGATTCCTTGGAGCTATTGCCTTGCCCAGAAACCAAAGTCAGATAAGGATTCGAAAGCATCCATACCAAAACAAGTGAAAACAGGATTTGACACGGTGGCTATATCCGGACTCAAATTCAGAAGTATCGGCCCTGCGCTGACTTCAGGCAGAATCTCAGAAATTGCCGTTGATCCCTTAAATCATAAGCGGTATTTCGTGGCGGTAAGTTCAGGTGGTGTATGGCGAACAACCAATGCAGGGACCACTTTTGAGCCGGTTTTTGACCAGGAAGGTTCTTATTCCATTGGAACGATCAACATTGATCCCAACAATCCAAATGTGATCTGGGTTGGATCAGGAGAAAATAATAATCAACGTTCTGTTGCTTATGGAGATGGTGTTTATAAATCTATAGATGGTGGTAGCTCATGGCAAAATGTCGGATTGAAAAACAGTGAGCACATCGGCAGAATCCTTATTCACCCAAAGAATTCCGAAATCGTTTTTGTAGCAGCCATAGGACCACTTTGGTCCGCAGGTGGGGACCGTGGTCTCTATCGCACAAAAGATGGCGGTAAAACCTGGGATCAGGTTTTAAAGATCGATGAGCATACTGGCGTAAATGATATTGTGGCTGATCCGCGCAATCCAGATATCCTATATGCCTCTTCATTTCAACGGAGAAGACATGTATTCACCTACCTGGGAGGTGGACCTAATTCTACAATATATAAATCTGTTGATGGTGGTCTGACTTGGAACAAGGCAGCAAAGGGCTTACCTGTTGTGGATATCGGCCGAATCGGCCTTGCCATTTCGCCACTTGATCCTGAAGTTATTTATGCCATGGTGGAGGCAGCCATGAGCAAAGGGGGCTTGTTTCGCAGCACTAATCGAGGTGGATCGTGGGAAAAGATGAGCGACTACGTTGCATCCGGCAATTATTATGTTGAACTCGTGCCAGATCCAGTCAACAAAAACAGGATTTATTCAATGGACACCTGGATGCAGGTTTCCAATAACGGTGGCAAGTCATGGGATAATGTAGGGGAAGATTTCAAGCATGTTGACAACCATTGTCTATGGATAGATCCTGCTGATAACGACCATCTATTGGCCGGTTGTGATGGAGGTGTTTATGAATCATGGGATCTGGCTAAAACATGGCATTTTAAAGCTAACCTGCCAGTTACACAGTTTTATAAAGTATCTGTAGACAATGCCACCCCTTTCTATAACATCTATGGTGGTACGCAGGATAATTTTAGTCTTGGTGGCCCGTCACGTACTATTTCAGGTAATGGGATCTCAAACGAACAATGGTTTGTGACACATGGAGGGGATGGATTTGAAACACAGATTGATCCGGAAAATCCAAATATTGTATACGCGCAAAGTCAGTATGGTGGTCTAGTCCGTTATGACAAACTCAGTGGCGAAGAATTAGGCATTCAACCACATGAACGCAATGGAGAGGCCTCTTATCGATGGAATTGGGATGCGCCATTAGTCATCAGTGCTCATCAGCCAGGTCGGTTATACTTTGCTGCAAACAAAGTCTTTGTGAGTGAGGACAGAGGAAACAACTGGATGGTGCTGGGGGAAGATCTGACACGCCAGATTGACAGAAATAAACTGAAAGTGATGGGAAGGATATGGAGTGTGGATGCAGTTGCAAAAAATCAATCCACTTCCCAGTATGGTAATATAGTGGCTTTAGCTGAGTCACCTCTGGATGCGAATCTTCTGTATGCAGGAACTGATGACGGTTTGATCCAGGTGACCACTGATCGTGGTCAGACATGGAAGAAAATAGATGATATACCTAACGCACCTGATACCTCATTTGTCAATATGATCATAGCATCATCACATGATGCGAATGTTGTCTATGCGTGTTTTAATCATCACAAATATGGTGACTTCAATCCCTATGTTTTTGTGAGCAAAGATAAGGGCCAGACCTGGACAAATATTTCTTCCAATCTGCCTGAACGCGGCTCTGCATATGCTATAGCTGAGGATCATGTAGATCCAAATCTATTATTGGTCGGCACTGAATTTAGTTGTTTTGTTTCTAACTCGGGCGGTAAGAGCTGGAAGAAACTGGCCAACGGGCTTCCGACTGTAGCCGTGAAGGATATTGCCATTCAACAGAGAGAAAATGATCTTGTCCTTGCGACTTTTGGACGAGGGTTTTATGTGTTAGATGACTACTCCGTATTGCGACAACTTAAGGAAGACAATATCAGTAAAGAGGCTGTGATGTTGCCCGTCAGAGATGCCTTGAGTTTTGAAATCAGTTATCCGTTAGGTCTTCCAAAAAATGGCTTCCAGGGGGACAGCTATTATCAAGGTACCAACCTGGGTGCTGAAGCTTTGATTTCGTATTATGTGAAAGATAAAATAGTTTCAGCTAAAGATCAGCGTATTAAAGAGGATGAGAAACTAGCTAAAGCAGGTAAAGACAATGTGTATCCGACCTTTGAGCAACTGGATAAAGAAAGAAAGGAAGAAAAGGCGCGCTTATACATCATCATCAAAGATGATCAGGGAAATATCATACGTAAAATACCTTCACCTGCGGATCAATCCGGTTTGCAGAGAGTATCATGGGACCTGAGAACTGCGGCAAAGGATCCTGTGAGATCAGGTGGTCCAGGTTTTTATAACCCATTCGCGGGTATTACTGAAGGTACAAGGGTTGCCTCTGGTACGTATACAGCTTCATTGTCCAGATGGCAAGATGAAAAAATGACGTTGCTCGGCGAGCCTGTTTCCTTTAAAGTGATTTCGCTTCAAAACAAAGTACTTCCTGCTGATGATCCGAATTCAATGGTTGAATTCAAACTACGTGCAGAGGAATTGCAACGACTGCTGCAGAGTGTATCCAATCCACTCATTGCAGCTTCCGGTGAACTCACCCTCATTCGAAAAGCGATCACAAACATGGAGCAGCCGGAAGAGAAATGGCTGGAATCGGTTTTGATTTTTGAAGAAAAAATTAAAACCATGCAAGAAGCCCTTTATGGTGATCCATTGAAGGCTCAGCTTGATTTAACGACCTCACCTTCAATTGCGGATAGAATAAGTAAAGTTGTGTATGAAAGCAAGTATAGTACTTCTGCCCCAACGGGCACACATCAAATGAGCCTTGATCTTGTGGAACGACAGTTGAATGAAATGGTTCCAGCGGTTAGACTCCTTTTAGATCAGGATTTCAAACGATTCAAACTTGAATTGCAAGAAGCAGGTGCCCCATATGTGCCGGGTATGTTGCCTGCATTGAAAAAAGACTGAGCAAAACGGACGATTTCAGGTGTCTGTCATGATCATTATCCCGATCCTTGCGTTATAGATAGACTTAACACAACGGAATGCATCAGGTAGGTATAGCATTGTCAGGCGGCGGCACAAGAGGTGTAGTCCATATTGGTGTATTACAAGCTCTTGAGGAGCATGGAATTTTTCCGTCGGTCATATCAGGGACAAGTGCAGGAAGTATCGTTGGCGTGATGTATGCACATGGATATACCCCTGCGGAAATCATGACGATCGCAAGTGAGCGAAGTCTGATCTGGATGTTTTCATTGCGGCTACCCAACAAAGGTTTTGTTCGCCATTCGTTCCTCCGTAAAATGCTTAACCGCTATGTTGCTGAAAAGACATTTGAAGAATTGAAAAAACCACTTTATGTGGCGATCTCAAATCTCAATTCGGGGAAAGCTGAAATCAGAAGTACAGGTACCCTCCATGATGTGATTGTTGCTTCGGCTTCCATTCCGGTGTTGTATCAACCAATCCATATTGGTGATCATTGGTATGTGGATGGTGGTTTATTAATGAACCTTCCGGTTTCACCCATCAGAGATATGGCTTCATATGTCATTGCCGTCAATCTTATTCCGAGAAAAGTACTTGCCTTTGGCGAAGTCAATACGATTGCCGGTGTTGCTGCCAGGACATTCAATCTCGCCGCCATCAATACCATTGAGCCGGAACTCAAATATTGTGATATGCTTATCGAACCTGAGGCCATCTATCAATACAGCCGTTTTAATTTTACCAAGATCAAAGAGATGTATGATATCGGTTATCAGGAGGCTTTGAAAATGATGCCACAGATCAAGGATGACCTGCGGGCTCTTCAGGTCTCAACCACAGAGTAGTTCGTAAAAATTGAAATGCTATTTAATACAGATCGGCTGATGGTTAGCTCATATAAACACCCCATTCCTCGGTGTTGAGGATCTTCAAGTCTATATCTTCCTTTAGGGTTGTAGCCAGCGAAAAGCCCACATATTTTGGATAGATGGGGAATGTCTTGTGTTTGCGATCGACGAGTACGGCAACTTCAAGTTTCTTCGGAATGATATCCAGAATTGGCTTGCAAGCATAAAAGGTTGTTCTACCGGTATTCGCCACATCATCAACTAAAATGATGCTTTTGCCCTTGAGGGATTCTACAGGGGTATTTATTTCGATGGGTACAGAGAGGGGAGCGGCAGGATTGAGGCGTATGGTTACAATCTGAATGCTGATTTCAGTGATTTTCTTCAGTTCTTTCTCCAGAAGCTTCGCAAAACCGGTCCCGTTGTTATTGACCCCGGCCAGGACAATGGATTTTTCCTCAAAATTATTCTCCAGAATTTCTATCGCTAATCGCTTGATTTTCTGCTTTATCTGTGCCTGATCTAATATTTTCATAAACCATATTGGGTTCTTCAGCCTGGAACGTCTTCTGACAAGCAGGTTGAAAGTATTGTTTGGCGAAAGTAGGCAGAGATGTGGAAAATTACTAATCTTTGTTTGTCGATAAGTCAACACGCAGATGCCTGTCAATATCATCCTCTTCACTATCCTTACGCTGATCACCTTTACTTGGGCAGGGAAACAATTTTACCGGATTTGGAAAAATATCCAACTCGGAAAACCAGAAAAAATTTCAGGCGATGATGCACAGCGTTGGAGAAATGTGTTGCTGGTAGCTTTCGGTCAGCAGAAGATGTTTAAGCTAATCATTCCTGCGATCTTGCATCTATTTATTTATACGGCTTTCCTGCTTACGCAAGTGGAGCTTATTGAAATTTTAATAGACGGATTCTTTGGAACCCATCGTTTTTTTGCCAGTTACCTGGGTTGGTTTTATACCATGGCGATTGGACTGATAGAAATTCTATCTGCCCTTGCTTTTGTGGCTACTATTATCTTTCTGACCCGAAGAAATATACTAAAACTTTCACGCTTCTGGAAAGCTGAAATGACCGCATGGCCCAGACTTGATGCAAATTTGATACTCCTTGCAGAAATTATACTCGTGATGGCTATACTGCTCATGAATAGTGCAGATACTGTCCTGCAGCAGATAAATCAGGAGCATTATCCTTCCACTGGATATCTGCCTGTGAGCGGATGGCTTGGACCTATGTTATTTAGTGGGTGGTCTGCCGATTGGTTGATGTGGATGGAGCGGATAGGTTGGTGGTTACATGTATTGGTGGTCTACGGATTTATCGTATATCTGCCGTATAGCAAGCATCTCCATATTTTTCTTGCGTTCCCCAATACATGGTTTGCCAGGCTCAGATCAAGAGGTGAGATGTCCAACATGCCTGTTATCATGCATGAAGTACGTTCTATGTTGGGATTGCCTTCCGGTGTTGAATCTCAAGCTGGTACAGATACAAATCCGGAATTTGGAGCAAAAGATATTTCAGGGTTATCATGGAAGAGTATACTGGACGCCTACACGTGTACCGAATGTGGTCGATGTACAGCAGTTTGTCCGGCTAACCTGACCGGGAAGAAATTATCACCACGTAAAGTCATGATGGATATTCGTGATCGCACGGAGGAGGTGTGTAAGAAGCTTGAAACAGGATCAAAACAATTCATCAATAAAGAAAGTGCTGGTGAACATCTGGTTCTTGATATTTCAAATTTTGATGATGGGCTCTCTTTGTTTGATCGCATTACGCCTGAAGAGATCAATGCTTGTACTACATGCAATGCATGTGTCGAAGCATGTCCTGTGCTGATTGATCCACTTGAACCTATTCTGCAGATGCGGAGGTACCAGATTCTCATGGAATCAAAAGGGCCGCCAGAGTGGGTGCCTATGTTTAATGCACTCGAAAACAGTGGTTCCGTATGGCAGGTGCCAGAGGCAAGGAGTAAGTGGGTAGAGCAGTTAAGTGAAAAATGATGCTACGACTTCGCTCAGCAACCAGAGAAAGTGGTGCTTTTACTACGTTTAGGAGCCGGTAAGAATTTAAAAAGTAATTTTATCCCAGATACGTATAATGTCCACTTTAGGGGATATAAGGGCCAATGAAGAATATGAATAGTGAAATAAAAACCATGCAAGAGCTTGCTGCCGAAGGACGCAAGCCGGAATATTTATTCTGGGTTGGGTGCTCGGGTAGCTATGATCCACGGGCGCAGAAAATCAGTGTAGCGCTGGTCAGGTTATTGAATGAGGCGGGAATTGATTTTGCTATCCTTGGGGATGAAGAAGCATGTACAGGAGATCCTGCGCGAAGAGCTGGCAATGAATTTTTATTTCAGATGCTGGCACACCAGAATATTGGTACACTGAGCCAATATGGTATTACAAAGATCATTGCATCCTGCCCGCATTGTTTTAATACCTTGAAAAACGAATATCCAGCCTTAGGTGGGCATTACGATGTCATCCATCATACCCAAATCATCAATCAACTGCTGACAGATGGAAAAATAAAGCTGAAGGAAGGAATGGAACCAATGACCGTTACCTATCATGACTCCTGTTATATGGGTAGGGTAAATGGAGTATATGAAGTGCCTAGAGAGGTCCTGGCGCACCTGAAAGTTGAACTTAAGGAGATGAGTCGTTCCCGTTCAAACGGATTATGCTGTGGGGCAGGAGGTGCGCAGATGTTTAAGGAAGATGAGCCGGGGGATAAGCGCATTAATATTGAAAGAGTTGAAGAAGCGATGGAGACGGGAGCTGCAACTATTGTAGCCAATTGCCCGTTTTGTATGACAATGCTTTCGGATGGTGTAAAGGCAGCGGATAAGCAGGAGGAGGTGATGGTGTATGATTTGTCGGAGTTGGTGTTGAGTAGGATAGGCTAGGAAGATCAAATTGAAAAGCCCCGTTTTGCCCCCAACCCCCAAAATGGGGGCTTAAATGGAGCAAAAAAGCAAGCAGGATCAAATTGAATAGGCCCGTTTTGCCCCCTAACCCCCTAAATGGGGGCTGAAATGTAGATTAAAAGGGAAAAAAAGCAGGCAGGATCAAAATTGAATAGCCCCGTTTTGCCCCTAACCCCCTAAAGGGGGCTTAAATGTAGATTAAAAGGGGAAAAAGCAGGCAGGATCAAATTGAATAGGCCCGTTTTGCCCCCCAACCCCCTAAATGGGGGCTTAAATGGTAATTTCAAGTCCCCTTTAGGGGATTTAGGGACTAACAAGTTAGATTGAAAAGCCCCGTTTTGCCCCCAACCCCCTAAAAGGGGCTCAAATGGAGCAAAAAAGCAAGCAGGATCAAATTGAATAGCCCCGACTTTCAAGTCGCGGGAAAGATAAATTTCGGGCTTTAGCCCATAAAAATATCATAAAACAGGATTTAAAAAATGAGAAATCTTCTTGCCTTCCCGGATGAATCGAGAGTCTGGATATACCAGGCCGACAAGCCATTTGAGGTTGGGGATATCCAGCAGATCAATGCTGATATTGAGGCATTTTGTACGCAGTGGACTAGCCACAATCATGAGCTCAGGGCTATCGGTGGAATCATGCACGATTTGTTTGTGGTGCTGGTCGTCGATGAGACCATGTCCCCCCCCAGCGGGTGTTCGATCGATAAATCAGTGGCTTTCGTCAAAAGCCTTGAACTGAAATACGGCCATAAGCTGTTAGAGAGAAACAATGTTGCCTGGCTGGATCAGGATGAACAATTGCATATCACCCCATTAGCCTGTTTGAAGGCAGTAGTCGAAAGCGGCAGAGTAAAGATGGATACGCGGGTATTTGATAATCTGGTCAGTACAAGAAAGGATTACATCAACTGCTGGACTGTGCCGTTGGGAGAGTCGTGGATGAGGAGATTTGTTTAGTGGTAATTGGTAAATAGTAAACGGTAAATTGTAAACGGAAAGGGGCAGAAACTAAAAACATGTTTGGAAAAGTAAAAAGATGGCTGGGTATAGAAGGGGTGAAGATCGAGATGATCATACCTGATGAAGTATCAGAGTCATCTGGTGTCATCGAAGGCAAACTCAGATTTGAGTCCATGCATCTGCAGACAGTGACTAAAATCAAGATCACGCTGACAGAAAAATATATTCGGGGCAGGTTTAAAAACAAACTCACCGATCAGTACAAAATAGGAGAGATCGAGTTGGTAGAAAAAATTGAAGTCCCAGCTCATGAGGTCATCCTTATGGATTTTGAATTACCGTTCTCGATTGTGAAGTCAGATATGGATGAACTGGGGGACAAGAACTTTGTGCTCAAGAAGCTGGTCAATACCGCGAAAGCGCTAAAAAACGTCAAGTCAGAATATTACCTCGAAGCAGAAGCAGAAGTCAACGGCACCGCCCTAAGTCCCTTCGACAAACAACAAATAAAAATTGTTTAGTGCACTTTAAGTTTTACGCTAGAAAAGAAAGTATAATTTTCCTGATAGCTGACAGTTGATAGCTATTGTACATTCTCCTTCGATTTCTCCTCCAGCATTTTCTTCAATTCCTCTTCAGACTTTCCGAGATTGTCGAGCAGGAACTTAGCGGACTCGGAAAATTCATCATTCGGATACTTATTCAGATAATCATTATAATACACTTCTGCCTTGTCAAACTCCTTCAAGTCATTGTCATAGGTAAAAGCCTTCAGGAATAGGGAGGTAGCAGCTCTGGGATGAGCAGGGTAGGTGGCTATGATCCAGTCATAGAGCTCGATGGCTTTCGGAATATCACGAAGCGTACGAGCAGTCTCTGCTGCATGGTGGAGATTTTCAGGGGCTTTGGCCAGGGCGGGTTCGGCTTTTACGGCTGCTTCCACTGCGTCGATATAAAGTCTGGCGCGCGGTTCATTTAGCCTGAATGTAGAGTCATTAAACATATTCAGCGCTATAAATTTGAGTATAGTGTCTGCTGTCATGTTTTTGTCTTCGATGCGAGCCTTTGAACTGGAATAATCAGCCAGCGTGGTCACTAATTTTTGGGCAGAGCTATCAGCAGGAACCTTTTGATATTCAGCGAAGGCTGTATCGACGGCGTCTTTTCTTTCCTTGACGGAAGGCCCGCACGCGGTCAGAAGGCAAAGCAGGAATAGGTAAGGTAAAATCTTCATATAGGGTATATTTCTTGGTCGCAAAGGTAGATTAAAAGTGAAAGGTTGACATCGATACCAGGTTTGTTGTTGTTTTATTACAAATCTTTCTGCTTAGATATTTTGGATCGCCTAAAATAGAACTTAATGGCATCACTCGATCATAAAAATAAAATTTCCTCCTCTTTGAATACAATCCACAGAGAAGGAAATCCAAATTACACATGGTTGTTGAGATAGGTTTTTCTATTCAAATCCCATGAGTTGGGGACTCAAAAGCCTTCAAGGTCATCTTCAATAATCTGCCCCCCGGAAATGGTAAAATATACATATCCGCTGTTGTTGACAGGTATCGTACAATTGTATTTATAGCGACCATCAATTAGTTGGCAACAATAAACGGCAGTGACCTGGGCAGCAGAGATTTGAAAGGTTTCAGCAAGCAAATCTTTTGCTTCCTGAGCCAGTTGTGTGCCATCTACATCCAAAACACATTGAACAGCCGCTTCATTTGCGTAATTCCAAATGTGTGCTTTTGGATGTGAACTTGTTAAAGACACTACCAATAGAACTGCCACGACGAGTTGTGTGGCTCTGCTGTAGAGCAGATTGAAATGCATTCTCATGATTAAAAAATTTAAAGTTTTAGAAATGGCATAGGTCAGCCGGATTGGTTTGATAACCAATTGCAACCTATCTTGAACTGTTTATGATATAGAAATCAAAATGTACCTGTTGGAGCATTTTAGGTAAGTAAAGACCAAGATCTCTAAAACCTAAAAATCAGCAAATAACCCATGCGTACTCCAACCATTGATTGAAGTTTGTCAATCATTTTGCCGGTCACAATTGATCTATAGAACGAGAAAAAGTAAAAATAAAGGAGGGATAGTAAGCAGTAAAAACGCCTACTTCGGTGTGCTACAAATTAGTGCTTCATATGATAAAAGTTTAACGACTAGTCTATTCAATAGCCCTTGAGTTTGGGTGTAAGCCAAGTGTACGAAACGAGCAGTAAATAAAGATGAATGAGTAATATTAAGGTAAATAATTAGAATAATTTGTTTAAAAAATAACTTTAACATTTTTTTTCAGTAACCAGATCAAAAAGTGTCAGTGAAGTTTGAGCCAGTGGCCATCTTATAGATCCATTAAAATATGTTCACATAATCCTTCACACTCTCTGATTATTTCAATGCTGCCAGTTTTTCAAGAATCCAGTTTTTGCTGACAACGCCCTGGGTGGTCTCCACCTCTTGAATTAGTTTTTCAACTTTAGGAATATCACCTTGTATGGTTTTGGCAAGTTTACGTATCAGGCTGATAGTATTCAGATAGTGTTTTCGCCTAGTTGAAGGTATATCTTTATTTCTGTTTAAGTAAATACGAAAAGCGTCCAATAAAGATCCTAAAGCCTCAATTTCATCAAGCTCATAGTAACTGGCCATCAGCAAAGTCTTAGAATTCAAGTTGTATGTAATATCATCATACTCTACTTGACTTAATTGCTGAATTACCTTGTTATACTCTTTCTTATAAAAATAGAGTTGAGCCAAGTTGAAGGTTATTGCATTAAATTTATGCTTTTCATCAAGATGGACACTGTAATCATGAATAAATTTTTCAACCCAATCGAATTCATTTAAACGAAGCCCTGCAAATACGATGTTTTTAAAATGAAAGGGTGTTAACTTACCCTGAACGAGGAGTAATCCACGTGGTAGCCATTCTTGATATAAATTAAAAGCCTCCACGACAAATTCTGAATGTCCTTGATTTGTTTGTTTTATGCAATAGTTTAAAGCGGAATCAAGAATTTCTGCAACTTCAATTTCTGGAAAGATGTGAATATGTTTTTTTATCAACTCCTTTATACTGTCAAAGTGTTGGCGATTGTTAGGCTCCTTATAGCAAAGCAGAATTTGATAATATATTTTAATAGGCGGAGTGTCACTATAATCATTCGATTTAACATGCTCAATTATTTCATCAATAAATAGCATTTTATAATCTATTTCAATCAAATTTTGATGATCGAGAATAGTGCAATAGTATCTTAATTTTTCAGCTAGGTAGAATCTATCAAGATTTCTAGCTATATCTTCAATGTTAGACTTAATGCTTCGCTCTGTTTGAAACCTGTTCAATAAAAAAGTACGTTGCTCAATTTCGTATTTGTAATAATAATGGGAGGCTGGTTTTAGAATTTGCTCTTCTGCAAAGCGTTTCGCTGTTTTCAAAGCACTCGCTTGGAGTTCAGTCAAATTTCGGTCATAGATAGCTTCTAGCAAGTACTTAGCCTTATGAATCGAATTTGCTTCAAATACTTCCTGAGCGTAAAACTCTTCAACCAAGCGGAGAAGATCACTTTGGAGTTTTCGAAATCGACCGTCATCAAATTGTTCCTTTTTGCCAAAACAGACACTCCAAAGTACTTCTTTAGCAAAAGGCTCTGTCATTTCTTCCTTGAGATCATTTTTTATCCATTCAAAAAGGTGAACGATGGAATCATTGCGATTAAAAAAGGGACTTAGGATAAAACGATGAAGCCTGTTTAGTTCATGACCACTAAGCCGGATGATAGCTTTGTAAAGTTTGCTCTCACGCATAATGACAAATATTATACATTTTTTTGGATTTTGTAAATAACTGATATAGTGATCAGAAGATATGGTAATTAACTATATTTAAGTAGTTATTTACAAGGTTTCATAATTTTTACACAACATTATTATGTTGTAAATCAGTTGATTATGCGTATGCGAAAAGAATAAGCAATATTTTTACTATAAAAGTGATCTTCAACGGTTTGAAGTTACTATCTTGCACACGCTTTTATAACTGATAGTCCAACCTACGGGAACCAAAAATGAAGATTCTGTCACATATACAGACCATTTTGGTAGTGATTTTTTCACTCCTGGCAATGCCTTTAGCCTTTTCACAACTAGCCGATCCCATTCTTGTCAATCTCAAAAGCACTGGATCAAGTTATTCAGATCAGTTTGCTGCAGACACGGATTACGCTTATGGTGAAGTTCAGCCAGAGAGTTCACAACTAGGTAATGCCGGGATTTCAATTGGTGCTAGTAATACACTCAAGGTGATGTTTACGCCTGTTCCAGGTGCGGTAGGGACCACGGACTATATTGTTACCTATTTCACGCTATCCTCCCCAATCCATCCAGTCACAAAGTGGTATCGATTCACTGTCAGCAATGAGATTGTGGTCACCAATGGAGATCAATATGTAATTGATTTGGGCGGTATTAATGTTCCTTTGGCTGTACTTCAGAATGACTCCGCTACAGCCGGATCTTTCTTTCTAGCCTCAGTTTCTGTTATTAACTCAGGTTCTGCCTCTATCAATGCCACAGGAGATTCAATTCTTTTTACCCCAGATGTTGATTTTACCGGTGATACCTGGATTCAATATATAGCCTGCGATTCCGCAGGTAATTGTTCGCAGGGAACTGCTCATGTTTTGGTTCGTGACCCCAATCTTCAAGATCAGCTTACCTTCCAGAAATATCTTCTGAATCAGGAACAACTTGAGGTATTAACTCCTTTTGAAGGATTTACAGTTGAAGTTACTCCGACCAATGGTGAGCTTGATGCTATTGGTCCTGCTACATGGGTATATACACCAAACGAAGGATTTACCGGTAATGACACCTTTAGGGTTGGACTTGCTGGACAAGTTACGAGGGCGTATTATATAACCGTTTACGAAAAAGCAATCAATATTCAGGCCCGGGATGATAAGTTTTATGTCAGACCTGCCTTGAGTGTCAGTTTCAATGTATTGAATAATGACTTGCTTGATTATGACCTGACTTCTTATACCAATCCAAGCAAGGGAACTTTGTTAGAGTCTGGTAATGGTTCTTTCACCTATAGCCCTTTTCCCGGTTATAGAGGGGTTGACAAATTCACGTATACATCATGCTTTGAAGACACAGTCTATTGTGAGACCGCAACCGTATTTATCCATGTGACTGATCTGGAGCCTGAAAATGTTTTCACGTACCAATTTCAGACGACCAAGAATCTTCCGCTGACAATCGATTATCCAATTGCTTATACTGACTTCTCTTATATAATTACCCAGGAACCTCAGCATGGGGAATTGGTAAATTATGCAGGACTCAATACCATTGAGTTGCCTTGCGAGGCAATAGAAGCTTTTAACATGTTGGTGTACGAGCCTGAAGCAGGTTATATCGGTGCAGATCACTTTGAATATTATTACTGCATTCAGCCTTCTAATCTTTGTTACCTGGTCAAGGTAGATATGAATGTCATCGAAGCGCCAGAAGTAGAATCCTGTGCCTGCATTCGTGATTGTGTATGGCCAGGAGATGCCGATCTTGATGGTCGTGTAGATATGAGCGACCTGCTGACAATGGGATACAGGTTGGGCGAAACCGGTCCTGTTCGTTCTTATAATAATCCTGAAATCTGGTTTGGACAGCATGCTGATAACTGGAATTATTCCGGAAACAACCTTGGAACGCAATATCTTGATGCTAATGGGGATGGTACAATAACTGCTGCTGATGTAGATATCATAAATGAACATTATTATCGTGCTCATGACGTAGTGGTAAAGGATGTTCAACAAAAACTCCCATACCAGTTTTCACTAATACCTGTTCAGTTTTCTCTTGATTCTGGTGATGTAGTTATTCTTGATGTTGCTTTTGGAAATGCGAATGTGCCTGTTCTGGACATGAAGGGAGCGAAGTTTTCTGTGAATATTCCTCCTGCAATGATGGATTCTTCTTCTGTAACGGTAACTTTTCATCAGAATTCATGGTTGGCAGAAGGTTCTCCTGCTATTTCCTTAGGTAAAGTTCCTTGGACAGGACGTATTGACGCTGGTTATGCAAAAGCCGAAGGAAATGGAGCGAGCGGATTTGGGGTAATCGGGACGATAACATTTATCATTACTGATGATTTTGAAGGTTTCAAAGAGGATGATGGAATAATCCAAATTCCAATTTCGCTCCATGCAGCTACTGCTATGGGAGCGGATGGAACACTATACGATGTTGAGGGCGATGAAGTTATCCTCACATATGATCGCGGAAATTCATCGAAGGATAATTACAAACTTATTGTCTATCCTAATCCTGCTCAAGACTTTGTGAATATTCACCTCAATGGCAAAACAGCAATCGAGTCTGTATCGCTGGTTGATCCGCAAGGCAGAATCATCAGAAACTATGATGATATCCATCAGAAGCACCATCAGATAGATATCGGTGCATTGCCTGCAGGACTCTATTACATGCAGGTGAATCATACCCATGGGGTGATGACACAGTTGCTTTCTGTGATCAGATAAGCAGCATTAATTTTATTCTTCGTTTCATTTGGATTTTACTTTGAACCTCTCGACCTGAAAAGGGGGAGATGATTGAAAGCTCTTTACCCCCTTTACCCCCTAAATGGGGGCACCTATTTCGAATTGATTTTCCTTTTCTTCTCGCCTTATCCCAATTACCCCCATTTAGGGCAGGGCTATTCAGTGCTTTTAATAAAATATAACTGATTTCTATATATTAGAAATTAATTTAATATATTGGCCTGCAAATCAGAGCTATGCAAAGTTTAAGTTATTTCATCGAGCAATTACCAGATCACCGTCGGGCCCAGGGAGTTCGACATCCTTTTCATCCATTTATTGCTATGATTGTCTTGGCAAATTTAAACGGGTTCCGTCTAGAGCTTGTTCTTATTCACGATCTCCAGTATCTCATCCCTATAGTTTTTACCGATTGGGAGTTGTTTGATCTGGCCCTTTTCAAAGACATCTACGGAGGTACCATCCACTGCGTGGATCTTATCAATCGATACGATGTACGATCTGTGGATGCGTTTAAATTTAGTTAATGGTAATTTATCTTCAAGACTCTTCATCGTTTGAAGTGTTACAACGCGGCCTACTTCAAGTCTTATGATCACATAATCTTTTAGACCCTCGATGTACAGGATTTCATCATACTTGATCTTGACGAGTTTCTTATCTGCTTTGACAAAAAAGAATTCAACGCCCTCACCAGGACCACTGCCCTCTGTTGTCTCCTCACGCTTCCGTAATTCAAATTGTTCAATTGCTTTATTGACTGCCTTCATAAAACGGTCAATAGAAATCGGCTTGAGCAGATAATCAATGGCATTCAACTCATAGCCTTCAACTGCATAATTGCTAAAGGCGGTGGTGAATATAAACATCGGAGGATTGGGCAGGGCTTTAATAAAATCCACGCCTGACAATTGTGGCATCTGGATGTCCAGGAAGATAAGGTCAATCTGGTTTTTCCTCAGCATTTCATTTGCTTCCAGGGCATTCGAACATCTTGCAACCAGGTTAAGCTCAGGCATTTGGCTGATGTATGTTTCCAATACATCCAGTGCTAATGGTTCGTCGTCGATGATCAATGTATTCATCATAGTAAATCGGATTTAAAAAATTAGGCTGTTAAAGCTAAAGAAAGTTCAACAATATGTTCTTGGTCACTATCCTCGATGTCGAGTTTATATTGGTTAGGGTAGAGCAGATTAAGCCGGCGTTGCACATTGGCCAATCCGATGCCCCCACTTGCTTTTTCTGAAGGTTGGGGTAACTGAGCCGGTTTGCTGTTGAGTATACGAAGTAGTAGTTTATTGTCCAACACTTTCATGGTAACATGTACATAGCCATCGCTGATCTGGTGATTAAGACCATGTTTGAAACTGTTTTCCAGAAATGGAATAAATATCAATGGAGCAATCGTCTGATCAGTGATTTGCCCTTCTACATTAAAACGTATATCTGCATGTCCTGACTGCCGTAAGGCTTCCAGGGCCAGGTAGTTCTGAATATAATTGACTTCCTTTTGCAGCGGGACCCGGCGCTCATTGCTTTCATAAAGCATATACCTCATCATTTCCGAAAGCTTGATTACGATCTCCGGTGCCTTGTCTGATTTCTTCAGTGTCAGTGCATAAAGGCTATTGAGCGTATTAAAGAGGAAATGAGGATTGATCTGTGATTTGAGAAACTTTATTTCTGATTGCATCCGCTGGGTTTCCAGTTCCTTGCGGTCACGTTGGTGGCGCTGCCAGTCAGATATAATCTTGATGATCGTGGATCCTCCGGCAATGGTAAAGAGCAAGAGGAAAATAGTATGCTGGTTCATGACGAGGAATTCCCTTGGATCAACCTCTTCATACGTAATATAGAGAAGCATCACCTTGATCGGTGTAAATACTGCGACCATGGCCAGGAGCAGCAATACATAGGTCATGAAGTTTTTCTGATTTAGAAACCGTGGGATCAGGTATCCCAGGTTGATATAAACCACCAACATATAGAAGGCAATGTTGATCACTATTCTGGCTATTTCGAGCACCGAAGTACCATTATCATTTCCAGCCATCAACATCAAGATAAAAACCATAGCCCAGAAAACCCCATGGATAACCCAGGGTCGCTGCACAAACTGCAGAAAGCGGAATAGGCGGTTACGGTTCCGAACTTGGGTCACAACGCAAATTTAAACAGGCATTTGATTCCCCGGCAGATTTATAGATGAGGGCCAGCAGGAATAGATGAAATATAGTGTTTTGCCCCTTAAAATAGGATGTATAGTTTACGAGGAGGAATGCAATGACTTTCAACCTTTGGAGAATCACTTTGTTAAGAAAATGGATGCGGTAAAGACATATTCTTTGGTTAAAATTAGACCAGGTTTTTACTCAAAATTGAAACGCAAACATTTATCTTACCTCACTTTATTCGCTTTAAATGCCAAAATACAGTAAAAACGAACAGTATGCCCAGGAGTCAACCTTGGCCATGCAAACCAATTATGCTGAACTCATCCGTTTGATCGGGGAAGATCCGCAACGGGATGGCCTGCTCAAAACACCTGAGCGTGCCGCCAAGGCGCTACAATTTCTGACCCATGGCTATGACCTCAATCCCTCCAAGGTGCTGTTGTCAGCTATGTTTGCAGAAGAATACAGCGAGATGGTCATTGTGAAGGACATTGAATTGTATTCCTTGTGCGAGCACCATATGCTTCCGTTTTTTGGGAAGGCCCACATAGCCTATATTCCAAACGGACATATTGTTGGGTTGAGTAAAATTCCAAGAGTGGTTGATATTTTTGCACGTAGGTTGCAGGTCCAGGAGCGGCTTACGCATGAAGTGCTGCATTGTATTGATGAAACCCTCAAGCCACTTGGATGTGCAGTGGTGATCGAGGCTCGTCATATGTGTATGATGATGCGGGGCGTACAAAAACAAAACTCCAGGACTACGACCTCTGCCTTTACAGGACAGTTTAATAAAGTAGAAACCCGAAATGAGTTTTTACAATTGATATCATCAGACTTAAGTTAATGGCAAACAAACGAGCATTTATTTTTCCGGGACAAGGATCTCAACTGACGGGTATGGGATCTGCATTATATGACCAGGTTCCTTCCATTAGGTACCTCTTCGATCAGGCAGACGAAATCCTCGGATATGGCCTTAAGGAGCTGATGTTTCATGGTGCAGAGCAAGAACTGAAGCGGACTGAAATAACTCAGCCTGCAGTCTTTTTATATAGCTATGCAACCTACCAATCAAAGGAAGCGGGAGTGCCTGATGCAGTTGCAGGACATTCGCTGGGCGAGCTTACTGCCCTCGTTGCAGCCAAAGCCCTTGATTTTGAAGCCGGATTAAAATTGGTTGCCGCCCGGGCATCAGCTATGCAGGCAGCCTGTGAAATCACAAATAGCACGATGGCAGCTATCCTTGGCCTGGATGACAAAGTTGTTCACCAAATTTGTCTTGATACCCCTGGGATTGTTGTTGCGGCAAATTATAATTGTCCCGGACAAGTTGTGATTTCGGGGGAAACACCTTCTGTTGAAATGGCTATTGAATCCTGCAAAAAAGCCGGTGCCAAACGAGCCATTCTGCTCCCTGTAGGGGGAGCGTTTCATTCCCCGCTGATGACGCCTGCCAGAGATATGTTTGCAGAAGCGATTGACAGAACCGTCTTCCATGCCCCTGTATGTCCTGTGTACCAAAATGTGGATGCAGATCCTACACTCAATCCGGATACAATAAGGCATAAATTACTGCATCAACTAACATCCTCCGTTCAATGGACCAATACGATAGAAACCATGCGGGAAAATGGTATAATGGAATATGTTGAATTCGGAAGTAAAGTTCTGGGAGGATTTGTCAAAAAAATAGATAAAGAAGCCACGGTTACATCGTTTGAATAAATGATGAAGTATGAAGTACATACCGGGAGTCTGCTAGTAGCGGAACCTTTTATGCAGGATTCAAATTTCCGCAGAGCGGTTATTTTGGTTACTGACCATGCGGAAGATGAAGGCACGGTTGGTTTTATCATCAATAAACCACTCACGGTCAGCATCACCGAACTGGTTGAGGATTTTCCCCAGATTGAAGCACCTGCATATTACGGTGGTCCGGTTTCCACCAATACAATTCATTATATCCATAATGTGGGGCTCCTACTGGACGGCAGTACAGAAATTGCCCCCGGAGTCTTCTGGGGTGGGGAATTTGAGAAACTCAAATTCCTGATTGCCCAGGAACTGGTCAAAAGTGAAAACATCCGGTTTTTTGTAGGGTATTCGGGTTGGTCTCCCGGTCAGCTCATTGAGGAGTTGGATGCCAGCTCCTGGATTACAGCCGAAGCTCATGCCAACTATGTTTTCAAGTCAAAGCCATCCCGACTTTGGAACCAGGTGATGCACCATAAGGGAGACGTTTACAGTGTTCTGGCTCAACTTCCAGAGCAACCAAATCTGAATTAAAACTCAAATTTGAAAAAGTGTTAAAACATCTCCTAACCATCTCACGATTAATAAGTTACGACAGTGTGGCACACCTAGGTGTGCCACACTGTCGTAACTGGCTGTAAATCAGCTAGTTTATTCCTGTTTATTAACCTTTGATAGGGATCCCCCTTACATTCCCTACCTTTGCGCCCGCTATGCTATTAGTGAAGGATATCAACACCAAATTCGGAGACAGAACATTACTTGATAACGTCACCTTTTCGCTTCGTATGGGCGAGAAAGTAGGGCTGATAGGCCGGAACGGGACCGGAAAATCAACCCTGCTTAAGATCATCGCCGGACTGGTGGAAGCAGATTCAGGACTGATCGACAGACCGACCAGTATGGCCTACCTTAAACAGGAGATTTCTATTGATCCAAACCTTACGGTTATGGAAGCAGCCTATGCTGCTTTTGACAGAGTCAAGGAAATCAATGAAGAGATAGAACTTACAACCCACGGACTCACGCACAGCACCGATGATGATCACATCATGCATCTGAGCCAACGTATCAGTGAACTTTATGCTGAGTTGGATCATTTGGGTGCAGGCACTATTGAAGGGGATATTCAAAAAGTATTAAAAGGACTTGGTTTTGAGGAAGAGGTTTTAAATAAACCTGTAGGTGAGTTATCCGGTGGATGGCAGATGCGTGTTGAACTGGCAAAGCTACTGCTGGGTCGTCCGGATTATCTGCTGCTCGATGAGCCCACGAATCACCTGGACATGCCCTCTATTATATGGCTTGAAAAGTATCTTAAGTCCTCTGAAGCTGGCATATTGCTCGTGTCGCACGACAAGCGGTTTCTGGATCAATTGACCAATAGAACTATTGAGATTTCACTCGGAAGGTTGTATGATATGCCATTGCCTTATTCAGCATTCATGGAGGAAAGGCAAAAGCTCAAAGAGATTCAATTTGCTTCTTACCAGAATCAGCAAAAAAATATAGAACGTACAGAAAAACTGATCGATCGATTCCGAGCAAAAGCCTCAAAAGCCAGTATGGCAAAATCGTTGGAGAAACAACTTGAAAAAGTAGAGATCATCGAACTCGAGGATGAAGATAATTCCGCCATGAAAATCAAGTTTCCCGTTTTGGACAGGGCTCCCAGATCGATGATCCATATCACCAATCTTTCCAAAAACTATGGCACAAAGGAAGTACTCAGAAATGTTGAGTTTGACCTTGAGCGAAATGAGAAAGTTGCTTTTGTTGGTCAAAATGGTCAGGGAAAATCAACACTGGCCAAGATGATCGGAGGTAGAACCCCTCCGACGGATGGATTGCTTGAATTAAATGAGCGTGTCCTGATGGGATATTACGCACAGGATCAAACAGAATTGTTTGATCCAACCAAAACGGTTCTCCATACCATTGAGGCCCTCGCCGCGCCAGAAGTCAGGCCAAGGGTCAGAGCTATTCTTGGCGCTTTTCTGTTTAGTGGGGAGGATTCCGGTAAAAAAGTTTCCGTTTTATCCGGGGGAGAAAGGGCAAGATTGGCATTGGCGTGTATGATTTTGTCTCAGACCAATTTGTTGATTATGGATGAGCCGACACACCACCTGGATATCCAGGCAAAACAACGGTTGAAAGATGCCTTGATGGATTATCCGGGGGCGCTCATCATCATTTCCCACGACAGGGATTTTCTTACAGGTCTGACTTCACGTACGCTTGAGTTCGCCGGAGGACAGATCAAAGAGTATATAGGTGATATCGATGAAATGCTGAGTAAGAAGGGTATTGAAAATCTTGATGTTTTATCGCAGGCAGCAGCTTTAAAAACCAAAGCGGTAACGGAAGCTAAGATATCCAATGGTACAGAAGCCAAGCCAGTACTTGTTTCTACCATCTCAGACCAGGAGAAAAAGAATCTGCAGCGCCGATTTTCTTTAGTAGAAAAAGAGATCAGTGCCTGTGAACTTTTCATCAAAGAGAAGGAATTGGTTCTGGCTGATCCGGAATTTTATCAATCCACGGGATTCCAGAAAGAAGTCAGTGGCTATGAAGCTAAAAAGCTTGAGATAGAAAGACTGATGATAGAGTGGGAAGAGCTTGCAGAAAAACTGGCTGACTGATCATCTCATCGTGTGAATCTTTGTAGTCATCCGGTAGGGTATAAGCAAAAAAATGCCGGTGTCACCCTTTGACGACCCCGGCAAGTCTCACCCCTTTATAATCTTTAATCAGGAATAAACCAAAACTAAATTCCTGCTTTTATTTTTCTCAATAGTTGAATTGCTTTAATAACTATCAACAATGTAAAGGTCATTCAAAATTTTGTTGCATACATGGACGAAAACACCCAATTTTTATTTTCAGGGTTTTCCCTTATTGAAGTGCTATTTGCCTTAAAAAAGACTGATCACCATCCTCTACTTTCAAATAGAACATCCCGGTGATGAAGGAAGGCAGCATTATTTCAATGCCTTTAGCATCAGCCATTAATACCGGTAGTTTGAACATTATGTCAGCCTGTTCACGATTGAACAACACAGCAATAACATCATTACCTGAAGGTATCCGTGGATATTCAATCCACAAGGATCGCATTTGATTATTTCGACGGATGGATTGTGGTCCGGTCTTCGTCAACAGTTGCATGGGAATAAATCTGATTACGGATACAAATATGCAGGTATTAACGTATGCAATACCACATGGTAAACCCTGAAAATAAATTGTAAATAAGCCGTGCTTTGCGGGTTATCAAACAGTGGAGGAAAGGAGAATTAATTATTCTTTTGGATTGAGTTCTTCGTATTTGCGCTTCAGATAGAAGTAAGTCTCATGCTGTGAGCGAATAGCAAGGTCGGAATCGTTCAGTAAGTACTCATTGATATGCTGATAGTGAAGTGATCTGGCTTTTACGTTGTCTCCGCGTTGAATCATAAGTATGTCCTTGATTTCAGCCATTAGGATCGGATCATAGATTGGAAATGCAGTTTCGATTCTGAAAGATAAATTCCGTTCCATCCAGTCTGCCGAGGACAAGTACATTTTCTCATGTCCTCCGTGATTGAAGAGGAAAATACGGCTGTGTTCAAGGAACCGGTCGACGATGCTAAAGGCCTTAATATTTTCACTCAGGTTTTTCTTACCGGCCATCAACGAGCAAATGCCCCTGATGTTTAATTCGATTCTTACACCTGCCTGACTGGCTACATAAAGTTTCTCAATCATCTCTTCATCCTGAAGACTATTGACCTTGAGGACAATGGAGGCCGCCCTGCCTGCTGCTGCTTCAGCTATTTCAAAGTCTATCAATTGAATCAGTGTCTTTCTCAGATTAAACTGGCCGACCAGCAGATGTTTGAAATCCTCACCCGGAAGCTTTACTGTTTCAAGGAAGGAGAAAATTCTGGCTACTTCGCTGGTGATGCGTTTATCTGAGGTGAATAAGCCCTGATCGCTATAGATCCTTGCGGTAACTTCATGGAAGTTGCCGGTACTCAGGTAGGAATAGAGTTGAGGACCATCCGGTTCAAGCCGTCTGACGAGTGCCAGTTTGCTGTGTACCTTCAAGCCTGGAAAGCTATACCTGACCATAATTCCTGCTTTTTCGAGCTGTTCTCCCCAACGGAGATTAGCTTCTTCGTCAAAGCGGGCTTTCACTTCAATAAAGGCGTACACTTGCTTTCCTGATTTGACAGCATTGATCAATGCTTCCATGATCCTGCTATTGGGAGCAACCCGATATTGGATAATCTTTATATGCGTGACATTCGGATCCTTGGCAGCATGTTCGAAAAACTTTATAACAGGTTCGTACTTGTGATACGGAACATGGATAAGGTGGTCATTCGTTCGGATGGGTTCAAAAATAGATTCTGCTTTTGCCAGTGGGAGATAATCCATTGGCGGCAACGGCTGGTCTTTGAGATGATCCATGCCAAATGACGGAAACTTAAAAAAATCGAAGTTGTTATGGAACCTTCCTTCCGGGAACAACCCAAGTTTCTCCACCCCGAGCACATTCATCAGGTAATGTAAAAACTGGGACGGTATTGTTTTGTCAAATACGAGGCGTGAGGCAGGTCCCACATCTCTCTTGAGAAGGCTGTTTTTAATCTTTTTGACCAGATCACCCTGGTACTCATCATCAATGTAGAGTTTGCCATCTCTGGTCAGTTTGATGGAGTATGTGTTGACAATCTGGTATCCCGGAAACAGCCACATCACACTGTGCCTTACAATCTCATCAAGCATGATTAGTTCATGACCTTGTTTCCGTGTAGGCAGCTCAATAAATCTGGGTAGATGATCAGAAGGAATCTTAATGATACCATATTGCTCCTGCGTAGACGCATTTTCTTTGTCCTTCATCAGGATGGCCAGATATAAAGCCTTGTTGTTGAGAAAGGGCCTTATTTTATCTTTTACCAATAAGACCGGCTGGACGAATGGAAGCAGATTCTCCTGAAAGTAGGTATCCACAAAGGCCTCCTGTTCCTGAGACAATTCTTCACGTTGGACAAGGTGTATTTCGTGTCGCTTAAGTTCAGGGACAATCTGGTGCTGGAATATTTCGCCGAATTCTACCGCCTGTTCGCTGACAATCTTCTGGATCTGCAGCAATACTGTTCCAGGATCATAGTCCAACTGTTTAATGGTCTTCTTGCCGACTTGCAGGAGATTCCGATGATTTGCTACCCTGACCCTGAAAAATTCATCGAGGTTGCTACTGTAGATAGCCAGGAACTTGATTCTCTCCATGAGAGGCACATTCGGATCTTTTGCCTCTTGCAGGACCCTGTAATTGAAATCAAGCCAGCTATAATCGCGGTGGATAAACCGGGTTGCCTTTGAAATATTGTCCTTAGCCATCAATCTATGGTTACTACTGGGGTGCTGTAATTTTTACAAAGATCACTTAATCAATCAATTGGAAATCAATAAATCTGTTTCATCCGGTTCTGATAAGACTTTGTTCAGGACATAAAGAAACAAAACGATTATGTCCCGGAAAACATTGCCAGTCTGCTTCTGATATCTCGCAGCAAACATTGAACCAAAGATTATAGGATAAGGGAGTTATTTGCAGATCTATTCGCCTTAGCCGTTGCAGGAGTCTGCTCCTGCAAACATTAGAATACTAGATTGGATTTTTTATTTGAATTCTTTATTGGGATTTCGTTGGATATTTATTTGCTTGCAGTAGCAAACTCCTGCAACGGCCTTCCTGTTTTAAGTTGTTTCTATCAGGTAATTAATAGGATTGGGGATTTGACTGTTTATCTTTAACTCCCTGAAATTTTACCTTCAACCTAAAGCTCAAAAAATATGGCCCGAAAAAAAATTGTTGCCGCCAACTGGAAAATGAACCTTACGCTGTCCGAAGGAGAAAAACTGATTGATCAATTATTACAGGGTCTACCCAATATATTGGATTGCGAGATTGTCATAGCGCCACCTTTTACCCATCTGCAGATGCTGGTTGATCGTATAAAGGGAACGTCTCTTTTGCCCGCTGCACAGCATTGTCATGCAGAAGTAGCCGGAGCCTACACAGGGGAAGTGTCAGTAGGTATGTTGAAGAGCCTTGATATCCAATATTGCATCACGGGCCATTCTGAGCGTCGTCAGCTTTTTCTGGAAACAAATCAGATCGTCAAGGCAAAAGTGGATGCGATACTGAATGGCGGCCTGATCCCTATTTTTTGTTGCGGGGAGCCTTTAGAAATAAGACAAGCCGGCCAGCAAAATCAATTTGTCAAGAAACAACTTGAAGAGTGCATATTTCATCTCGGGACTGATGCATTTAGAAAGTTAGTCATTGCGTATGAGCCCATCTGGGCTATTGGTACCGGCTTGACTGCGTCACCCGAGCAGGCTCAGGAAATGCATTCGTTTATCAGGGATACTGTTCGACAAGCCTATGATAGTGCAACCAGCGATGATATAAGGATATTGTATGGAGGCAGTATTAAGGCAGATAATGCGGCAACGCTTTTTGCCTCGCCGGATGTTGATGGAGGACTTGTGGGGGGGGCTTCATTACAAGTAGCTGGATTTCTTGAAATCATTAAGGCTGCCTGTTGATAAACTTGTTGATAATTAGGACGGGTAATACTTGCTTTTTTCGTTTGATCTTTTTACATTTATAACGATGATCAAGGGATCACAATTTATTATCTAAGAAAAATGTCCAGTTATCTGAATACTGCATTGTTAAAACTGAACGAATCAGTTTGCAATACCCTATGGATGAAAATACTGCCAAGGCAATAATGAGTAGCCATATTCAGGAAAGATAATTTGGACAGAGGGGTTGACCTAGTGGTCAAAACCCCGATACCGGTTAACATAGAAAGTTAATAAACCCGGTATCGTGCTTTGACATCCTAATGCGCTTATGTTCAACAGGACATATGCCAATCCAACTTGAGATGAAAAAAGCACAAGAGGTTAAGGGATTCATAGATCAGCAATGATCATATGGATCCCTTTCCATTTCACGTTAAGCATTATTCATTCAAAAGTACCTTTGTCCAAACACTGGCTCCTTCAGGTAGTGATAATCTGAGGAAATAAATGCCTGGAGCAAGGATTTCGGGAACGATAATGGACGCACCTGAACCGGCACCCATTTCCAGATCCACTGAAATATCAAATGATTGCCCATGGGTCGACCACCATGTAATACCGGAAACAGTTGTTGCTGCGACTCCAGTATTATGGAGTTGCAGCATCTCTCCTGCAGCGGTCATCGTAGGCCAGATTTTTATTTCACTGTCTGACATGGATATTTCAGATGTACCGGAAATCATTGGCACATCGAAAGTAAATATCTGATTGCATCCTAACCGATCTGTTACCGTCAGATGATATTTTCCATGCATGATATTAAAAAGACTTTCGGAGGTCTGACCTGTATTCCATAGATACTGAAACGGGGGAGAGCCGCCAACAATTTCAACGAGGATAGCTCCTGAATTTGAACCATTGTCGCCAATGATGGCCAGGTCATTGATGAAAATGGCCGGAAGGACATCAAGGTGCAAAACTGTTTGTTCAAAGCAACCCGGACGTATTTCTTCAACGAATGAATAGGTGCCTTCCTGGTATACAAGTATGCCTTCAAAATCTAGCGTATCACCATTGCAAATGGTTTGATTGATCTCCATGGAAAAAGTGTCCTCAACGACCAGGTGGAGGTCAATAAAATTGGGACATCCCTCAGGACCTGTATATTCAATTAATTCATCAGTAGACTCCGTATACGGTTCGCCGAGAACATATAATGTATCACCGTTGCAGATGATTTCATCTATGGATTCGATGATCGTAGGGGCAATATTCAAGCTTAGCACAACGACACTATCACAATTGTTGGAACCGCCATCTTCCAGGGTCACCGTATAGATTCCAGCTTCAGAAAATACTTCTGTGCCGACTACAAAGGATTGACCTTCGCAGATGGTGGTATCGATGATCACTGTACTGTTTGGCTTAACGGTCACATTGACAAAACCTGTTCCTTGCCCGTCACAAGATGCATCACGGAGTGTTCCGATCCTGAAGCGTCCACTAAACACAGGATCAATAGGAATAGAGAGAAAATTGCTTTCGCTGAGTACATTGGCAAATAATTCATTTTCCCTGAACAAGCCAATAGCAAATGGGGGCGTGCCGGTGCTTTCAAAATTGAAAGTGACTGTTGAACCGCTGCAAATAATATTAGGACCTGTAACCGTTAGACGACTGGTTGGGAGTGGGAGTACTGTAATTTCAAAATCCTCAGTATCGGTTTCACAACCATTCCCTTCAGCCTTTATGCTATAACGGACTTTTAACGGCACAGCTGTTTCATTGATCAATACCTGATAAAATCTATTGAGATCATTTCCTGCAGTAGCGCCCATTATAAAGGGATCTGGATTAGCCGTCCAGCTGTAAGTTACAGGTGGGAATAGATTTGTCTGGGGTTGGAAGGCAATGGTGTCACCGCTGCAAACTGAAAAATTCTGAATATTTTGAATTCCAGGATTAACACAACATACCATGTTTGTGATAAAAATTTCTTCCTGGTCATATGCACAGGCAAGGCTTGGATTTCTGCCAATTTCACCATCTGAAAAAGTTCGCATGGTGATTGTGCAATCAAGGTTGGATTCACATTCATCCACTACTTTGAGATAGAAGCAGACTTTCCATCTGTCAGGGGTAGGTGTACAAACCTCAATATCTCCTGTAGTTTCATCCGGCTCTGTGGCAGGAGGGGAATTACCTGTATTGGTAAAATACCAACCTGGTGGCATCCCTTGCCCTCCGTCATAACCGTTTATCGGGTTAGACACATTGTAACGAACATCACCAACTTTATACCATTCCCAGAAGCCGGTTGTGACAGGTGAAAGCAGCTCGTCCATTTGGATGGGTTGCCCAAAAAGGTCAAATGAGGTGGTGTCCCATCCCGGGCCAAATGTTGGTACTAAACCCTGGAAGCCATTGCAATCCAGTTTGTTCCAATCTTCAAGTTCATAACAGATCCTAACTTCCTCACCGGGCTTGTATGGTCCTTTTAAAGGGCTTCCCAATGACGTGCTTGTGACAAATATCCTATCATCTTCATTACAGAATTCAACATCAATCGATGTGGCACAAAATTCAAATTCTCCGATATTACCTTCCACGTCAGAAATGGCAACTACATAGGTCGTCAATGGGTCGACATCTAAATAAGCCATCAGTACGCTACCATTCAGTCCTGTGGCACATTCCACCTGCTGAAATGAAGAGCAGTTGACAGATCTGAGTAAGGCTATTTGCGGCTGATTAAATTCGTCTGAAGTCACACTCAGGGTCAGCAGATCTGCTGTCGTATCCGTAGTGACGAAGAAATAAGCTGTTGGATGGACAAAATCAGGGCAACTTCCATTGTTGAAGAAAGGCCCCGGACCATAGCCGGCAGTACATCCGCTTACACAGATGAGCGCATCATTGGCTGGAGGATATATATGATTGGTCAACATGGAATCCGGTTGACACAGAAACTGTTCAGAGCATGTATCAGGATTTGGATTAAGCGTATAATACCACAGATCCTGCTGTGTGATTGTATTGAAGGGGACATTTTTATCGGCAGACAGTGTAGAAGAGAGGAGATAAAAAACGCTGTCAACCGTCATGATATCTACTGAGAGGTCGTTGAGGGAGCCTCCATAGTTCATCTGTTCAAGGATATTTCCATTGAGATCTGTTGTCAACACCCATACATCACTCAACCCTTTGTTACCAGAAAGATCAAGGTCGTCACTAGTACTGGTAGCAGAAATGACCAGCTGGTCATCTCCATACAAGTCTGCATGGCCATTGAAATCATTTCCACTGCCACCAAAGCGTTCCATATTCTCAAGGTCACCGTCAATCCCGGTGAGCCTGATCATCCAGAGGTCATTTAAGCCAACATTGGCATCAAAGTCGCCATCGGAAGATTCAGAGTGGGCAAGTACATAAACAAAACCATCTGGATGAAATAAAATATCACTAGCTTCTTCATCCTCACTGCCGCCAAATGTTTTTTGCCATAACATCTCACCTGTCGGTGAAATCTTGAATACCCAAATATCTTTTCCACCCTGATTGTTGCCAAGCCCGGGTAGATTTGAGTTGCTGGTAGCAGCAACATAGATATTACCATTAATATCTGAAGTGATTGCTTCCGGCACATCAGTGCCGTTGCCACCCAATAATGCGGTCCATTGGATGGTCAGCGCTGCATTAACCTGCACCAGCCAGACATCAAGGATTCCATTATTGGTTTGACCATTGAGGGTGGTTGAACCTGCTTCCATTGCCATGGTGACATTTCCGTTCAGGTGTCTGAAGGCATCAACTGCCGTTTCGGTGATTGTTCCACCAAATATTTTACCTTCGATGATGGAGCCGTTACTGTTGGTTCGCATGAGCCATCCTCCTGCTAGTCCAATGACATCCCCAAAGAGTCCCTGGTCAGTTCGGGTAGTTCCAAAGGCAAGGACACCACCGTCTGAGTGCGGCATCACTGCTTCCAGGTCATCGTTGCCTGAACCACCAAAGGTTTTACTCCAGAGCAAGGAGCCATCTATATTTCTTTTCATGATCCAGAAATCGCTGCCACCCGCATTAGCAGGTACATGGCCATCTGATGAAAAAGACCTTGCCCCATAGAAGAGGGTGTTTCCTGCCGTATTGACGGAAATATCCTTTGGCTCGTCTATGGAGTTACCTCCAAAAACCATATTGGTTTCGAGGTTAGTCTGGCTTATCCCCTGGAGGGAAATAAACAATAGGAGGCTCAGTATTCTTATTATTTGCATTGGTATATTGTTGATCTATAAGTCTTTGGAAGTGAAAATTTACGGATTATTGTGGGAAGTCACAAAAATCGTTCCTTACAGATGAAAACAAAGATTCTAAAGATTTCCTAATCAGGCATTTCGCCCTTGTTTTTCCGAAATGGTAAAGGGACATGGGAAGGTGTTATTAACCGGGTTTTACACTATGAATATGAACAATAACAGCACAGTAAATTTGAAATTAGGCCTTTGGCTGATCGCTTTACATTGTAGTGTACTGGCAAGTATAACCATAGGCTGTGGCCCATCAACGGCCTCCGGCACTGAAGAAAAGGAAACACCCATCATGGTAGGTGCGGATTCCACCGGATCTCAGGTCATTACTCCGGCTGCCTTTGATACAATGCTATACGACCAGCTTATCAGCGGCCTTTTTCATAATGATACCTCAGCGTTTTGGCCGGTGAGGGCTGCCTATCCAATTAAAGGTGCGCTTCTTCCATTCTCAAGGATTGTTGCTTTTTATGGCAATTTATATTCGACCAGGATGGGTGTGTTGGGTGCATTACCTCCGGACGAGATGCTGGATAGCCTTCAAAGTGAAGTCAGTCGATGGAATGCTGCCGATACCTTAATCGTTGCGAAACCTGCCCTCCATTACATCGCTGTGACCGCTCAGCGTAATCCCGGGAAAGGGGGAAAATACAGGCTCAGAATGCCTGATACTCAGATTCAAAAGGTCCTGGAACTGGCTAGACGTATTGATGCACTGGTATTCCTTGACATCCAGGTAGGACGTAGCACCTTACAGGAAGAAATTCCTTTGCTTAGGGAGTACCTGAAGCTTCCCGGTGTTCATCTGGGTATTGATCCTGAGTATTCCATGAAGACCGCATCTGTACCTGGTGAAAAGTTAGGGACTATGGATGCTGCAGATATTAATTACGCCTCAGAATATCTTGCTCAATTAGTCGCAGAAAACAATCTTCCTCCAAAAGTCCTTGTGGTGCATCGGTTCAAAAAAGCGATGTTGACAAATTATAAGCAGATTGAGACACGCCCGGAAGTGCAGCTTGTCATTCACATGGATGGTTTCGGGCGCAGAGAATTAAAACTCAGTTCGTACAAACAGACCATCACCAACGAGCCTGTGCAATTTGCAGGATTTAAATTATTCTATAAGAATGATGCTGTTGATCCGAAGATGCCCACCATTATGCAGCCTGATGAGATCCTCAAGCTAAATCCGGTGCCTGTGTATATTCAATATCAGTAAGGAGTTAGGAGTTAGGAATTAGGAATTAGGAATTAGGAAGCAGGAGGCAGGAGGCAGGAGGCAGGAATCAGGAAGCAGGAAGCAGGAGATAGGAGGCAGGAGATAGGAGGCAGGAGGCAGGAGATAGGAGGCAGGAGATAGGAGGCAGGAGATAGGAAGCAGGAAGCAGGTGGCAGGAAGCAGTAGGCAGGAGATAGGAGATAGGAAGCAGGAGGCGGTGTGCAGCCGGAGGTATGCTTTTCACTTTTCACTCTTCAATTACTTCGGTTGCTGAGCTTAGTCGAAGCATCATTTTTCATTTAAGAGAGCCACCAAGCGGGCTCGAACCGCTGACCTACGCATTACGAATGCGTTGCTCTACCAACTGAGCTACGGTGGCTAAAAATGTTAATCCGTCTTTGCGAAGGCTACGGATGTCAAAAAAGTGTGTCCGCCTTCGCCAAGGCTTCGTATGTCAAAAAAGTGTGTCCGCCTTTGCCAAGGCTTCGTATGTCAAAAAAGTGTGTCCGCCTTTGCCAAGGCTTCGGCGGACAAAGTCGGGACGACTGGATTCGAACCAGCGACCACACGCCCCCCAGGCGTGTATTCTACCGGGCTGAACTACGTCCCGAATTCAGATTAAGTGTGATGGTGAGTGATAGCAGGCTCGAACTGCTGACCTCTGCCCTGTCAAGGCAGCGCTCTGAACCAACTGAGCTAATCACCCTATTGAGGGTCACAAATGTACATATTTTCACTTTTTCAGTGTACCCGTAAAGTCAGTTCTGCTCAAAAGTTTATCCTTCAACTAGAGAGGCAAACGGAATCTTCTAAAATTCAGGTGATTAAAGAGCTCCTTTAAGTTTTTGGATGGACTATTTTCATCTCACGGATAAGATGCCTGGCCCCGGCAAATTTGTCGATCACGAAAAGGACATACCGGACATCAACCATTATATTCCTGCATATCGACTTGTCATAATACAGATCACTCATAGTGCCTTCCCAAACACGGTCGAAATTAATGCCAATAAGGTTCCCATGCGCATCAATGGCCGGACTCCCGCTATTCCCACCTGTCGTGTGGTTACTGGCGATAAAGCAAACAGGCATTTTTCCATTTTCTCCATACGGCCCGTAATCTTTTTTCTCGTACAGTTCAATCAGTTTCGGATGAACATCAAATTCATAATCACCAGGTTTGTATTTCTCCATGATTCCATCCAGATAGGTCTGTGTTTTATAGGACATTCCATCTCTTGGTGCATAAGGTTCCACTTGACCATACGAAACTCTCATGGTGCTGTTGGCATCAGGCCAGAAGCGGCGGTCGGGGTATGCGGTCATCAAAGCAGTGACATAGTCTTTCTGAAGTGGTTGGATTTTAGTGGATAGATTGTTATACGCCGTGGATAGTTTTTCATCCATGACTTTTTTCATACCAATAAAAGCCTGGTAAGCCTGATCAGTTTCCATGGCTTTTGAAAATGTTGCTCCGCCTTGCTTGATTGCACCTGAGAAAAGTTGTTGATCAATAAGTAGTGTACTCTTATATACTTCTTGGGTCCACGCATCATATGACAAATGTGCCGGTTTGGAGGTAAGCGCCCCATCCCTAAATTCATCAGAGAGATTTTTTTCCAGGTGAGCCGTCAATGCGGAGAAAAGTTCCATATCCACGTCCACACGATATTCTCTGTAGAAATTGTCCAATTCAGCAAGCGTCCTGCTTTCCATCTTGGCATATCCGGAATCACCATTTTCACGGTATGCTCTTACAAGCCTGTCAGCAAAAGCAGCGAGTAAAAATATTTCAACATTACTTCCACCAATGACTTCTCCAAGGATGGTCCTATTCTTAATGATAGGGTCTAGATCCTGATATAAAATCTGCATATCCGGAAGTAGGTGGCCGTATGCATTCTGTAGTTCTTTATTTTTCTGAATCAAGGCAGTAAAATTTGCTTCCTGTTCTTCCTTGACTTTTACTGCGTTTTTACTTTTCAATCCTAATATTTCCCCGATCCATTTTTTCCAGGAATTTGAAAGACTTGCATACTTGGCTGAATAGGCCAGTCGAACATCCTCATCTGCACGCATCCGTTTGTCCATTATCCCAAGGGAAATATCCCTGACGCCAATTCGCGCAGGATCAATGATTGCTGCTGTCTGTTCAACAGCAAAAGAGGGCAGGTATTGATTCGTGCGACCTGGGAAACCAAACACGAGTGTGAAATCTCCTTCTTCAATGCCATCAAGGGATACCGGGAAAAAGTGCCTGGGTTTCAATGGCTTGTTTTCAGGTGAATATTCAGCAGGTTTATTGTCAGGGCCTGCATAGATTCTGAAGACTGAAAAGTCACCAGTATGGCGTGGCCACACCCAGTTGTCTGTATCCGCACCGAATTTTCCAATAGATTCAGGTGGAGAGCCGACATAACGAACATCCCTGTAGGTTTCAGTAACAAAAAGAAAATACTGGTTGCCTTCAAAAAAAGATCTTGTAAATACTTCTTGCCATGATTCCCTTGCGGCATTTTGTTTAGCAAGATTTAGATTTAGATCTATTGCAGCTTGTTTCTTAGCAGGTTCCATTCCTGCATCGACTCCGGTCATAGCCTGGGAAGTCACATCATCAACGCGAATAATAAAGGTGGCGAACAGACCTGGGTTTGGTAATTCTTCCGATTTGTTTCCAGCCCAGTAGCCATTCTTGATGTAGTTTTTCTCCAGGGTAGAGTGTGCTTGAATCGCATCATAACCGCAATGGTGGTTGGTCAGCAATAAACCCTGGTCTGAAATCAACTCTCCTGTGCAGAAACCGCCAAAATGCACTACCGCATCTTTGAGACTACCCTGGTTGATACTGTAGATATCCTCAGCGTTCATTTTCATGCCCATGGATTTCATTTCAGCTTCATTAAGCGATTTGAGCAGCAAGGGGAGCCACATACCTTCTCCTGCGATTGCAGAAAAAACAGAAGCGATCAGGACAAAAAACACGCCTGATATACGGTGTAGTGGTTTTATAAAAGATGCCATCATGGTTTCCAAATTTTATTGAACGATTCAAGATATAGAAAATTATTTTCCTGATCAGCCTATCAGATCAATGGTTACATTTGGCAGACAAGCATTCAAGCATCAAGGCACATGGAAACCGGATTTGAATCATTCTCTGTAGAGCATTTGTCAACGTTGCTTGCTTTAGGTATGATTACCTATGTGGCTATCAGCAAAGGAAAGTCCGCTGAGGAGCCCTTAAAATCCGATATCGGGCTGATCATCGCAGGACTGGCTTTTTCCACGTTATTAATTGAAGCCATCATCAAGTTGGCCTACGGCACCTACGATTTCCTTGTGGACCTACCGTTATTCATGTGTGACCTGGTCGCTATGGTTTTACCTTTTATAATCTTTTCAGGAAACAGGAAATGGATTGGTATTCTATACTTCTGGGCTTTGGCGGGTACCATGCAGGCGCTCATCACACCTGATGTTGAAGCTGGTTTTCCATCCTTCCACTTTTTTAGATACTTTATCGGGCATGCCAGCATTATCATAGCCGTATTGTATACCGTTATCGTACATCGGATCAGGATAGGATGGCATGATTTCCTCAATGCAATCATTTATGCGCAGGGTTATCTTGTAGTGATACATATCATCAATCAGGTCCTCAGCAGTAATTATGGATACACAATGCAGAAGCCACCCGGGCCATCCATTCTTGACCTGATGGGCCCATGGCCATGGTATATTTTGTGGGGTGAATTCCTGATAGTATTTCTGTACCTCCTGCTATTGGCCCCATTTCTACTTTGGCCGGCTAAACCTGTTGCCTTATCTCAAGACAAGGAATCTGTTGAGGGCGATTAATCCGGCAGAAGGTGTGATATTTGTACCCTGACAAATCAAGAATACCTTGACTATGCATACCAAGCGAATAGCTGTTTTCCCAGGGTCATTTGATCCAATCACTACAGGGCATGTAGATCTAGTGCGTAGGGCACTCACCATATTTGACGAGATCATCATCGCCATCGGGGTGAATTCCCAGAAGCAAACTCTATTTCCTGTCGAGGAAAGGAAAAGGTGGATTCAAAAGGTATTTGAAGGTGACTCCAGGATTAGGGTAGACGTATTTGAAGGCCTTACGGTGCATTACTGTAAAAAAGTGGATGCGCATTTCCTCCTGAGAGGACTTCGCAATGCCTCTGATTTTGATTATGAAAAGACCATCAGTCAACTCAATCATATTGTCGGTGAGGATGTGGAAACGTTATTTCTGATCAGCAAACCTGAGTTTTCACACATCAGTTCAACGATCGTCCGGGAAATCATAAAAGGGGGTGGAAATGCCAAACCTTTTTTACCTGATGGCGTTCGCTTTTAGCACTAAAGAGCATATCGAACTTATCAATAACTATAATCTCATTGTCATGGCAAATGCAGTATTTAATTTACCGGAAATTCTTAACGAACCGGTATTATCCTATATAAAAGGTTCTGCCGAGCGCAACAAGCTTACAGAAACGATCAAGGAATTGAAATCAAAAGTTATTGATATTCCAATGTACATCGGAGGTAAGCGCGTGACCTCTGAGCAGAAAGTAGACATCAGGCCACCACATGAACTGAAACATTTGCTGGGAAAATACAATAGGGGGGGTAGTAGCCATGTCAAACAGGCCATCCAGGCTGCGCTCAGGGCAAAACCTGCCTGGGAGGCAATGGATTGGCAGGACAGGGCAGCTATTTTTCTCAAAGCCGCTGATTTGCTGTCAGGACCCTATCGGGCGAGGATGAACGCCGCCACCATGCTTGGGCAAAGTAAGAATGTATTCCAATCGGAAATTGACGCCGTAGCTGAGTGGTGTGACTTCCTTCGTTTCAATACGAAGTTTATGATGGAAATTTATGCCCAACAGCCTATCAGCGCCCCGCTGACATGGAACAGAATGGAGTATCGGGCTTTGGAAGGATTTGTATTTGCGCTCACTCCTTTCAATTTTACTTCTATTGCCGGCAATCTGCCTTGTGCACCTGCGGTGATGGGAAATACTGTGGTCTGGAAGCCTGCTGAAACGCAGATTTATTCAGCCCATGTGATTATGGAAATCCTGATGGAAGCAGGGCTTCCGGATGGCGTTATCAACCTGGTATATGTAACCGGCCAGGTAGCAGGTGAAGTGATCTTCAATCATGCGGATTTTGCAGGACTTCATTTTACAGGAAGTACTGGCGTATTCCAACGTCTCTGGCAGACCATAGGGAATAACCTTCCGAAATATAAATCATATCCCAGGATCGTAGGGGAGACGGGCGGCAAGGATTTTGTGATTGCCCATCCTTCAGCCGATGCTGAGGCAGTTGCTGTTGCACTGGCCCGTGGAGCATTTGAATACCAGGGACAAAAATGTTCAGCCGCCAGCAGAGCTTATATTCCGGCATCACTCTGGCCTGTGATTAAAAAGAGATTGACAGCGGATCTGGCGACGATGAAGATGGGGTCACCTGAAAATTTTGAAAACTTTATCAATGCAGTCATTGATGAGAAGGCATTTGATAAGATCACTTCCTATATCACCGGGGCAAAGAAAGATAAAGGGGCGAAGATTGTTGCCGGAGGTAATTTTGATAAAAGTAAAGGTTATTTTATCGAGCCAACTGTCATCCAGGTCAATGACCCGCAGTATGTAACGATGTGTGAGGAATTATTTGGTCCTGTGCTCACGATCTATGTTTACCCTGATGAAGATTATAAGAAGGTTTTAACGGTTCTTGATACGACGTCTCCGTATGCGCTGACAGGTGCTGTTTTTGCACAGGACAGGACAGCTATCTCCCTCACCACTGACCGGTTAAAACACGCAGCCGGTAACTTTTACATCAATGACAAGCCAACCGGTGCAGTAGTAGGTCAGCAGCCTTTTGGGGGTGCCAGAGCATCTGGTACGAATGATAAAGCAGGCAGTGTTCTCAATCTATACCGTTGGGTTTCGCCGCGGACGATCAAGGAGAATTTTAATCCACCAAAGGATTACAGGTATCCTTTTATGGGCGTGTAAGAGCGTAAGAGGGGTAAGACAGTAAGAAGGTAAGACAGTAAGAGAGTGAGAAAGTAAGATAGTGTGATGCATTTTTAAATATTTCTTACATTTTTTCTTACTATCTCACTTTCTTAAGTCTTACAGACTTGCACTATAAGGGGAAATCGTGGATCAGACGGTAGAAAAACTGTGACAGAATTTCTTTCTTTAGGAGGATGATCATCAGCATACCTGCTATGGCGCCTGCGAAATGGGCTGAATGATCGAGTCGACCGTGGCCCTGGTTGGCCGCCCAGGACGAATAAATGAGGTAGCCGATACCTGCTATAATGGCTGGAACGGGGATGATAAAGAAGAGGTAGAGGATGGACCAGGGTTGAAGAAGTATAAAAATAAAAATGATTCCACTGACAGCCCCTGAAGCTCCTATGCTTGAAAACGCCGGATTATGGCGATGCCTCAACGTTGTGGGGATGTTGGCAAAAACAATATTAAGAATATAGAGGATGAGATAAATCACGCGTCCCAGAACCCTGCCAAATTCATGCTCGATATAAGATTCAATGTAGCTGCCAAAACTATACAATACAAACATGTTGACCAGCAAGTGGGTCCAATCGGCATGTACAAAACCTGAAGTCAGCATTCTGTAGTACTCCCTGAATTCGGATTCGCGGGCAGGCGTATGTTTGAGCCTCTCTATGACAGCATATCTTGAAAAGCCTTGGTAGGAAACAAGCGTTGTAAATGCGATGATCAAAAGTGTGATGGAAAAGTCCAGAAGTAAAAAATTTAAGCGGTTAATAAAAATACTTAAGTGTGGTGATATGATTCACCTCGCAGTATGGTACAAGCTCTGTAGAGCTGTTCGAGCATCATCAGTCTGCATAACTGATGAGGTAAGGTCATGGCCGAAAGTCCCAACAGTTCATCTGCCCGTTCATAAACCTTACGATCATAGCCATAGGCAGAACCAATCACAAAAACCAGTCGCTTATGACTGCCTTGCCTCCATGCTTCAAAGCGTTTAGAAAAATGGACAGAAGACAGTTGAGGCCCCGTTTCATCCAACAAGATCAATTTGGTCGGAGAGGCATCACATTGTTGTAAAAGCCATTTCGATTCCTCGGCAAGCACTATAATTTGTTGATTGCTTTTAGAAGCCTGAATACATTTATACTCAAAGGGCAGATATCGTTCAATCCTTTTTTTATATAGATCTTCTCCCTGCGATACCCAGGTATCTGAAGAGGCACCCATAGCCCAAAGATGGACTTTCACTACTACTTGCTCGAAAAGAGGAAAAACTCCCAGGGGCCCAGATTGATATTCTGGCCGGTATCCAGGGTGAGTTGATCATCCGTAAACACAATATTCATTTCCGTAATTGAAACCTGTAATGTTGTTTTCTGAGGTTTGCCCGACAGATTGAAAACACCAATGAATTTATCGCCGTTCTTTTCCCTGATGAATGCATACACTTCATTCGATTCATTGATACGTCTTGATAATCCGCCATGTTCACCATTCCACAATGCCTGATTTTTCTTTTTTAACTCATTGAGTGTGGTATAGAAATCTTCGTAGGCATAATCTTTAAATGGGATTGTATCTTTTTCGAAAAAGGCCAGGCGCTTCTTGAGAGGTTCTTCCTGTCCGCTATACATTAAAGGCATGCCATCAAGGGTCGCGCACAATGCCGCAAATGCTTTATGTCCATCTCCCATGCGCTCAAACTCGGTCCCTGCCCAGCTGTTTTCATCATGATTGCTGGTGAAATAGATATGATAACCGTAGGTATACACTTCTCGTTCTGCTGCAAGCAAAGTATCAAGTGCATTAACATTGTCTTTGCCATTCGCGATATCATTCATCTTGTGATGAATTTTCCAGGCATACGTGGCCACAAAACTTGAGTCGTTTCGTAAATACGTTTCTTCCCCTTCCGCAAGGATAAACAAGGGTTTTTTGAGTGCTGAAAGGGTATTGCTCACTTCATCCCAATAATCGGCGGGAACACCATGGGCATGATCGACCCTGAAGCCGTCGATATTGTAATCTTCGATCCAATAGATCATATCATCTATCACCTGACGTCTCATCTCCGGGTTTTCGAGATTCAGCTCTGCCACATCGGTCCATCCCCATGGTTCACCTGTTTCTTCATTGATCGGATCCCGAATTTCTCCTTTCTCGTTCTTATTATAGAACTCCGGATGGGATTTGATCCATGGATGATCCCAACCTGTATGGTGAGGCACCCAATCAATAATGATGTGCATTCCCATGGCATGGATTGAATCTACCAGCCGTTTAAAATCATCGTGATTGCCAAAGAGTGGATTGACGGCCCTGAAATCGGAAACAGCATAATAGCTACCCAGCGTTCCCTTTCGTTCAGGTACACTGATCGGATGGATAGGCATGAGCCACAGGATATCTACCCCCATCTTTTTTAATCTTGGCAGGTGATTTCTAAAGGCTTCAAACGTTCCCTCGGGAGTGTACTGTCTTATATTGACTTCGTAGAGATTAGCGGCATGCGACCATTCTGGAGGGGAGACCCGACCTCTCACATTATCAGTTTCTTTAGCTACATCAGCTTTTTTACAGGATAATGCAATCGTCATCGTCATAATGCAAGCTATTAGAATGAATACAAGGAAAAATACTGTTTTCATTGTCTTTTTTAATTAGGCGTAAACATATATAAATATTTTCACTATTTGAGCAGTCCGGAATACTGCCTTAATTTGGAGATTGCCACTTCTATATCCTTTGGCAAGCCGCTTTCAACCCGGATGCTTTCCCCGGTGGTGAAATCCTTAAAAGTGATTGATGAGGCATGTAATGCCAGCCTACCTAGGAGCGGACGTTCTTCTTCGGCATCCTTACTCAATCTATACTTGTTTTTGCCTTTCAGCGCAGACAGGTAGAGCGCTCCTCCAGCTCCATACAATAGGTCCCCAACGATGGGATGGCCGATGGAGGAGAGATGAACGCGAATCTGGTGTGTTCTGCCCGTTAGCGGATTGGCTTCTATAAGAGAGTAATGCTGGAACCCTTCGATCAGATTCCATCGGGTCTGGCTAGGTTTACCGCGCTTTGAAATCACGACTTTCCCGATAGTTTGTGTAAAGAGGGGAGCATCGATAAGGCCTTCAGACTCAAGGCATCTGCCCTCCGTTACAGCAGTGTATCTTTTGGATATTGTTCTGTGTTCAAACTGGTCGCTGTACCATCCAAATGTGTCTGGGTGAAGGCTAAAGAGTAAGATTCCGCTAGTTTCAAAATCCAGTCGGTGCAATGGTCTTGCAGTTGGGTATGCATACAAGGCTAATTGGGCCAGAGAGGGCTTATCTTCCTTATATCTGTCAGGCACACTTAGTAAACCTGCCGGTTTATCCAGCGCGAGGATAGTGTCATTTTGGAAGAGGACCGTGAGCCGGTTTTTCATGAAGGGAAAAGATCACTGAATTTACGCTTCCAACGAAGATAGTAATCCATAATGATGCTACCTTGGTATACACCTGGTAGTTTTGCCAGTGGTTGCCTGGTAAATTGCTCACCGAGATCTTTTCTTTTCTGCAGAATGCCCCGGATATGACCATAAATGTAATAATGCGCCCTGATGATGGCGAATGCATTTGCGAACTGCCCTTTGGTAAGGAAACGAAGGCCGGCAAAACCATCAAATAGCCATCTTAGAGAAACAACAGGGATGAAATCCGGTTTCGGCAAATACTTGAAAAGAGTGATCAGGTTGTTTCTGAAATTGAGATATATTTTTTCAGGACTGCTGTAGCTTAGTGTTCCCCCGCCTACATGATATACAACGGACTGCGGGCAGGACATGATTTTATAATTGCGGAGCAACAGTCTCCAGGCGAGGTCAATTTCTTCTTGGTGAGCAAAGTAATCTGCATCAAATCCACCCATTTCATGAAATGCATCACTGCGAATGACTAAGGCAGCGCCGGAAGCCCAAAAGATGGGTATGGCTGATTCATACTGGCCGGTATCCCGTTCAAGATTTTGTAAAATACGGCCACGACAAAACGGATAGCCTAAGGAATCCATAAAGCCTCCTCCTGCTCCGGCATATTCATAATACCCCCTTCTTGACTCTGCTAATATTTTCGGTTGTACAGCAGCAATAGTGGGGTCAAGTTCCATCATCTCGATAATGGGTTGCAACCATTGCGATGTGATTTCAATATCACTATTGACCAGCGCATAATATTTAGCTTGTATCCGGTTTAAGGCTTCATTATATCCACCTGCATAACCTGCATTACTGCTCAGGCTGATACATTCAATATCCGGATATTTGGACTTCAGCCACTTCACAGAACCATCTGTAGAAGCATTATCGGCGACATAGATTTTTTCGTTTGGAAATCGGCTTGATCTGAAAAAAGGCAGAAAGCGCTCGAGGTAATTTTTACCATTGTAATTGAGTATGACGGTTGCTACATCAGCCTGTGCAAGTGTAGAACCCCTGAAATATTTCCTGACCGATAACTCATCCTCCGCCATCGCAGCTTTAAGACCTTCCATGCTGGGGAACTTCCTGTCTCCCCTGATAAATTTATAGATCTCGACGGTGATATCCTGGTCATAGATTTGACGATCAAAATCGAACAAATGTATTTCGACACGGCGCTCCGAAGCTGATTCGATAGATGGGCGAAGACCTATATAGAGCATGCCTTTATACTCAACACCACTCAGCGTAGCCGTAGCGGCAAAAATTCCATCTTTTGGAAGAAGCTTCTTTTGGTCTGTAAACTGGAGATTGGCTGTTGGATAGCCAATATGGTGTCCGAGCCTGTTACCTGTCACCACCTGGCCCTTAATCATGTAAGGGTGACCGAGTAAACTATTGGCGAGATCGATGTTATTGTTTTGTAATGCAAGCCGGATCTTAGTGGAACTGATCGTGATATCCTTCAATTCCTCTTCTTCAATCCGCACTACTTGATAGCCGTGATCTTCCCCATACATCTTCAACAAATGAACATTGCCGGCGCGGTTTAGCCCAAACCTGTGATCGTAGCCGATGACAATATATTTTGGGTGAAACCTGGAAACAATAAATTTTTCGATGTATTCCTGGGCGGGTTGCTGTGAAAATTCGATTGTAAAAGGCACTACGACCACATTTGAGACACCGGATCGTCTGAAGTACTCCAGCTTTTCATCAAGCGTGGTCAGGATCTGCAGATCATCATCTTTGGGATAAACGATTTCACGAGGGTGAGGATGGAATGTAATGACGACATCAACACCGTCATTTTCTTCAGCTAGTTGCTGGATCCTTTTGAGGATTTTCTGGTGACCTTGGTGCACGCCATCAAAACTGCCAATCGTGATGACAGAATTACTGAACTCCGGCAGTGCTGAAAGTCCCCTAAAGATGTTCATGGACGACAAAAGTATCCAATTTGTCTGTAATATGTTGCTGATATCTGCATTCCGGAATTTTTCTGCATTTATAAAGGAACTCTTACCTTCAGGAAAGGTTTATTATTTCAGGGAAATACAATCCTTTTTTAACCGGATTCGTTAATAAGCGCATGAAACGACGACTTTATCTTTTGGCAGTATCCCTTCTCAGTATTTCCTGGCTCTTTGGACAATCGCAGGAGCTGGAGCGGCTAAGAGATGAAATAGCTTTTAACGCAGATAACGCTGTCAATGCCCAGTTGGATAAACATAGGATCAGGTCAAATGAGCGATTGGTTACACTGATTGATAGTTTCCTGCTGGACACGGGTTCTTATGCTGTCAGCATGGATAGCATACCATGGCTTTCGGTGCTTCATGGCGCTGACTTCAGGCTGGTGACGTGGCAACTCCGGATATCAGACAACGAACATAAGTATAGTGGTTTTTTACAATGGGCTGATCGGGTGGTCTGGTTTAAGGACAAGCGACCTTTTATCAATGGATCTGAATATTCCATTTACACACCTTCCGGATGGTATGGCTGTCTTTATTACAGTATCATTCCCTTTGAATCCGGAGGCGTCAAATATTATACACTCCTCGGTTATAATGCGGAGGACAGGCTGATCAGTACAAAAGTGGCTGACATCCTTGATCTTTCGGGTGATGAGCCCCGACTGGGGCTGCCTGTCTTCATAGGAAACGGCGAAGCGAAAACGAGGTTGTTAATGACTTATGGTGACATATCTCCTGCCCGCATGCTTTATGATCCCCAGCTGCAGGGAATCGTGCATGATCATACTGAAAGTCTTCCAGGCATCGGTCCGGAAGGGGAAGCGCTACCTGTTTCAGATGGGAGTATGGAAGCATGGATCCTTCAGAAAGGGAAGTGGGTTTACAAGGAAGAACTCTATGATGAGGTAAAGTTAACCGAGCCTCCATTTACGGATGAGCGAAAGGATAGGAAGGAAGACAAGGATATTCTGGGCAGGCCAAAGAAAGAATAACCAAAAAGAAATGGGAGCTCATTACAAGATCAGAGCGGAAAAAACCGGGCATTACTTTACGCATGGTACGATGACGGGGGAGACTCGTTTTGTCTGGGTTTGTCTGCATGGCTACGGCCAGTTAGGCAAGTATTTTGTACAGCGCTTTGAGTTCCTTGATCCCCGAACCCATTTTGTCATTGCACCTGAAGGACTTAACAGATTTTACTTTGAAGGGGTCAATGAGCGTCCGGTAGCCAGTTGGATGACGCGCGAAGACAGGCTGGATGAAATCGCTGATTTGATTGGATTTCTGGAACTGCTCCGTGCCAAAATTAGATGGGACAAAAACCCAGAGGTGAAGGTCATTTACCTTGGATTTTCGCAAGGGGTGACCACCTTATTGCGATGGCTCCATGATATCGCTCCCCGTGCCGATTTCTTATTGCTATGGGCTGGCGGCTTGCCGGATGATTTATACTTTGCCCATCGAAGGGAATATTTCCACCAGATTCCGGCTCATTACTTTGTAGGTGACAAAGATCCCTATTTCAATCCCGATACGCTTGAAGAAAAGAAATGGCTTGTAGATGCCATAGGGCTTAATCTCATACTGCATCATTACCCCGGAACACATAAAGTTGACCGTGATGCCTTGGGTATATGGGCTAAAGCGCATCTGGATCATACCAATTCCCTTTTAACAACGCCTACTGATTTTACTGGTGGATTGTAATACTTGAATCACTGTCCATGCGGCTATTATAATCACCCTGAAAAAGAATTTGTTTGTGGTCCGGGCATTGTCAAAAAATATCTGAATAAAATTTCCGGTCCGTTATTAGATCGTATTGATCTGCATGTAGAAGTGACGCCGGTATCGATTGATGAGTTGTCGCGTAATGAAATAGAATATGAGAAGAGTTTTACTATACTAGAACGGGTGATTCGTGCGCGGCAGATTCAGGAAAAGCGGTTTTCGCATTTAGATGGCGTGCATAACAATACGTTGATGCCCAGTCATCTTGTGCGGGAAATATGTCAAATAGATGCAGCAGGAAGTGCACTATTAAAAACAGCAATGAAGAAATTGCAGATATCTGCGCGAGCGTATGACCGAATCCTGAAAGTATCGAGGACTATTGCGGACTTGTCGGAGAGCAAAGACATTGAGATACCGCATTTGGCGGAGGCGATACAGTTTCACTCCCTCGATAGAGAGGAGTGGGCGGGGTGAATTTCGTGAACCGTGAACCGGCATTTCGTTTTACCCCTAAATCCCCTGAAGGGGACTTCTTTTTTTCACGCAGATTACGCAAATGATATTTTATAAAACGTTTACGCTAATTAACTCCAAGCTACACTCTAATTCTGCGAGGACATTGTTTATGCTCAATCTATAGGGAACCTCTAAAAACCTATCACAAAAGTATGTCATATGAGTTGATGTTCGTATCTTGAAGATATGAAAAACAAAAATCAATCTGGTCTATTTGACAAGCAGGAAAGGATGGAGAAACTTAGTTTACTCCGAGACCCACTTGTTTCAATAGGACAAACTATAAATTTTGAAGCATTTAGAAGTATCCTGGAAGCAGCTACTACACAAGCTCCACAAGGAAAAGGAGGTCGCCCTCCTTTCGATCGGGTCATAGTTATTCAAAGCGTTAGTATTACAGAAGTTGTACGGGCTTAGTGATGAACAACTGGGGTACCAGATCAATGATCGATTAAGTTTTATGCGATTTTTGGACTTAACACTATCAGATAAGGTTCAAGATCAAAAGACATTTTGGTATTATCGGGATGCTCTTACAAAGACAGGTGTTATCGATCAGGCTTTTGTACTCTTTCGTGATCGATTACGTCAAGAGGGTTATATGGTTCAAGAAGGAAAGATAGTAGATGCCACCTTAGTCAAATCACCTGTTCAAAGAAATTCTCGAGAAGAAAATGATCAGCTCAAAAATGGAGAAACGCCAGAAGATTGGTCCGAAGAGAAACGCAGACAAAAGGATACGGATGCAGCATGGACCACCAAGCATGGCAAACATCACTACGGCTATAAGAATCATGTAAAGGTAGGTGTGAAGAGTAAATTGATTGACGAATTTCAAGTGACACCGGCCAATGTCCATGATAGTCAGGTATTGGAAGAATTATTGGATGAGACGGATGCTGGACAACCACTATGGGCAGACAGTGCCTATAGCAGTGATGAAATAAGAAAAGTATTACGCCAGAAAAAAGTCGGCTGCAGAATTCATAAAAAAGGTTCAAGACATGTCACGCTGTCACCAAAGCAAATGGAGGCTAATCGATTTAAATCAAGAACACGCTCTAGGGTCGAACATGTATTCGCATCAATGCGAAACAGGGTGAATGGATTAACGGTTCGATATATCGGGTTGATGAGAAGCTGATCTTCCCACTTTTCTTAGGACAGTTTAATTGATAAACGAAGTTAATCATTATCACCATCATCATCACCTTTCTTTCTTTTTTGCTACTTTTTTCTTTCTTTGTGGAATCCACATTATTTTGTGGATAACCTCATGCTGCCTTGTGTTTCAATGCGTTGTGATAACGCTCAGCTGGCCTTTCATCGTGGATAGTCTGATGCCTTCGTTCGTGGTTGTAGTATTGAAAATATTCCGCCAGTTGATCATACAATTCCACTCCATCGCCAGCCGGATTTGGATATAGTTTTTCATATTTGACACTCCGCCATAATCGTTCGATGAACGCATTGTCTGTGGCTCGCCCTTTTCCATCCATGCTCAATTTAGCTTCACTACCCAGGACGGCCTTTACAAATACATCTGATGTAAATTGACTTCCTTGATCTGTATTTATGATCTCGGGTATGCCATGCATGGATACAGCCTCTTCATACACTTGTGCGCACCACTCCGCTTTCATAGCATTGGAGAGGGACCCATTCACCATATAGCGGCTATGCAATAAATGATGGCACACAGGTACATAAATCCCTTTTCCATGGCGATATACGTGATATCTGTCGCCCACACCTGATTGGGTCGCTCAATCTCAATATCCCTTAATAGATATGGAAACACCTTGTGATCCTTTCGCCTTTTCGATGTATGCGGTCCGGGAAGTATGGCGCGTAACCCCATGACGTCATCGTACAGTCTCTAGGGCCCATTATATGGTGAGAAAACTACTTTTCAAACGTCACATCCTTTAGTGTGCAATGATAGCAGGCTGAATAGAAAGGATCATTCCGTTTTCCCCTTTCAGCATTACTGTATAAAAACCAGAAGGAAGGTCATGGACGTCGGCTGATCCTGATGCTAATTTCGTTTCCCATTTTTTTCCACATGCATCATAGAACTCCACTGCTTCAATACCCTCTGCAGGCAAAATCTGAAGGAATTCCTTTGCCGGGTTGGGATATACAGTGAACTTCGATTGTGCTATAGGATTATAAGCGGAGGTAGTGATTTCAGTCACTATATTGTTTTTAGAGAGCAGCCAGATTTCGGGATCGATCGATACATTGTCAACAACCGTATTGCCAATCGAAAAAGCAAAGCGCTGATCCTGTGTGGTATGGTCAAGGACAAATGTTTGCGCTGTCCCATTTAACACAACGGATACCGGCACTGGCATTTCGAAAAAAGAAACGGATGGATGAGATTGAACCTGGCCAAGCCAAAAAATAATAGAATCTGCTTGTTGTGTCCAGGTCAGATCATAGGTGGGATAACCCTGACCATAATACCAGTCTGCAAAAAACTCATCCAGGTCTTTACCGGACCTTTGTTCTAGATATGCCTGCAGCTCTTCCGTGTACCCGAAATCGTATGCCGTACCAGGTGAATCCAGATAATCACGACATGCTGCAAAGAATGCCTCATCTCCCATAATCCACCTGAGCATATGAAGTAGATAGGCCCCTTTATTGTAACTGAGTCTTCCGCTAAATATCCTGTTGACACTCGTGGTGTCATCAACAAAAACAGAGCCTCCGGGCTGGCTCATCGCAGAATTTGAAGTTGAAGATTTCCATTGTGGCCAATAGATATCTGGACTCTGATCCTCGTAGGTCAATCCAGTCATATAAGTTGCAAACCCTTCATTAAGCCAAATTTCAGTCCAGGAGCCACAGGTGACCTTATCACCAAACCATTGATGAGCCAATTCATGGGCCACCAGGCCGACATTGAATCCACCCATAAAGCTCATGGTTTGATGTTCCATTCCGCCGCCCCAGCCAAATTGTGCGTGGCCGTATTTTTCAGCAGCAAATGGATAAGTACCGAAGAGCTTATTGTAGTTAGCCATGATTTGCAACGTACGTTCTGTTTCTGTCTGGCTTTGGGTTGCCGTTTCCGGATAGACGTAGTTTAAAATTTCAATAGTATCTCCGTTGTCTAATGGAAGGTAATGGCTATATGCGGTATAATTTGTCACTGCGATTGCGACGAGGTAGGATGCGATTGGATACCTGTGTTGCCAATGATGAATCAGTTTGCCATTGACTTCAGTGGTGCTCATTAGCTTTCCATTACTTGCTGCCAGCTGGCCGGGTGGAGTAGTGACATAGATATCAACGGAGTCAATTTTATCAATCAGGTCCTGTTTGCCGGGCCACCAGTCTCTAACACCGTAAGGTTCTGACAATGTCCATATGATAGGCTGGCCGGCGTGAGTCCCTTGCTCAAACGAACCAAAACCATTTGAAGGTGGAGCCCCTTCATAGGTGATCGTGAGCGAATCAGTTTCACCAGGTGCAAGCGATTTACCAAGAGAGATCGTTAGCAATTGATCTGTAGTATGGGTAAAACTTAAAGGAGTCGCATTACGTGTAATGCTGTTGACCTGAAGTTCATTGGCCATATCCAGGTGAAGCTCTGTCAGATTGTCGATCCTGCTTTTGAAATGGTAGGTTATTTCTCCAGTGATATAGTATTGAGCAGGATCGATGTCCCATTTCATGACCTGATAATATATATCTGTCCGATCTGCAAATGCAGTTCGGTATCCTCGTTGCTGTAGCTGAGATGCTCCATGTTCCTGTTCTTTGCAGATAATAGCTTCATGGTCCCAGATGATTGATTGATCTTCCTGAGCGGATAACCTATTACTGCCAATCAGTAAAATGAGCAAACTAAGATATAGTCTTGAAGTCTTCATAGCGTAAAATTAGTATAATAAAGGGAGGGTAAAGGGCAAAGGGGCAAATCGAAGCGCAGCGTATACTTCGGCTCCGCTCAGTACAAGGATCCCGCCAATTGCGCAGCAATTGCGGCGGGAGGGTAAAGGGGCAAATCGAAGCGCAGCGAATACTTCGGCTCCGCTCAGTACAAGTATCCCGCCAATTGCGGCGGGACGGCAAAGGGATACATTGCAATTGTTGAGCACGGAGTTTAGACACCAAAAAGCTGGATTACCCCTAAAATGCGAAAGCCCGACCCGTGGAACGGGTTCGGCTTTAATAAAAAACGATATACTCTATTCGAATGAGTGCTGAAACTTAGGCTTCAGGTGTACTTTCACTCAATACGTTGACGAAAGTACGGTCAAACTTCTTGGTCTGGAAACTGACGGTGCCATCAGTGAGGGCATATAAGGTAAAGTCTTTACCGATACCTACATTTCTGCCTGGGTGGAATTTAGTGCCACGCTGCCGGATGATAATATTACCAGCCACAGCTGACTGACCACCAAAAAGCTTTACTCCTAGGCGTTTGCTTTTACTGTCCCGTCCGTTATCACTACTACCAACACCTTTCTTATGTGCCATTGTATCAGTATTTTATATTGTATTATCTATTGTTAAACTGTAATGCTTTCAATACGGACTTTCGTAAATTGCTGACGATGTCCTTTTTTCAATCTGTAGCCTTTTCTTCTCTTCTTTTTAAAGATGATTACTTTATCACCCTTTACATGGTCGAGGACTTTGGCGGAAACAGAGGCATTTGACAGGTTTGGGGTTCCGACGCTTATAGCACCTTCGTTATCAGCCAATAATATCTTGTTTAAGGTTAGATCAGTGCCTACCTCAACAGCCTGCAGGTCAACATATATTTCCTGACCTTGCTTTACCTTGTATTGTCTGTTGTTGACGTCCAGAATCACGTACATAATCGAACTAATTAATGTTTTTACACCTAAATGGCCGGCAAAGGTAAGCTTATATAATTGATTACCAAAATATTTTTGAATGATTTCCTTCGGGACCTACACCATAATTATCGAATGATTTTAGATAAGATCTCTAAGAATCAGATCTTTACGCA
>Ga0163152_10000599_pt1 | contig 62109 bp, 60 predicted proteins | sample OliLakLV19MP8IB2_FD_148635 | JGI IMG/M metagenome (GOLD analysis project Ga0163152, IMG submission 148635) | Freshwater microbial mat bacterial communities from Lake Vanda, McMurdo Dry Valleys, Antarctica - Oligotrophic Lake LV.19.MP8.IB-2 | ecosystem: Environmental > Aquatic > Freshwater >... | reverse complement strand
GGGCGCCGCCAGTGGTGATCTCGCCGCCGGCGCCCCCCGTCATCGCTCCACCACCGCCACCGGAACCGCCGCCACCACCGCCACCGCCAGCGGAGCCGCCGCCAGAGCCGCCCACGGAGAGCGAGCTTCAGGCGACGGAGCAGGGGACGATGCGTCCGGACTGACGTTGCGCGAGATTGCGTTCGCGCGGCCCGCCGTTATGAAATCGCGCGGGCCGCGTACGCGTGCGCCAGAAGGAGAAGACCGATGCGCCTTTCGTCTGAGATTTCCGCTGTCGTCACCGGCGGCGCGTCGGGTCTGGGCAAAGCCACCGCCGCCAAGTTGCGCGCTGAAGGCGTGAAGGTTGCACTCTTCGACCGTGACGAAGATCGCGGCGTCGTTGCAGCCGCCGAACTCGGCGCCATCTTCTGCAAGGTCGACGTAACCAGCGACGAGAGTGTCGACGCAGGCTTCGCCGCTGCGCGCAAAGCCAACGGTCAGGAACGCATCCTGGTGAACTGCGCCGGCATCGGCTCAGCCATGAAGACCGCCAGCCGCTCGCGCGAGACCGGCGACATCAAGCACTTCCCGCTCAACATTTTCGAGCTCACCATCCAGATCAATTTGATTGGCACCTTCCGTTGCGTGGCCAAGTCCGCCGCCGGCATGCTGACGCTCGAGCCGCTCGATGGAGGCGAGCGCGGCGCCATGGTGATGACAGCCTCCGTCGCCGCGGAAGACGGCCAGATGGGGCAGGCGGCGTATTCAGCGTCAAAAGGCGGCGTTGTGGGCATGACGTTGCCGATCGCGCGCGATCTTTCCGGCGAGGGCATTCGCATCAACACCATCCTGCCCGGCATCTTTGAGACACCGCTCATGCTGGGCGCGCCGGAGAAAGTGAAGGAAGCGTTGGCGGCGAGCGTGCCGTTCCCGAAGCGCCTCGGAAACCCCGAGGAATACGCCTCGCTCGCGCTCGAAATGATCCGCAATCCATATTTCAACGGCGAAGACGTCCGCATCGACGGCGCCATCCGCATGGGCCTGCGCTAAGCGCGGAAGCGCACACTGACCGGCTCCGTCATCCTGGGGCGCGCGCAGCGCGAGCCCAGGACCCAGGAGCAGCGAACTGCGTGTTTTGCCCCAGGATGACCGGGTAGCGCCGCCTGCGTGGAACTGCGCATTGATTCGCGCACACCCCTGAAAACGCCGAAACGAGTGCGTTTTTGACACAGAGGCCGCGCCGCGAGCGGCTAAAACCCCTGTAAATCAGCGATTTTGCGTTGCGACTCAGGGCGCTCCGGTGCAGAGAATCGGCCGCACACGCCAAAAAGCCTCATTTCTAGGGCTTTTTTGCGCATCTCATGAGAGGCGCGGTCACGCTCCATCAAGAATTGAGTGGCATCACTCATAGGCCGGCGGTGAACAGGGTCGTTAGAAACCCACGTATTACCGGCGGTTCGTTGAGTTTAACACACGACAACCTTTGAAGAGGGAAAAGCAAGATGGCCCGCAAGGCAGCTAAGAAAGCACCGAAGAAAACCGCCAAGAAGGCGCCGGCTCGTAAGACGGCGAAGAAGGCAGCTCCAGCCCCGGCGAAAGCCGTGAAGGTCACCGCAGTGCCGGGCAAGACCGTCACCGCGAGCGCTCTGCTCCAAACCATCGCCGATCACATGGGCATCAAGAAGTCCGAAGCGAAGACGATGGTCGAAGGCTACACCGACGTTGTGAAGGCCTACGTGCTCAAGGGCGCGAAGGTGAAGATCGGCGATATCGGCATGGTCATGATCCGCGCCCGCAAGGCCCGCATGGGCCGCAACCCGCAAACGGGTGAGCCGGTGAAGATCAAAGCCTCCAAGAAGCTCGCCTTCCGCCAATCGGCGGTGATGAAGGCGCAAGTGATGGGCGGCCGCTAAGAGCGGACGCGTCACAGACGCTTGGAAGTTCATAGCCCCATCAGGGGTTGTCGAGACGGCCGGCGCGCAAGCGCCGGCCGTTTTCGCTTGCGGCTTTGCATGACACACTGGAAAGGAGTGTCGGACGAAGCAGGGGTTTAAGCGCTAAATGCCGATGTTGGACACGCAGGGGCTGCAAGCCGTCGGTTGGCACGGCTTCCTGGACTTTCCTTACCTCATCGGCGCCGCGGCGGCGCTGCTTCTTTCGATCGTGCTGGGCGCGCTGATCGCCTTCCACCCGACCTCACAACGCAGCATCGACACGCTGCGCGAAGCCGAGATGCCGAAGGTCTACATCATGTACGCGCTGATCGGCGCCATGGTGGGCGTCGTCGTGCTCGAATACGGCATCGTGGTGGGCTTCATCGTGTTCGGCCTGGGCGGTCTGATGCGCTTCCGCACCGACACTGACAACACCCGCGACACTGGCCGGCTTATCGTCGTTACGCTGCTCGGCCTGATTAGCGGCCTGAACCTGCCGCACTTTGCCGTGTTGGCCTTCATTTTTGCCTGGGTGCTGATTTATATTTTCGATGGCCACCCTGTGTGCAGTGTCGAGGTGAAGGGCATCGCCGACGGGCGCGTGAAGGAAGCGGCGCTCGCCTATCGCCAAGTGCTGGTTGATCAACATTGCAAGTTGATCAACGAAACCAAGTCGCTCTCCAAGCGCAGGCTGAGCATCATTTTCCGCGCGCCCCGTAACGTTACGCAAGCGACCCTGCATAACGCGCTCTGCAACGACGTGCCTGAACCGTTGCGCGGCGAGCTTGAGTGGGAAGTGGAGTAGGGCGGTGACGACGATTTCGCTGTCTTGGCTCGCGCTTGTATTGGTTCACGCCGCGCCGGCTTTAGCCGCGTTCTCGCCCGCGTTGCGCAAGCGCCTCTACGGCGTTGAAGAGAACCAGACCTTGGCCATCATGCTGGCGCATCGCGGCGCGCTCTTTCTCGCTATTGCGGCGGCGTGCGCCTTTGCGGCGTTCGATGCGCCCGCACGACCGCTTGCCTCGCTCGTCGTTGCAATCAGTGTGCTGAGCTTCCTTCTAATCTACGCCACCCATGGTTCGCCCAAGGGCGCGTTACGCACTATCGCGATAGTGGATGCGGTTGCGCTTGTCCCGCTGGCGGCCGTGCTGGCCGATGTCTGGATGTAATTTAGCTCTTGGCCTTGGCGTTGCGCGCAGTCACGCTCTCGCCGCCTAAGCCCCAATTATCGGTCTCGACTTCCTCGATGATCACCACGGTCGTCGCCGGATTCTTGTTCAGCACGCGCTGGAGCAATTCCGTCGTACCCTTGATAAGCTCGGCTTTCTGCTCGGCGGTCGCGCCGGTCTTGGTGATCTTGATGTTGACGTAGGGCATCTGGACCTCACGCGAAGCCGGCGACAGGGTGGGGGACGTAGGGTGCTTCGAGTTGGGCAATCTCATCTGTCGTGAGTGCAACATCGACCGCCGCAATCGCATCATCCAATTGCTCGAGCTTGGTCGCACCCACTATGGGCGCCGTGACGCCGGACTTGGCCATAAGCCACGCCAACGCTACTTGCGCGCGCGGCAAGCCCCGCGCGTCCGATACGCCGCCGAGAGCATCAATCACCGCGGCGTCGGCCTGCTCGGTTTTTTTGTAGAGTAAACTCGTAATGCGATCACTTTCGCCGCGCTCGGTCTTGACCTCCGACGCGCGCGCCAGTCGTCCCCGCGCAAGCGGGGACCAGGGAATGACGCCAATGCCTTGATCACGGCAGAGCGGCAACATCTCGCGCTCTTCCTCGCGATAGATCAAATTGAGGTGGTTCTGCATCGAGATGAACCGTGTCCAGCCATTGGCGCTTTGGAAAGCGAGCGCCTGCATGAACTGCCAAGCCGCCATAGATGATGCGCCGATGTAACGCGCCTTGCCGCTTTTTACGACGTCGTGTAGCGCCTCCAGCGTTTCCTCGATTGGCGTTTCCTGATCGAGCCGGTGGATTTGATAGAGATCGACATAATCGGTTCCAAGCCGGCGCAAGCTATTGTCGATTTCGCCAAGAATGGCCTTGCGGGAAAGTCCTCTGCCGTTTGGATCGCCGGCGCGCATCTCGAAATAAACTTTCGTCGCGATCACGATTTCATCACGCTTGGCGTAACGCTTGATCGCGCGGCCAAGAAACTCTTCGCTCGTGCCGGCGGAGTAGGCGTTCGCGGTGTCGAAGAAATTTATCCCGGCTTCGACCGCGCGCTTGTAAAATGGCTGCGCCGCGTCTTCGCTGAGCGCCCAAGAGTGATTGCCTTGCTTCGCGTCCGCATAGGTCATCGTGCCGAGGCAGATGCGCGAGACTTTGAGCCCGCTGCGACCGAGATTGACGTACTTCATGCTGTCAGCTCCACGAACACGTCTTCAAGATCCGGCTCTTCGATCGAGAGATCCTTGATCGTGATGCCGGCATTGCGGACGCGGTCGAGCATTTCTTCGACGCTATGGGCGCCGGTGCTGTAGGTCACCGCGATCGCCCCGCTCGGGCGCATGGCGAAGGTCACGTCCTCGAAGCCCTTCACCGGCAACGTCGGCGGCGATTGCGGCGTTACCACTAAAGTCTTGCGGTCCAAGCGCGAGATAAGCTTATGCGTCGGCTCGCAGGCGATGACGCGGCCATGATTGATGATCGCGATCGTATCGCAAAGCTCTTGCGCTTCTTCGAGATAGTGCGTCGTCAGCACGATGGTCACGCCTGATGCATGCAGCGCACGCACGTATTCCCAGAGTTGCCGCCGCAGTTCCACGTCCACGCCCGCCGTCGGCTCATCCAAAACCAGCACAGGCGGCGCGTGCACCATCGCCTTCGCCACCAGCAGGCGCCGCTTCATGCCGCCGGACAAAGTCCGCGCATAAGCATCACGTTTGTCCCACAAGCCGACAGCGCGCAGAATCTCTTCTGTCTTCCGCTCACTCTTCGGCACGCCGTAATAGCCCGCCTGAATCTCCAGCGCTTCGCCGGGGGAGAAGAAGGGGTCCATGTTGAGTTCTTGCGGCACGATGCCGATGGCGCCGCGCGCATTCATCGGATCAGCGTCGATATCGTGGCCCCAGATCGAGGCCGTACCGCCGCTCTTTACGACGAGCCCGCCGAGAATGTTGATGAAGGTCGACTTGCCGGCGCCGTTCGGGCCGAGCAGGCCGAAGAATGAGCCGCGCGGGATGGCGAGATCGACCGTCTTCAGCGCGTGCGTCGGCTGGCCCTTGCCTTGGGCGCGGTAGGTTTTGTCGAGCCCCCTGGCTTCGATTGCGAAATCCGGCGACGATGTGGGTGCGAGCATGGAAAACCTGAGCGCCCGCCACGTTGCGTGGCGGCGCGATGCGCTCTAGGTACGGGCGCACGCGACGCGCTTCAACCCGGACCCGGCAAAGAATGACCAAGCTCCGCGACAATCCGCTGACCGACGCATCCACGCCCGGCCATCCCGACGCTTTGCCCGCGCCGGAAACCATCACCGTCACCTCTAAGCGCGTGAAGTGTGACGGCGGCGGCGGCGCGCTCGGCCATCCGGTCGTCTATTACGATATGGGCGAAGAGCCCTTCGTCGAATGCGGCTATTGCGACCGCCGCTTCGTGCTCGCGGACGGCGCGGACGGGCACTGATAAAGAAATCGACGAACGGGTCCGATTTCGGCGTGTAACGCCCGATCCGAGTTCCTAGATCGCGTGCAGAGGAGACACCCTATGTCCGCACGCCCGAACGACGCCGCCATCTTCCACGCGCTCCACGACGATTTGCTCATTCTCCCCAACGCCTGGGACGCAGCGTCCGCGCGCGTGACGCAAGACGTTGGCGCTAAGGCGATCGCTACATCGAGCGCCGCCGTCGCCTGGTCGCAAGGCTATGCCGACGGCCACCATTTTCCGCCTGCGCGTCTCGTCACCGTGATCGAAGATATCGCCCGCGTCGTCAGCGTGCCGATCACGTGCGATGCCGAGGGCGGTTATTCCGACGATCCGAAGCAGGCGGCGGAAAATGTCCGCGCGCTGATCGGCGCCGGCGCTGTCGGCATCAATCTCGAAGACGGCAAATGGCCGCACGAGCTGCATCTGAAAAAAATCGAAGCCATCCGCGCTGTCGCCGAGCGCGAAGGCGTCAACCTCTTCATCAACGCCCGCACCGATGTCGTGCTGAAACAGCTCGCGCCGGCTGAGCAGGTGGTCGAGGAAACACTGCGCCGCGCCGCCGGCATCAAAGCCGCCGGCGCAAGCGGCCTGTTCGTGCCCGGCATATTCGAAGCGGCGCAGATCGGCGCCATTGTGCAGGGGGCTGGGCTGCCGGTGAATATCATGGCCCGCCCCGGCGTGCCGAAACTGGCGGAACTGAAGGCGCTCGGCGTCAAACGCCTAAGCGCGGCCACCTCGATCTATACAGCCGCGATGAATACGGCGATCGCGGCCAGCCAAGCCTTTCTCGAAACCGCCGATTCCGACGCACTCTGGTCCAAACGCGGCACGTCGCCCGATTACAACAAGCTGTTCGGTTGAGGGCTGACGACTCTCTGGCAATTGCCTAGATAGGCGCATGGCCAAAAAGCAGAACGCGCCCCGCCTCTATCTGATCGACGGCTCCGCCTACATTTTCCGCGCTTACCACGCGTTGCCGCCGCTGACGCGCGCGAGCGATGGGCTCTCCGTCGGCGCCGTCGCGGGCTTCTGCAACATGCTGTGGAAGTTCTTGGAAGAGATGAAGGGCCCCGAGGCGCCCACGCACCTCGCCGTCATCTTCGACAAAAGCGAAATCACCTTCCGCAACAAGCTCTATCCCGAATACAAAGCGCACCGTCCGCCGGCGCCGGAAGACCTTGTCCCGCAATTTCCGCTCATCCGCGACGCCACGCGCGCGTTCAATCTGCCGTGCATCGAGATGGGCGGCTTCGAAGCTGACGATCTGATCGCCACCTACGCCCGCCAAGCCGCCGCCAGCGGCGCGACCGTGCGCATCGTCTCGTCCGACAAAGACCTCATGCAGCTGATCGTCGAAGACGTGATCCAGCTCTACGATCCGATGAAGAACCGTATTCTCGGTCTCGAAGCGGTGATGGAAAAATTCGGCGTCGGCCCCGATCGCGTCATCGACGCGCAGGCGCTGATCGGTGATTCCACTGATAACGTCCCCGGCGCCCCCGGTATCGGCCCCAAGACCGCCGCTGAATTGCTCACCACATTTGGCTCGCTCGATGCGATCTTGGAACGCGCTAACGAAGTGAAGCAACAAAAGCGCCGCGAGACGCTGATCAATTTCGCCGATCAAATACGGCTCTCGCGCGAACTCGTTACGCTGAAGGATGACGTCGCCGTCGAAGAGAAGTGGGAGGACTTCGCGCTGCGCGAGCCTGATCCATCGATGCTGCTGCAATTCGTCGATGCGATGGAATTCCGCACGCTCGCCCGCCGCGTGCGCGATCACTACGCGAAAGAGAAGGGCGTCGAAATCGTTGCGCAGTATGCGGCGGCGGCAACGCCCACCCAATCGGCAAGCGCCGACGCGGCGCCCAGCACCGGCCCCGTCCGCGAAACCGTCGAAACCGAGTTCAAGCGCGACGCTTACAAAACTGTCCGCGATCTCGCTTCAATGCAGGCTTACATCGCGCGCGCCCGCACGGCCGGCGCTGTCGGCATCGACACGGAAGCGGACGGCATCAACGCGGCTGCCGCCAAACTCGTCGGCGTCTCGCTCTCGCTCGCAGCCAATGACGCGATCTATGTCCCGCTTGGCCACGGTTCGGCCGATTCACGCGCGGGCGAACTGTTCGCCGCCGAGCAACCGGAAGCCAACGCCGCGCCAGACAACGGGCCGCAGATCGCTTTCAACGATGCCATCGCCGCGCTCAAGCTGCTGCTGGAAGACGCCAGCGTCCTCAAGATCGGCCTCAATATCAAATGGGACATCGCGCTCTTCGCGCGCCACGGTGTCAGCATCATCGCGCACGATGATCCGATGCTGATCTCCTACGCGCTGTTCGGCGGCCTCGATCCGCACGACAAAACATCGCTTGTCGAAAAGCATCTCGGCCACGGCCTGACGCCGTATGCGGACATCGCTGGCAAAGGCAAAGCGCAAGTGAGCATCGATCAAGTGCCAGTCGAGCGCGCCGCGATCTATTCGTGCGAGCAGGCGGACGCTGCATTGCGTCTCTGGCGCAAGCTCAAGCCCAATCTCGCGGAAGAGCGTCTTGTCACCGTCTACGAAACACTAGAGCGACCGTTGCCGCCTGTGCTGGCTGCGATGGAGCGGGAGGGGATCAGGATTGATCCGCACATGCTCTCGCAACTCTCCGGCGATTTCGCGCAGCGGATGTTGCAGTACGAACAGGAGGCTTACGGTCTTGCTGGCCGAGAGTTCAATATGGGCTCGCCCAAACAGCTCGGCGAAATTTTGTTCGATGAAATGAAGCTGCCGGGCGGCAGCAAGACCAAAACCGGCGCTTGGTCGACAGACGCCACCATCCTCGAAGAACTCGCCGAAGAACACGATCTGCCGCGCAAGCTGCTCGATTGGCGCCAGCTCTCGAAACTGCGCTCGACCTATACCGAAGCGCTGGGCGCGGCGATTAACAAGGACACAAACCGCGTCCACACCAGCTACGCGCTCGCCTCCACCACGACAGGCCGGCTCTCCTCCAACGACCCGAACCTGCAAAACATCCCGATCCGCACTGAAGAGGGCCGGCGCATCCGCGAGGCGTTCATCGCCGAGAAGGGCAATGTTCTCGTCAGCGCCGACTATTCGCAGATCGAGCTGCGCCTGCTCGCGCACGTCGCGGATATTCCGCAGCTAAAGCAGGCGTTCGCGGACGGCGTCGATATTCACGCGCGCACGGCGTCGGAAATGTTCGGGGTTCCGATCGAAGGTATGCCGAAGGAAATCCGCAACAACGCCAAGGCGATCAATTTCGGCATCATTTATGGCATCTCCGCCTTCGGCCTCGCGCGCAATCTCGGCATCGAGCGCGAGGAGGCGGGCGCTTACATCAAGAAATATTTCGAGCGCTTCCCCGGCATTCGCGACTACATGGAAACCACCAAGACGTTTGCGCGCGCCAATGGCTATGTGCGCACGATTTTTGGCCGCCGCATCTGGGTCAAAGGCGTGCAATCGAAAAACCCGCAAGAGCGTCAGTTCGGCGAACGCCAAGCCATTAACGCGCCGCTTCAGGGTGCGGCCGCCGACATCATCCGCCGCGCCATGGTGCGCGTGTCGGATGCGCTGCGCGAAAGCGGCCTCCAAGCGCGCATGCTGCTGCAAGTGCACGACGAACTCGTCTTCGAAGCGCCGCAAGCAGAAGGCGAAGCCCTCTGCGCGCTGGCGCGCAAAGTCATGGAGGCCGCGCCCATGCCCGCTGTGCACTTAAGCGTGCCGCTAACCGTGGAAGCGAAAGCCGGCGCGACTTGGGGCGCGGCGCATTGATGGAGCACTTTATGAGAGCTTTAATCTTGGGGAGTTTGTTGGCGCTCTTGTGTGCAACGACCGTGCACGCACAGAACTCCGCTGTTGAAATACCTTTTGCTCCACCAGAACACACGATGTTGGAGGTTCAGGAGGTTCGCGCGCGGACTTCGACTGACCCGCGTGGGCCAAACGGCGCTGGAACTATCACAGCGACTCTTCAAATCGACGGTGGCGAGCCTCCGTTCACAGCCATTTGGACAACCACGCGTGTGGAAGCAGGTGGTCAGGTGATCGTGCCGGGGTCGCCCGCCGCCGCGCAGTTGCTTGTGGGCGTGCCCGTCAGTCTTGACTTGGCGGAAGACGGCTCGCCCATTGCAGTGCAAAGCTGGCCGGAGTTTCGTCAGCGCCTGATGGGCGTGGTGGTGGACCTTACGCCAGAGGCTGAGCGGACTGAGGAATGGCGCAGGGGGATCGAGGCGGCTGAACGAATGTTTGCGTCCATGAGTTCGAGCGATGCCGCACGTCTGTTGTTTCAGGATGTCGGGATTATGGCGCTCTGCCAGCACACAGGACTTGTCGTTGGCACCCAATTGAATTCTGAAACGATGACACCCAACCCACTTGGTGGATCGCCGATCCGCACTTTGGTGACGTACGAACTGGTTGGCGTGGATCAAGGCTCCGGCGTCGCGCGGGTGGTGTATTCGAGCGCATTCGATCCTGAGTCCGTTGCGGCTAGTGTGCGGGAGATGATCGAACGTGTGACGCGAGAGACAGGTCGTCCACTCACCGCCGAGGAATTAGAGTCACAGCGGAACATGACATTAACGCATAATGCGCGGGCAGAGTGTGTCGTCGATCTAGAGACAGGCATCGCGCGTTCCGTCGTGTACGATGTTTCTATAGACATGGGGTCGCAGGGTCGTCGTACTGATCGAAGAGAGCTCACGATCACGCCTCACTGAAGGTCTTTCGGAGCTGGCATTGAAGGAAGCTGTCATTGATAACTGCGAGCATGAAACACCGCATCGCCGCCGCCCTCTTCGCCCTGGCCCTCGTGGCCTGCTCGCCGCCTGCGCCAGCTGCGCCCGAGCCCGCCCCCGTCGCGGAAACGCCAGCGCCGCCCGCGACGCCCGGCGTCTCCGTCTCCTTCATGGCGCCCTCCGGCAACATCGCCTGCATCTACACCCCGGCCGGCGGCACGGCGGTGTACCAAACAGCCGACGGCCGCGCCGAGCTTTCCTGTGACCGCAACGAGCCAGATTATCTGCGCGTCGTGTTGTCTGAAGCGGGTCCCGCACAAATCGTCCCCACCGATGAACGCGGCTGCTGCAGCGGCGAGGTCATTGCGTATGGCGACCGCTGGATGGATGGCCCGTTCATTTGCGATGTCACCGAGGCGGGCGTCCGCTGCGCGAACACTGCCGGCCACGGCTTCACGCTAAGCCGCACCCGGGCGGACGTGCGCTAGAAGCGCCTTAGTTTCATCATCATTCGCCGATGTGGCGCTGTGGCCGCCGCGGCGCGCGTTCAATTTCCAGAGAGCGTGTGCGCAACGGGCCAGAACCTGTTTCCATCCCGGCTATTGACGGCTAAGACTGCCGACGCCAGTTCATTACGGCAAAGTCAGGAACCTCACGCGCCCATGGCTACAATCGCCCTTGTCGACGACGACGAGAACATCCTCGCTTCCTTGAAACTTCTGTTCGAGGGCGAAGGCTACACCGTGCGCACCTACACGGATGGCGCCGCCGCACTCGCCGCGCTCTCGGAGACGCCGCCAGACATCGCCGTGCTCGATATCAAGATGCCGCGCATGGACGGCGTCGAAGTGTTGCGCCGTTTGCGCCAAGGCTCGAACCTGCCGGTGATCTTCCTCACCTCCAAGGACGACGAGATGGATGAGGTCGTCGGCTTCAATGTTGGCGCCGACGATTACATCAAGAAGCCGTTCTCGCAGCGCCTGCTCAGCGAGCGCGTGAAGGCGCTGCTGCGGCGCACGCGCGCCGGCACGCCGGGCGCCGAGCCGGTGGGAGACAAAAAACCGATCGTGCGTGGCGAGCTGACGCTCGATCCCAATCGTCACGCCTGCACCTGGAAAGGCGAGGCGGTTCGGCTCACAGTGACGGAATTCCTCATCCTCCAGGCGCTGGCGCAGCGCCCGGGTTATGTAAAAAGCCGCGACCAATTGATGGACGCGGCGTATGACGATCAGGTCTATGTCGACGACAGAACCATCGACTCGCACATCAAGCGGCTCCGCAAGAAGTTCCGCGACATCGACGGCGACTTCGACGCAATCGAAACCCTCTATGGCGTCGGCTATCGGTACAACGAAGCCTGAACGGCCCAGGGCCGAGGATTGGAGGGCGTTTGCGCGTTCGCGCATCGCCCGCATCATTTTCCTCTGGAATTTCGCCGGCCTGCTTTTCCTGATCGTCGGCGTCTTGCTGCTGACGGAGATGCGCGCCGGCTTAACCGAAGCGCAGTTCCGCAATCTGCGCACGCAGGGCGAACTGATCACCAATCTGCTGATCGAGACCGGCACGGTCGAGGGCGATCCTTTTCCGTATGTGAACGAAAGCGCCGTGCAGCAGGTGATGCAGCGCATCCTGCCGCCGATCGCTGAAGGCGCGCGCCCAGGCGTCGGGCGTCCGCGCGTGCGTCTGTTCGCCGCCGACGGCCGCACCATCGCCGATAGTGACGTGATCCACGGCACGCTGGACGAACAGCCGCTGCCGGACATTGGCGAAGGCTCGAGCTTCAGCGACCGCCTCGGCCGAGCCGCGCAGCGCGTGGAGTATCTGCGCCTAACGCCTTGGAATCCCACCATCTCGCTGGAAGAAGAACAACAGCGCGCCCTGCGCGGCGAGATCGTCTCCGGCGAACGCTTGAACGAGAAGGGCGAGCGCGTCGTCTCCGTCACGCTGCCGCTCAGGCGCGTGCAACAGGTGATGGGCGCGGTCACCATCGAAAGCGCCGACGTGGAGCGCATTTTGGTGGCCGAGCGCGCCAGCATGATCCCGTTCATGCTGGGCGCCACGGTGGCCATCTTCTTGTCATCGCTTCTGCTGGCGCTCTTTATCGCGCGCCCGATCCGTCGCCTCGCCACTGCTGCGGATTCACTCCGTCTCTCCGGCATGACGCGCCTATCGCTGCCCGATGTCTCGAAACGCAAGGATGAGATCGGCGCGCTCGGCCTTTCGCTTGAAGCCATGACCAACGCGCTCGCGGACCGCATCGACGCCAACGAGCGCTTCGCCGCCGATGTCAGTCACGAGATCAAAAACCCGCTGGCCTCAATCCAATCCGCGGTGGCCTCAGCGCGGGCGGCGCCCAATCCCGAACAACAAGCGCAAATGCTCGCCATCGTCGCCCAGGATGTTCAACGTCTTGACCGCTTAGTCACTGACATTGCGCGCGCCAGCCGCATCGAAACCGAAACCGCGCGCGGCGATCTCGACAAAGTCGATCTCGGCACTCTGTTATTCGAACTCACCCGCGCCTACGCGCCACCGCCTGGTGAGCGCGCGCCGGTGGCGATTGCGTTCCGCGGCGCGCGCCCTGAAGGCGCGATCGTCCTCGGCCAGGCAGGACCGCTCGGCCAAGTGTTCCGCAACCTGATCGACAATGCGCGCTCATTCAGCGCCGAAGGCGGCGAGGTTGTCGTCTCCGTCTCCATCGTGCGCGGCAAGGACGGGCAAATTGTCCGCGCCGTTGTGGACGATAGCGGCCCGGGCATCCCGCCCGAAAACCTCGAGACTATCTTCGAACGCTTCTACACGCAGCGCCCGAAGGGCGCGGCGTTTGGCGGCAATTCTGGCCTCGGCCTGTCGATCGCGCGCCAGATCCTCACCGCTTATTCGGGGCGCATTTACGCGGAAAATCGCGAAGAGGGCGGCGCGCGACTTGTGGTTGAGCTTCCCGTGGCGGCGGCGGCGAAACCGTGAGGCCCGCGACCTTTCGTCGAAAACTGCGACCGCTGTGCGGGTTTGGCTTTTATTGCAGGCGCGAAGGAGTATTCTCCGGGCCCTTGACTGGCCTACGGGCGGGTGGCGGGAGCACTGAATGATCGGCGTCGTCGTGGTCTCCCACGGCCGCTTGGCGGATGAGTTCATCGCCGCGGCGGAACACGTTTTGGGCCCTCAAGAACAGATGCGCGCTATCGCCATCGGGCCCAATGACAATATGGAAGAGCGCCGCGCCGACATTATCGACGCGGTGAAAACCGTCGATAAGGGCGCCGGCGTCGTCATCCTCACCGACATGTTTGGCGGCACCCCTTCAAACCTCGCCATTTCGGTGATCAATCAGGTGAAAACCGAGGTCATCGCCGGCGTGAACCTGCCGATGCTGATCAAGCTGGCTGAAGTTCGCGACAAGGTCAGCCTACCGGAAGCCGCACTCGCCGCGCAGGACGCCGGCCGGCGCTATATCCGCGTCGCCTCCGTTGAGTTGGCGGGCGGCGCGGCCTAATAGGGCGCATGAGCGTCAAGCGCACGATACCAGTCGTCAATAAGAAGGGCCTGCACGCCCGCGCCTCGCGCAAGCTGGCCGAACTCGCTCTCAACTACGAGTCGACCCGCATCCTGGTGCGGCGTGAGGACGAGGAGGCCGACGCCCGCTCGCTCATGGACCTGATGATGCTCGGCGCTGGTAACGGCTCCGACGTGGAGGTCGAAACCCGCGGACCGCAAGCGGAACAAGCGATGGCGGACGTCGAAGCGCTCTTCGCCGCGCGTTTTCACGAAGACGAATAGGCCCGCGGTCCGCGCTGAGTTGCCCTGTTCGGAACCGCAGACGGTAATCGGCGTTAACCCCGAAGCCGCGCCTTGGCGGCGGGAGGAGTACGCCATGAGCGTTGAAACACTTTTGATTTGGGCGATAGTCGGCGCAATTGCTGGTTGGCTGGCTGGCGTCGTTGTGCGTGGCGGCGGCTTTGGCCTCGTCGGCAACATTGTCGTCGGCATCATCGGCGCATTCCTTGGCGGCTGGTTGTTCGGGGTTGGCGGCATCGCCATCGGCGCCGGCATCATCAACACCATCTTCACGGCCTTTATCGGCGCGGTCGTCCTGTTGTTGCTCGTGCGTGTGATCAAGCGCGCCTAAGCGTTTATGCCGGAAGCGCCGCTTTGGCTTATCAATACGGTCGGCGTCGCCGCCGGCCTGTGTTCGATGGCGAGCTTCGTTCCGCAGATCGTGAAAATACTACGTGAGAAAACAGCCGACGGTCTGTCACTGCGCATGTATGCGGTGACGACCGTCGGTTTCGTTTGTTGGACGGCCTATGGCGCCCTGAGCGGCTCCTGGCCGGTGACGCTCGCCAACGCGGTTTGCCTCTGCCTGGTGGTGACGATACTCGCATTGCGCTTGCGCTTCGGCGACGAAAAGGCTTGAAACCCTGCGCATAGCGGGAGTTTTGCATGATTAAGCGCGCGGCATTCGTTTTGGCTCTGGGCGCACTCGCCGCTTGCGGACAATCCACCACAGAAGCGCCCGCGCCAGCGGTTGAGCTTTACGCCATCGATTGCGGCCGCGTCGCGTTTCCGGACGTCGCTATTTTTGCCGACGATCATTCGGTGGACGGTCAATCACGTGAGCTTGTCGTGCCGTGCTACCTGATCCGCCACCCCGACGGCGATCTCATCTGGGATACCGGATTCCCGGACGCCATCGCCGCCATGCCGGACGGGCGGATGGAAATTCCCACCATGGGCGCCACTGTGGTGATGCCGACAACGCTCGCATCGCAACTCGCGCAGCTGAACCTAACGCCGGCCGATATCGAGTTTTTCTCACTTTCGCATAGCCACACCGATCATAGCGGCAACGCCAATCTCTTCGCCGCGACATCAACCTGGATCGTCGATCCGGACGAGCGCGCCTACATGTTCCGCGACGAGGCGCGCGCCGATGCGCAGAGCTTCGCTTCTTACAACGCGCTTGAAACCGTCACGCCGCGCTTGATCGAGGGCGACGGCGATTATGATGTCTTCGGCGATGGCGCGGTCACCATTATCCAGACGCCCGGCCATACGCCTGGCCACACCGTGCTTCTGGTGCGCTTGCCCAATGCCGGCGCGGTGCTGCTGACCGGCGACATGTACCACCTCGCCGAGAGCCGCGAGCGCCGCCTCGTGCCGACGTTCAACGTCGATCGCGCCCAAACCCTCGCCGCGCAGGAAAAGGTTGAGCGCATCGCGACCGAAAACAACGCCCTCGTCATCCGTCAGCACGTGCAGGAAGATTTCGACGCGCTGCCGCGTTTCCCCGAAGCGTTGAACTAGACGTCAGGGAAACCCTCGCAACGCGAGGATATTGCGGACGCAGCGCCGACTATGCACGCCTAGCGCGCGCAATTCCTTTGCTTCGCGTGGATGAGAGCGAACACTGCGCAATCATCCATGTGCCTCAGGGAGAGAGCGCTCATGACAGCTTGGAACCAACAAGCCCTTATCGATTGGCTCACCTTCTGGGGGCCGAAAATCCTGCTGGCTTTGCTTATCCTTGTGGTGGCGCATTTCGCCGCCAAAGCGGTGAAATGGGCCATCGCCAAAGGCATCGACCGCATCCCGTTTCTGTCGCGCCGCGATGGCCCGAGCGCTGCCAGCGTCAAGCCCTCGACCGAGGACATCGGCGAACGCGTCGGTGAAGTCGGCTATTGGCTGGTCTGGTTGCTCGGCTTGATGGCCGCACTCGCGCAACTCGGCCCGTGGGCGACGCCCGTCGTCACGCCGCTCAACGGCATGGTCTCGGGTTTCTTCAATTACCTGCCGGCCATAGTCGGCGCGATATTGATTTTCATCATCGGCTTTGCGCTCGCCACCATCGTGCGGCGCATGGTCGAGGCGATGGTGGAAGCGGTCGAACTTGACCGCCGCCTCGTGGATGCGGGCTTCACCCACACCCCGCGCGGCCCCGGTCTGGCGCGCCTGCTTGGCATCCTCGTCTTCACGCTCATCATCATCCCCGTGGCCATCGCCGCCCTCGATGTCTTGGACATCAGCGCCATTTCCGATCCGGCGACGGCGATGTTGCAGGAGATTCTCTCCACCATCCCGCGCGTTATCGGTGCGGCGCTGATTATCTTCATCGCCTACGTCATCGGCCGCTGGATCATGACGCTGACGGAAGAGGGGCTGAAATCGATTGGCTTCGACGCCATCATTTCCAGCATCGCCAACGCCGAACCGATCCGTGTCGGCCGCGAGCGGATGGATTTGACGCCTGGCGTCGACACCATCAAATTCTCGGCCTTCCCGCCGTCGCGTATGATCGGTCTCGCCGTACTCATCGGCATCGTGCTGTTCGCCGCGGTCGAAGCCGCGCGTCTGCTCGAGTTCGGGGCCATGGCGGCGATGCTGACCGAAGTCTTGGCGCTCGCGAGCCGCGTGCTCTTCGGCGCCGTCATCATTGCGCTCGGCATCCTGCTCGCCAACATCCTCGCCGCGGCCGCGCGGCGCGAGGACAAGCCGTCGTCGGAGATTATCTCGACGCTCGTGCGCTGGGGCATCGTCGCTCTGGCGACAGCCGTCGGCCTCCGCTTCATGGGCCTCGCCAACGACATCATCGTACTCGCCTTCGGCCTGATCCTGGGTTCGGTGGCGGTGGCGGTGGCGATCGCCTTCGGCATAGGCGGCCGCGATGCCGCCAAGCGCCTGCTGGACCGCTGGACCGCGGAATAACGATACCACCTTCGCGTTCAATCTCACCCAAACGGGTCATCGGACACCACCGATGGCCCGTTACCTTTCGATCCACGGCGCACCGCAGCGCTGGCATGATCGAAAGGGTGCGAGATGAAGAGAAGTTTGATTGCAGGCGCGAGCCTGCTCGCCGCGCTGGCTGTATCGGGCTGCGCCGGTGTTCAAATAGACAACTTCACCAACGGCGCCGCGCCGGACGCGGGTTATATCGTCAATCGGCCCGTCCAGTACGTTGCGGTTGCCGATGTGGTCAACGAAGCCGGCGTCATCACCGGTCAATCGTTCACGCCTATCGTGTTTCCCAATCCGCGCGAGGGCAGCGCCATCACCTTGCAGCGCGGTCTCGGCTCGGGATCGATCGAGCTGCAAATCGCGGATGGTTGGCGTTTGGCCGGCCTCAACGCCGAAACCGACAGCCAGACGGATGAATTCGTCACTGCTGTTGGCGGCGCTCTCGCAAATGGGCGCCCGCCCGCCAATGGCCGTCCCGCCGGCAGCGTCGCCCCCGGCATTTATCGCGTCATCTTCAACGACCAAGGTCACGCGACCGCGTTCGAGGCTGTTCCGTTCAGGTAGTTACAATGTTCAAGATTTCAAAAGAGCTCTTCAACGACTCGCGCGAATTCGCGCAGCTTGGCTATCGCTGCGGCACGGAGGCGCCATCGCAAGCGCGCCGGCGCGAACTGGCCAAGTCGCAAGCCTTGATGCGCGCGCCGGCTAAATTCCGCGCTGTGGTGCCGATCCAGTTTCACCTGATCTATGCGCCCGGCGTCACACCAGCGAACTATATCGCCGACAACGTGCTTAAAGCGCAGATCGATATCTTGAACGCCGACTTCAGCGGCAGCGGCATTTCGTTTCGTCAGAAGGGACGCAACGATTTCGAGCATCCAATCTGGCATGAGGTGCAATACGACTCCAAGGAATCGATCGATCTGATGCGCGCGTTCAACACGGCGCCCGACAACCAGCTCAATGTCTACGTCTGCATGATCGACATGCTCGGTTGGGCCGCGTTTCCGTGGGACGTCAACGCGTACCCCGAGCTAGACGGCGTCTTCATCACGCCGAAGTCGCTGCCGGTGATCGGCGAAGAGCCGTACCACCTGGGCAAAACGCTCGTGCATGAGATTGGCCATTGGTGCGGGCTCTATCACACCTTCCAGGGCGGCTGTGACGGCGTTGGCGACGAGGTCGATGACACGCCAAACGAGGCGCGCGCAGCCACCGGTCCGCTCGAGGAGCTTATCGGCCGCGACACATGCCAACACTCGCCCGGCGTCGATCCGATCCGAAATTACATGAATTACACCAACGATGCCGGCATGTCGGAATTCACGCCCGGTCAGATCGCGCGCATGCGTACGCTGATGACGGCCTATCGTGGCGGATTTCTGAAGGCGGGCGTGGAGGCCTAGCCGCCCGGGGCCGCCGTGGGATCTGTGGCAGACTGGGTTTGCCACGGACGACGGCATTTGCTATCTGGCTCCCGCCTTCCAAGGAGCGTTGCGACGACCGCGAGGTCGCCAGGCTTGGTTGGCTTCCAGTTTTGGAAACGACGCTCGCGAACTCTCGAAGGAGGGCGCGCGATGAGCGCAACTGATTACGTCGTGAAAGATTTGAGCCTCGCCGACTGGGGCCGCAAGGAAATTGAAATCGCCGAAACCGAGATGCCTGGCCTGATGGCTGTGCGCAAAGAGTTCGGCCCGTCGCAACCGCTGAAGGGCGCCCGCATTGCCGGCTCGCTTCACATGACGATCCAGACCGCCGTGCTGATCGAGACACTGCAAGCGCTCGGCGCCGAAGTGCGCTGGGCCTCGTGCAATATTTTCTCGACCCAGGACCATGCCGCCGCCGCCATCGCCGCCAAGGGCACGCCGGTGTTCGCGATCAAGGGCGAAACGCTGGACGAATATTGGGACTACGCCCACCGCATCTTCGAATGGCCAAACGGCCAATACGCCAACATGATCCTCGACGACGGCGGCGACGCGACGCTTCTCTGCGTGCTCGGCCCGAAAGCGGAGAAAGACGCTGACTTCCTCGAGCACCACTCGAACGAAGAAGAGCAGGCGCTGTTCAAGACGATCAAGCAGTATCTGACGCAGAAGCCCGGCTTCTACGAAGCGATCCGCGCCTCGGTGAAGGGCGTGTCCGAAGAAACCACGACGGGCGTGCATCGCCTTTATGAAATGGCCAAGAAGGGCGAGCTGCCGTTCCCGGCGATCAACGTCAATGACAGCGTCACCAAGTCGAAGTTCGACAACCTCTATGGCTGCCGCGAGTCACTCGTTGATGCGATCCGTCGCGGCACTGACGTCATGCTCTCCGGCAAGGTCGCGGTCGTCGCCGGCTATGGCGACGTCGGCAAGGGCTCGGCTGCCTCGCTCCGCCAAGGCGGCGCGCGCGTGAAGGTCACGGAAGTCGATCCGATATGCGCGCTGCAAGCGGCGATGGAAGGCTATGAAGTCGTCACCATGGAGGATGCGGCGCCGCACGCCGATATTTTCGTCACCGCCACCGGCAACAAGGACGTCATCACCGTCGATCACATGCGCGCGATGAAGAACAACGCCATCGTCTGCAATATCGGCCACTTCGACAGCGAAATTCAGGTCGCTGGCCTGAAGAACTTCAAGTGGGACGAGATCAAGCCGCAAGTCCATCACATCGAGTTTCCGGACGGCAAGAAGATCATCCTTCTCTCCGAAGGCCGGCTCGTGAACCTCGGCAACGCTACCGGCCACCCGAGCTTTGTGATGTCGGCGAGCTTCACCAACCAGACGCTGGCGCAGATCGAACTCTGGACCAATGGCAAAGCGTACAAGAACCAAGTCTATACGCTGCCCAAGCATCTCGACGAAAAGGTCGCGACGCTCCACCTCGATAAGCTCGGCGTGAAGCTGACGACGCTTTCCAAAGAGCAAGCCGACTATATCGGCGTGCCAAAGGCCGGCCCGTTCAAGCCGGATCACTATCGCTATTAGGCGCTGCCCCATCTGCAGCAAGGAAAGCCCCTTCCTAACAGGAAGGGGCTTTTTGGTTGTGTCGGGTTGCATTGCCTCGCTCCAGCCCGGCGCGCTAAAACTCTGGGCGAGGGACCCCGGGCAGCCATGCTGATTTCAGCCACACGCACCGTATCGACGCTCACGATGCGCGCGCTGTTTTATGGCGTGCTGTTTGTCGTTGTCGTCTTCGTCCACTTGTCGCTCACCGGTGTGTTGCGCGCGCAAGGCTGGGGCGGCAGCGCGTCTCTGCTCACCTCAGGCGCCGCGGTGCTTGGTTTGGTGCTGCTGCTGGTCAATGTCGCCGAATGGATGCGCGAGCGCATGGCGGCGCGCCGCGAAATGCAGCGCGTGAAGCAGCGCCTGCCGAGCGGTCCGTGCTGCGTTGTCTGGAAAAACGTCGAGCCGGCGCAGGAGAGCGAAGACGCGATGCCGTGGGAGGTCGTCGGTCCTTTACGCGCGCGCTATCCGAAACTTGCGCGCCGGCTTGGCGTCGAGGGCGTCGCGGTGGCGGAGTTTGAGGTGGGCGTCGGCGGTGTCGTGAAGAACGTCCACTGCGCCTATGCTTGGCCGTCGGACGTGTTCTTCGACGCGGCGCGCGAGGCTCTGCTCGTCGCCAAGTTCCAACCGAAAGCCGACCAGCACGTGCGCTTTGGTTCAAGCTACCGCATGCCATTCGTCTTCCGCATCGCGGGCGCTTCGAAACTGAAAGAGCGCGGTCGCCGCGCACACACACTGCGCCCGACGCTCCACGCCGCCGAGCAGGCTGTGGAGAGGCTCCGTGGCGCCAACTGATCCGATGCGTTAACGCATTGATCTTTCTTAACTTAACTCCGCGTTCATCATTTTAAGACGTTCTTAACGCTTCCCGGCGCGCGCGCGCGTGCAATCGCGTGCCCGCTGCGGGAGGATGACCCTTGGGGTCCGGCGATTCGTTTCGCCGCTAGATGGAATTAGGGGTCGGTTCTTGGACGGCGGATTCGCAAGCCTGCTTGTGGCGGCTGGCTCAGCCGCGATCGCGATGGCGTCGCTTCTGTGGGCGCTGCGCGTGACCGATGGCGCGCGCGGCAGCATCGAAGTCTGGAAGACGCGCGTGCGCGAACTCGAGGATAAAGTCGCCTGGGCCGATGCCGTGTTCGGCGCCTTTCCTGGCGTCGTGCTGATCTGGGAAGACATGGTCAGCGACGGCGACGCCGAATGGGGCAAGCCGCGCATCTATGGCAGCCCGCTGGCGCTCGCTTCGCTGCTGCGCTTTTCCGACAGCGCCGTCGCGGCCGAGCCGCCCGTGCGCATCCTGCAAGGTCTGTCGTTGTTCGACGCCACTGACAGCACCGGCTCAGCCACACGGCTTGCGCCTGTTCTGGGCCGCTTGCGCCGTGAAGGCGCTGCCTTCTCGCTCAAGATTTCAACGCCGGACGGCGTCTTCGTCGAAGCCGATGGCCGCACCGCCGGCGCCCGCGCGGTTGTGTGGCTGCTCGACGCCGGCGTCCGCGGCGTCGAGGATTCCGGTATCCGTGTCGAAGGCGGCCGCGAAGTCATCGCCCGCGATCCGACCGCCTTCCTCGAAATGTGGAACACCGCGCCCTTCATGGCTTGGCGCGTCAATGGCGCGCTCAAGCTTGAATGGGCCAATCCGGATTACCTCGGCGCGCTCGAAGCCAAGTCGCTCGACCAAGCCATCACGCGCAATCTGTTGCTTGACCAAGGCGCCACCGATCTCGCCCGCAAAGCTATTGACACTGGCGAAGCGCAGGAAGAGACGCGCTCCGCCATCGTCAAGGGCGAGCGCCGCATTTTGCGTATTCGCGTGAGCCCGGTCGCCGGCGGGGCGGCGGGCATCGCGCTCGACGTCACTGACAGCGAAGTCGTGCGCGAACTGCTCTTAAGCCAGCAACGCGCGCACGACGAAACGCTCGACCACCTCGCCGAAGGCATCGCCGTATTCGACGCGCAAAAGCGGCTCGTGTTTCACAATCGCGCCTTCGAGCAGATGTGGAATCTCGATCCGGCCTTCTTGCAAGAAGGCCCCGCCCACGCCGCCTGGCTCGATTACCTCAAGGAAAAGCGCAAACTGCCGGCGCATGCCAATTATGCCGAGTGGCGCGCGCGCGAATTGGCGCTCTACCAGGAAGTCTCGGATATGCCGCAGGACTTCTGGGTGCTGCCGGATGGCCGCATGCTGCGCATCGCGCGCCAGCGGCACCCGAACGGCGGCCTGCTGATGATCTTCTCCGACATCACCAACGAAGTGTCGCTGAAGAGCTCCTACGATGCGCTGCTGCAAACGCAGAAAGCTGCTCTCGACAAGCTGCACGAAGCCGTCGTCGTGTTCGGTCTCGATGGCCGCTTGAAGCTGCACAACGCCGCCTTTTCCACGATGTGGAAACTCGAAGCCGGCGCGCTCGAAGACGACATGGCCTACGACAAGGTCGTCGCCGCCTGCGAGAAGCTTTTCCACGATAAAGCCGAGTGGGCGAAAGTCCGCGCCCGCATTACCGACCCATCGCCGGAAGCGCGCACCGAATATCGCGGCGAAATGCGCCGCAGCGACGAAAGCGTACTGAAATTCCTCACCCGTCCGCTGCCGGACGGCGCCACCATCGTCGCTTTCCAGGACATCACTGCCGACCGCCGCGTCGAGGATGCGCTGCGCGAGCGCGCCGAAGCGTTCGAAACCGCCGATAAGCTCAAGGGTCAGTTCGTCGAGAACGTCTCGTATCAGCTGCGCAACCCGCTCCAAGCCATTTACGGCAACGCCGAAATGCTCGCCGCCAACGTGTTCGGCCCGCTGAACGACCGCCAGGTTGAGCAGGTGGATTCGATTATCGAAGCCTCGGGCAATCTCTCGAAGCTGATCGACAACATTCTCGACGTCGCCATGGTCGAAGCCGGCAATGTCGCGCTCGATCTCGCGCCGATGGATATGTACGAGATCATCACCGAGAGCGTGCAAATGGCCGCCTCGAAAGCGCGCGACACCGAAGTGCCGATCCGGGTCAAATGCGATCCCAAGATCGGCGCCATTGACGCTGATCAAAAGCGCATCACGCAAGTGATCGTGAACCTGCTCTCCAATGCGCTGCGCCACACCGAGCGCGGCGACACCATCACCGTCTCGGCCGAGCGCATCGACGATGTCGTCCGCCTCACAGTGGCGGATACTGGCAAAGGCATGGCCTTCGATCAGCAAGCGCGCGCGTTCGACTCATTCGAGTCAGGCGATCGCCGCGGCGCGGGTTTAGGCCTGGCGCTCGTGCGCTCATTCGTGGAAATGCATGGCGGCTGGGTAGCGCTGCAGAGCGAGCCAGGCCGCGGGGTCACCGTCACCTGCCACTTGCCCGCCCACGCCCCGCTCTCTGGCCCACCGCCGGTCCCGCCGACGCGGGAAGCCGCGTAGGCGAAAGACGTCCGCGTCCGGCGGCATCTTTAGCCTGTCGTGCGGACGACCTGGCGCTCGCGTCTCAAAGCCCTAGTTCGGCAAAGGCAATGCGTTGCTCGCGCACTGGCGCGCCATCGCCGTTGAGGACTTGCAGTGTCAGCGCGCGGGCCTCCCAGTCGATGCGCGCCATCCCGAAATTGATAGGGGCGTACGCCGCGCCGATTTGGTTTGAACTCATTTCTTCGCTGGTTTCGCGGAATGACAAATTGAGCGACGAGGCGGTCATCTCAAAGGCTGGGTACCCTATAAGTCCATCTTGGCGGTAAAGCGCGGCTAGATGCCGGTCGCCGGAAATGAACACGACGCCTTTTGCCCCCGAGCGGCGGATCGTTTCATGAAGGCGCGCTTGCTCGCGCGGCATGGCATGCCACGCTTCCCACGCGTGCCCGTCGGCTAATACTTGGATCGAAGACACCACGAAGCGGATGTCAGCTGGTTCGCGCAATTGTGCTTCCAGCCAAGTCCATTGCGCGGCGGACAACATGCGCTGGTTGGCGTCTTCCGACCGGGCATAGCGGCCGTTTGGCGTAGCTTGCGGCAAGCGCGTGAGCGACGAGCGACCAGAACGTGTGTCGAGCATGATGAATTGCACGCGCTGTCCTTCGGGGCCGAAGGTCCGCGCGTGCCAGATGCCGTCTTGACCAACGAAGGCATCGTCCATCCCCCAAAAGCGCGCGAAGATGCGCTGCGCCATCTCGCGGCCCGTAAAGTCGCGTCCGCCATCGTTCCAGGCCATGTCATGATCGTCCCATGTCGCCAGCATTGGGGTTGCGGCGCGCAAGCGTTGAAATTCGGGACGTGCGCTCATGCGCGCATATTGCGTGCGGAGTTCCGGCAGACCCATGTCGCCGGCAAAGGCGTCGCCATAAACGTTGTCGCCCAGATAGACCATGAGTTGTGGACGCTCGGAGACGATGCGATCGAGTATGGGTAAGTCGCGCTCAGCGGTTTGGCACGAGCCGAAGGCGATGGCGGTGAGTACCGTTTCCGGCCCCGGCAGCGCCGGTCCAGGCGGCGCGACAGGCAGATCATCAACCGAGCGCACATACGGGCGAAGCGCCGCGATAGCATCGGCCGGCGCCGGCGCGGTGTTGGCGACGCATCCGGCAAGCGCCAAGAGACTTGCTGCCGCGATCAGAATTCGCATCTCATTTCCTCACACTGCTTGTCACGGACCTTACACTGGCTGCGCGACGCTTGTGTAAAGAGGGCCTAGGTCAGATGACGACGATGCTCCGCCCGCGATGCGAAAGCAGGCTGTCCGCTATGAGCAGAGTCGGCCTGCCTCGGCGCAGCCAGCCCCAAATGCGTGGATAGATCGCCGCCAATCCGACCGGCGCCAAACCGCGCTACAATGCACGCATCATCTTCGCAGGAGGGCAGTTGGATCCCTGTTCAGCCAACGCGGAGATGGTGTGATCGAGCGTGATGCGCCGGTGCTTCTCTTCCGAGAAGGCGAACCAGCAGACGGACAGACCCCTTGGACGTTTTGGTGTTTCGTATCGCACCGTTCGCAGAAGCCCGCGGAGTTGTAACCGCGTGGAGCAAGCACAGAGGATCGCTGCCGAACAGCAGCGACTCTCACGCCGCCGGCGGACCCGCCTCCTGGAGTGAAACATCTCCCGCGACGGGGCCGATGAAGCAGATCACGGAGACGCGAGCGAAAGCGTCCGGCGCTGCGCAAGCAGCGCATACTGTAACCACCTTAGACGCCAACCTCGCGTCTCCGCCCTCCGATCTCGGATGGATTACATGTTGCCCATTCCCGGGGCTTCGCGAAGCGAAGAGCCCGGGACCCATAAACGCGACTCTACGACGGAGAAACTCAAGGCATCCGCGGATACAAGTCGCGCTGGAGACAATAGGCCCCGAAGTGCGCTTCGCGCATCCAGGGATGGGTAGTAATGAGCGGCGCTAAATCCAGCGCCGAACGCGCTTTGTGTAGGCGTCAAACACATCGCCGAATTGTCGGCGCATTTTGGCTTCTTCGAACGGGATGAACACAGAGTTTGCCACTGCAAACATCAAGACCGGCGCAAGCAGCATGAGCGGGCGCCCAAACCAAAGCGCGCCGCCGATGCAGAAGATGACCATGCCGAGATACATCGGGTTGCGCGTGATCGCGAACACGCCGTTCGTAACCAGTGCATTGTTGGTCTCCGAGTTCGGCAGGAGCTGCGTATCGGCACGGCGAAACTGAAACATCGCCCAGAACATCAGCGCCAGGGCCGCGACGATGACGACGAGACCGATCGGCCGCGTCGGCCAAACTGGCAACGTATCGAGTGCCGGCGCTAAACTCAGAAAGTATGTCGCCGCAAGCAGAAGCAGCGCCCAAAGCGGCGGCGGCATAAGCCGCATCTAGTGCTGGCTCTTCGGCAACCGCACAACCAAGCCGTCCAGCTCCGCGCTCACTTTGATCTGGCAGGAGAGACGCGAATTATCTTCGACGTCGTTGGCGAAATCGAGCATGGATTGCTCCATCGAATTCTGTTCGCCAGTTTTCGAGAGCCATTCGGGATCGACATAGACATGGCACGTAGCGCAAGCGCATGCGCCGCCGCAATCGGCGTCAATGCCTGGCACGGCATGCTTCACAGCCGCTTCCATCACCGTCTGGCCCACCGGCGCTTCGATGACATGCTCTTTACCGGAGGCTTCGATGTAAGTGATTTTCGGCATGGTCTCGTTTCAAATCCTCAACGCGCGGCTGCGACAAGTTCTTTCATCGGCCGCGTCTCATCTTCAAGTTCGCCGGGCGGTATAGTGCGTCCCGTCTGGATCAGCATCTTCGCCCCAAGATACTCCGCCGGCCGGTTCACCGCATCGACCGCGATCAATTTCGGCCCCTTGTAATAGAAGGCCGCGAACGATCGGTCAGCCATGACGCCGCGTAACACGACGTTGTCATAACCCTGGAACAGGCCGGCGATCTGCAATTTGAGGTCATATTGGTCCGACCAGAACCACGGCGCTTCGACGGTGTGCGGCTTTCCGCCGGTCAACGCGGCGGCGACGATCTTGGCGCCCTCCATGGCGTTATGAACGCTTTCCAGCCGCGCCATGCGCTTATCGAAATGCGCCATCGGCCGCGCCGCGCAATCGCCAATGGCGAAAACAGCAGGGTCGGAGGTTTGGCAGAGCGCGTCGGTAACGATGCCGTTCTCGACCTCCAGCCCGCATTGGTCGGCCAACGCGATATCGGGATTCACGCCGATACCGGCAATGACGATGTCGGCGGAGATCTCCGTGCCGTCGACCAAGGCGACACCGGTCACGCGCTCGCGGCCCTTGATCATGGCCGGCTGGCCGCCGAGCACGAATTGGACACCTTGGCGCGTATGCTCATCCAGGAAAAAGCCCGCGACCTCGGGGCTGGTGACGCGCGCGAGCGGCCGCACGGCCGTTTCGATCACCGTCACCGAAAGCCCAAGCTGGCGCGCAACGGCGGCGGCTTCGAGCCCGATATAGCCCGCGCCAACCACCACCAGCTTCGCGTCTCGTACGAAATGCGGTTTCAGCGCATCGACGTCGGCGGCGGTGCGAAACAAGTGCACGCCGGCGAGATCAGCGCCGACCAGAGTCAGCTTGCGCGGCTTCGCGCCCGTCGCCAGCACCAGCGCATCATACGGCAGCTCGCGTCCGCCCTCGACGCGCACACGCTTATTGGCGCGGTCGATCCACACCGCGCGCAGCGAGGTCAGCAGGGTGATGTTCTCTTCGGCATAGACGGTGGCCGGCCTGAGCAGCAGCCGGTCCATGTCGAGATCGCCCTTGAGGTAGCCTTTCGATAGCGGCGGGCGCTGATAGGGCGGGGCGGGCTCCTCGCCGATCAGCGTAATGTCGCCGGCAAAACCGCCCTGGCGCAGGCGCTGCGCCGTCTCGCCGCCGGCTTGGCCGGCGCCGATTATGATGATGCGTTTGATTTCGCCCGTACTCACAGCGCCTTAGTGTTAGAGGGCAAGCAGCGACGTGCGCAAGCGGGCCTTGATGCCGCGCCTGCCCCAAGGCAGCATCCGCTGCCGTGACGTTCAAATCCACCATCGATTCGCAAACCGACCCTCGGGCAGACGCGCTGGAGCGACTCCTGGCTGAGACCGGCTTTGCCGGGGCCGAGCGTACGCCCTTGGCCGGCGACGCCTCGACCCGCCGCTACGAGCGCCTGGCCCTGGGCGGCCACCGGGCCATGCTCATGGACGCGCCCCGCTCGAACGAAAGCGCTCCATGCCCGCCGGGCGCCACCCCCGCCGAACGCCGCGCCATGGGCTGGAACGCCGCCTCCCGCCTCGCCGCCTCCCGCGTCGAAGCCTTCGTCGCCGTGGCGCAGCATTTGGAAAACCTCGGTCTGTCGCCGCCGAAAGTGTACGGCGCCGATTGCGAGGCTGGGTACGCGATCCTCGAAGACTTGGGCGATGATCTTTACGCGCATGTCATTCCGCAAGGGACGGACGAGATTGGGCTCTACGAAGAAGCGGCGCGCGTGCTGGCGCATGTCCATGCAGCGCCAGTGCCAAATCGTATCGAAGGCGTGGGCGGCGCGACTTGGCCGGTGCTTGATTACGATGCGCTGGCGCTCGAAGTGAACGCGGACCTGTTTGTCGAATGGCTGCCGCGCGCGGCTGATGTTCACATCGATGACGCCGCGCACGCACGCTGGGAAAAGGTGCGCGATAGCTTGATTGTGAAAGCGCTCGGCTTTCCGCGCGCGTTCACGATCCGCGACTACCACGCGGAAAACTTGCTCTGGCTGCCGGAGCGACAAGGCATTCAACGTGTCGGCTTGCTCGACTTCCAGGACGCCGTGCGCGGTTGGCGCGCGTGGGACTTTTCCATGCTGCTACACGACGCGCGACGCGACGTCAGCTATCCCGCACACGAAGCCGCGATCCGCGCCTATCTTGACGCCTGCGGCGCGAGCGATGTCGAATTTCGCCGTGAGCTTGCGGTGCTCGGCGCGCTCAACACAATGCGCATTCTCGGCATCTTCTCGCGCCTCGCGGGCCGCGACGGCAAGGAGCGTTATCTCGCCTTCATGCCGCGCGAGTGGGGTCACCTTGCGCGCACGCTTGAGCATCCCGCGCTTTCGGAAGCGAAAGCCTTCGTTGAAAGCGTGGCGCGGCCCTATCTGGAGCGCGCCGCTTGACGCCGCACACAGCCATGGTGCTTGCCGCTGGCCTCGGCACGCGGATGAAGCCTTTGACGGACGATCGGCCGAAAGCGCTCGTGCAAGTGCGAGGGCGTGCGCTGATTGATCATGTGATGGATCGGCTGGTTGACGCCGGCGTAAAGCGCGCCGTCGTGAACGTGCATGCGTTCGCCGACATGCTGGAAGCGCATGTGAAGCGCCGGCGGGATATTGAGATCGTCATCTCCGACGAACGCGCGCAGCTCATGGAAACCGGCGGCGGCGTGCGCCAAGCTTTGCCGCTCTTGGGTGATGACCCGTTCATCGTCTGCAACATCGATAGCGTCTGGGAAGAGCCGACAGGGTCCGCTATCGCGCGCTTGGCCCGCGGTTATTACAACACTTCGATGGGCGCGCGTTTGCTGCTCGCATCGATGGATGAACAACTCGGATATGATGGCGCCGGTGACTTCGTGGCGGAGCCCGATGGTCGCATTGCTTTCCGCGACGATCATCCGAAGGCGCCGTGGGCCTATATGGGCGTGCAGATCGTCGATCCGGCAGTCGTCGAGCCCGAACCGATCGAGCCGTTTTCGTTTACGCGCGTCTGGCGGCGATTGGCGGAAGAGCGGCGTTTGTTCGGTGCGCCGTTGATTGGCTATTGGATGCATGTCGGCGACCCGGGTGCGCGCGCCGAAGCTGAAGCACGCTTGGCGGCCGCGGCGCCGGCTCCATGACTATGTTGCCTTTCGGGCTGCCCGAACCGTTGTTCGGCGGCCCGGCGCCGCGCATCCGCGCCGTTCCGGCGTCCGAGCGGTTTCTCGAAGAACTCGCCAACGCCATGGTCGGCGAACTGGCGCGAAGGGATAGCCCGTTCGCGCTTTCCGACGCGCTCGTATTGTTGCCGAACCGCCGCGGCGCGCGCGGGTTGATGAATGCGTTCGCGCGTAAACTGGGCGGCGCGGCATTGTTGCCGACGATCCGACCGCTCGGCGATCCCTATTCCGACGAAGATCCGGACGTTTGGGGCGCTGAACCACTCGGTGAAGACATCTTGCCGCCGATCGACAAGATGCAGCGGCGCTTGCAACTCGCAGCTCTCATTCGTCGGCGCGACAAGGCCGAGAATGGTGTTGAAGATCCCGCGCGGGCGTTGGCGTTGGCCGACGAACTGGGCAAGCTGCTCGACAGCGCGGCGACAGTTGAGCGCGTCGACTGGAGTAAGTTGCGCACGTTGGTCGAAGAGATCGATCTTGCGCGCCATTGGGCAAGCTCGGCCGCTTTCCTCGAAATCATCGCGCGCTTTTGGCCGGAGCATTTGAAAGAGCAAGGCCTCAGCGATCCGGCTGAACATGGCGCTGCATTGCGCCGCGCACTCGCTGCGCGCTGGCAGGCTTCGCCACCGAAGCGCCCGATTATCATCGCTGGCTCGACCGGTTCGCAATCGACGACACGCGAACTGATGCGTGTGGTCGCACGCCTGCCGCGCGGTGTTGTCGTGCTGCCTGGCCTCGACATCGATTTAGATGAGAGCGCCTGGTCGCTGGTGGGGGACCAGCATCCGCAACATGCGTTGAAGGATACGCTCGCCGCCCTTGGCGTCGCTCGCACCGAAATCCCGCTGCTCGCTTCAGAAAGCGCGGCCGGCCGCGCGCGACGCGTGTTGATGCGCGAAGCGCTCGCACCGGCGGAGAAAACCGCCGACTGGCTCGTTCGCATTGAGGCGGCGGGCGGCGCGGCTTTCGTGAAAGCTGGAGCGTCAGGTCTGCGCCTTCTCGAAGCGGCGACAGAAGACGAAGAGGCAAGCGCTATCGCATTGATGCTGCGGGAGTCCGTCGAGAGAAAAGGCGCGACCGCCGCAGTTGTGACGCCCGACGCCAAGCTCGCGCGCCGCATCGAAGCCAAGCTCTCGCGTTGGGGCATTGCGCCCGCCGTTTCACACGGATCGCCGCTGCGCGAAACCGATGCTGGCCGTCTGATCGCGCTTCTGTGCGAACTTGCCCGCGACGCCAGCGAGCCAGTGGCGCTTGCCGCCTTGCTGAAGCATCCCCGGGTGGTGCTGGCGCGCGACGCCGACGGGTTGACGCTGCTTGAACACAAAGCGCTCCGCGGTCCACGCCGCCATGACACGTTGGCCGAACTGGCCGCACTCGGCGAACGCGATGAGAGGCTCAAAGGCTGGAACGCCGCGCGCGCAATCGTCGAGACAACTGCCAGCGCTCTCGCGCCGTTGACCGACCTGATGCAGCGTCACGAAGTGACGCTGCATCGATTCGCCGACGCGCTCTCGCAAGTCGCCGAAGCGGTCACGCGGCACGAGTGCTGGCAAGGCCGAGATGGCGAGATGGCCGCCGACCTCTTGCGCGAAGCGTACACGCATGGCGGCGAACTCGATTTGATGCCGGCTTTCGCCGCGCCGCGCGTGCTGTTGAAGCTCATGGAAGGCCGCGAGGTTCCGCCCTCCGGCGCGAACGATGCGCCCATCGCGATATGGGGTTTGCTGGAGGCCCGTCTGCAGCGGCGCGATTTGATGATCCTCGCGGGGCTCAACGAAGGCGTGTGGCCGTCGCCGCCTTCCGACGATCCGTTTCTGTCGCGCGCCATGCGCGCCAAGCTCGGCCTGCCGTCGCTCGATGAACGCATCGGCCTCGCCGCACACGATTTCGCGCAGCTCGCCAACGCGCCGAACGTCGTGCTGACGCGTGCGCTCCGGCGGGACGGTTCACCGACTCTGGCTTCGCGGTGGCTATGGCGGCTCCAAACCCTGGTGAAAGGCGCCAAGGCTGAACTCGAAAGCGCGGCGGACTACATCGCTTACGCGCAAGTGCTCGATCAGCCTGCCGCGCTGCGCATGGCGAAGCCGCCGCAACCGCGCCCGCCTGCAAGCAACCGGCTGACGCGGATCAGCGTCACCGGCGTCGAAACGCTTATCCGCGATCCTTACGCCGTATATGCGCGCCGATTGCTGCGGTTGGAGAACTTGAAACCGATCGGCGCGCCGCATGGCCCGCAGGAGCGTGGCACGGCTGTGCACGCTGCGATCGAGAAATTTGGCGACGGCCACGATCCGGCGCTGCTCTCGTCATTGCTGGACGAAGAATTGCGTCTCGCCGGCGTGCCGCCCGAGCGGCGCGCGGCAGAACGCGAACGATTGCTCGTTTCAATCGACGCGCTGATTGCTTGGTTCGAAGCGCGCCGCGCGCGCGGCGCCACGATTTACCGTGAGGAGAAGGGCGAACTCGCTGTTGGCGATGTGACCTTGAGCGGCGTGGCTGACCGCATTGAGATTGCCCCGGGCTATGCGGCGATCCTCGACTTCAAGACCGGTCAACCGCCGACCAATCCACAAGTGAAGAGCGGCCTCAATCCGCAATTGTTGCTGGAAGCGGCGATGTTGGCCGCAGGCGCGTTCAAGAATGTGCCGGCCGCACAGGTGAGCGAACTGATCTATTGGCGCTTCGGGGGCGCCGATCCAACGCCGCGGGAGGTCGATGTCGAAGAGCCGGTGCACGAGGCGGCAAGCAAAGCGCTGACGGCATTGGAGGGCTTGCTCAGCAAGTATGCGGCGGCCGATCAGCCGTTTCTGTCGAAGCCGCGCGTGCTGAAAGTGAAGCTCTACGACGATTACGATCAACTCGCGCGCCGTAAGGAATGGGCCGACGAGAAGGCCGACGAATGAGCGCGCTTGTCGATCCCATCGAAGAGGCGAGCGCCAATCAACGCCTCGCGGCCGATCCGGGCTTGTCGGTGTTCGTCACCGCCAATGCTGGCTCGGGCAAAACCAAAGTGCTGGTCGACCGCATCGCACGCCTCTTGCTGCAAGGTTCGCGGCCGTCGGCGTTCCTCTGCATCACCTACACCAAGGCGGCCGCGGCCGAGATGCAGCGCCGCTTGTTCGATCGTCTCGGCGGTTGGTGTGTGGCCGATGACGCGACCTTGGCAGCCGAACTGGAAAAGCTTGGCGCGGGTGGCGCTGATCTCGGCACAGCGCGCGCCTTGTTTGCGCAGGCGCTGGAGACGCCAGGCGGGTTGAAGATCCAAACCATTCACGCGTTCTGTGAACGGCTGCTCGCGCGTTTTCCGCTCGAAGCAGGTGTCGCCCCTGGTTTCGATATCGCGGACGAAGCGCGCGCCGCGGCGCTCCTGAGCGATGCGCGTGCAAGTGCAGCGCTCGCGCCTGATGCGCCGCGTGAAGCGTTCCGACGCTTTGCCGCGAAGCTGCATGGCGAAGGGCTGGAAGCGTTCCTCGATCGGCTCGCCTGGCGCCGTGCTGAGTTTCATCGTTTCGCCAAGGCGCCCCTCTTCGCGGCGCAAAGTTTGCGGGATCGCCACGGCGTCACTCAGAGTGCGGAAGAGGTCGCGCGCGAATTTTTCAGCCGCGTCGATCTCACTATGGCGCGCGAGGCGGCGGCGCGATTGAACGAGGGGAGCGCTAAGGATCAGGAGGCAGCCGATCGTCTCGGGCGCATGGTGGAGTGCCTGGCGAACAACGCCATGAGCGGAGCGCTCACTGCATGTTTTGAGCTCGCGTGCACCGATAAGGGCGAACTGCGAAAGAGTTTCGTCACGGCGGGCACCCAAAAAACCCATCCGTGGCTCGACCCACATGTGCGCGCATTGGCGGAATCGGCATGTGCGTTGCGTGAACAGCTGAACGCCATCGAGCGGGCCGAGGATGCTGTCGCGGCAATGGCCTTAGCGCTGAAGCTGGATCAAGCCTATGCCGACGCCAAAGCGCGTTCCGGCGTGCTCGATTTTGATGACTTGATTGAACACGCGCAGGCGCTGCTGCAGCGCTCCGAAGCCGCGCCTTGGGTGCTGTACAAGCTCGACGGCGGGCTCGACCACATCTTGATCGATGAAGGTCAGGATACGAGCCCCGCGCAATGGGATTTGATCACGCCGCTGCAAGATGAATTCTTCGCCGGCGCCGGCGCGCGTGGCGACAAACCGCGCACGATCTTCGCTGTCGGCGATCCCAAGCAGAGCATTTATGGCTTCCAAGGCGCTGATCCCGAACGCTTTCTCGGCGAGGCCCAGCGTCTGGGCGCGCGCGCCTATGAAGCCGGTGTTGCCTTCAAGGCGCCCGAATTGCGGACCTCGTTCCGTACGACGACGGAAGTGCTGCGCGTCGTCGATGAAACCATTCGAAACAAGCCGCTGATCGCGGGGCTGGGCGCGAGCGATGAGATCGTGCATCTTGCATCGCGCGCTGGCGAGCATGGCGTGGTTGAGGTTTGGCCGTGGACGCCGCGACCGATTGTCGGCGATCCGCAACCATGGGACGCGCCGGTCGATATCGAAACCGGCGCCAGCGCGCCGGCAAAGTTGGCCAAGCAAATCGCGCTGCGCGTGAAAGAGATGATCGCCGCGAGCGAGGCGGTTTGGGACAAGGACGAGAAGCGCAAACGCCCCATGCGCCCCGGCGACGTACTCGCCTTGGTGCGCACGCGCGGTGCGATGTTTCGTGAACTAATCAAAGCATTCAAGCGCGCTGGCCTACCTGTGGCAGGCGCTGATCGCATGGTATTGCGCGATGAACTCGCGGTGGAAGATTGCCTCGCCTTGATGCGCGTCGCGCTCGATCCCGCCGACGACTTATCGCTTGCTTGCGTGCTCAAAGGCCCGTGGTGCGATCTGCTCGACGATGACGCTGATCTGTTTCCGCTCGCATACGGACGCGGGCCTGGTGAGACGCTTTATGCGCGCCTATTGGGGGCGACCGATCCGAAGTACGCGTCCGCGCGCGCCTTCGTGCAGGCGGTGATCGAACGCAGCGGCGCAGATGCATTCGCGTTTTTGAGCTGGGCGCTGGAGACGGCGCACGAAGACGGCGCGTCGGGCTGGGCGCGTGTGTTCGAACGGCTGGGACCGGAGACGCGCGATCCGTTGGAAGAATTGTTGCAGCGCGCGCTGAAGCCAGCGGGGCACGTCGCACCGACCTTGCAGCGCTTCCTCTCCGACATCGATCTCGATTCCGGCCAAGTGAAGCGCGAACTGGAAGCAGAGCACGGCGCAATCCGCGTGATGACCGTGCACGGCGCCAAAGGCCTGGAGGCGCCGGTCGTGATTCTGCCGGACGCGACCGGTGATGTCGGCGATGCGCCGGACAATGGCCTGATCTTCGATGATGACGAAGGCCCGTTCGTGTCGTTCCGCTCGAAGGACGACGACGTGAAAGTCGCCGCCGCGCGCGCCGCACATAAAGCGCGTATGCTGGGCGAGCATTGGCGTCTGCTCTATGTGGCGATGACGCGCGCGCGTGATCGGCTGATCGTCTGCGGCCCGCAGTTCCGCAACGGCGAGGATAAGGAAAGCTGGCGCCTGGCCGTGCAGGAGGCGCTTGAGCGGCTCGGTGCGGAGAAGGTTGAAACACCGTACGGTGAAGGTTTGCGCTTGGGCGCGGCCGAGTTTGCTTCGCCTGAAAGCGCAACTGAGCGCGCGCGTGTGATGCTGCCCGACTGGGCGAAGACGCCGGCTGAAGCCGGTCCGCAACGCGCGTTCGCTACGCCGTCGCGCATCGAGCGCATCGATCCGGCGTTGTTTTCGCCGCGCGGCGATGGGCAAAAGCGTTTCCGTCGCGGCCGCTTGATCCATGGTTTGCTGCAACGTTTGCCGGACGTTGCGCCGAACAAGCGCGGCGCTGCGGCGCGCGCTTGGCTCGAACGCCAAGGCGCGGATGCGGCCGAGGCGGAGGCGTTTGCGCGCGAGGCGCTTTCTGTCATCGACGATGCGCGCTTCGCCTCGGTGTTCGGCGCAACCAGCCGAGCCGAAGCGCCGATCGTCGGCGAAGTCGCGGGCAAGTCGGTCAGCGGTATCGTTGACCGTTTGGTTGTTGGCGATGCCAATGTCATCGTGCTCGATTTCAAAACCGATCGTCCCGCGCCTTTGTTGGCGGCGGACGTGCCCAGTTCCTACGTGCTGCAACTGGCGCTCTACCGCGCCGTGCTTCGCCGCATTTTCCCGGGCAAGCGCGTCGCCTGCGCACTGCTTTGGACCGAAAAGCCGCTGCTGATGGAAATTCCGGCAGCGCAGCTGGACAGTGTTTTCGCTACGTTCACGTCCGGTTGAAACGGCGCGGCGCGCCGCCTACATCAAGTCCAACGATTCCTGTTCAGAAAGGGCGCTCCCGTGGCCACTGCTAAAGTCTCGGACGATAGTTTCGAAGCCGACGTGCTGAATTCCGGCCGGCCTGTGTTGGTGGACTTTTGGGCGGAGTGGTGCGGCCCCTGCAAGCAGATCGGCCCGGCGCTCGAAGAGATCGCCGCCGAGATGGGCGACCGCGTTCAGGTCGTGAAGCTCAACATCGATGACAACCCGATGACGCCGGGCAAGTACGGCGTGCGCGGCATCCCGACGCTTATGGTGTTCAAGGATGGCAAAGTGCACGCGACCAAAGTCGGCGCCATGCCGAAGTCGAAGATTGTCGAGTGGCTGAACGAGAGCGTCTAAGGAACGCGGGTCTTCGGACCCACATGCGGACTTGAAGGTCCGCGGTCCAAGCTAAGCGTTTTCCGCCGCCAACGCTTCGGCAGCCAACAGAAACGAACCACAGATAAGCACGCGCGGCGCAGGCGACTGCGCCGCGTTTTGCATGGCGGCGGCAAGCGACGGTGCGGTGTCTGAAGCGATGCCGTGCTTGGCGGCTAGTGCAGCGAGATCGCTTGGCGGAATGTGGCCGTCGCTGAGCGGCACGGCGATCAGGCGCGTGAGCGATGGCGCGACTGCTGCGACAAACGCCGCAGCATCCTTCCGCGCGCGCAGGCCCACGATCGCGATCGCCTCTCCGCCGCGTCGCGCCCTCATGTCGTTGAGCGCGCGCGCGAGCGCCTTGGCGGCGTCTTCATTGTGGCCGCCATCCACCCACACCTCGCCGCCGCGCGCGCGAATGGGTGCGCTGAACGCGCCGCGCGTCAACGGTTGCAGACGACCGGGCCAGCGCGCGTTTGCAATGCCGGCGGCATAAGTGTCGTGGCTGAATTCGTGATGCCAAGGCGCGAGCAGCGCGGCGCAGGCGAGCCCCGCATTGTCGATCTGGTGGCGACCAAACAGCGCCGGCAGCGGCAGATCGAGCGCACGCTCTTCGGTTTGGACAACAAGGCGGCCATTGTTTTCAAACGCATCCCAGTGGACGCCTTGTTGAAAGAGCGGCGCGTTTGCACGCGCGGCCTGCGCTTCGATGATGGACCGCGCTTCTTCGGTTTGACGAGCGACGATGGCGGGGACGAAGGACTTGAAAATCCCGGCCTTATGCGCGGCAATCTCGGCCAGTGTCGCGCCAAGCGCGTCCTGATGATCGAGGCCGATTGGCGTGAGCACGGTCAGTGCAGGTTCGGGAATGATGTTGGTGCTGTCGTCGCGCCCGCCCATGCCGGTTTCGAGGAGGACGACGTCGGCCGGCGTTTCTTTGAATAGAAGGAAGGCGGACGCCACTTGTGCATCAAATTGCGTGAGGTCCGGCGCGAGCGCATGAATGCGCTCGGCGGCGGCGATGAGCGCGTCTTCGGACGCGATCTCCCCGGCGAGCAAGAAGCGTTCGTTGAGCGTAAACAGATGCGGCTTCGTGAACGCATGTACGCGCAGCCCCGCCGCTTCCGCGATGGCGCGCATGAAGGCGATGGTGGAGCCCTTGCCATTCGTGCCGGCGACGTGAATGACGGGCGGCAGATGCCAGTGCGGCGCGCCGAGCGCGTGGAGCGCGGCGTGCAATGGAGCGCGCTCGAACGGCTTGCCGTGGCCGAACTCTGGCCCGAAGAGCGCTTCGAAACGTTCGAGCGCGGCGTCGCGCAATTATTCCGCCGCCTTCGCGCGCGTGGGCTTCGACGCTTTGCGCTTGGACTTGGGCGCTTCGTCGGCGTCGTCTGTCGCAATCTCGCTGAGCTCGAAGGTCTCGGCGTCTTCCAGAGGCTGTGCACGCTTGTGCATCAACACGGAGAGCAGTGTTGAGAGCGTCGCCTTGAGCTGGCGGCGATCGACGACGAGATCGACCATGCCTTTGTCGAGCAGATACTCCGAGCGCTGGAAGCCTTCAGGGAGCTTCTGACGGATTGTTTGCTCGATCACGCGCGGGCCGGCAAAGCCAATCAACGCGCCGGGTTCGGCAATGTGGATGTCGCCCAGCATTGCGTAAGATGCAGTGACGCCGCCTGTCGTTGGATCGGCGAGTACGACGATGTAGGGCAGGCCGGCTTCGTGCAGCATCTGGATGGCCAACGTCGTGCGCGGCATTTGCATGAGCGAAAGAATGCCCTCCTGCATGCGCGCGCCGCCGGACGAGGTGACGACGATCATCGCCGCCTTGCGCCGGACAGCCGCTTCAGCCGCGGCGACGAACGCGTCGCCGGCGGCCATGCCGAGCGAACCGCCCATGAATTCGAAATCTTGCACCAGCACCACGGCGTGCGCGCCGCCGATGCGGCCATAACCTGCGGCCATGCAATCGTCACGGCCGACTTTGGCGCGCGCGATTTTGAGTCGATCGACGTACTTCTTATCGTCCTTGAATTTCAACGGATCGGCCGCGACTTTCGGCAGCGTGATTTTTTGCCAAGCAGAATCGTCGAACAAGATCTTGAAGCGCGGATCGGGGCCAATGCGCATGTGGAAGCCCGACGGCGTCACCCAATCGGCGGCCTCAAGCTCGGCGCGATAGACCAGATCGCCCGAGAGCGGATCTTTGATCCAGAGATTGTCGGGCGTATCGCGCGCTTCTTCAGGCTTCTTCTTGGAAAGCCCCGGCCGCGCGAAATTCGACAGCCAATTCATGCGGGTGTCCCTTCAAGCGCACGCGCCGTTCGTACAGCTTCACTCAAAATCCGCACCTTGCGCAAGACGCGATCGGCGGCTTCGCCGGCCGGCGCGGCGGCTATTTCGTCCACGAACGCTGAACCGACGACGACAGCGTCGGCGGTGCGGGCGATCTCTTGCGCCGCCGCCGGCTCGCGCACGCCAAAGCCAACGGCGACCGGCAGTTGCGTTGCACGCTTCAAACGCGAAACCGCCGCGCGCACAGCATCTGCTGTCGCAGCGTTCGCGCCGGTTACGCCAGCAACCGAGACATAATACAGGAAACCCGAGGCGCCATCGAGCACCTTGGTTAAGCGGTCATTATCGGTGGTCGGCGTGGCGAGGCGGATGATCGAGAGACCTTGCGCGTCAAACGCAGCGCGCAGCGGGCCGTCTTCTTCCGGCGGCAGATCGACGATGATCACACCATCGGCGCCGGATGCGTGCATGGCTTCTGAGAACGCTTCGTAACCCATGCTCTCGATCGGATTGGCGTAGCCCATGAGAATGAGCGGCGTGTCTGTATCGGTTTCTCGGAAGCGGCGTGCGAGATCGAGGGTGTGTTTGAGCGAACCGCCGGCCTTTAGCGCGCGCAGCGCTGCTTTTTGAATGCTCGGACCATCCGCCATCGGATCGGTGAAGGGAAAACCAAGCTCGATCACATCGGCGCCAGCAGCCGGTAATCCGCGCAAAATCTCAAAGCACGTCTCGTGATCCGGATCGGACGCCATCACATACGCGACAAGGCCCGCGCGGCCCTCACGTTTTAGCGCGGCGAAGCGAGAGGCAAGACGTACGCTCAAGTTCAGCTCGGGCAGCGCGGCGTGCGATCGCGTGCGAACCAGAGCACGACATCGGTGGATTCAGTCTCACCGGGTGGAAAATCGGCGGGGAAGATGTTGAGCACGTTAAGGCAGTTGTTTTCATCCGTGCGCTCGGCGGTCATGCCGCCGGTGACGTATTGGCCTTGATGCCAGCCCTGCTCGCCCAATTGGCCGATATATTCGGCGGCGATCGAGGTTGAACCGACGCGCGGCATGGTCACGCACGCGATCTCAAACACCGACGTGTCGGTGATCGCTTCGGGATACATGCAATCGGGCGGCACGGCCGAGCCTTCAACCAGAGCAAGCCGGATCGAGTCCGGCAACAGGATGGGTGCGTCCTGCGCGGCGGCGTTGGCGCAAGGCAGTGCGGCGGCGGCGATAGCGATGAGGAGGCAGCGAATGTTCAAAGCGTTACTCCTAGTGCGTCTGCGACAGTGAAAACGTCTTTGTCCCCGCGCCCGCATAAATTCATGATGACAATCCCGCCCTTGCCGATCTCGCGCGCCACATCGCCCAAGCGCGCCAAAGCGTGGCTTGGCTCAAGCGCAGGCAGAATGCCTTCCAAACGTGCGCAAAGCTTGAAGGCTTCGAGCGCTTCGTCGTCCGTGGCGCTCAGATATTGAGCGCGGCCGATGTCGGCGAGATACGAATGCTCGGGGCCGACGCCCGGATAGTCGAGGCCCGCGCTGATGGAGTGGCCTTCGAGAATTTGGCCATCCGCGTTCTGCAACAGGTACGTGCGGTTACCGTGCAGCACGCCGGGCCGGCCGCCATTGATTGCGGCGCTGTGTTCGAAGCGATCGTCGATGCCGCGCCCTGCCGCTTCGACGCCGATGAGGCGCACGCTTTCGTCAGCAATGAACGGATGGAACAGCCCAATGGCGTTTGAGCCGCCGCCGATGCACGCCAAGACAGCATTGGGCAGGCGCCCCTCGCGCTCCAGAATCTGCGCGCGCGCTTCGCGGCCGATCACGCTTTGAAAGTCGCGCACCATTTCCGGATAGGGATGCGGGCCAGCGGCAGTGCCGATGCAATAGAACGTGTCGGCGACATTGGTGACCCAATCGCGCAGCGCTTCGTTCATCGCATCCTTCAGTGTCGCCGCGCCCGATGTGACGGGGCGGACTTCGGCGCCCAAGAGCTTCATGCGGAAGACGTTCGGCTTCTGTCGCTCGATATCGGTCGCGCCCATGAACACCACGCACGGCAAACCCAAACGGGCGCAGATCGTGGCGGTGGCGACGCCGTGTTGGCCGGCGCCGGTTTCAGCGATGATGCGCGTCTTGCCCATGCGCTTCGCGAGCAGCACTTGGCCGAGGCAATTGTTGATCTTGTGCGCGCCGGTGTGATTGAGCTCGTCGCGCTTGAAGTAGATTTTCGCGGCGCCGAAGTGCTCGGTCATCCGCTCGGCGAAATAGAGCGGCGAAGGGCGGCCCACATAATGGGTCCAGAAATCGGCCATCGTCGCCGCAAACGCGGGGTCGGCCTGGGCTGCGCGGTAGGCGCGCTCGAGATCGAGTACGAGCGGCATCAGCGTCTCGGCCACGAAGCGGCCGCCATAGGACCCGAACCGGCCCTCGGCGTCTGGTAGCTCCTGCCAGTTGCGGCGCACGTCCATCGGGCGAGCCTATACCCCCACTGAGGCTAAGAATTGGGCGATTCTGGTCGGGTCCTTTAGGCCGGGGGCGCTTTCCACACCAGAGGAGACGTCAACAAGGTCGGCGCCCGATACAGCCATCGCCTCGCGGACGTTCTCGGGGGTCAGGCCACCGGCGAGAAACCACGGTCGGCCAAAGACGCGCCCGCCCAGCAAACCCCAGTCGAAAGCCAAGGCGTTGCCCCCCGGCAAGCTTGCTGTTGCCGGGGCCTGAGCGTCGAACAGGAATATGTCCACCACCGCGTCATACGGGCGGGTGATGTGGAGGTCCTCGGCCCGGGCGACGCCGATCGCCTTGATTAGCCCCCGCCTGGCAAAGGGCCTGATCTCGGTCGCGCGTTGCGGGCTCTCGCCGCCATGGAGCTGGATCCAGTCTGGTTGGGCGGCGGCGACGGCGGCGGTAATGTGGGCGTCGTCGGCGTTCACGGTGACGAGGACAGTCTCCACACGCCCGCGGGCGCGCTGAGCCAGGGCTGCGAGCTTGGGCGGCGTCAAAAAGCGCGGGCTCTTTGGATAGGTGACGAAGCCGACGAAGCGCGCCCCGCCTTCAATGGCCGCGTCGAGCGCTTCGACGCTCGTGATCCCGCAGATTTTCGCGTCAGGCATGGGGGCAGTAGGTAATGGGGAGCAGGCCTTAGGCAAGCGCCAACAACCCGGTGCTATGGCCTCACTGTTTAAGCAGATCGCGAATTTCAGTCAGCAACTTGATGTCAGCGGGTGTCTCGGCGACGGGAGCGGGCTTGGCTTCTTCTTTCCGCTTCACCGTGTTCATCATCTTGATCACCAGAAACAGCACCCAGGCGACGATGAGGAACTTGATCGCCGCGTTGATGAACCGTCCATAATTGATCGCGACTTCCGGCGTTTCCGCTACGTAGCCAGCCGCGCCTTCCGTTCCAATCGCGGGCACGCCGGCTTTCAGAACGAGCTTCAGCGTTGCGAAGTCGATGCCCGCAAGCAAGAGTCCGACAGGCGGCATGATGATGTCGTCGACCAGCGACGACACGATCGTGCCGAACGCCGCGCCGATGATGACGCCCACCGCGAGATCCACGACGCTGCCCTTTAGCGCGAACTCGCGGAATTCCTTCAGCATCGACATGGGGCCGCTTCGCTCCGGGATTCGGGATTAGGGGATGGGATGATGAGAATCGCGCGCGGGTTCAAGCGTCATCGCGCCCGGTCCCGAATTCGCAAAACCCGATCAGGCTTGCCTTACGGCTCTTCGCCGCCATTGACCTTGAGCCTGAGCTCCTTGCCCGGCTTGAAGAATGGCACGCGTTTGGCTTCGACTTTCACAGCAGCGCCGGTGCGCGGATTGCGACCGGTTCGTGCGTCGCGCTTGCGCACGGAGAAGGCGCCAAAGCCGCGCAGCTCGACGCGCCCGCCTTCGGCCAAGGCGACAGCGATCTCATCGAGCACCACGTCAACCGCGTGCTCGACCTCGGCGGCCTTGATGGGCGCCATCTCTTCTTGGAGCTTGTTGACCAATTCCGATCGCAGCATCGGAGTCCCCGTTCACGATCCTGTGTTCCCACTAAAGAGCGCGGCGCGGGCGCGGCGTCAACTGCCCACGTGCTTGAATTTTGGAAAGAAAAAGCCCGGCGCGGAGTTCGCGCCGGGCTTTTGAGTACTATGCCGAAGGTCTCGGCTTACGGCTTACTTCTTGTCCTTCAGGGCGGCGCCCAGGATGTCGCCAAGCGAAGCGCCGCTATCGGACGAGCCGAACTGGGCGATCGCTTCCTTCTCATCAGCCAATTCCATGGCCTTGATCGAGAGCGCTACCTTGCGGCTGGACTTGTCGAACCCGGTGACCATCGCATCGACCCGATCGCCCTTGGAGAAGCGGTCGGCGCGTTGTTCCTGGCGATCGCGCGACAGGTCCGACTTGCGGATGAAGCTGCGCAGAGCGTTGCCTTCGCCGAACGCCACTTCGATGCCGCCAGTCGCCACGTCGACGATTTCGACCGTGATGATCTGGCCGCGCTTGAAGTCAGCATCAGCCATCGGATCGGAGTCGACCTGCTTGATGCCAAGCGAGATACGTTCCTTGTCGATATCGACATCGAGCAGCTTGGCTTTGACCATGTCGCCCTTGTTGTAGCGGGCCAGCGCCTCTTCGCCCTGGACGTCCCAGGCAATGTCGGAGAGGTGGACCATGCCGTCGAGTTCGGCATTGAGGCCAATGAACAAACCGAATTCGGTGATGTTCTTGATCTCGCCTTCGATGACCGATCCAACCGGGTTCTCGGCGACAAACGCGTCCCACGGATTGTTCTGGGCTTGCTTGATGCCGAGCGAGATGCGGCGCTTTTCGCCGTCCACATCGAGCACTTGCACTTCGACTTCCTGGCTGGTGCTCAGGATTTTTGACGGGTGCAGGTTCTTTTTGGTCCAGCTCATTTCGCTGACGTGCACCAGGCCTTCGACGCCTGCTTCAAGTTCAACAAACGCGCCGTAGTCGGTGATGTTGGTGACGCGGCCGGTGAATTTGCCGCCAGCCGGGTACTTGGCGTCGACGCCATCCCACGGGTCGGTCAGCAATTGCTTCATGCCGAGGCTGATGCGCTGGGTGTCCGGGTTGATCTTGACGATCTGGACTTTCACCGTGTCGCCCACGTTGAGCACTTGGCTCGGGTGGTTGACGCGCTTCCAGCTCATGTCGGTGACGTGGAGCAGGCCGTCAATGCCGCCCAGATCAACGAAAGCGCCGTAATCGGTGATGTTCTTGACGATACCCTCGCGGACTTCGCCTTCCTTCAGCTGGCCAACAATTTCGGCGCGCTCCGAAGCACGGCTCTCTTCGAGCACGGCGCGGCGGGAGACGACGATGTTGCCGCGCTGACGGTCCATTTTCAGGATCGCGAACGGCTGCACGATGTTCATCAGCGGGCCGACGTCGCGCACGGGGCGGATATCGACTTGGCTGCCCGGCAAGAATGCGTTGGCGCCGCCGAGGTCGACGGTGAAGCCGCCCTTTACGCGGCCAACCAGCGCGCCGTTGACGGCTTCTTGCGCGGCGAACGATTTTTCGAGACGCGTCCAGGCTTCTTCGCGGCGCGCCTTTTCACGGCTGACGACAGCGTCGCCGAGCGCGTTTTCGATACGGTCGAGATAGACCTCGACAATGTCGCCCACTTTCGGAACGCCGGCGCCGTCATCGATGACAAATTCGCGAACTGGGATACGGCCTTCGGTTTTCAGGCCAATGTCAACGACGACGAAATCATTCTCGATCGCCACGACCGTCGCCGGGATGACCCGGCCTTCCACCATGCCGCGTGTTCCGAGGCTTTCATCCAAAAGAGCCGCGAAATCGTCGCGCGTGGGGGTCTGGGCTTCACTAGCCATTCTTACTTCAACTCCAACATTGATAAGGGCCGACCGGTTGGCTCCGGCGGTCTCGGCTGCACCATGCGGCCGTCCTTCGATTTGGCTTAAGCAGCGCCAAGCGACCCGGGCCCAGTTGGACCTCAGGAACGCGGGCTCTCTATAGATAGGCAGGCTCATCCCGGCAAGAAGCTATGCCGTGCTCGCCCCGTCGATAATGGCCACGGCGGCGGTGACAGCTTCATCGATCGAAAGGTCGGTTGTGTCCAACAGGTGAGCGCCGGGCGCCTGGATGAGCGGAGAGTCGACACGATTGATGTCGCGCTCGTCCCGTTCGGCGATTTGGGCCTTGAGGTCCGCGAAGCTGATTGCTTCGCCCCGTTTCTGCAGCTCAGCCAGCCGTCTGCGGGTGCGCTCGTCCAGCGAGGCTGTGACGAAGAGCTTCACATCCGCGTCCGGGCAAATGACGGTGCCGATGTCGCGCCCATCGAGTACGGCGCCGGCCGGGTCAGCGGCGAAGGCGCGCTGGGCCCGGCGCAGGACCGCGCGGACGGCCGAAATGCTGGCCACCTTGGATGCGGCGAGCCCGACGGCGCTCGAGCGAATGCGGTGCTCATCGATGGCGGCGAGATCAAGCGCCTCGGCTGCGGCCACAGCGGCGGCTTCGTCTGCGGGATCGCCGCCGGCGTCGAGCACCGCCAGGCCGACGGCGCGGTAGAGCGCGCCCGTATCGAGCCGCTTCAGCCCGTAATGCCTGGCGACCCCGGCAGCGACCGTGCCTTTGCCGGAAGCGGTGGGTCCATCGATGGCAATGATCATGGGCGCGGCTTAGCAGTCATGTTCCGTAGCGCAAGCTTGACACAGCGTCACGAAACGCGCGGGATTCACTCATGAGCATTGAATCCTTCGACGTTGTGATCGTCGGCGCGGGCCTGTCGGGCATTGGCGCGGGCTATCATTTGCAGCGCGACTGCCCCGGCAAGAGCTACGTCATCCTGGAAAATCGCGCCGCCATCGGCGGCACCTGGGATCTGTTCCGCTATCCCGGCATCCGCTCGGATAGCGACATGTTCACGCTTGGCTATGCGTTCAAGCCGTGGACCGAGGCCAAGGCGATCGCCGATGGGCCTTCGATACGCAAATACGTGAACGAGACGGCGCGCGAACACGGCATCGATCAGCACATCCGCTTCAAGCACAAAGTCACGCGCGTCTCGTGGGACTCGAACGAAGCGCTGTGGACGGTGGAAGCGGAGAGCGACGGCGCGGTGAAGCGCTTCAAGGCCAAGTTCGTACTGATGGCGGCCGGCTACTATAACTACGAGCAGGGCTACACGCCGGAATTCAAGGGAGTCGATCAGTTCAAGGGCCAGATCATCCATCCCCAGCACTGGCCGGAGGGGCTCGACTATTCCGGCAAGCGCGTCGTGGTGATCGGCTCGGGCGCGACGGCGGTGACCTTGGTGCCGTCGATGGCGGACAAAGCCGCGCACGTCACAATGTTGCAGCGCTCGCCGACCTACATGGTCTCAATGCCGGCCGAGGATAAGCTCGCCAACAAGCTGCGCGCGTTGCTCCCGGCGCAGTTCGCGTACGACACCATCCGCTTCATTCGCATCACCATGCAGCAGCTCTTCTTCCGGCTGGCGCGCGGGCGGCCGGAAAAAACGCGGGAGCGTCTGCTCGGGCTAATCCGCGAGCAAATCGGGTCCGAACAGGTCGAGCAGCATTTCACGCCGCGCTACAATCCTTGGGAGCAGCGGCTCTGCCTTGTGCCTGATAATGACATGTTCCAGGCGATCAAGGATGGCAAAGCCTCGGTCGTCACCGACCAAATTGAGTCATTTACCGAGAAGGGGTTGAAGCTCGCCTCCGGCAGAGAGCTGGAAGCTGACATCATCATCACGGCGACGGGCCTTGCCCTGCAAATGCTCGGCGGCGCGGAAACCTACGTCGATGGCCGCAAGATCGAGACGGGCAAGAGCTACGCCTATAAGGGCACGATGCTGTCTGATGTGCCAAACTTGGCGTTCGTGTTCGGGTACACCAATGCGTCTTGGACGCTGCGCGCCGACCTCATCTGCAATTATGTCTGCCGGCTCATCAACTATCTCGACGAATACGGCCTCGATCAGGCGACGCCGCGGATGCAGATCAATGCCGAGGACAAGCCCTTCGCCGATTTCTCATCCGGCTATTTCCAACGCGCGGCGCATCTCTTGCCGAAGCAAACAGCGCAAGCGCCGTGGAAGCAGAACCAATCCTACGCCCACGACCTAATGGACCTGCGCTATGGCGCCATCGAAGACGGCGTGTTGGAACTTAAGCGCAAGCCGGTCTCATCGGCGACGCCGCAGCGGACTCGCGAGGTCGCGGCGGTGGGCTGACGCTGGCGCGCTGGCGCCGCTTGCGTTAGAGGCGCTGAGCTAGCCAGGGGCGCGCGCTTGAAAATTCTGAGCTTACTCGTTCTTGCTTCGCTGATCGCGGGGCTTGTTGTCGGTGCGCTGATCCGCAGCGAGGCGCCAGGGCTGACCGCGCTCGCAAATAATCTCGAAGCCTTCGGCGGGCTTTGGCTCAACACGTTGCGGATGACGGTGGTGCCGCTGGTGGTGTCGCTGCTGATCACCGGCATCGCTTCTGTCGCCGATACCGCGCGCACTGGCGGGCTGGTGCTGCGGGCGATCATCCTATTCACCTTCCTGATCTTCTTTGCCGCTCTCTACTCGACGCTCCTGACGCATGGCCTGTTGGCGCTGTGGCCGGTGCAGGCCGATGCGGCGGCGGCGTTCGTCGCGGGCGTTGGCGATGAGGCCGTAATCGTGACCGAAGCGCCGACGTTCGGTGCGTGGCTTCAGGGCTTGGCGCCCAGCAACCCGGTCCGCGCCGCGGCCGAAGATGGCGTCCTTTCGCTTGTGGTGTTCTCGATCTTCTTCGGTTTTGCCGCGACACAACTCGAAGTCTCGTTGCGCCAATCCCTCGTGATGTTCTTTCGCGCCGTGTCGGAAGCGATGATCGTCATCGTGCACTGGGTGCTGCTGGCCGCGCCGATTGGCGTTTTTGCGTTGGCGCTGGGCGTTGGTTTGCGCGCCGGCTTTGGCGCGGCGGGCACATTGGCGCAGTACGTGGTCATCGTCACGGCGGTGACGGCGGGTTCGACCGTACTTGCGTGGTTGCTCGCGATTACGTGGGGGCGTCAGCCGATGGGACGGTTCACCGCCGCGGCGACGCCTGTGTGGGCGATCGCGGCGTCCACGCAATCATCGTTGGCGTCGTTGCCAGCGATGCTCGAAGCGGCGCTGCGTGGCCTGAAACTTCCGCCACACATCGCCGACGTGACGCTGCCGTTGGCGGTGGCGGTGTTCCGATTCACCAGCCCGGTGGCGAATCTGGCGGTCTGCTTCTTTATCGCCGAGCTCTACGGTCTAGAGCCATCAATGCTGCAGATCGCGAGCGCAATCTTCGTGGCGTATGCGGTGAGCATTGCCGCAGTCGGCCTGCCAGGCCAGATATCGTTTATCGCTTCGATTGCGCCGATTTGTCTGGCGCTCGGCGTGCCGACAGAAGTGCTGGGCATTCTGATCGCGGTGGAAGTGATCCCGGATATCTTCCGCACGCTGGGCAACGTCACGGGCGATCTCGCCGCAACCTCCATCCTCGCGCGCAACGCGCCGCGCGAGGATGAAGTGCTCAAAGATTAGCGGCGAAATTGCTCGCAAGTGTCAGCGTAGTGGCCTTCGGCTTGTTCGATGCGCTCAGCCGAGCTTTCCGCGCCGTAAGCGCGGTCGGACTCCGAACGTATGACGGCGTCGCCTTGGGCGCTGATGCGTTCGCCGATGGTGCGGGCGGCGATTTGAACCTCCGCCGGCATCAAGGCTTGCGCCACGCCAGCGCTGACGCACTCACAAAAGCCAGGCGCCTCATGCTGCTCGCAAGCGGCGCGGTAGGTCCGGCGCGCTTCGCCGATCTCTTCGTCGCTGGCGAGCTGCCGCGCGTCGGGCGTCGGCGTAACGGGCAGCACGTTTGCTGTCGGCGGCAGCTGCGAACTCATGGTGGGGCTGTACTGCCCGCCCGGATCGAGCGGTTTGGTTTGAGCGATGGCAAGCGTGGTCAGCGAAACCGCTGACACCAGCGCGGCCGCGGCGAGAAACTTACGCATGGGGGAACTCCTGTGCGGCGTGAACGCGCGGCGCGGCGGGGAGTTGCGTTGCGGCTGCAGTGGAACATCCACAAAGCTCACGCTTCCACGATCTCTCCGCCTAGACCCGCCATGCACGCCGCGAATCCCGGGAACGACGTACCGATCATCTCCGCCTCATCCACGGTGACGGGCTCTTTCGACGCCATGCCGAGCACCAGGAACGACATGGCGACGCGGTGGTCGCCGTGCGTTCGGATCGTTGTGCCGCCCTTTACGCTTTTCGGTCCGTTGCCGCGCACCACTAGGCCGTCCGGCAATTCTTCCGCATCGACGCCACAGGCGCGCAGGCCATCGACCATAAGCGTAATGCGGTCACTCTCCTTCACGCGCAGCTCAGCCGCGCCGACGATGCGTGTCTCGCCTTCAGCGAAAGCCGCGACTACGGCGAGGATCGGGAATTCGTCGATCATCGCCGGCGCGCGCCGAGGCGGCGGGTTGGCGCCGTGCAGCTTGCTGGCGCTCACCACCATATCAGCAATCGGTTCGCCAATCGGATCACGACGTTCCTCGTAGGCAATCTTCGCGCCCATCTCGAGCAATGTTTCGAAGAAGCCGAGGCGCAACGGATTGACCAGCACGTCTTCTATGCGCACTTCCGACTTTGCAAGGATCAACGCTGCAGCGACCGGAAACGCAGCGGAAGATGGATCACCTGGCACGTAAATGGGAGCGCCCTTGAGTTTGCTCCGCCGCACGCGCGGATGCATCGCGCCGTCGATCTCTACCTCGTCGATGTCGCCGCCGAAGACGGCAAGCATGCGCTCGGTGTGATCGCGTGAGCGTTCTGGCTCGATAAGGACGGTGTCGCCCTCGGCGTTGAGGCCGGCCAGCAGAACCGCCGACTTTACCTGCGCCGACGACACTGGCGAACGATATGTGATGCCGTTGAGTTGGCCGCCATGAACGATGAGCGGCATGCGTTGGTTCTGGGAATCAAAGCGCGCGCCCATTTGCGTGAGCGGTGCGATGACGCGGTTCATCGGGCGCTTGCGCAGCGATTGGTCGCCGTCGAAACGCGCGCTCAAGCGATAGCCGCTGGCGGCGCCCAAGAGCAGGCGCGCGGCGGTTCCCGAATTGCCGCAATCGATGGTCTCGCCCGGCTGGGAAAGCTGGCCTGCGCCTTGAACGATCCAGCGGCCCTGGTCGTCTTGTTCCACAGTCGCGCCGAAGCTCCGCACGGCCGCCGCGGTCGCCATTACGTCGGCGGCCTCCAAGAGGCCGCCGATCTCGGTGCGGCCTTCCGCCAAAGCGCCCAAGATGAGCGCCCGATGCGAAATCGACTTGTCCCCGGGTGGACGGGCGCGGCCCTTGAGCGGCCCAGCAAAGCGCGCCCTCAGACGCATGATGACACCTAAAATGAGTTGGAAGGACAAAGCTTTTGACAGGCGGTCCCGATGGTGGCAAGCGAGCGCCCCGCGCGCGGGCTATTATCCCGACGCGAGCCGATAGGAGAGCCGTTTGGCCAAAACTGATTTGGGCGACAAGCAAGTCTGCCCGAACTGCGGGGCGAAATTCTATGACCTCCGCCGGCGCCCGGCGGTTTGCCCGAAATGCACCACCAGTTTTGACCCCGCCGAGGAGGGCGTCCGCGCCCGCCGTGGCCGCGCCCGCGTCGCCGCCAACGATCCGTCGTACGAAGATGACGATGAGGTCGAGGACAAGAAGAAAGCCAAGGGCGACGACGACGAGGATGAGGACGAAGAGGTCGAGGAAACCGTCGCGATCGACGCCGAGGCTGAGGCGGAACCGCTCGTTGTCGATGATGAAGAGGAAGATAAGCCGGCCGACGAAATTCCTGAAGGCTTCTCCGAGGGCGAGGAAGATCTCGGCGAAGACGCCGCTGACGACGACACCGTGCCGCTGATTGACGACGAGGAAGAGTTTCCGGAAGACGAGATCGGCGAAATCGGCGGTGGCGACGACGACGACAGCGGCCGCTAAGCGCCGCGCTTGAATGCCGGAAGTGCGGAGCGTAGGTTCCGCGCGTCCAAATCGCCCGGTCCCGGCCGGGCAAAAAAAGGGCCCTTAGCTCAGCTGGGAGAGCGCCTGCATGGCATGCAGGAGGTCAGCGGTTCGATCCCGCTAGGGTCCACCAATTTTCCAAGCACTTACGCACTGCGGATCATAGCTCAAGATCGGCGCGATACCACCGCGATACCAAGAGAAGCGCATTTGATGTGCTTCTACGCGACGGTTGTTGGCGGTCCCATCAAGAGGTCCACGAGCGGCTTGTTGATGAAGAACTTGTGCTTGCCGACGGATTGGCGTTCGAGCAGCCCCGCCGTGGTCAGCTCCTCCAGATATTTCGAAGCCGTCTGACGCGTCTTGCCGGTCTCTTGAGCCAGGTACTCGATGCGCGTGTAAGGATGGCGAAAGAGATTGTTGAGCAGGTCCTGCGAATAGAGCTTCGGATGGTTCGTGCGGATTCGCTCTTTGTATTCGATCATGAGTAGGCTGACGCCGTCGATAAGTCTCAGGGTCTCGGTCGATGTCTCCGCGATTCCGCGCAGGATATAGAGCAGCCAATCTTCCCAGCTTCCGCCATCGCGAACGGACTGAAGTAAGCGATAGTAGTCCGCTTTGTGCGCGGTGATGTATCGGCTCAGATAGAGTATCGGCACATGGAGCAAGCCCGTCCGCGTGAGGTAGAGCACGTTGATGATGCGACCCACGCGACCATTTCCATCTGGAAATGGGTGAATGCTTTCAAACTGGTGGTGAATGATCGCCATCTTTATCAACGGATCGAGATCGGATGCGGCGTCATCGTTGATGAAGCGCTCGAGCGCCGTCATCTGCGCGATGATCTCGTCTTTGCTCTGTGGCGGCACGTAGACGATGTCGCCGGTGTGCTCGTTCTTGAGCGCTGTTCCTGGCGTCTCACGGAAGCCGCTATTTGTTCGCTTCAAGACCTGGAAGATTTCGATGATGACGTTGTTGGTCAGCAGCCACTTCGACTGCCCCATCAAGTCCCAACCGCGCTTCAGAGCATCGCGGTAGAGTGCGACCTCTTTTGCTGCGCCGCTATCGGGACCTTCAGGAAAGATGGCCGCGTGGAACATCTCTTCCTGAGTTGTGATGATATTCTCAATTTCAGAACTTGCTCGGGCTTCTTGAAGCGAAAGGGTGTCGATCAAAATGCCTTGGTTCGGAATGGCCGTGGCTCGGCCTTTGACCTCCGCTAGCCGACGATGTGCTAACGCGGCTGCCCTCAGGACCGCCTCGGTTTCCAGTTTTCCTGGCGGGGGCAGGTCGGGGAGAGAATAGGTGGATTTTAACACGAGGAGACTTTCATGTTATAAGAATGCGATTTCTTTAACATGAGTCGCGTTGTAGGTTAAATTAGTAGGCGAAACCAAACATGAGCCACCCATTGGCGGCTACGGCCCGTTCGAGGGTCGTCGGTAAGCGAGTGCCCGAACTCTCGTTACACGTGTTGTGGACACGAGTTTGAATCCCGAGTCAGAGAAGGTTGGGGTCGTGAGTTCGAATCTCATCGCCCGCTCCAGTTTTCATTGAGTTTTTCTTGGTAGCAAACCGCCCCGTCGGGCGATCTCCACAGGCGTGCTACCACTTTGCTACCACGTGCATCGCCTTGCCACCGGTCAGACAGCTTCTGTGAGTAACAAAAAGTGCCGTAGCGCTCCGCCGAAGGGCCACGGCGTGAGTAGGAATCGAACGGGGACCTCTGCACATCACTCGATGTTGGATCGAGCCGGACTATCTTTTTGGAAGCGTCCAGCGCTGGCGATCGAAGCCGCCGCAGCGAGTTTGCGAAGTGTGCATGGACGCCAGTGACAATTAACGACACGCCATGCGTCTTCCCTGTTGGATCGGGGCGCTTAATCCGCGTTGCGAAGCCTCGGAGCGTGATCACGTCGCCGCAACGCTTAGCGCGGTCGATCTGCGCGCACAGGCCCTCGTGATCGCAATAACAGCCCAGCACCTCAACCTGATGCAGGCGCCACTTTCCGAAGTCCAGGTGCGGGGTCTTCAGAAGTATCAGATACTCGAAGCGGTCGAACACTCGGCCGGTCGCGCGCCACTTGCGCATGGCCTCAGCCCTTCCGGCCCATGACGCGCAAATCCTCAATGGTGCTCAGCAATATGCGATGCGCGCCCGGGTAATCCTCCGGATCAATGACCTCCGCGACGACGCTCAGCTTGGCGGCGGCGCCGTCCACTGTGAGCGCGGGAACGCCTCGCAATCGCCGGACGATACGAACGCCTGCTCGCACACAGCGCTCGTACTCGTCATCGATAGCGTAAAGCAGCTGCGCTTCCGGCAGCGCCCGCTGCTCGGCCTTGCTGAGGCTGAACCAATCGCGGTTGTCGCCCAGCCACGCCTCGCGGTCGCCCCAGTGGCGCATGAGAAGCTCCTGGCGGCGCGCAAGCTCGCCGTAATGAGCACACAGCAGGAGGACTGGATCGGCAGCGACAGCGGCAGTGACCTTGCCGTCCGCGAGCAGCGGCGCCGAACCCAATGCGGCGACGACCTTACGGCGTGAGAGGCGAGCCATCAGCGCACCCGTCGCAAGCTGTATCGAACCATCTCAATGAGACAGCCCGAGACGATCACTGCCGCGAACAGACCGGCGCCAACGCTATCGAACTGAACGCCGACGAAGTGCCCGGCCACGATGCCGGCATAGCTTGGCGGACCCAGCACGAGCAGAACGATCAGCCAATGCCAAAGCAGCCGAAGCACGACGATCGCCATCGTGAGCAAGAGCGCGAAGCCGGCGAGCGAACCCCAATCCATTCGTCAGCCGCCGTGCAGCGCGCGATAGTCGCGTAGGATGCTGACGATCAGATGATGCGCTTCCTCATTTTCTTCGAGGCATACCTCGATGGCGGCGATAACGAGCTTGCCACAGATGCCGAGAGATGAAGTCGCGACGAGCGCCGGAAGCGACGCGAGCAGAACGCGGTTCTCCTCGTGGAGCGCGTCCATGCGATCATTGAGATCGTCCATCTCGTGTTTTTCGAGGAAGCGCTTGCGTTGCGCTCGCGTGAGCTTGGGCCAGTCGTGATCTCGGAACAGCCGAGTCTCGATCTGTTGCCACCGCTTGCCGAGACGCTCGTGCTCGGCATGACGCGAAAGCCAAGTCTCACACACGGGCGCGGCAGGATCTGTCGCACTCCCAGAAAGCAACGGCGCCGCCGCGCCACTCAGTACAAGCCGGCGCGTAGGGGATTGCGCGCGTGCGCTCTCGTTCGCCGTTCCAGGGGGACGTCGAGACATTGTTTAGACCTTCGAGTATTTAGTGAGCGAGAAAGTATCACCTGCGCCGTTATCGCGCAACATTAAAACGCATGTGAGCGAAAATAGTGCTTCTTGCTGGTCAAATACGGGCTGCGCGGGCGCTGCTGGATTGGAGCCAGCAAACGCTGGCGGACCAAAGCGGGGTTTCGCTAGCGACTGTACGAAGGATCGAGAGCGACCGAGGGCCGGAGCGAAGCACCGTGCCCAACCGCGATGCGATTCAACGCGCGTTGGAAAAGGGCGGCATCGTATTCATGGCGAAAGACACTAGCGGCGGCGCGGGCGTACGATTGAAGCGTTAGGTCGGTTAGCGGCTCGGAGTAGACTCTCCTCGTTTCTGCCTAACCCTGCTACTTACACGCGAATGTGGATTTTGCTGATCATCCAGGGCGTCATTGGCTGCGCCTTCTTGCTATGGTTCGCAGTTGAGGTGGCCGACGCATTTGCTCGGGGCGCTGTTGGCGCTTCCGTTTCCCGGCCTCTTCATCTTCGGCGGCTGGATGATGCGGCAGCGGGAGCAAACGCTGAAGCCTCAGCGAAAGGCCTACCTCGAAGGAAACGAGACAGCGCGGCGAGAATTGGATCGAGCCCGGCTTATCCAACGGGGATCGATGGCCGCCGTTCTGATCGTCGTCGTCGTGCTCGCGCGTGCAATTCCTCGAAACTACGAGGGAAGCGCGACCCTCGTTTGGATCGTGGCGGGCGTTCTTATCGCCGCAATAATTCTGCCGGCGCTCTATAGCTCACTCGTGCAACACCGTATTGAGGAAGCCGCGCCCCTTCAGCACCCAGGCGAACCGCCGCTTACATCCGAAGCGAAGCGCACACGCACAATCTGGTTTGTTGCTGGCGCAATTCCGCCCAACAGCGGGAATCGGACCATCGCGCTGGGCGTCGTCGTTATTCGGCGGCGATCGATTCTACCGGCGCATGTACTAAATCGCTCCACCGAGGCCAACGAATTGAGCGAACAGATTGCCAATCTGTGCCTGCGCAGCATGTCTCGAGGTTCGCCACCCGTTCGTAGATCAAGGCCCTGCGCAATTAGCACTGCGAGAAAACCGAGTGCGTCTGCTGCTCAACCTCGGTGATGAAGCGCCGGAGCTCCTCCCGCCCGGTGGGAAGTCGGTCGCGCCGTCACGTGGCGATCGTTGGAAGCTGCCGCCTGTGTGCTTTTTGAATCGTAACGCTGACGAATGAGTCGCGCTTCGCCTCTGTGGACTCTGCCTGATCGATCACCTGGACGTCGCGGAGAGGAAAGTTCAACGCGCGATTGCTCAGCATGAGCAAACACGTTTTACCGAATGGGTTATCCAGCGTCGGCGATCCTGGCGCTGGGCCGGCCCAGGGATCTAGCCGAGTTGCTCGACGCCTTCATCAGTTAAAGGTTCTGGTCGTCCGTCAGACGATACTGTTCGTGATGCTTTCGAATCCAACGATTTCAACCTCCACCGTGTCCCCAGCAAACAGCGGCGGCGAGACGACAACGGCACCGGTGAAAAGCAAATCACCTGGTTCTAAAGTCATGTACTCGCTCAACTCGCTGATTAGCGTACTAGCGTCTCGATAAAGATCGCGCGGCGAACCTTCCCCCATTTCCCGGCCGTTGACTTTCATCGCGAGCTTCATTTCCTCAATGGGCAATCCGCGAATGATTTGGGCCCCGATGGGAGCAAACGCGTCCGATGCCTTCGAAACGAAAAGGTGAGTCATGTCCACGGGCAGGCCCGTAATGTCGTTGCCGATGAGTACGCCCGCCACACAAAGCGACGCCTCGGAGGGAGCGATTCTTGAAGCCGACGCGCCAATTACAACTACTGCCTCCGCCTCAGCGATGACAGAAGTCATATCCGACGGGATTCGAATTTCTGCACCGCTGGCGACTAATGCGCTGGACGCTTTGGAGAACATTGTTGCCCTAAGTGGGCGGGTTTGCATTGAGATTGGGTGGTTTGCCCCAACCCCAACGACTTTCCTCGGATAAACGGGCGAGGCAAATGCATAATCGGCGGTCGGAACAAACTCGCCCAAAGGCGTGAAACCGTTTGCTAAATCGCCGTCGAGTAGCTCGATGACATCGTCATTCAGGCGACCGTATTGAATCACGCCACGGCGGTGGAAACGAATGATGCGCTCAATCATGGCCCGCACACGTGCAACCGTTCCTCACATCCATACTCCGCCGTTGGGGCTCAGCGATTGTCCTGTAAAATAGCTGCTCTCGTCCGAGGCGAGGAACGCTGCCGCGGCACCAATTTCCGGCGCTTTGCCGCGCCGCCCGAGAGGAATTCGAGATTGCAAACTATCGAGAAGCGCGGTCGGCAAGTGCGCGCCCATTGGTGTCTCAATCATGCCTGGGAGTAACGCGTTCACGCGAATCCCGAGCGGCGCCACTTCCGCGGCCACGGACCGCGTCAGACCACAGACGCCGGCCTTCGCCGCAGAATAGTGGGGCAAGCCAGCGGTGTTATCGACGGCGCCTATGCTCGAAATGTTGATGATGGATCCGCCTCGTCGCATCAGGCCCAGCGCCGCCCTGATGCAATAAAAAGTACCGGACAGATGTACATCAATCATGCGACGCCAAGACTGGTCGGTGATTTCGCGCGTGATGTTCAAGGGCTGTGGGTCGAGGCCGGCGTGGGGTTTTACAAGTTGCAATCGCGTTTGCAGCTTTTGAAGCTCGCCTGACGCGCCCTCTGCTATTCCCGCGCAGTTCACCAACACATCGAGATTGCCGTAGATGCGCTCCACGCTTGCAAAAAGTGCCTCAACTTGCGCGGAGTCCGACACATCGGTGACAAAAGTTTTTTCAGCGTCTGCGTCCGCTGGTTTCCCAGATGGAAATAGGTCGGCGATGACTACAATCGCCCCCTCGCCAACAAACCGCGATGCGATTGCGGCCCCGATGCCGGACGCACCCCCCGTTATCACCGCGGTTTTTCCTCTAAGGATCATGATTCGCTCCTCGCGATCACAGCGGAACCGGCATCAATGTTCGAGCGCCACCCGCGTCAATAAGGTCGACCCGCTTCGACTCGATCTGAAATCCGCTGGAGTGAATTCTCAGCTTATGGTGCACGGTCGCGGCGAATACCCGATGGTCGTCACGCGCGTATTCTCGCCTCTGAAATTCATGAACGATGAGTTTGGACCTGACCAGAAGCGGTGTCTCGCTTTCGATTGTCACGTTCGAGATGAGGCGACATGAGTGCGGCAACGGTTGCATCGCATGCGCATTCGGTTGCTGTAATCGCAGCACGCGCAAGGAGAGGGCGGCTCTATTGTCATCAATGAGAGACGAGGAAAAAGCTCTATCGGGAGCGTCTTTATCGCAGGGCATCCAATAATGGGCGTCCGACGAAAATAGGGCCAGCCAGTCAGCGTAGCGGCGCTCGTCAAGCAAGTTTGCTTCGTGAAACAAGAACGTTGGCACGGCTTCGGCAAGCTCGCCCGTGGTGCTCGAACGAACCGGCCTCATGGCCAACTACCGGCGAGATACTTGCTCCAAGCTCGGTACTGCTGGCGAATATACACTTCACTGGTGCCGTTACCCTCATCATCGGCACTGTCGGATTCGACTAGCAATCCACGCTCGAAAGACATGGCGTAGTCGCGGGCGAAATCCGCTTGGATCAATTCATAAATAAAGAGATCGTCCGACAAAACTGGCGAGGCTGGGGAGCCAAGGGAATTATGATAGTCCTGCGCTGCGCGCGTTACCGAGTCAGGCGCTCCGTGCAGACGAAAAAAGAGCGTCGTCACTTCGGTTTCGTCCACCGCGATGGGGCGAATTATCCGTATGCTTTGTGACCCGGGCTTCACCAGAACAGAGGGGTAAACGAGTGATACGTAAAGGTCCGTCGCCAAGATTTGCTCCGCTTCATGCTCGCCTTTTGTCGCGGCTAAGGCGGCGAAATGGTCTTCCCGACTTTCTCGCTCGGCGCCGATAAACGCCGCCAAGCCTGGCTGGAAGCTGTGTCCGAATTTGTTCGTTACGGTGCGCACGCCGCGAATGCCTTGAAGCAGGCGCCCTGGGTTTTGACTAAGCATCTGAGCGGTGGAGCCAAGCTCCTCGCGGCGTTCACTAGCTCTGCCGGCGGACGACACGGACCCATGTGCAAACAAAGGGTGGATCGTGTCGTTCAAGTTTTCGAAGACAAGCTTCCAGTTGGCCCTCAATTTGTGACGAAGCGGAACGCTCAAGGGCTCCATGCTCTTGTCAGGCGCGCGATCCATGAAGTTGTCAAACGCTGCGCGGGACGATCCCAAAAATTCGCGAAGGTCAGGGCCATCCTCACAGAAAGAGGCGAAGATGAACCCGCGATAGCGATCTACTCTCGCGGCCGGTTTGAGCTTTTTGTCCCGCTTCATCGCGGAGATGTTGTAATCTTCCGGCAACGGGAGAGATCGAAGGCGGCCGTCGAGATTGTACGTCCACCCATGATAGGGACACGTGAACATCTTGGTGCGACCGCGGCCGTCGAGACAAACAGCAGGGCCACGATGTGCGCACCGATTTTCGAGCACGCGTGGCTGCAGGTCGTGATCCCTCACCACAATCACTGACGTGCGCCCCACGTGGCCTAGGAAGTAGTCGCCGGGTTCTGGAATTTGGCAATCATGGCCAAGATAAATCCACGCCTTCCCAAAAAGGAGCTCCATCTCCTTCTCAAACACCGATGGATCGGTGTAAGCGCGATGCTGAAGCAGAGTTCCATCGAAGAGGGGGGCGGTCATCATGTCCTTTGATCGACGCGCAATTAGAGAAACGGTTGGATAACCTACGCGGCGTGACCGCGCTAAAAACTATCGATGGAGATAGTCGTTATGTTGGGCTCGGGGGCTATTGTCCGGGCACGAACACTCGCTGAAAGTGCGCAATTGAGCTTAATTGAGTATTGGCGCCAACGGACGCTGTCGCGATGTCAAACGATCGAAGAATTGCGACGAGCTGCTAGGCGCGGTCTTCCCCGGCCGATTTGGGACTTTCTTGAGGGAGGCGCTGGCGAAGAAATCACCTTGCGACGGAATACGTCGGCATTCTCTGATTTTGGTATCCGACCACGCGTTCGTACGCGCGACGCAGCAGTGGACACGAGTGTGCGTGTTCTCGGCCACCTAATCGCCGGTCCGATCATTACCGCACCGGCCGGGGGAGCCGGACTTTTCCACCCTGCGGCGGAGGGTGCGGTCGCGAAGGCGACCGCTTCTCTCGGGCTATTCTACACGCTGTCGATGGGATCCACCCAAACGATAGAGACCATCGGTGCGGCAATTTCCTCGCCAAAAATGTTTCAGCTTTACCCGTTTGCAGATCCAAACTTGAACCGAGCACTCGTGGAGCGTGCGAAAGCTGCGGGATTCACGGCGTTGTGCGTTACCGTCGATTGTCCGGTGCCCGGCAAGCGTTTGCGCGACATACGAAACGGCATGGGGCCGGGTCAGCGCTTGTCTCTCGCCGCCCTCATCCAATTCATGCTTCATCCATTGTGGAGCTTGCGCGCCGCCTCGGGCGAAGGGACGCAGCTCGGCAACGTGTCTGACTTGATGCCGCTTGGCGACAAGAGTTTAAGCGCCGCACGCTCTTTCTTGGGAAATAATCTGGCGCGCTCTTTTCCTTGGTCGGATTTGGAGTCCTTGGCGAAGCGCTGGGATGGCCCACTTGCCGTAAAGGGCATTCTCTCGCCGTCGGACGCGCGAGACGCCGTCGCGGCCGGTGCCTCCGCAATCATCGTGTCCAACCATGGAGGTCGGCAAGTGGATGGCGTCTGCGCATCGGTCGAGGCGTTGCCCGACATCGCTGATGCGATTGGGCAGAAAGCGGAGGTGATTCTGGACGGCGGAATTCGGCGAGGGATGGATATTGTTGCGGCGCTGGCGCTGGGGGCCAAAGCAGTAATGGTTGGGCGACCTTATCTTTATGGTCTGGTCGCTGGGGGCGAGGAAGGCGCTCGGCATGCGCTGAACATTCTCCTGCAAGAACTTCGGAGCGACATGCTTTTGATGGGAGCGGTGAGTCTGTCGGACCTACGGCGCGAGTTGATCGCGTCGAGAGGGAGCTGACCCACAGTGGTCAAATGGTGACTTCATCGGCCCGTCGAGACATCAGCGCCACCGGCAGCGCTAACCTCGATCTTGCGGTCACCATCTCGATTGACTGGCCTTGTGTCAGGCTTTTGCCGGGCCCAGCGGGGATGGCTACAAGAAGGGGTCGAGACAGGGGAGTATTGGCGGGATCAATCCACGACTCTCCCCAGCGCCGGAGCGGAGTCCGGCCTTACAGCACCGCGCGTGATTGCCGCCTCCCGCGGAGCATCGGCCAGCCCGACTTGGTCAGCTCACTGGGACGCGCCCCTTTTTGGATCGTTTTACGCTGCCGCGCTTACGCGACGTCCGAGTAGCGAGCACGTTTCCCTGGCCGCCGCCGACTGACAGTTCCGATAGTCGAGAGGCAGCAACGTTCTGACGGATAACATTCCGCAGGAACCAAGAGAGCGAATTTTTTGGAAGATTCTCGCTAATGGCAGAGGTGGAGGAAAACCATGGCCGCTTATCTGCTCGTCGATATCAGCATTCATGACCGCGCGGCCATGGAGGCATATGAGAAAAACGTGCTGACTTTGTTTGCGTCAGTCGGTGGCAGACCGATCGCTTACGATGAGGCACCTACTGTTGTCGAAGGTGAGTGGAACAGCCGGGTCGTTATCTTCGAATTTCCGAGCAAGGACAGCATCACCGGCGTGTTGAATTCCGAAGCGTACAGACCGTGGCGGGACCGTCGCATTGCTAGCTCGACAGGTCGTTCCGTAGCGGTAGCGGGAGTATGAACAGGGTATGGACATATAAGTCATGAACTCGCGCCCCATATTGCTCAGAAATGCCAATGTGCTTGACACGGCATTTTCACAACCCGTTCGCGCGTCACTCCTAATCGTGTCTAACCGGATCGCGGATGTCATTCACGGCGATTGCCCGCACATAGACGATGCGGAGATCGTTGATTGCACCGGACAAACGGTAATGTCTGGACTTTGTGACGCGCACGCGCACCTAAGCTGGATCAATTCAAAGACGTTCGACGAAATAGGATTGCTGCCGGTGGAAGAGCACGTACTCGCAGCCGCTCGAAATGCGAAAACCTATCTCGACCATGGTTATACGATGTGTGTTGGCGCTGCGGCCGGCAAACTACGTCTGGATGTCGTCATCCGAAATGCTATCGAGGCTGGCGATCTACCGGGACCGCGGTTTCTCGCAAATGGGCCTGAAATATCGTCGACGGGCAGCTACATTGATGCCGGCCCGAGCCACCGACCTTCTTTCGATTTCGGACTCCTAGCCGACGGACCGGTGGAGGTTCGCAAGCAGGTTCGCCGGCTGCTGCGAGAGCGCGTGGACCTAATCAAGCTTGGCCTGTCGGGAGAGGAGATTGTGGGCAGCCCTGGAGCCGAACAAACTATCATGACGAATGATGAGGTCGAGGCTGCTGCGACAGAGGCTGCCACGCGAGGCGTCCGCGTTTGTGCGCACGCACGCAGCGATGCCGCCGTGCGTCAGTGTCTCGCTTTCGGTGTCCAGATCATCTTTCATGCGAGCTTCGTAACGGACGAGACCATCGAAGCTCTCGCGGAAGCTCGAGACCGCGTCTTTGTGGTTCCGTCTCTGTCCTTCATCATGCGGCTAGTCGAAGGCGAGGGTGAACCATTTGGGCTGCCTGCTGAAGTCGCGCAGGCGGTTGGTTACGCACGCGAAGTTGAAGTCGCGCTGATTGCGATGAAAAAGATGAAGGCCGCAGGCATACGGCTCCTGCCGGGGGGTGACTATGGATTCGCGTGGACGCCCCACGGCACCTACGCGCGCGATCTTGAAGACTTTGTTACGCATCTTGGTTTCACCCCTTGGGAAGCACTTGACGCAGCGACCAGGCTCGGCGGCGAAATTATGGGGCGGCCTGATGAATTGGGACGCCCGGCTCGTGGGTACTTGGCTGATCTTCTTGTCGTCGATGGAGATCCGTTGTCGGACGTTCGGATGTTTCAGGACAGTACCAAGATTAAGGCGGTGATGAAGGACGGCCGGTTTCACCGGCGTGCCAACGTCTCCGTGCACTGAAGACGGAAAAGCCGAAGAGTCTCGGGCATGTTCGAAGTTCCTTTGCTAATCGGCGGCGTTGAAGTCGAGGCATCCGGCGCGGCGCGTTTTGAACGCTATAACCCCGTCTGTGTGCGCCGGTGCAAAACTACATCACTGAAGCGGCGTCGTTTTGTCGTCCGCGGGCGGAGTAAAAATACCTCGCCATTAATCCTTTCGGCCGGTTTTGCGGTTCGAGAGGCCGGGGATGTACAAGGTGTTAAGCTACGAAGCCGTGCGCCGGGCCGTATTTGTCGAGGGTCTTTCGCGGCGTGAGGCGGCCAAAAGGTTCGGCAAGGATC
>Ga0163152_10000598_pt1 | contig 62182 bp, 72 predicted proteins | sample OliLakLV19MP8IB2_FD_148635 | JGI IMG/M metagenome (GOLD analysis project Ga0163152, IMG submission 148635) | Freshwater microbial mat bacterial communities from Lake Vanda, McMurdo Dry Valleys, Antarctica - Oligotrophic Lake LV.19.MP8.IB-2 | ecosystem: Environmental > Aquatic > Freshwater >... | reverse complement strand
CTCGACTATGCGGGGTGGTGCGGGCATTCTTGTGGATGTTCACTCGGCGCATCTCCGCAGAAATTGACGTGTCGCAACATCAATCTCCTCGGTCCGCGCCGAGTGGACAACCTATTGAGAGACCACACCTAGAGCCTGATGCGATCGACCTGAATCAGGTCGATCGCTCAATCAGTCTCTACACTTTTGAATCTAGAGCAACTTTCTGCGGCCGCTCTGGATCACGCTGACCCAGAGCGACCGAAGGTTGCTCTAGTCCGCGTAGTCGTATTGCCCGCCGGTCTTGAGCGCCGCCAGATAGGCGGGACGAGCGTGGATGCGGTCGAGGAACGCCTTCACCATCGGACGCGACTTGGCGTCCGCGCGCTGGGCGGCGGCTTCAAGGGGGAAGCTCATCATGATGTCGGCCGCCGTGAACTCTCCGCCGGCAAACCATTCGGCTCGGGCGAGTTCCATGTCCCAATAGTCGATGTGGGTGCGGATTTGCGGATCGGCGACGCGCTCCTGCGCATTCCTGGCGATACCGTTGACGACGCCGCGCAGAAGTCTGGGCGCGGCGAGCGGCATGCGTGAGAAAACCAGCTTCAGCAGGAGAGGCGTCATCGCCGAGCCTTCTGCATAGTGCATCCAGTAGGTGAATCGCAGCCGGTCGTCGGACCCGGGCGGGGGAATGAGCCGCCCATTGCCGTGCCGCTCCAGTATGTAGTCGATGATGGCGCCGGTCTCGGCGATCGTCATGCCATTGTCGGTGATGACGGGGGACTTGCCGAGCGGGTGAATGGCCTTCAGTTCGAGAGGCGCGAGCATCGTCTTCTTGTCGCGCTCGTAGCGGCGAACCTCATACGGGATCTGAAGCTCTTCGAGCAGCCACAGCACGCGCTGGGAGCGGGAATTGTTGAGGTGGTGAACCGTGATCATGAATCGCGCCGCCTTCGCGAATGAAGAAGTCGTCTAGAGCATCCTTCGATCAAACTGGTTCAGTTTGACCGAAGAAAGATACTCTACCTCAAAAGTGTAGAGCAACTTGTCTGCGTCCAGACGGACGCAGGTTGCTCTGGTGTGGCTTGGGTTCAGACGTTCGCAAACCGGCTGCGTCGAGATCATGCGAACTTCTGAACCGCCACACCAGCAAGCCCATGATTCTAGTGTCCTTTCGATTCTGAGGTTCGCTTCAGGGCCTGCCGCGACAATCGTGCGACCCTCAGAATCAGGACACCAAGGTCAACCCGCCCAAAGCCGGAATCGGTTGAAGGCGTACGTGTGATCCGTTTCAGCATTCCGAAGCACCTTGTCTGCATCCGATTGGACGCAGGTCGCTTTAGTCGAGGCAGGGCCGGGTGGCGAGCAAGGCGCGGCTTGAGGTTCTTGTGTTCAGTCGAGGGTCTGCGGCCGCATCAGCCGGCCCCGTTCGGTGATCAAAATGGCGAGCAGCGCTCCAAGGCCAAGGAGCAGATGCCCGATGAATATCGGCGTCGTCGAACCATCGAAGGTCCGCGCAATCGCTCCGCCGATCAGTCCCGAGCCGAACGAGGTGACAAAACCGGAAACGGCGGAGCCGGAGCCCGCAAGCCGGCCCAGCGGCTCCATCATGATCGCATTGTAGTTTGGACCCTGAAGGCCAATGGCGAAAAAGGCGGCGAGGAGCAGGGCGTAGAAGACGGGAAACGGCGCAAGGCCCTGAGCGGCGAGCAGGACGTGAAGAGCGCTGACGACAATGAATCCGAGGAGCGCGCCGTGCGAGATGCGCCGCATCCCCAGCGAGATCACGAAGCGGGAGTTGAGAAGATTGGCGGCGGACATGGCCACCGCGACGCCGGCGAACCAGAGCGGAAACGCCGTCCCCGTGTCGTAGACTTCCCGGAAAACCTGCTCGGATGACGAGATGAAGCTGAACAAGCCTCCGAAGATGAGACCCGATGCGATCATGTAGCCGAGCGTGTCGCGGGTCCGGAATACCGTGCCGTAGCTCTTCAGGATGGATGAGACGTTCAGCGGCGTGCGCCGGTCGGGCGGGAGTGTTTCTGGCAGGCGCAGGCCGCACCAGACCAGCATGATCAATCCGAAGACCACCAGCACCCAGAAGATCGCATGCCAACCGGCGAAGAACAGGATGAACTGACCGATCGATGGGGCGAGAATCGGCGCCGCCATGAAGGTCATCATCACCAGCGACATGACCTGCGCCATGCGGCGTCCGGAGTAGATGTCTCTTGCGGCCGCCATGGCGATGACGCGGCTCGCCCCGGCCATGACCCCCTGTAGCGTCCGCGCCGCCAGCAGAAAGCCGAAATCCGGAGCGAAAACGCAACCAAGGCCCCCGATCGAATAGCCGAGCAGAGTAAACCAGAGAATGGGGCGACGTCCGAAGCGGTCGGTCAGCGGCCCCCAGACCAGCTGCGAGACGCCAAAACCGAGCATGTAGACGACGATCACGAGCTGGCGGTCATTGGGATTTTCGAGGCTGTACGAGGCGCTGATGTCGGAGAGGGCCGGCAGCATGATGTCGATCGCCAGGGCGTTCATCGCCATCAGCGATGCGGTCATGGCGACGAACTCCGCGATATGGAGCCGTTTCACCGGCGCCGGCGGCCGGGACGAGGACGACGTGTCGGGCAAGGGCGAGCGCTCACATCTGCGGGAAGCGCGAGGGTGTAGCGGGCTTTGGTGTGTGTGGGTAGGGCGGTTGGGAGGGTTGTTTGCCCGTTCAGACGTTGAACCGGAAGTGCATGACGTCGCCGTCCAGGACGACGTATTCCTTGCCCTCCTGACGGGCCTTGCCGGCTTCCTTGGCGCCGCTCTCGCCCTTGAACTTCACATAGTCGTCGTAGGCGATGGTTTCGGCCTTGATGAAACCCTTCTCGAAATCGCCATGGATGACGCCGGCAGCCTGGGGCGCCGTCGCGCCCTTGCGGATCGTCCACGCGCGGGCTTCCTTCGGGCCGACGGTGAAATACGTCTGCAGGCCAAGCAATTCGTAGCCGGCGCGAATGACACGGTTGAGGCCGGGCTCCTCAAGGCCCAGCGTCGCCAGGAATTCCGCCTGTTCCGCGTCCTCCAGCATCGCCATTTCGCTTTCGATCTGGGCGGAGATGACGACGGCCGGCGAGCCTTCCTTTTTGGCGTGAGCGACCACCGCGTCCGAAAAGGCGTTGCCGGTCCCGGCCGAGGCTTCATCGACATTGCAGATGTAGAAGACGGGCTTGGCCGTCAGAAGCTGCATCATGCGCCAGGCCTTGAGGTCGTCGGCGTCGATCCGGGCGGTGCGCGCCGGCTTGCCGGCGTTGAGCTGTTCAAGCGCCAGTTCAAGCAAAGCCAGCGTCTGCTTTGCGTCCTTGTCGCCTCCCCGGGCCTTTTTCTCGATGCCGTTGCGGCGCTTTTCGAGGCTGTCCATGTCGGCCAGCATCAACTCGGTCTCGACCACCTCGAAGTCGGACAAGGGATCGATCCTGCCCGACACATGCGTGATGTCGTCGTCCTCGAAGCAACGTAGCACATAGGCGACGGCGTCGACTTCGCGGATGGTGGCGAGGAACTGGTTGCCGAGCCCCTCTCCCTTCGAGGCGCCCTTCACCAGTCCAGCGATATCGACGAAATTCATGCGGGTGGGGATCAGCTCCTTCGAGCCGGCGATCTTTGCGAGCACGTCGAGGCGCGGTTCGGGCATCGCGACGTCGCCGACATTGGGCTCGATGGTGCAGAAGGGATAATTCGCCGCCTGCGCCGCCGCGGTGCGGGTGAGGGCGTTGAAAAGCGTGGATTTTCCGACATTCGGCAGACCCACGATACCGGCCTTGAACCCCATGACATCCTCGCAAACCGCTGGAGCGGCCTCTTACAGGGTTGCCTGGTCTTCCGCCAGCGGGGCAGTGTCAAACCGCTCACGGGTCTTGCGCTGACGGCCTGCGCGGATCGCCCTTGGGCGCCGGAGCGAGGCGCATCACTTCGGTTTGGAAGCGTTCGTCGTCGCCTGTCGTCAAGAATGGAAGCGCCTTGGCGCAGGCCTCGGCGATGGCGTCTACCCAATCCAGTTCCAACTTTCCGAAGTCCGACAGAACATAGCCATAGACCAGAGACTTGTCCCCGGGGTGGCCGATGCCGAGCCGCGCGCGCCTGACGTCCGGATGCGCCTGGGCGATGATCGAGCGAATGCCGTTGTGTCCCGCCGCCCCGCCGCCGGTCTTCATGCGGAGGCGTCCGGGCGCGAGATCGAGTTCGTCGTAGAAAACCACGACCTCGCTAGCGGCTAGCTTGTGGAACTTCATGGCCTCGCCGATCGCGCGTCCGGACTCGTTCATGAAGGTTTGAGGCTTGAGCAACAGGGCCTTAACCTGGCCGCCATCGGGTGTGGCGACAGAGCCCTCCGCCAGATCGCCCTTGAAGCGCGAACGCCAGGGGCCGAATGCGTGGCGGGTCGCGATACGGTCGGCGACGCGAAAGCCGATATTGTGCCGGTGGCCGGCGTATTTCGGGCCCGGGTTTCCCAGTCCGGCGATCAGCAGCATCTGGACGCCGTCCCGTCTGGAGCGGACGCGCGAGAAGCGCGCCCGCCGCTGAGGAGTCTACTTCTTGGTGGGCGCCGCCTTCGCGGGAGCCGCCTTGACGACGGGCGCCGCCTTGGGGTCGGTCGGAGCGCTGGCCGCTGCGGCCGCCGTCGCGGCTTCGCTCTCGGCCTTCTCGTCGGCGTCATCCTTACCGCCGCGGCCCTGGATCGTGGCGATCGTGAAGTCGCGATCTTTGATCGTCGGGCGCACGTTTTCCGGCATGGTAATCGCGGAGATTTTCAGCGTTTCGCCGATGTCCAGCGTCGAGACGTCGAATTCGAGGAATTCCGGGATCGCGTTGGCCGGGCAGAGGAGTTCGACCTCGTGACGGACAACGTTGAGCGTGCCGCCCCGCTTGAGGCCCGGCGACACAGCCTCGCCGACGAAGTGGACGGGCACGTTCACCTTGATCAACTGGCCTTCCTCGACACGGAAGAGGTCGAGATGTTCGGCCTCGTCCGAGACCGGGTTGAACTGGATGTCCTGCGCGAACACGTCCTGCAGCTCGCCCTTGTGAGTAATCTGCACGACATGGGACAGAAACTTGCCGGATTTAAGCGCCTTGGCGACTTCCTTGCGCTCCAGGCTGATCGCGATCGGGCCGCGCTCGCCGCCATAAAGCACGCCAGGAACCAGGCCGGCGCGCCGCGCCTCGCGTGCGCCGCCCTTGCCGGCACGCTCGCGCACCTCGACCTTCAGTACGATGTCAGCCATATGTCTGCCTCCGTTTCGCCCTGAAATCCGTCGCGGATTCACATCCGTGAGCGATAGCCTGGCTACACAGGCGACGACCGTCGCCGCCTTTCGGAAAGGGCGGCTTATATGGCAGTCGGTCCGGCGCGGCAAGGACCTGCCGATCGGCCGGCAGCCCAGCCATTGCCCAAGGCTGGCTTGGACCGTAAGTAGGGCGATGTCGCCGCGCTGCGCGGCCCGAACCCCGCTGGAGGCAAGCTGTGCGATTGGCCGTCATTCTCGCCCTAGGAACCGCCCTTTATGTCGCGCCGATGATGGTCGCCGGCCAGCAGGATGCGGCCGCCCAGAACACCGCGTCCGCCTACAAAGCCCCGCGCACGGGCTTTGGCCAGCCCGACCTCAGCGGCACGTGGAGCAATTCCACCCTAACGCCAATGACCCGGCCCGCCAGCTTCAAGGACAGGCTGGCCCACACGGAGGACGAGGTGAAGAAACTCGAAGCCGCCGTCGTCAAGGAGGTCGAGGAAGGCAACGCGCCGACCGATCCCGACGCCCCGGCGGAGTACCGCAATCCAACGACCAACGAACGGCCCGAATTCAGGGCCGCTGGCGGCGCGGTCGGTGGATACAACCGGGGCTGGCTCGATCCGGGCAATCTCGTGATGCGCGTCAATGGCGAGCCCCGCACATCGTTGATCACCACGCCTGACGGCCGCCCGCCGGCGCGCAAGGCGAACGCGCCACGGGCGCCTGCGGCGCTCGGCGGCAGCGGCGGCGAGGGCGCCGGCCCGCTGGGCTCGTTCGACAGCTATGAGACGCGCTCGCTGGGCGAACGCTGCGTCATCGGCTTCGGCCGCAATGCTGGACCGCCAATGTTCCCTAACGGCTTCTACAACAACAACTATCAGATCGTGCAATCGCCGGACGCAGTGATGATCCAGGTGGAGATGAACCATGATGCGCGCATCGTGCGGCTGAACTCCAAGCACAATGCAGGCGTCGCCCGGCCCTATTTCGGCGATTCCATCGGCAGGTGGGAAGGCGACACGCTGGTGGTGGAAACGATCAACATTCCGCGCAGCCAGGCCTTCATGGGCTCGTGGGAGAATCTCAAGGTCACGGAGCGCTTCACGCGCGTCGGCGCCGAACGCCTGCACTACAAATTCACCGTGGAGGACTCCGCCATGTGGGAGCAGCCCTGGGGCGGAGAGTATGAGTTCGCGCCTCTCAACGGCCGAATCTATGAATATGCCTGCCACGAGGGCAATTATGCGCTCCCAGGCATTCTCTCCGGCGCGCGGGTCGAGGAAGCCGCGAAGGCCAGGAAGAGCGGCGCCAAGCCCGGTCGCTAAAGCCACCTGCAGGTCGATCCAGGCTGGGGCGTTGATCCAGGCTGGGGTGCGAGACTACACTGCCTGCCATCCTCTGACGGGCAGGACGGTGGCGCAGGCCGGCGTTCCGTCCCCGCCTTTACCAGCGATGACAGCCTCCAGAACGGCGCCGCCCTTGGCCTGATCGAGCAGGTCCGTCTGGAGAGCGTGGATGTCGATCTTCATGCGGCGGTCCCAACACGATCCGGCGTCTCCCGCCTGCTTGCCGATCGCGATGTAGACGAAGCGGCGTTCGGGTCCTTCGCTCCGGACGAACTCGCCGAGAAAGCGCGGGCCGTTCGGACCGGGCGCGACGCGAACGGCAAATTCGAAGACGATCGCAGCACCGTCGTCGGAACTCCGTTGATCGACGGGCGCGCTCTTCTTGTCCTGGAGGCTGTGCAGAACGCCGGGTACGGGATTCTCGACGATCAGGCGGAGGCGGATTTCGGTCTCGCCATAGCGGGGCATGTCGGCCTCCCAAGGGCCAGATCGCGTCATTTGGCTTCACTCGAAGCGTATCGGTCACTCACCCACTGGTAGAGCGCGATTCACGATCTGGATGGTTATCCAAATCCAACTTGCTCCAAGGCTATCAATCAAAGAGCTTCGATACGCTCTCATCGTGGGCGATGCGGCGGATGGCTTCACCGATCAGGGGGGCGAGCGTGACAGTGCGGATTTTCCTCGAAGTCTTCATCTGCTCCGAGGCAGGGATCGTGTCGGTTACAACCAGTTCCTTGAGGAGCGACCGGTCGATATTGCCGGCCGCGCCGTTCGACAGGACGCCGTGCGTGACGTAGGCGGCAACTTCGATTGCGCCGTTGTCGAGAAGCGCGCGGGCGGCGTTGATGAGCGTGCCGCCTGAATCCGTCATGTCGTCTATGAGAATGCATTTACGGCCCGAGACCTCGCCGATGATGTTCATCACTTCGGAATCCCCGGCCTTCTCGCGGCGCTTGTCGACGATGGCGAGATCGACATCGAGCCGCTTGGCCAAAGCACGCGCGCGGATGACGCCGCCGACATCCGGCGAGATCACCATCAGGTCCTTGAGGCCGTAATTCTTGCGAATGTCGTCCTCGATCACCGGGCCGGCGAAAAGATTGTCGGTCGGCTTGTCGAAGAACCCCTGGATCTGGGCGGCATGGAGATCGACCGTGAGGACGCGGTCGGCGCCCGCCACGTTGATGAGATTGGCGACCAGCTTCGCAGAGATGGGCGTGCGGCCATCGGTCTTGCGGTCCTGCCGCGCGTAGCCGAAATAAGGAATGACCGCCGTGATCCGCTCGGCGCTGGCCCGCACCAGGGCGTCGATCATGATCAGCAATTCCATCAGATGGTCGTTGGCAGGCGCGCTGGTCGACTGGATCACATAGACGTCCTTGCCGCGGACATTCTCGTTCACCCGCACGAAGACTTCGCGGTCCTTGAACGTTTTCACCTCGGCGTTCGTTAGACGCATGTCGAGATAGCCGGCGATGTCAGCGGCGAGCGGCCGATTCGAATTGCAGGAGATCAGTTTCACGGTCTCGCTCTCCCGTATCGCCAGTCCGGAGGAGGACGCTCAGTTTGCGTCACGCTTCTGTCGCAAAAGCTGACCGGCCGCAATCGCCGCCCTGCCGGATTCCTGCGGATGAATAGAGGCGGGATCGCGCGTGACGGAAATGACGCAGTGCGACATGCGTGCGATCAGGCGAGCAGCATGATCGCGGAGATGTTGCGGCCACAGTCCGGCTCGCCGGCTCTGACGGCGCGGCGATGGCTGAAGTAAAGCTCCGGTTGCGTGAGCGTGTCGTCCGCCAGCGAATCGACGTGCGCGACGCCGAGGCGCGTCAGACGGCCGCGCGCATACCCCTTGAGGTCGAAGTGCTGACGGTCGCCGGCGCCGGGTTCGAAAAGGAACTCCGCCCATGCCGATGCGTCCAGCACGGCGTCGACGAGGTCGGGGCCGACTTCGAACGACGCCTGGGAGAGGCAAGGGCCGACCGCCGCCGTCATCCTGACCGGATCGGCGCCAAGCCGTATCATGGCTTCCACCGCCCCTTCGAGGACGCCGCTGACGGCGCCGCGCCAGCCGGCGTGGACGGCGGCGATAACACCAGCCTCGGGGTCGCAAAGCATCACTGGCGCGCAATCCGCTGCGAGGGCGCCGAGCACCAGACCTGGGCGGTCGGTGACCACGGCGTCGGCTTGCGGACTCTGGCCGGGCGGAAAGGGCTTGTCGGTGGTGACGGCCTGGTTCGAGTGACTCTGGTGGAGGGTTATCAGATTTCCAGGCGTTCCGCCGAGCGCCAGCGCGACGCGCCGCCGGTTTTCGGCGACTCTGGGCTGTTCGTCGGCCGAGCCGTGTCCGCAGTTGAGACTCTTGTAGATGCCTGTCGAGGCGCCGCCGCGACGACCGAAAAAGCCATGCCGAAGGTGCATGCTGTAGCGCTTGAGTCCTGGCGCTTCGGAGAGCGGAGGGCGAGGCGTCGGTTCTGCCACGGGCGGCGGTCCTCTTCAGAAGCCGGCGGGCGCCGGCGAGCCATGCGGGGCGAGGCATACCGCCTTGAAACGCGCGCCCATGTGTTCCGGCGCCGTCAGCTTGCGCACGCCTGCCAGAATTTCCTCCGCCGAGGCGGGATTTGCCGCCGCCAGCGCGCGCCCACGCTCAAGCGCCCCCAGACGCGTGAGGAAATAGCCCTGCTGAAGCGGCCCGTGTACGGCCAGACCTTCGCTTTCGCACAGGCGCCGGAGCCGGGGGAAATCTACGTCGGCCGTCAGGTCGCAAGCGCCGGGTTCATCGAGAGGATCAACCTGGGCGCCCACGCGATAGGCGCGCAGCGTGTCTCCCGGCGACCGGTCGTCGGGACCATAGTCGAGGACCAGAGCGCGCCCGGGATCAGCCCGGAACCTGCGCGCGACGATCTCCGAAAAGCTTTCCAGCCCGGGCGACACTTCCAGTGCATCGCCAACAGGAATGACATCGCCGGGCGGGTCCGCCGGCATGCCGATGCCGAACGACAGGCGCCCGGCGCCGCTTAGGCCGATAGCGCGCTCACGCCAGCGATTTCCGTCCCGGACATATTGGCGGATGGCGAGACAGTCGAGAAACTCGTTGGCGACGATCAACGCGGGTCCGGGCGGAACAGCGTCAAGATCGCTGAAGTGCTGAACGTGATATGCGGTCAGGCGCTCGTCCTGTTCGCGGCGCAGCGCCGGACTGGCCTCCACCAGCGCTACCCGCGCCGCATCGAGAAACCCGGGCGCTGCTCGAGCGGCGCGCAACATGTCGGCCATCATGACGCCACGGCCCGGACCCAGTTCGATCAGCCAGAAGGGAGAGGGGGATCCAAGGCTGGTCCATTCGTGCGCCGCCCAGAGGCCGATCAGTTCGCCGAACACCTGGCTCGTCTCCGGAGCGGTGGTGAAGTCGCGGTTGAAGCCGGGACAAACGGCGTAATAGCCGTGCGAGGGGTCGTGCAGGCACATCAGCATGAAGAGCGACACCGGCATGGGTCCGTTGACCCGTATGGTGTCGCGGATGCGCTGCTCCAGCGGCGTCACGCCGGCTGAGGGGTCCGCTGAGCCCGCACGATCAGCCAGACGCCGCCGATCACCATCGGGATGGACAGGAGCATGCCCATGGTGAGCGGAGGGGGCAGGCCGGCGACGAAACTGTCCGGCTCGCGGAAATTCTCGACGAATGTCCGGAAGGCGGCGTAGCCGATCAGGAATATGCCCGAGACCAGGCCCGGCTTGCGCAACGCCCGAAAACCCCAGACCGCAACCGCGAGGACGATGAACAGGAGGGCGCCTTCGAGCGCCGCCTCATAAAGCTGGCTGGGGTGAACCAGCGCCTCCGAACCCGAATACACCCATTCCCTAGTGTTCCAGTTATAGGTCGGGAAGCGCATGGCCCAAGGCGCGGTGGTTTCGCGCCCGTAAAGCTCGCCATTGATGAAGTTCGCGATCCTGACGAGGAAGATGCCGATAGGGGCCGAGGCGCAGGCGACATCTCCGAGGCTCAGCAGGGAAATCTTTCGCGACCAGGTCGTGTAGAGAACTGCCAGCGCCGCTCCGATCAGGCCGCCATGGAAGGACATGCCGCCCTCCCACATCTTGAAGATGAATGCGGGATCGTTGGCCACTTTTTCCGGCTCGAACGGCAGGGTGTAGAAAAGGATGTAGCCAATGCGACCGCCGACCAGGATGCCGATCATCACCCAGAAGGCAAAATCATCGATATCGGCGCGCGTCAGGGGCATTTTGGCGGGGTCACCCCAAAGACGGGGACGGGAGGCGATGCGGTTGGCGTACCACCAGCCGATCAGAACGCCGCCAATATAGCCGAGCGCATACCAGCGGATGGGAAACGGGCCAAAGGCCAGCGGTCCCAGCGCAAACTCGGGAATCGGTATGGTAAAGGCGGCCGGGTCGATCTTCGGAAACGGGATTTCCAATTGCATGATCGACTCATATCCCACTTTGAACTGGGGCCGCCAGCGGGCCATATAGATACCGGCTCCCGCCGCCGGGTCCACACTGGAGACGCCAATGCAGACGCGAAATCCCTTACGGGACGATCTTTCCCGAATGATGACAGGCGTTGCCGGCATGGCGCAGGCGGCTGGCGACGAGATGAAGGCTCTGGCTCGCTCGCAGGGCGAGCGGCTGGTCGCTGACATGGACCTGGCCGGGCGCGACGAGGTCGAGGCGCTGAAAACACTGGCCCGAACCGCTCTCGAGAAGGTCGAGGCGCTTGAAAAGCGCGTAGCCGAGTTGGAGGGAGGGCGGGCGAATCGCAGGCCGGCGCCATGATTCTCGTCCATGCCAAGCGCAATCCTTGACCATCGCCCCATTGTGGCCGCGGCGTCCGCCCGATAGCGTTTTTACAGAACAGGCCGCGCAGCGTCCTGATTCCAGGAGCACCGTATGTCGACGCTCAATCAACTGACGCTCGAAACGCCCGAAAATTCTCTGGACGTGGTCGAACAGACACTGCTTGCAGCCGACTGGGCCTGCGAACGGGCCGAAGACGGCGTCATCCACTGCGCAGCGATGACGCGGTGGGGCGAATGCGCGGGCATGTTCGCCTGGCGCGACGAACCCGCGTCGATCCATTTTTCGCTGTCGCTCGACCTTCGCGCGCCGAATGCGCGCAAGGCCGCGATCTGGGATCTGCTCTGCAAGATCAATGAGCGCCTGTGGCTCGGCCATTTCGACTACTGGGCCGACGACGGGGTCGCGGTCTTTCGTCACACCATTCCGATGCTCGACCGCTTGTCTCCCGAGCCGGGCGAGATCGCCGCGATCATCGCTGCGGGGATGGATGCTGCCGATCAGTTCCTGCCGGCGTTCAATTTCGTCGTTTGGGCGGGCAAGTCGCCTGCCGAAGCCATCGCCGCCGTCCTGTTCGAAACGGCGGGCGAGGCCTGATCGACGTGAGCACGGCGGCCGGGGAGGAAAAGGAGGCGTCGCTGAAGCGGGCCGTCCTTTTCGGCGCCGGCCGCATGGGCTGGGCCATGGCGCGCGGCTGGCTGGCGGACCTGGCGGCCGCCGGCCTCGTTCGGCTCGACATCGTGGAGCCATCGCCAGGCGAGGAAGTCGTCGCGGCGGCGGGGGCGGGCCGCATCCGGTTGAACGGCGATCCTGCGCAGGCCGACATTGTGATCCTCGCTGTCAAGCCGCAGGGGTTTTCAGACACGGCGCCGGCGGTCCTGGATTGGGTAGGGCCAGACACGCTGGTTGTGTCCATACTCGCGGGGGCGACGCTTGAGCGCATCGTCACCGCGCTCGGATCTCCGCGAACCGTCCGGGCCATGCCCAACACGCCGGGCGCAATTGGCAAGGGCGTTACCGGCTATGCAGCCTCGCCTGCCTGCTCGGACACGGACCGCGCGGCTGCAGAAAAACTGCTGACGCCGCTGGGCGCCGTCGTCGGACCGCTCGACGAGGCGATGATCGACGCCGTCACGGCCGTTTCGGGTTCGGGTCCGGCCTATGTTTTCCTGCTGGCCGAATCCCTCGAAGCGGCGGCGCTTGAGGCCGGACTGGACGCGGCTACGGCGGCGCTGCTCGCACGCAAGACAGTGGCGGGCGCCGGCGCCCTGCTGGAGGCGGGCGGCGATCCGGCTGTCCTTCGCAAGGCGGTCACGTCTCCCGGCGGGACCACGGCCGCGGCGCTGAAGGTGTTGATGGCGAAGGGGGGCATGGCCGACCTGATGGGCGAAGCGGTCGACGCCGCGCGGCGCCGGGCCAGCGAACTTTCCAGAGAACTCGATCTCACCGATCGAGGGAGGCTCTAGCTCGGGGTTTCCCGATCCCGTAGATCGCGTGCGTCCGCTGCGCCGAGCGGGAGGCGAATCTGCGCACGCAGACCGCCGAGTTCCGATCTGCCGAGCGTGACATCGCCCCCATGCGCGCGCGCGGTGTCGCGCGCGATGGTAAGGCCAAGGCCGACCCCGGCCACATTCTGGTTGCGCGACGCGTCGAGGCGGCTGAACGGCCTGAACGCGTCCTCGTGCTGGGCGTCGGATATGCCGGGACCGTCATCCTCGACGATCACGACGGCCGCGCCAGATTCGCCGCGCACGCTGACGCGGACGTGCTCGCCATAGTCGGCGGCGTTGTTGGCGAGATTGGCGATCGCCCGCTTCATCGCAAGGGGCCGCAGCCGCACCAAAACCGCCGCCGGCGCCGCGAATTCGAACGCCGCCCGGCTGTTGGCCGTGACCGAAGCGTCGCGAGCGATGGCGGAGAGGTCGGCCTCGACGGCCTGCTCGCCTTCCTCGCCCCGCGCGAAAGCCAGATAGCCGTCCAGCATCCGTTCCATCTCCGAGATGTCGGCCTTAGCGGCCGTGACGTCGGCGCTCCTGGGCAACATCGCAAGTTCTAGCTTGAGCCGCGTCAGCGGCGTCCTGAGGTCGTGGGAGACGCCAGCCAGCATCGCGGTGCGCTGGTCGGCGTAGCGGCGAATGCGGTTGCGCATGCGAATGAGGGAGCGGGCTGCATCGCGCACCTCGCGGGCGCCGGAGGGCCTGAAGTCCGGCTGGTCCTCGCCGCGGCCAAAAGCGTCGGCGGCGGTCGAAAGCTGGAGTATCGAACGGACCTGGTTGCGCAGGAAGGCGTAGGATGTCGCGAGAAGTAGCGCGCTGAAGCCGACGGACCAGACGATGAATATGTGCGCGGTGATGATCATCACGCGCTTGCGGTCGATCAGCGCCTCGACCAGTCCGTCGCCCACCGGCGTCACCAGGGTGATCATTCCGCTGCGAGAGTCGAGCGCGAATGCGAAGGGTTGGCCGAGGGCGACGGCAAGCTCCCTCCTGAGTTCTGGGCAACAGCGAGCGCCGGCCGGCCGGCCGGCATTCAGCGTTGCGCCGTCGATATACTCGACATGCATGAGGCCGGAGGCGCGGACATCGCGCGCGAAGGTGTTCCATCCGTCCGGATCGGCGCGGCGCTGGTCGATGGCTGTCTTCACGAGCTGGGCGGCGCTGCGCGAGAGCTGTGTGTTGACGTTCTGAACGTGGGAATTGAAGAAAAACAGCGTCATAGCGATGACGAAGACCAGCATCGGCACGATCAGGATCACGATGTGACGGGCGTTGTATCCGCGGGGTGTATAATCGCGCAGTCGCACCATTGGAGGTCTCAGACGGGCAGGGTGAGAAAAATGTTCGCCTTGTCCCGGTAGGCTTCAACATAACCGAGCTTTTGCAACTCCGCGATACAGTCCCACGACCACCTTTCGCTGTTGCAATGTTCCAGCAGCACAGAGTGGGGAAAGATCGCGCGCGCCTCCTGCTCGAAGAACGTCCGCAATACCGCGTCCTCATAGCCCTCCACGTCGATCTTCATCACGTCGATGCGACCGAGGGCGTGGCTGCGGACGACCTTGCCGAGCGGCAGCACGGGGACGGCAATGCGTGGTCCGCCGACCTCGACGCGCAGGGATGCCTGGCCCAGCTCGGCCGGGATGGCGAGCTCCGCGACGCCCGTCGCGGGGCCTACCGCGCCCTCTACCAGAATGACCCTCACGCCTTCGGCGCCCAGGTCGTTCGCTGTCTGAAGGTTGAATTTCAGCCGCTCGAAGATGGCGGGTTGCGGTTCGACGCTCAGCACCACGCCTCCGCGACCCAGCAGCGAACTCGCGAACAGTGAAAACATGCCGGCGTTTGCCCCGATATCGACAAACACGCCGCCAGGCGGAAGGTTCGAACGGATGAAGTCGAAGTCGGCCCGGCTGTAGGAAGACGGGTTGAGAAGCGCCTTCATCTCCGAATAGTTCGACGCCAGATGAAGACGCGCATTGCGGCCCCAGAGCTTGACGTCCAGCGGCGATCCCGAGTGTTTGCGCAAAAGATTGCCCAGCGCTTTTCTCGCCGCTCCGCGACCCAGAACAGTGTTCTGCGAAAGGGCCAGCACCGCGCTGGCGAAAGGAGACGGCCGATAGGCTCCGAACGGCGCATCCATGGTCATGGTGAGCCCTGCACCCGATAAGGACATCCGTTCTTCATGATCAGTCGCCGGCCAGGCGATAACCGATGCCGCGGACCGTTTGGAGATGCACCGGCTCGCGGGGATCGCGTTCGATCTTGCGGCGGAGACGGGTGACCTGGACGTCCACCGAGCGTTCGACTCCCGCCGACGTCAGGCTCGCCAGCTCAAGGCGCGAAACGGGCTGCCCGCTGCGGCCGGCCAGAATCTTGAGAAGCTGGGTTTCGCTTTCGGTGAGCCGGATCATGCGGCCATCCTTGCGCAGCTCTCCCTTCGACACATGAAAAACCATCCCCGACAGGCGCACCTCCTCGGTTGGCGCGTCCGGCGCTGCCCGGCGCAGGATGGCGGCGATCCGCAGCGCCAGCTCCTCGGGTTCGAACGGCTTTGGAAGGTAGTCGTCGGCGCCTTTCCGGAGTCCCTCGATGCGCTCCTCCGGAAGGCCGCGCGCCGTCAGCAGAATAACCGGAGCATCAATTTCGGCGCGGATGCCGCTGAGGAGCGAGAGGCCGTCCTCTCCCGGCATCATGACATCGAGAATGATGAGGTCGAAGGACATCGTCTGCAGGAACCGGCGCGCGGAAACCGCATCGCGCGCCACCGTGACGTCATAGCCTTCCCGTGTGAGATAGCGCTTCAACAGATCGCGGAGGCGGTCATCGTCATCAACCGCCAGAATGTGTGCGGCATGAACGCTCATGGCTCCTCCTTTCGTCGCGCAAGTTCGGTGAGGACCCGCCGCGCGCCGGTCACCGCGTCCGGACCGGCTGTCAGGAAAGCTTCGCGAAGGGCCATGCGTCGTCGGTCCGTCGCCTGCCGGGCAAAGGCCGCCCCCTCGGATGTCAGGGCCACCAGCCGGCGTCTGCGGTCGCGACTTGAAGTCTCCCTTTTGAGTAATCCACGGCCTTCCAGGTCGTTAAGATACCGGGCGAGGGACTGCTTGGGCGCGGCAAGCCGGTTGCGCAACTCTCCCACATCGAGGGAGCCGACGTCAAAAATCTCCAGCAGCACGTCCATTTCCGGGCCAGAGAGGGCCGGATAGACCGTCGCGGATTCAGCAAGGGCGGCGAGACGCCGCGCCGCGGCGCGGATGAGGGCTGCTCCCTGGTCGAGGTCCTGGTCGCGGAGGTACAGCCTGCCATCGGCTGCGACCATTGGCGAAAGCGCGGATTGAGGTCGGTTGACAGGTATGGCCACGACCCGACAATGGAAGAGCAACACGCGAAACTCAAGCTGCAACAGACCGGAGCAGCGTGTCCGCGAAGGCGACACCGATGACGTTCATACCCTATGACGACCGCGACGGATGGATCTGGCTGGACGGCAAGTTCACGCCTTGGCGCGAAGCGCGAATCCACGTGCTGACACACGGCCTGCATTACGGCGCCACCGTGTTCGAGGGCGAGCGCGCCTATGATGGCGAGGTGTTCAGGGGGACGGAGCACTCGAAGCGCCTCCACCGCTCGGCCGAACTGGTCGGCTACAAGGTGCCCGTCTCCGTTGCCGATCTCGACGCCGTCAAGGTCGAGTTGATGCAGAAGAACGGTTTCGCCGACTGCTATGTCCGGGCGTTCTCCTGGCGCGGGTCGGAAATGATGGGCGTTTCCGCCCAGCAGAACTCGATCCGCACCTGCGTTGCGGTGTGGCAATGGGGCAATTACTTCGCTGACAAGATGAAGGGCATCCGCGTCACGATGTCGGACTGGAAGCGTCCTTCGCCCGAGACGATCCCCAGCGCCGCCAAGGCGGCGGGCCTCTACATGATCTGCACGATGTCGAAGCACAAGGCGGAGGCCGAAGGCTTTGCGGACGCGTTGATGCTGGATTATCGCGGCTATGTGGCCGAGCTGACCGGCGCGAACGTCTTCTTCATCCGTAATGGCGTCATCCATACGCCGACGCCCGATTGCTTTCTCAACGGCATTACGCGGCAGACAGTGATCCAGCTGGCGAAAGTGAGGGGCGTCGAAATCATCGAACGACATATTCTGCCGAGCGAACTTTCCAGTTTTTCCGAATGCTTCATCACCGGGACGGCTGCGGAGGTGACCCCTGTCTGCGAAATGGCCGGTCACATCTACAAGCCGGGCGCCATCACGGAGGCGCTTATGACGGATTACGAAAAGCTGGTCCGGCGCAAGCTGGTGCTGGACAAGGTGGCCTAGGATCAGCCGATCAAGCGTCGCCTTCGCCGAGGTTCGATGAAATTTTCCGGTTGGTGTTCAGCGTACCGTGATCATGCTTTGCTAGAGTTCCGGCGCAGGCGATGCGTGGGGAACGGGCATGGAGACGGTACACCAGACGGGCAAGACCAACCGGCGCATCTCGGGCAATGTCGCCATGCTCTATGCGCTTGGCATCGTGCCGATCCTGACCGTCGTCGGGTTCGCCGTCGATCTCAACCGTTCCAACAATGCGCGCTTGCACGTGCAGGAGGCGCTCGACGCCGCCGTCCTGTCGGCCGCCAAGATGATGCAGACCGAGGGCGAAAGCGCCGCGGTTGACCAGCAGGTGCTGGACCTTTTCGTGGCGAACCTGGAACAGATCGGCGTCGAGATCGCATGCGATGCGCCTGTCGTGGTCAAGAGCACGATCACCCGATCGGTCGATGGGTCGGTCGATTGCGACCTCGAAACGCGCATCATGTCGATCTTTGGAACGGACCAGATGGAGTTCACGCGCGTTTCGCGGGCCTCCTACAGCATCAACAAGCTTGAAGTCGCCTTCATGTTCGACGTGTCCGGCTCGATGGCGGGAAGCAAGCTTGTCGATCTCAAGCTGGCCGCTGGCGAGGGCTTCGACATCCTGTTCGACCTGCCGGTCGCGGCGTCAGGCGACATGCGCGTCGGGATCACCACATTCGCGACGGCGCTCAACGCCGGCTCCTACTTCGAAGCTGTCACCAATCTCACCAATCCCCGCATCGGGCCGAGCGACCCCAATCCGAACTCAAATCCGCCCGCCACGATGGTGACGACCAGCGGAACCTGCGTCACCGAACGCCCCGGAGGCGAGGCTTTCACGGACGCGCCGCCTGCCTCGGGTCAGTACATCCCCGCGCAGAACGACTTCTGCCCTGTCAGTTCGATCGTGGCGCTGACCGACGACCGGGCGGAAGTGGACGCCGCCGTCGATGCGCTGGTCGCGAACGGCTATACTGCCGGCCACATCGGCATCGCGTGGACCTGGTATGTCCTCTCGCCCGCCTGGGCCGCGATCTGGCCAGGAGATTCCGATCCGATGGCCTATGACACGCCGTCCCTGTCGAAAGTCGCCGTGCTGATGACCGACGGCGAGTTCAACTCCTCGTATGAGGCGTCGAACGGCAATACTCAGACGCAGGCCCGCGCCCTTTGCGATGCAATGAAGGCGCAGGGTGTCCAGATCTTCTCGATCGCCTTCGATGCGCCCGCTGCCGCCGAAGCCATGATGACGTATTGCGCCAGTCCGGGTTCGTTCTACTCCGCCGACAACGGAGCCGAGCTTCAGGCGGCCTATCAGGCGATCGCCGTGCGGATTTCGCGGCTGCGAATCGCCAGCTAGAGCAATCTCTCGTCCGCCTGGACGCAGACGAGTTGCTCTTCACTATCGAGATCGAGCATCTTCCTCCGGTCAAACGGATTTCAGTTTGATCGAAGGGTGCTCTCGTCCAGCGCCGCAGCGATCCGGGCGGCCTGCTGTTTCAGCACGTCCATGTCCGCCATCCTGCCCTGGTGATGCTTTTCGAGCGGCAGGTTGCCGTATCTGGGGATCACATGGACATGAAGGTGGAACACGGTCTGGCCGGCCGCTGCGCCGTTGAACTGGGTGATGATGACGCCGTCCGGCGCCAGGGCCGCCACGACCGCGCGGGCAACCCTCTGAACGCGTTCGAAAAGGGCGCCAAGCCGCGCGGCTGGAAAGTCCAGCAGATTGCGGCTCTCGCTGATTTTCGGGACGACAAGACAATGGCCCTGGCTCTGCGGGAAAATGTCCATCATGACGAGGACTTCGTCGTCCTCGAACACCTTCACGGCCGGCGCCTCGCCCCGCAGGACTTTCGCGAAGATATTGGCGCAGTCATAGCTGCCGTCGAGACTCATCAAAACCCCTCCTCGTCGTGTTGCGGCTCTCCGGTCGCAACGTCCCCGCCCCTGCGAAACGGCGTGGCTTCGGTCAGGCAGTCCATCCCGTGATCCACCGCCGCCCGTTCGTTGTCGAGATAGCTCGCAACAGCAGAGCGCAAGCCCGGATGGGCGATCCAGTGAGCCGAGCGAGTGAGTTGCGGTTCGTATCCGCGCGCCAGCTTGTGCTCCCCCTGGGCTCCGGCCTCGACGCGCAAAAGCCCCCGCTCGATCGCGAAGTCCATGGCCTGATAATAGCAGACCTCGAAATGCAGGAAGGGCTTGTCGATCTTCCGGCCCCAGTAGCGGCCATAGAGCGTATCTGAACCGATCAGGTTGAGGGCGCCCGCGACGGGGCGCGTCTGGTCCATCGCCAGCACCATCATCACCCGGTCGGCCATGCGCTCGTGCAGTAGCGAGAAGAAATTGCGATTGAGGTAAGGCGAGCCCCATTTGCGTGCGCCCGTGTCCATATAGAACCTGAAAAAGGCGTCCCAGTGTTTCGGCGTCAGTTCCGCGCCGGTAAGCCGCTCGATGGTGAGGCCCCCCTGAGCTGCGGCGCGCTCCTTTCGGAGCATCTTGCGTTTGCGCGACGTCAGCGCACCGAGAAAATCGTCGAAAGAGGCGTAGCCCCGATTGATCCAGTGGAATTGCTGGTCCGTGCGCTGAAGCAAGCCGTCATCGCCAAGCGCATCCCAGACATCTTCTTCGAGAAAGTTGAAATGCGCGGAAGACATCTTGGCGTCGTGGGCGATCTTGATGACGGCCTGGGCCAGGGACCGTCGGATAGCAGCGGAGCGGGGACCCGCAATCGCCAGCAGGCGCCGGCCGGTGACAGGCGTAAAGGGGACCGCGCACAAAAGCTTGGGATAATAGCGGCCGCCAGCCCGCGCCAGAGCGTCCGCCCACGCATGGTCGAACACGAACTCGCCACGCGAATGCAATTTCAGATAGAGCGGCGCCGCGCCGACGAGCACTCCCGACTTGTCGTGCGCCAGAATATGGCGAGGCGTCCAGCCGGTCGATGGAGCGGCGCATCCCGACGCCTCCAGCGCCTCAAGGAAATTCCAGTCAATAAAGGGGTCATAGTCGGCGCCGGGGTTCGCGATTGCGTTCCACGCCGCCTGATCGACTGACGCCATGCCATCGACGATCGACAGCAACAGATCGATGGGTTCAGCGGCGTCATCGGCCAAGGCGTGCTCCGGATGGGTGACCCGCACCGTATATCGGCATTCACCGGCGTTTTGCGAGTTCTGGAGCAAAGCGCTCGAAAATCGGGCCGGCCGCATGCTGGCGGGTCAGATCGAGCAGGGCCGGGTCGCCCACCGTCCAGCTCACGAGCGGCATTCCCCCGGCGGCGTCGGCCGCCGTAGCCAAAGAGGTCAGGTGCGGAGCGAGATAGTCGCAGCCCGCTTCCCTGGCCCAGCGGACACTCGCGAGGACCGCGTCCTGGCCAATATAGGGTTCGGGTTCGATCAGGAGGCCGACCGGGCGGTCCGGGATCCGGGCGCGCAGGCGCTCCACGGTTCTCACGTCGAAACACATGATCGCGGCCAGGCCGTCGAACCCCGCGAGCAGGGCGGCGGCAGCATCCGCGAGATCGTCGCCGGGTGCGTCGAACTTCAGTTCGATCAGCACGGGTTCGCCTCCCAGAGCTGCAAGCGCCTCGGCCAGCAGGGGCGGCCGGGAACCGTCCGGCAGGCGTCGTTCTGCAAGTTCCGCACGGGTCAGCGTGTCGAGCCGGACGTCTTCGCTGCAGAGGCGCGTCAATGTCGCGTCGTGAAAGACCGCCAGTGCGCCGTCCTTCGTCAGGCGCACGTCAAGTTCGACACCCACACCGGCCCGGCCGGCGGCGATGAAGGCGGGCAGGGAGTTCTCGGCAGGGCCGGCCGGGCTCCACAGGCCCCGATGGGCGTAGGCGTGCCGGGAAACGTCGAACGAGCGGGACGTCATCAGGTCATTCGAACTCGATGACGGCGTCCACCTCGACGGCGGCGCCCATCGGAAGGACCGGGCAGGCGACGGCCGACCGGGCGTGGCGGCCCCGGTCGCCAAACGCCAGGACCATCACGTCCGAGCAGCCATTGACGACCTTGGGAATGTCCACGAAGTCCGGGGCGGCGCTGACGAAGCCGGCCAGCTTGACGACCCGCCTGACACGTTCCAGATCGCCGAGCGCGGCCTGGGTCTGCGCCAGCAGGTTGATGGCGCAAAGACGCGCGGCGGCCTGGCCTTCCTCCAGGCTCAGGGTCTCGCCGACCCGTCCGCGCACTACCCCGGCGGTCCCGTTCGAAATCTGTCCTGAAATGAAGAGCAGTTTGCCGGTCATCACGAAAGGCACATAGTTGGCGACGGGTGCATTGGGCGCGGGCAGCTTGATGCCGGCATCCTCGAGTCGCTGAAGTACGGACATGGAGTTCTCCAAGATCGCTGAACGATTGTAGGGCGGATCGGTTGAAAACGGAATGCGATCCGACAATCCCAAGCAGCTAATCGCGGCGCGCCCGCGCCCCCCGGCCGGTCGTGACCGCATCCGACCCGAATCGCGACCGGGCCTTGTCGGCCGCGCGTTCGGCGGCGGCCCGCTTGAGGGCGGTCGGGTCGGCAAGGTCCAGCACGTCCGGGCCTGCCTCAGCCAGGTCGGAAATGCCCACGCCCACGAGCCGGTAGCCCGGTCCCCTCGGCTCTTTTGCAAGGAGAGCGCGAACGGTGCGGAAAAGCGCCTGGGCCAGTTGGGTCGCGTCGGCGAGCGATGCCCGCCGCGTGATGATGTGGAAGTTCGAGGTCTTGAGCTTCAGGACGACGACGCGCCCCTCGACGCCCGAGCGTTTGGCCCGGTCCGCCGTGCGCTCGCACAGCCGCCAGAGTATGTCCTCGATGACAGCATGATCGGAGACATCTTCGTTGAGGGTCGTTTCGGACGAGATGCTCTTGCGCTCTCCTCGTGGGTCCACGGGGCGGCCATGCCTGCCGAAGGCGCAATTGTGGAGCCACAGGCCTTGGTCGCCATAGCGCCTGACCAGCGTCCTGGCGCCCAGTTTCTGGAGGTCGCCGACGGTCTGGACGCCATCGGCCGCGAGCCTCGCCGCGAACGCCGCGCCCACGCCCCCGATTATACGCACGGACCGTGGCGCGAGATAGGCTGGCGCCTCCTCTGGCGAGAGGACGAAAAAGCCGCGGGGCTTGTCCGCTTCGGAGGCCGTCTTCGCCAGGAACTTGTTCGACGCCAGCCCGACCGAGATGGTGAGACCCAGTTCCTGCTCGACCCGTTTCTGCAGCCGCATCAGGCTTATGGCGGGCGGGGCGCCATGCAGGGCCGCCGTTCCCGCAAGGTCAAGGTAGGCCTCGTCGATCGACACCGGCTCGACCTGTGGGGTGAGGGCCAGCATCATCTCCCGGATCTTGCGCCCCTCCTCGACATAGACGCTCATGCGGGGCTTTACGATGACGGCCTCCGGACACGCCTTGAGCGCCTTGAACATCGGCATGGCCGACCGCACGCCGAAGGTTCGCGCCAGGTAGCAGCACGTTGAAACAACACCTCTTTTTCCGCCCCCAACGATGACGGGGCGGGCGGCCAGCGCGGGGTTGTCGCGCTTTTCAATGGCCGCATAAAAGGCGTCGCAATCGACATGGGCGACCGAAAGCATCATCAGCTGGGGATGGGACACGATGCGGACGGAGCCGCATGCCAGGCATCGGCCATGCTTCGACGCGGTCAATGCGCAGCAGTCACGGCAGGCTTCCCGGAGATTTTCAGGGTCGAACTTCATTCGTGCAAGGCGCCCGGTTTCTGGCGATTTCGCCCATGGTAACAGGACCTGGTTCACCTTGCGCGCTTGCTGCGGCTGCTCTGCGTTCGGCAGTTGTCAAAGCCTGCTTAAGACTATCAGGTCTAGTTATGACGCTGAGGAGGGAATCATCCCTCCCTGCTCGAGCGTGATGTGCTTATGGCGAATCCGCCAGCCAAGAAGGTCCTCGTCGTAGAAGACAACGAGCTCAACATGAAGCTCTTCTGCGACCTGCTGGACGCTTTCGGCTTTGAAACGGTGCAAAGCCGTGACGGCCTGAGAGCCGTCGATCTCACGCGGGAACACAAGCCCGATCTTATCATCATGGACATCCAGCTTCCGGAGGTGTCGGGCCTCGATCTGACGCGCTGGATCAAGGACGACGCGTCGATTTCGACGATCCCGATCATGGCTGTGACTGCCTTCGCGATGCGTCAGGACGAGCTTCACGTGCGCGAGGCCGGCTGTGAGGCCTACATGTCCAAGCCGATCCAGATGATGCCGTTCATCAACACCGTGAAACAGCTGACATCCCAGCGTTCCGCGACGCCGCCGCGGGCCGCGCCCCCGACATCGAGGAGGGCGGCCAGATGAGCGCGCGCGTCCTTGTCGTCGATGATATCGAAGCCAACCGCAAGCTGCTGCACGCCAAGCTCAGCAACGAGTACTTCCATGTCATTACGGCCAATGACGGCATTGACGCCGTAGACAAGGCGATCGCGGAAGAACCCGACGTCATCCTGATGGACGTGATGATGCCGCGTCTCGACGGCGTCGAGGCGTGCCGCCTGCTGAAACTGGACCCGCGCACCGAGCATATCCCGATCGTGCTGGTGACCGCGCTCAACGAGCGGGAAGACCGTCTTCGCGGACTGGGCGCCGGGGCGGACGATTTCCTGACCAAGCCCGTCAACGACCTCCATCTGCTGTCGCGGGTCCGGGCGCTCACCAAATACAAGATGGTGGCCGACGAACTTCGCAAGCGCGAAGCCAGCGGCAAGCGCATCGGGGTGATCGAGGCGGCGCTGGCGGGCAGGGCGGCTGAACCGGCGCGGATCCTGGTGGTCGACGAGAACGAGCGCCAGGCCAAGCGCATCTGCCGGTACCTCGAAAGCCTGCATCGGCCGATGTCGCTGGGAGAGGCGACGCAGTTCGGCATCGCCACCTCCATGGTCGATCTGCTCATCGTTTCGCTGTCCAATGAGAAGGTGGACGGCCTGCGCCTGTGCGCCTATCTGCGGTCGGTCGAATCGACTCGGGACCTGCCCATTCTCGTCATCGCCGAGCCGGACGACGAAAAGAAAGCCGTTCGCGCCCTCGATCTTGGCGCATCGGACATCGTCATCAAACCCATCGACAGCGAGGAACTGAACGCCCGGGTGAAAACGCAGGTGCGCAAGAAGCGCTATCTCGACACCCTGCGCTCGCGTCTGGACCAGTCGATGGAGTTGGCGGTCACGGACCAGCTGACCGGGCTGCACAACCGGCGCTACATGCGTTCGCAACTCGAGCATTTCATCAAGCGCGCCAACATGGGCGGCGGTCCCGTGTCGGTGCTGCTCGCCGACATCGATCATTTCAAACGCGTCAACGACATCCACGGACATCATGCCGGCGACGACGTCCTCAAGGAGTTCGCCAACCGGTTGCGTGACAATATCCGGCCTGCCGACCTCGCCTGCCGCTATGGCGGGGAAGAGTTTGTCGTCATCATGCCGGATACCACACAGGCCCTGGCTCAACAGGCGGCGGATCGCATCCGGGCGCTGATCGCGGACGCCCCCTTCACCATCGGCCGGGGTGAGTCCCTGCGCGTCACGATGAGCGGCGGCGTCGCCACCACCAATCCGCCCGACGAGACGATCGACACACAGCTGAAGCGGGCGGATGACGCGCTCTACCGCGCCAAGCACAATGGCCGCAACTGCATCGAAACCGAGCGCGCCGGCGTCGAATAGCAGGCTTAACTTTCAGGGCCGTTCGGCGCATATAAATCGCCCATGGACGCATTTACCCCCGGCGCCTCTCCCGGAGAGGCCAAACTCCGCTACCTCGACGCCGATTTCGAGGTGATCAAGCCCGGCCGCTTTGTTATCTGCGCGGTCACGGGGCGCAAGATCGCGATCGAGGACCTGCGCTACTGGAACGTCGATGCCCAGGAGGCGTATTTCGACGCTGAGATCGCGCTCAGGAAATGGAAGCAGGTCCGGGGCCGAAAATGATACGAGCCGGCATGCTTGGCGCCTTGCTGTTCGTTGCGGGCGCCTGCGCGACAACGCCTCCACCCGTCATCACCGGGGAGAACTCTGGCGCGGCGCCGACAATCGCTGAGCTGGTTCAGCCGTTGCCCGTGCCGCCATCCGGCACGGGCGACATTGTTGCGCCACCGGTGACGGCGCCCGAGATTGACCGGCCAGCGCTATCTCCCGAGCCCCCTCCGAAGCTGATCGTCTGCCAGGGTCCCGCCATGCAGGGAGGCGTCATCCTGTGCGCCACCGAACCGCACGCAGAACTCACGCTTGACGATGTTCCCGTTGCTGTGGCGGACGCGGCCGGTATCGCGGTCATCGGGCTCTCGCGTAAACAGCCCTCGCCGGCCACAATCCGGTTCAGGACCTCGCTCGAGGCGCCCGTCGCCTATTCGAGACGTATAGCTGCGGCGAGCGTCGACATAATCGAGCGCCAGGATGTGGTCAGCGCGTTCAAGATGGACTGCAGCAAGATCGCAGCCCAGACGCCGGCTCAAAAGAGGCATGCCGAAGTCTCGTGGGTGAAAAAGGACGCTGCGCTAAAGCGGTTCAATCCCGCCCTCGCGCCGGTTGCGTTCGTGAAGCCCGCTGAAGGTCCTTACTCCAGCCCGTTCGGGGCGGTGCGCACCTACCTGCCGACCAGCGACGATTGCGAGCCCTCGACCAGCGTACACAACGGGCTTGATATCGCCGTTCCGACGGGCTCGGCGATCCGCGCGCCGATGGCGGGCACGGTCATTCTGGCTGATCCCGACCTCTATTATGAGGGCGGCTGCGTCTTTCTCGATCACGGCCGGGGTCTTGTCTCGGTTTTCATGCATCTCAGCGAGATCGGCGTCGCTGCTGGCGACGTAATCCGGCAGGGCGAACTCCTTGGGCGTTCGGGCGCTACCGGGCGCGTCACCGGTCCGCATCTCCACTGGGCGATCAAGTACCGGAATGTCACCTCGCCGGACCGGGGAACCGACACATGGCTTGACCCGTCACTCGTCCTGCAACTCGACTCCGCGACGCTGGCTCCCTAGGTTTTGGCAGGAGCAGGATGATGGCGAAGAAAACAGCAGCAAATTCGGCGGTGAAGACGGCCCCGAAACCAAAGGCGAAAAAGACGGTCCTCAAGACCCATGCAACCACAGTCAGCGTCAAGGAATTCATTGCTGCCGTTGAGAACGATACCCGCCGCCGGGACGCGGAAACGCTACTCGACCTTTATGAAAAGGCCACCGGCTGGAAAGCCAGGATGTGGGGTCCAACTATCGTGGGCTTCGGGCGCTATGACTACGTCTACGAGAGCGGCCACTCTGGCTCGGCTTGCGTGGTCGGCTTCTCGCCGCGAAAGGCCGCGATCTCGATCTATGGCGGTTGCGGCCCCGACGACGCGCCCGATCTGGTGCGCAAGCTTGGCAAGACGAAGTCCGGCAATGGCGGCTGCATCTACGTCAACAAGCTTGCCGACATCGACCTTGGCGCACTCGAGAAGCTCGTGAAAGCCGGCGTCGCCCACATGCAAACGAAATGGCGCGTCTCGGCTGAGTAAGTGCACCTACATCACCCCGGCCCTGACCCATGCTTCCTTGGGCCAGCGATTGTGCATCCAGAACCACTGCTCTGGCGCCTCGCGTATCCAGTCTTCGAAGAGACGGTTGATTCCAAGAACAGTCGAATGGATCGCGGCCGTCTCATCCGGACCGGCGTCTGGAAAGAAAGGCTCGTGCACCGTCACGCGGTATCGCGCTTTTCCGGTACGTTTGACCGCAATGGGAATCAACGGACAACCAAACTTCATGGCGAGCCGCGTCGGGCCGGGCGCCGTCATGGCGTCGTGGCCGAAAAACGGAACCGGGATGCCCTGGTTGAACTTCTGGTCGTTCATCAGGCCGACCGACTGGCCCCGCCCGAGCGCCCTCATCAGTTCCCTCGTTCCGGGTCCCTTTGGCGTCAACACCTGAATGCCGTAATCGACGCGCGCCTGGCTGATGCGGCGGTCGATATGCGGATTATTGGCCGCGCGGTAGGTAATCTGGGCGTCGAGCGGGCGGTTGCAGATCGTCCAGGCCAGCATTTCCCAATTGGCGAAGTGGCCGCCGATGAGCACTGCGGGCCGACCGCTCTCTCGCAGGGCGTCGAGGCGCTCGCCGTTGACGACCTCTACCCGGTTATCGCCCAGTCCGGACCGCATTTTCGACAGGTGCGGCAATTCCCCCGCGAGACAGCCAAGATTGGCCCAGGCCTCCCGCGCCACGCGATCGACCTCTTTCAAGGACCAGTCGGGAAAAGCCAGTCTCAGATTGCGGGTCGCCGTCCGGTGAGCGGCGGACAACGGTCCCAGCGCACGCAGGATGGACGCGCCCGCCCCTGAAGCACTCTCGATCCCCATCAGTTTCATCGGCTTCCAATAGACCCAGTCCCACGCGAACGCTTCCAGCGACCAAAGGACGTGCTGTCCCGGCGTCGCCCGGTTGTCGATGTCGGCCGGGCGAATGTAGCGACCCGGTTCGGGCGCCTGACCGGGCTTGGGCGTGGTCACGCGGCAGCCGGTGCGATGCGCGAGAGCAGAGCGTCCAGGGCCGCCCCGTCCTCGAAATGCGCCTTCACCGATGCGCGGGACACCATGGGCTTCGCATCGTCAGAAAGCCGGACGTGATCCTTGTCCGTGGTGATGAGGCGCGCGCCCCGTTCGGACGAAAGTTTCATCAGATAGTCGAGGTCGGAAGCGGTGAAGACATGGTGGTCGGGATAGGGGACGGCGTCGGCGAGATCCACCCCCTGCATGGCCGACAAAGTATCAAAAAATCGCTCGGGCCGTCCGATGCCTGCGAAGGCGATGTACCGACCGGGCGTGGTCGTCTGGAGCGGCGCCAGACGCGCCCGGAGGATCGGTCCGGGGAAATCAGCCAGCGCCGGCGGCGCGGCGCCCTCGCCCATGAGGATGAGGCCGTCAGCCCGCTCGAGCCCGCGGGCGACCGGTTCGCGCAGGGGGCCTTTGGGGAAGACGTGCCCATTGCCGAACGGCTCTGCGGCGTCGATGACAATCAGCGACATGTCCTTTCGAAGAGCGGGGTTCTGATGACCGTCATCCATGACGATGACCCCGACACCGTCGGTCCGCATGGCGCGGGCGCCTGCGGCGCGATCCTGCGCGATCCAGGCTTCACCCATCGCCGCCAGCATGAGAGGCTCGTCGCCAACGTCGCCCGCCTTGTGATCCTGAGGGTCAACCCTTAGCGGACCTTTCTGCTCGCCGCGATATCCCCGGGACAGCGTCGCGGCTCTCAATCCGCGTGCCGCAAGCCGCGCCCGGACTTCGGCAGCCACGGGCGTCTTGCCGGCGCCGCCGAGGGTCAGATTGCCGATGCAGATGACCGGAACGCCGGCGTCGGCCGGAAGGGCGCGCTCGATCCGCCGTTTTCCGGCCCAGGAGTACGCCATCGCGAACGGCGTCAGCAGCAGGCGCGTCACCGGCGCAGACGCGCGCGTCCGAGGGTCGAGCGCGCGCCAGAAATGCGGCTCATGCATGCGCCGTGTCACCTCCGGCAGACGCGGGCAACAGGGCGAGAATGGCCTCGACCGTTGTGTCGAACGGCGCGCTGGCCTCGCGAAAGAACGGCTCGAGGGCGAGCCTGATCGCTTGTTGGCTGGGCGGGCTGGAGATCGCATCCAGCCAATGCCGGGCAAGTTCGCCCGCCGTGTCGCCGATCACGATCGCATCAAGCGCTTCGAGTGTGTCGAAGGTTTCCCGGAAATTGAACCCGTTCGGTCCCGTGAAGACGCACTTGCCCAGCGCTGCGGGCTCGATGGCGTTGTGACCGCCTACGCCCGGCGCGGTCGCGCCTCCCAGATAGACGCCGTCGGCGGCAGCGTACCAGAAGAGCAATTCGCCGATCGTATCGGCGACCAGAACACTGATTGCGGCCTCTGGTGTCGAGCGGGTCCTGGATCTCAGCTGCGGCGTCAGGCCATGGCGGCTTGCAACATCGGCGATTGAGGCGCCCCTCTCGGGATGACGCGGCGCGATGATGAGGAGCGCCGCCGGAAACCTGGAACGGACCTCGGCGAACGCTTGCAGCGCCATCTCCTCCTCGCCCGGATGGGTCGACGCCGCCAGCAGGATGGGGCGGCCGCCGGCAGCATCCCGCCAGTAGGACACGAGATGGGCCGGCGGCGGATTGATGGCGGCCGCGCGCTTGAGATTGCCCACGGCCCCTATGGGCTTGCGGAGGATTTCGCCAAGACCGAGAGCCGTGGCCTCGTCGGCCGCGCCGATGAAAGTGAAGGTGGAGAAGATCTGCTGTGCCGACGGCCTGCGCCTGCGCCAACGATCGAGGGATTTTGTCGTCATGCGGGCGTTGACCAGGGCGGCGGGTATGGCTCGCTTCCGCAGTCCCGCCAGCATGTTGGGCCAGATTTCGCCTTCCGCAAAAACGGCGGCGTCCGGACGCCAGGCGTCAAGAAAGCGATCGACGGTTTTGATCGTGTCCACCGGCGCCATTTGATGAACAATGCCAGGTGGCGCCCAGGATGCGATCATGTCAGCGGACGTCAGCGTCTGCGTTGTGACGAGGGCCGACAGCTGGGGACGCCTGCGGCGCAGCTCGGCGACCAGATCGATCAGCAGACGAGATTCGCCGACGCTGGCGCCGTGCAGCCACAGGAGCAGCCCCGACGGTCGCCGCGCACTCGTGTGTCCAAGTCGCTCGCCGACGCGGTCGGCGCGCTCCTTGCCGCGTTTCACACGCTGGCGCATCAACATCGGCACGGCCGGCTCAAGCAAGCGCGTCGCCAGCCTGTAAAGCGCGAGCGCGGCCGTCACGGTCCCCCACGCTCCAGGGCTGCGACCGCTTCGACCTGAGGCGCCTGCTCCAGCGCCGAGGATGAAGATGGGTGGTGAGCGTCTTTCAGGCCGGCCAACACATTGGCGCGCGCAGTCGCCTCCTTCAACGCGCGCTCGACCTCATTCCGGAGGCTTTCACTGTCCATGGATTTCGAGGTCGCGACGGGCTTGGGAAATACGACGGCCGCGCGGGCGAATGGCAGGGGAAACAGCAGGCGGTCCCACGTCTTCAGCCGGCGGGCGTCGGCCGAGAGCCCATAGAGGACGATCGGCGCGTTCATCTGCTGCGCCAGCTTCACGGCGCCAAGGCCCACGACCTCGGGAGGCCCCTTGGGGCCGTCGATGGTGACGCAGACGCCTCCGCCCTGGCTCATCACCCTCATCGCTTCCCGCGCCCCGAGCATGCCACGCTTGTCCTTGGTCTTGCTCTTGTTGGCGGCTGAACCCCGAATGATATGCAGCCTCAACCAGATTCCGGAGCGACGGGTAAACTCGCCGTCGCGGGAGTTTGAAACCATCAGCGCCGTCGGATGGGGCGGCTTTTTCCAGCGGCGGCTGAGCCGGGTCTGAAGGATCGCCATCAGGAGAATGCGCGAGTGCCAGGTTGCCAGCAGAAAGGGCGTGTCGCCCTCCCAGAGCGGCCGGATGTGTTCGAGGCCCTCGATGCGCCAGCGCAGCGTCCGCGCCATGATCGCCATGTAGGCCCAGATCAGTGTGCCCCCGATAAACGGAATCGCCGGGGAGCGAGACAAACGCTTGAACATGAGCGCGCTTATACCTCGTGGCGCGCGGCCCGCCAGACCGGGCGCGGGCAATAGCCTGCACTGGACCGGTCCGGCGCCTTGCATTCGGCCCGTGAGCATGCATTTACCCGGCACCATCCAACGGAAACCCATGGCCGATCCGATCGACATCTCGACCCCTGCCGGCCGCCTGCGTGCGCGCCGCGACCTTGTCTGGGGGGATCACGGATTTCTGCGGGCGCGCTTTCGCAATCTCCATCGCATTTCGCCGGAGATGTACCGCGCCAACCAGCCCTCGCCGGAACAGATCGCGGTCTACGCGAGCGAATTTGAGCTCAGGACGGTCATCAACCTGCGAGGCGCCAGCCCGAAAGGCTATTACCTGCTGGAGAAGGAGGCCTGCGAAGCCCATGGCGTCGCGCTCGTAGATTTCCAGGTCTTTTCGCGAGACTCCCCGCTTCGCGAGACGGTGCTGGCGGCCCGGGACCTCTTCGACCGCATCGCCTATCCCGCCTTGATGCACTGCAAGTCCGGCGCGGACAGGGCCGGGCTGATGGCGACGCTCTACATGCATTTCCGGGGGAATCAGCCGATCGATGAGGCCAGGGAACAGCTCTCCCTGAAATATCTTCATGTCCGCGAAGGCAAGACGGGTCTGCTTGACTTTTTCTTCGACGCCTACCTGAGGGAGGGCCAGCCTGCGGGCCTGACGTTTTTTGACTGGGTCGAAACCGTCTACGACCGGGATGCGGTCAAGCAGGCATTCCTGAAGAACTGGAAAGCGAAACTCAACATTGACCGGCTATTGCGGCGCGAGTGATCGTTGCATCGAGGTTACACGCCAGATCAAAGAATTCGGTCGCGCCGCGCCTGTCTTCCGGGTAAAAGACCGGACGCTGGCGTGGAGGGGTTTTTAGTGAAAGTCTTCATAATCAACAGTTTTCGCATGATTGTTTACATCGCATACTTCGCGATCATCGCGATCTATGCGTTCGGCGCCTATCTTCAGCGGTCCGACGTCAACGAAGTTTTCCTGGGACTCACGGGCAGCCGCCTCAATCCATCGGGCGAGGCGGCGTTGTCCATCGTGACGGGTCTGCTGGCCGGCTGGTTCATCGCCACAATCGTCTGCGGTCTGCTCGTCACCCTTCTGGATATCCGTGACGACATCAATGATCGCCTCCCGGACGGACGCGGCAAATAGCCGTTTCAGGCTCGGCCCAAGCTTGCCGGCGCCGTATTCGTTTTCCATAAGGGGTCATGACCTCGACGCCGTCCGAAGACTTGCTGCGCACGCTGATCGAAAGGACGTTGCGCGCCGGGGCGGACGCCGCCGACGCCCGGCTGGGCGAGAGCGCCAGCCTGTCGGTCGAGGTGCGCAAGGGCGAACTTGAAAGCGTCGAGCGCGAGGAATCGCGTGGATTGGCGCTCCGGGCATTGGTCGGACGCCGCCAGGCTCATGTTTCGGCGACCGACCTCTCGGCATCCAGCCTCGATGCGCTGGGCGACCGAGTGGTCGCCATGGCCCGCATGGCTCCGGAAGACCCGTGGGTCGGCATCCCGGACTCCTCCGAAATCTCGCTCGTGCATCCCGACCTTGAACTCGATTGCGATGACACGCCGGAAGCTGACGTGCTGGAAGAGCGGGCTCGTCAGGGCGAGGAAGCCGCCTTGGCCGTTCCCGGCATCAAGCAGACGGGCCATTCCGGCGCCTCCTGGAGCACGTCGAGATCGTGGGTCGCGGCTTCCAATGGATTCTTCGCCAGCAGAAGCTCCGGCATGTCGTCGATGGCCGTGGTGGCGATCGCCGAACGTGACGGCGCCATGGAACGCGATCACGACAGCCGGTCGGAACGCCGCAGGGACCGCATGATTTCGCCTGCCGCGATCGGGCGCCTCGCCGGGGAACGCGCCGCCGCGCGCCTGGGAGCCCGCAAGATCGGGAGCCAGACCGCCGCAGTGATCTTTGAGAACCGTCTGGCCAATCGCCTGCTTGGCGCCTTTGTCGGCGCGATTTCCGGTCCCGCCGTGGCGCGGGGCGTATCATTCCTGAAGGACAAGATGCGGCGGCCGGTGTTCGCGCCGGGCATTCAGGTTATCGACGATCCGCTCCGCAGGGGCGGGTTTGGCTCGCGTTCTTTCGATGGCGAGGGCCGGGCTGTCGGGCGCACTGCGCTGGTGGACAACGGCGTTCTTACCCAGTGGCTGCTCAACGGACCTTCGGCCCGCCAGCTGGGGCTCACGCCCAATGGCTTTGCAAGCATGGGCTTTGGCGATCCGCCCGGCGTCACCACGTCCAATCTCGAGATTCCGGCGGGCAGGCGCACCCTGGCGGAACTGATGTCCGACGCCGGAAGAGGCCTCCTCGTGACCGACATGTTCGGGCCTTCGCTCAATTCCAACACCGGCGACTATTCGGTCGGCGTTTCGGGCTTCTGGTTTGAGGGCGGCGAGCGGACGTTTCCGGTATCGGAAGTGACCGTCGCGGGGGATCTGCCGACCATGTTCCTGCGGGCCATTCCCGGGTCCGATCTCGAAATTCGCGGGTCCACCAACGCTCCGAGTCTTCTGATCGACGGGCTGGCGCTTGCCGGGGTTTGACACCGAACTCGGGAACGAACTCGACCTGCTGGTCGAGGTCGTGCGCGAAGCGGGCGCGCTCTGCCTGCACTGGCTCGCGGCCGGCGCGAGGACCTGGGACAAATCCCCAGGCAATCCGGTGACCGAGGCGGACATCGCGGTCAACGACCTCATCGCCTTACGCCTCGGCGCCGCCCGACCTGGATATGGATGGCTGTCGGAGGAAACCCGCGATGATCTCTCCAACCGGTCGGCGCAGCGCATCTTTGTCGTCGATCCCATCGATGGAACGCGCGCCTTCATGCGCGGCGACCCCGGATTCTGTGTCTCCATTGCCCTGCTCGACCGCAATCGGCCCGTCGCCGGCGTGTTGTTCAACCCGATGACCGACGAATTGCTGGCCGCCCGGGCGGGCGCCGGAGCGGCGTTGAACGGCCAGCCGATCCGGGCGAGCGCCGCGACAGCGGTCGGGGAGAGCAGGATGATCGGTCAGCCCAGCGTGTTCAGCAAGTCGGTGCGGGCGGCTCACTGGCCCGGCATGGTGTTGCTCGACCCGCTGCCGAACGCCATCGCGTGGCGGATCGCGCTGGTGGCCGCCGGCCGCTGCGACGCCGCGGTGGCGCTCAACAGCAAGAACGACTGGGACCTCGCCGCCGCCGTCCTGATCCTGGCCGAGGCAGGCGGCGTGGCGACGGACCGCAACGGAGATGCGTTCGTGTTCAACGGAAGCTCGCTGGTCAAGGCAGGCGTCGTCGCCGCTGGCGCCGGGCTTCACCCGCTGTTATTGGAATCGCTCGGAAAACTGGGCCGCCAGCCTTGACCCGGTTGTGCAGGAGAAACTGATGGCGACCCAGGATCCCGCCCCGCCCAGACAGCTGCTCCACCTTGTCATTGGAGGCGAGTTGAAGGACGTGAGCGGGATTGAATTCCGCGACATGAGCCGGATCGATTTCGTCGGCGCTTTTCCAGACTACAAGGCGGCGTACGACGCCTGGAAAGGCGCCGCCCAGCGCACCGTGGATTACGCCCAGACACGCTATTTCATCCTTCACGCGCATCGGCTTCTGGATCCGGAAACCGGCCACACGCACGACGTATGACGGGGTCCGCGCCCGGCCCATCCCGCCGTCTATCGGTCCGGTTCGCGCGCGACTGGCTTTGGCCGCAATGGCGGTGGTTCGCCCTGGGGACCTTGTTCTCGGCCATCACGGCCGCTGCGGCCTTTGGCTATGCCGAGATCACGACCCGCGCGGTGGACTGGCTGCGCGACGCCGATCCGCGTGTTTTCACGATCGTTCCCGTCGTGATGATCGCACTCGTCCTGTTGCGTTCGACGGCGCTCTACTGGCAGACGCAAGCCAATAATCACGGCGTTCAGCGCGCCACCGTGGCGATCCAGGACGCCTTGTTCGGCAAGCTGATCGAGGGAGATTTCGCGCGGCTGCAAGCTGCAGCGTCTGGCGAGTATGTCTCGCAATTCGCCAACGACATGACGCTGATCCGCGAGGCGGCGCTGCGCGTCACGACCAATCTCGCGAAATCGACTCTCACGATCGTCGCGAGCGTCGCCTTCATGCTGTCGAAGGACTGGGCTCTGACGGCATTGCTGCTGGTGGTTTATCCAATTGCGTTCTGGCCGGTCGTCAGCATCGGCGCACGCATCCGCAAGACGTCGCGCCGTGCGCAGGAACAGGCCGGAAGCATGACGGCGCTCCTGAGCGAAGCGTTCCAGGGCGCGAGGACGGTCAAGGCCTACGGGCTGGAGGCCTACCAGCGCCAGCGGGCGAAGTCGGCGTTCGAGGAACGCGCGAGGCTGTATCTCAAAATCCTGCGCTCGAAGGCGCTGGTCGATCCGTTTCTGGAAATCGTGGGAGGGCTGGCGCTTGCCGGCCTGTTCGCGTTTGCCGGCTGGCGGGCGATGAGCGGCGAGGCGACGGTCGGCGAACTGGTGGGCTTCATCGCCGCGATCGGCATCGCCTCCCCGGAAGTGCGGGCGCTTGGCACGCTGAACTCCGTCGTGAGCGAAGGCCTTGCGGCGGCCGAGCGCGTCTATGGCGCGATCGATCGTCCGATGACGGTCGGCGACGGCGCCAGGGCGATCGAGAACGCGCGCGGGCGGGTCGATTTCCTAGACGTCCACTTTGCCTATCCGGGCGCGCCGCCTGCCCTGGCCGGACTCAGCTTCACGGCGCTTGCGGGCGAGACCATCGCCCTTGTCGGACCCTCCGGCGCCGGCAAATCGACCGTCTTCAACGTCTTGATGCGCCTCTACGATATTGGCTCGGGAGCGGTGCAGATCGACGGCCATGACGTTCGGACGCTCTCGCTCGGCTCGCTGCGCCGGCAATTCGCGCTGGTCTCCCAGGATGCTTTCCTGTTTGACGCCTCCGTCCGAGAAAACGTCGCCCTTGGCCGGCCGGCCGCCTCAGATGCCGAGATACGCGCGGCGGCGGCGGCGGCAGCCTGTGATTTCATCGACGCCTTGCCGCAATCCTGGGAAACCCGGGTGGGCGAGGGCGGCCGAAACCTTTCGGGGGGGCAGAGGCAGCGGCTGGCGCTCGCGCGGGCCCTGCTGGCCGACGCGCCGGTCCTGCTGCTGGACGAGGCGACCAGCGCCCTGGATTCCGAAAGCGAGGCGCGGGTTCAATCGGCGCTGGCGGCTCTGGCGGGCCGCAAGACGATCCTGGTCGTGGCTCATCGCCTCGCTACCGTCAGGCGGGCGGACTGCATCTTCGTGATCGAGAAGGGCGCCGTAGTCGAATCCGGAACTCACGACGGGTTGATGATGACGGCCGGTCCCTATGCGCGCCTTGCCGCCCATCAGCTTTCCTGATTCAGGTCTGGTAAAGAGACGGATGGTACTGTTCCCCGTAGGGCTGGGGAATGCGCATGAAGCCAGACCAGATCGCGGTGGTCGTGACAGCACGCAACAATGGCGTCGCGAGAACCATCCGCATGGCCCTGAGAGGTGTGGGCGTCCGAAACATCCACTTAGCATCGTCCTCCGCCGAAGGGCTGCAACTCCTTCAATCAGTAGGCCCCGACGTTCTGATCGTCGTTGTCGATGGTCCAGACAATGACGAGGGCGTGGCATTCATCCGGTCCGTGCGTGACGCGGCCAGCGGTCCCTACGCGGCGACGCCGATTGTCGCCGCCTCCAGCCGGCGCGATCTGCAGACCGTTCAGGCGGTGATCGGCGCCGGCGGGAATGAGTATGTCGTGCTTCCTGCCTCCGGGGATGCGCTGTTCAAGAAGATCGCGAACGCCATCCGGGTAAGGGCCGCCGACGCTGGGGAGCCCGGGAGAGTTTGACAGGCCGGTCGCTGAGCCTGGCCGATGCAGATCGCGATTCAAACCGCTCCCTTTTCGTGCAAAATGATCGCGGGTATGGACTTTTTTGTCGGCTGATCGCGGAGGAATTGGTGATGGTGCGGTCGATCGCTTGTTGCGCCTGGGCCGCCCTCGCTCTCGCGGCTTGCCAGCCGCCGCCGGTCCCGACAACCGCGAGCACCCCGATCGCCGAGCCTCTCGATCCGTTCGTTGTTTCGATAGACGCCCAACGCTGGGGCGTCATCATTGACCGCGCGATCGAGGGTGTGCAGGAAGCTCCCGATGGCGATCCCGCGCTGGCCGACAGCGACATTCTGCGCGCGGACGCGGCGCTCAAGAACGGCGCCGCCAGCCTGATCGTGTTGCGCAACCGAGCCTGTGTGAAGGGACTGGTCGAGCCGGACCTCTGCAAGCTGAAGGACTGGCCGCAATGGACGCTTGAGCCGCCGTCGGCGGACACGCCGCTTCAAACGCTCGACCAGCGCGGGGCATGGCTCAGCCAGGTCATGAGCCCGTTCCAGGAGGTCGGCTGCGAGGCGGGACGCAAGGCGTCGGGCGATTATCTATTCTGCTCCGTCGAATAGCGTTCACGCCGCAAGCGCCGCGATGCCGCGACCGAGGTAGACGGCGCCGGTCGCGGTGACGATCCATTTCGTCCATTCGCGAAAATTCGCGTCGGTCATCCGCTCCAGCACCTTGCCGCCCAGCCACGTCCCTACAAGGGAGAGCGGGACAATGGCCGCGAACAGCCAGACCGGCGGGAAGCGGTGCGCCGTCGTGGTCTCCGGAGATCCCAGGGTTGCCGCCAGCGGTAGGCCCCAGAACAGGATCTTGGCCGCATGCGCCAGAACCTGCGTCGCGGCCTTGGTGGCGACCACGGCCTGTCGGGAGAGGGCGGATCTGGCGAAAAAGAGATCGAGCAGCGGGCCCGCGACGCCAGCCAGCGTGTTCAGCGTCTGGACCAGAAATCCGCAGAGTTCGGCCTGAAACCGGTTTTCGATGCTGATGGCGAGCCAGGACCTGGGGATCCAGACTAGCATCGCGGTCATGCCGAGGAGCAGGAAAACATGAGGTTGGGACGGGCGCCACAACAACGCGGCGATCAGCACGACACCGGCGACGACGCCCAGACTATAACGTCCCACCAGGGTCCAGGAAATGTGGGACCGGAGGAGGGCGGCGCGGGACAGGTTGGAAACGATCTGGATAAACCCGTGCATGACCATCGCGGTCGCCACGGGGACGAAGGCGACCAGGACGCCCATCAGGATCAGTCCCCCCGCCATGCCGAAAATACCGGAAATGGCGGCCGTCGCGAACGTCGCGGACAGCAGGATCGCGATTATGGAAGCAGGCATGGGCGTGTTTGGGGGGCGTGTCTGGGGTGTGCTTGGCAGCGTGTTAGCGGGGGCGGGTCAGGGGGATGTGAGCAGGTCGGCGGCTTCAATAGCAGCCGCTGGCGCGACCTGTCGATCAGTCCCTCCTTGCGTAAGCCCGCGACCGCCCTCACTCTGCAGTGAGTCGAAGGGAGGCGGTCATGATCCTCATTCGCAGCGCGCGCCGCGCGGATGCTGCCGGCATCGCTCGCGTCCACGAGCAGACGTGGAAGGAGGCCTATCGAGGTCTCGTTGACGGCGTCTATCTGGACAATCTCACCGAGAAACGGCTGACGCCGCGCTGGCGAACGCACCTCGATCGCCGCGCCGAGAACCTGGACGACCAGATTTTTGTGGCGACGGCCGGTCAGCAGGTGGCCGGGTTCCTGATGGTCGGCGCGACGCGCGAGCCCTTCGCGCCATGGGAGGCCGAAATCAGCATGGTCTATGTGCTGAAGGATCATCGCGGGGCGGGCGTCGGGCGGACCCTGATGAAGGCTGCGGCCGATCACTGCATCCGCCGCGCCATGTTTTCCTGCGGCCTCTGGGTGCTTCGCGACAATGGGGCGGCGCGTGACTTTTACGAGGCACTGAATGGCGAGCATGCCGGGCGAAAGGTCGACAGCGTCGGCGGGCAAATCCTTCCCCTGGTCGGCTATTACTGGCGCGATCTCGCCGCGCTGGCCGAGCGGGTGACGCCGCATGTTTCGATCGGCGGCGTCTGACCCCAGCGCCGGGCGACTGAGGGCGATCAAGGTCGTGGCCCTGCGCATGGCCTGCAAGGTCATCGACGACGCCATTCAAGCTCGTGGCGGCGGCGTCACCTCCGATTGCGGACTCGCGCGCGCCTATACACCGATCCACAGGTTGCGCCTCGCGGACTGACCCGACGAGGTGCATTGCTGCGCCATCGCAAAGACCGGGTTCAGGAAATACCGCGACAACTCCTACGCGAAACCAGTTGATGACGAGATACGCACGGAAGTCGGTTCGCGCCGATCGCCTGAGCCTGAGCTGAAATGACTGGCTGGTCCCGGTGCAGGCGGTGTGCTTGCATCGGGATCATTCATATTGCGGGGAGCATGACACGATGCGCGCCTTGGTGGCACTTCTGGCTCTGGTCTGGATGGGGGAGGACGCCCCTGCACAAGCGCAGGTGGTCCGTGGCAATCAGGTGGTGGTCACGGCCAACATGATCGACCGAGACGCCAGCGACGTTCCCCACGTTTCGGTGATCGTGAGGGCGGATTTTGTCTTGTTCAGCGTCGCCCTGGAAACCGGCACCCGGTCCCTCGCTGAACGCGAAACCGAACTGACACGCACATTCCGCACCTATACCGAGCGCGCCGACCGGTCGGACGATGTCGATATCGAGGTGGGCCAGCCTGGCAATTCCGCTGCGGTGGAAACGGCCACGGCAAAGGAGATCGTCCAGTCGCGCGGGCAGGATCGTTCCGGCATCAGCGTGGTGCTGAAGATGTTCGTCCGTCCGGACGATACTTTCGACGCGATCCGGGCGCGTGCGGAAAAGTTCGTCGCCGATGCCCCGCTCGCCGGAAGGGTCGAGGCCATCGTCGGTGACAACCAGTTTCTCGGCCTGTCGGACCCGAAGGTACATCGGACGGCGCTGCTGCAGGCGATCGCGGATGACACGGCGCTCCTGCGCACAATGTTTGCAGCGCCGGATGCTCCCGCCTCGCTGTCGCTCACCGGCATGGAGTCCCGCGTGGTCAGCCGCCCGGTCGGGCCGCTCGATATGGAGATCTACATTCCCTATTCGATGTCGCTTGTTTCCGGCGTGGACTAGGAACGACGTGGGAAATGCGTGGACGATGACCTGGTCCAGCCGTGAGGGGCAGGCATGATCTCCCCCCGCCTCGCCCGGCGCATCGCCTCGATCCACAAATGGCTGGGGCTGATCGTCGGCCTCCAGTTGCTGGTGTGGACCGGCACGGGCCTCTTCTTCACCGTCTTCGCCATTGCCGACATTCGCGGCGACCACCTGGTCCGCGAAACCGACGATGGCAGGCTCGATCTCGCGCGCGTCAAGCTCTCGGTCGCAGACGCGCTGGCGGCGGTTGTCGAGGATCGGCCGGCCGAAGTGGTGCTGCGCCCGATGGGTGGCCAACCCGTCTACGAGATCCGCGCCGATATCGGCGTGTTCGTGGTGTCGGCAGAAACGGGGACCGTCCTCTCGCTGGTCCCCGAAGACATCGCACGGCGCATCGCCGAAGCGCGCTGGGCGGGCGAAGGAAGGCTGGAAGCCATGCTCTTTTTCGATATCGCGCCGCCAGAATCGGGACTGACAGGACCGTCGTGGGCGGCCCATTTCGCGGGCAGGGGTAATCCGGTAATCTACGTCAACGCCGCAAACGGGCGGGTCGGCCCGGTCCGCACCGACCTCTGGCGAACCTATGATTTCCTGTGGTCGCTGCACATCATGGACTATCGAACACGGGAAAACTTCAACCACCCGCTGATCATCGCCGCTGCGGTGCTGGCGCTGACGACGGTGCTGTTCGGCGTCGCGCTTGTGGTTCAACGCTTCACGCGTCCGAAGATTGGCTCCGGCTAGTCGCCACCGCCGCCTCCATCCCCGCCGCCGCCGCCGTCGGTATTGCCGCCGGATTGACTGTCATGCGTCTTGTCTTGGTCCGGTGCGGCGTTACCCTTCCTGCCGCTGCCGGATGAGGACGTGTCGGCGATGATGGGAATGTACCCGTTGTCGCGTTTGCGCTTGTCGCCGCCTCCGCCGAAAAGTTTTCCAAGCCAGCCCGCCATTGGTGTTCCTGTCGATTCCGCTGCAAGGATGGCATGGGAACGGCCTGAAAGGGAGCAGCCTATGGCGGAGCGTCGCGAGACGGACCGGAACACACGTCGCGAACAAGCGGAAAACGCGCCGGAAATCGCGGCTGACAGCCAGCGCATCGCCAAATATCTCGCGAGCGCCGGCGTCGCATCGCGCCGTGATGTCGAGAAGATGATCGCCGAAAAGCGTGTCAGCGTTGACGGCGCGACGCTTGACACGCCTGCCTTCAAGGTGACTGGCCGCGAGGCGATCCTGGTCGATGGAAAGCCGGTGCGACGCCCCGGCGTCGCCCGCCTCTGGCGCTATCACAAGCCTGTCGGCCTCGTCACCAGCAACAAGGATCCCGAGGGCCGCTCGACGATTTTCGACTCGTTGCCGAAGGAGTTGCCGCGTGTCGTCACGATCGGCCGCCTCGATCTCAACACCGAGGGACTTCTGTTGCTGACCAATGACGGCGAACTGGCCCGGGGGCTCGAACTGCCCGCCACGGGACTGGAGCGCACGTATCGGGCGCGGGCGTATGGCCGCGTCCAGCAGCAGGAACTCGACAGGCTGCGCGACGGCATCGTTCACGAGGGTGTTGAATATCGCGCCATCATTGCAAAACTGGAGCGCAGCATCGGCGCGAATTGCTGGATCGACGTGACGCTCACCGAAGGCAAGAACCGCGAAGTGCGCAGGGCGCTCGAGAGCCTGGGCATCAAGGTCAACCGTCTGATCCGCGTCTCCTATGGTCCCGTCAGGCTCGACGACCTCGCGGTGGGCCAGGTTGCCGAGATCACAGCAGCGGACCTGCTGGCGGATTTCTCCGAGCTGATCGCGCGCGATCGGCGCCCGGACCCGTCACGAGGCGTAAAAGCCGGCGTGGGCAAGACCGAAGCGCGCGAGGCCAAGCGGCCGCCCGCCAAGTCCGGCGTCCCGCAGAAGCGCCGGCAGACCGTTCCGGACCGCACCGAATGGACTTCGGGCGCGCCGCGTCCGGCCTCCAGAACGCGTCCCGGCAGGGCGCCCGCCGCATCCCGACCCAAGGGAAACGGCGGCAATCGTTCGGGGCCCCGGAAGCCCTGATCGGCCACACTCGAAGTAGCGGTCCAATGGGCTCACCTGACGCCGCTCATGCCGACGATCGCCGGGACGAGCGGCGGCGATGAACAGTTGGACAAAGGGGTTGACCGGTCTCTTAGCGCGGCTTCCGGTGGCGTATTGTGCGCCGCCGCAGGCCGGCAAGCTGGAGGTCCTTGAATGAAACTCTACGTCGCCGCCATGGCGCCGAATCCCGACCGGGTCCGTTTCTTCCTACAGGAGAAGGGGGTCTGGGACTTGGTTGAGCGCGTCGAGGTGTCGATCATGAAGAAGGAGCACAAGGAGGACGGTTTCCGCGCGAAAAGCCCGCTCTCGCAGCTTCCAACGCTGGAACTGGACGATAAACTCGTGCTTACGGAAAGTAGGGCCATCTGCACCTACTTCGAAGGCATTTTTCCAGACCCCAATCTCATGGGCGTAGATGCCCGCGAACGCGCCGTGATCGAGATGTGGGACCGCCGGGTCGAGTTGTCCTACCTGATGCACATAGCGTCCTGGTTCCGTAACTCGCATCCCGCGATGGTCGAACTGGAGGCGCCGCAGTGCGCCGAATGGTCCGAGATCAGCTCGGAGCGCGCCAGGACGGGCGCGGCGTTTCTCGATCAGCGGCTGGCCGCCTCTCCGTTTGTGGCGGGCGAGCGGTTCACGATCGCCGACATCACCCTGCATGTCGCGATGGGCTTTGGCCGCACGGTCAAGTTCAAGCCGTGGGAGACGCTGCCGCACATCGCCGAATGGCGCGGCCGGATGAACGCGAGGCCGGGACTTGCGTAGGCAGGGGCACTACGTCCGCGGCTTCACCTTTGTAATGACGGATGTAAAACTGAGGCTGGGGCGACTGTTCGCGGTGATGAGACCCCGCACATAGATGATCCGGTTTCCGGCGCGCGTGACCTCTCCGGTTGCCTGCATCAGGTCGCCCGCTTCGGCGGGACCCAGAAAGTCGCCGCTCAGGTTAACCGTGACCGCATGGCCGCCGATCACGTCGTTGGCGATGGCGAACACCGAATAGTCCGCAAAGGTCAACAGACAGCCGCCATGCATGAAGCCCCCGCCATTCATGTGGCGCGGCTCGGCGACGAAACGGCAGACGACGCGGCCGTCTTCGTCGTTCTGGTAATAGAAAGGTCCGACGGCCGTTTCGAACACGTCGGTCGGCCAGGTCATCCACCCGGCCCAAGGACCTGTCTTGATCTCGATTGAAGTGCTCATCTGAAGCGGCGCCCATCCGGTGTGACGGGGCAGGCCTACCCGGCTCCGCCCCGCCTGTCATGTGGCGAGATCGCTTGAATTGAGCATCCCCTTCGCGTATCTGCCAGACGTCCGGCCCTAGGGGTGTAGCTCAGCTGGTAGAGCATCGGTCTCCAAAACCGAGGGCCGCGGGTTCGATCCCTGCCGCCCCTGCCAGGGCCGGACCAAAGCCTTCCCCGGCGATTGCGGCCAGCATTTTCGGCCAGGCTACTTGGCCAGCACTTTGGGCCAGTTGGCGTCAGCCTTGGTAATGAAGCCGGGAACGTCCTTTTCCCATTTCGTCTGAATGTCGGAATTGTAGTTCAGGTAAAGCTTGCCGTTGACGACTTTCCAGTATTTCGGGTCGCCCTTGGCGGTGTAGCCCTGAGACGCGGCCCACGCGCAATAGCCCCCATACTGAGGAGCGTATCTGGCGGGATCGCTCTTGAACGCTGCCAGGTTCTCGGCGTTGGCGAAGCGCCACTTGGCCCCGTTGTGCGTGTACTCGAACGTCTTGGAACCTTCGACCGGCCCCTTGGACTGGAAATAGGCGACGGGGTCAAAGCCGCCCACGGCGAGGTCGCTGGCGAAGCTGGTGTAGACGGGCGCCTTTTCGGCGAAAGCGGCTGGCGCGGCAGCCGTGGCGCCCGCTAGGGCGAGCGCGAGAAAAAGGTGACGGATCATGGGGTGTATCCCGGTTTGCGTTGAGGAGAGGAGATCAGCCGTGCGCCTTGTGGTCGATGGCGACGTGCAGTTGGTGAAGAAGTCGGCCAGCTTCCTTGCGGCGCAGGATGAGCAGAGCGACCATGGAGGCCCAGACGAGGCAGGCCGCGATGAACAGGCCGCCGCCGTCGTTGTTCGGGTCCGTGCCGAGCGGTGTGAACAGGTGAAACGAAATCGCGCCGGTCATGATCGCGAGGCCCACCAGCGAGCCTATGACCGCAAGGGGCCGGAAGCGGCTGGTGAGGCCCACCAGCAGCAGGATCGTCGCGATCAATTCGGCCGAGCCGATCACATACTGGCTGAACAATCCCGAATAGGCGAAAAGACCAGCGGCCCCGAAGCTTTCGGCCCATCCATCCAGCCGGCCGAATATCTCCTGCGTGTTGGGATGGTCGGTGAATTTGTACCGGAGGCTGTCGAGAAACACGGCCGAAGCGAACAGTGTCAGCGCCACTGGAACAAAGCGCACGGCGAGAGCGGGAAGAGACGAGGTTGTCGCGGCGGCCATGCAGCATCCCTTTTGGTTCGTATGCCGGAGATTTCGAGCGGCGGCTCGGCACGGTTACAGAGCGGCGCGTCGTTTTTTCCCGAAGGTCATGTAACCGTTCACCTCCTCCGAGCGGAGTTGGCCAGTGGCGCGGGAGCCTGAAGCGGTCGAGTTTTGTCAGGTCGATCGCTGAATTCAGTCTCCACATCAATGAATTCTAGCGCAACATTTTTCGGTCGCGCTTCGACCAGAAGTTGCGCTAGCTGCAAGTTCGGGGGAGTGTCCCATCAGTCGGGCGGCATATATCGGGAGCGGAGGTGATGAGGCGGCTCGCCGACGCGTTGGCCCTTCGGCGCCGGTGTCCCGAGGAACAGCGTTGGGGAATGTCCCTGCGCGGGTCCGCCGGCTGATGAACGAGACGTCGCTCCATGCTTTGCTGGTCAAAGGCCTCTCGGGCGACGAGCGGTCCTATTCAGCCTTTCTGCGACAGACGGCGGCGCACCTTCGTCCCTATTTCCGGCGCAGGCTCTTTGATGGCCCCGATCAGGCCGAAGACCTGGTGCAGGAAGTGCTGCTCGCCATTCACATCAAGCGCGCGACGTTCGACGTAGGTCAACCGGTCAGCGCGTGGGTCTACGCCATCGCCCGCTTCAAGCTGATCGATCATCTGCGGCGCACCCGGCGGCGGGGCGTGCAGGTGCCCATCGACGATGTCAGCGACCTCTTCGCGGATGCGGACGCGGAGTCAGGCGTCGTCCGGCGCGACATCGACCGGCTGCTCAATCAACTGCCGGCAAAGCAGCGCGATTCCATCCGTGGGGTGAAGATCGACGACCTGTCGGTCCGGGAGGCTGCGGAACGCGGCAAGCTTTCGGAATCGGACGTCAAGGTGTCGATCCACCGGGGCATGAAGGCCTTGTCGCGCATCATCGGAAGGGATCAATGATGGAAACCGACGCCCTCATCCTGACCCTGTCGCGCGACGCCCGGGCGCCGGCCGGCCGATCGGCGTTGCGGACCTTGCTGGCCTGCGTCGCTGGCGCCCTGGCTTATTGCGTCGTCGCCGTGCTGGCGATCGAGGGCGCGCGGCCCGACTTCGTAGCGGCCGCGCCCTGGGTGGCGATGAAGGCCGGCGTGTCGCTGGCATTCGCGCTTGGCGCCATTCCGCTTGCCTTGCGGCTTGCGAGGCCGGGCCAGGGAACAGGTCCCTGGGCGGCGGCGAGCCTCGCCTTGTTTGCATTTTTCCTGGTTGTCGGTTCCCTAGCCCTGGGCTTCACAGGCGCCCGGGGTCGCATCGAGGCGCTTACCGGCGGCAGTTTTCCGCACAGCGTGATCGTGATTCCGACGCTCGCCATTCCGGTCGCCGCGCTGTTGTTCCTCTGGCTGAGGAGCCGCGCGCCGACACGGCTTGCAACGGCCGGAGCCGCTGTCGGGGCGCTGGCCGGGGGGCTTTCGGCCATGGCCTACGCACTGATCTGCCCGGTTGATACGGTGGCGTTCGTCGTTACCTGGTATCCGCTTGCCATAGCCATCTGCGCCGGCCTGGGGGCCTGGGCGGGGAGCTGGGCGCTGCGTTGGTAGACGGCCGCCAGAACGCTTAAACGCGGTCTGCTGGAACTTCCAACCATCGGCGGACGTTGGCGTTGAGGGACTCGGAACACTGTCGCCTGCGGCCGAATGTCCGCAGCTTCAAGGGAAAGGAATGTCATGAGCTACATTGATGGTTTCATCATTCCGGTGCCGTTGAACAAGAAGGAGACCTATCGCGCGATGGCGGCGGAGGCTGCGGCGGTTTTCAAGGACCATGGCGCAACCCGCGTCGTGGAATGCTGGGGAGACGATCTCCCGGGCGGCCAGACGACCGACTTCATGGGCGCCGCGCAGGCCAAGGGCGGCGAGAACGTCGTCTTCTCCTGGATTGTGTGGCCCTCGCGTGAAGCGCGAGATGCCGGCTACAAGCTCGTGATGGCGGACCCCCGCATGAAGATGGAAGAGAGCACGTCGTTCGACGGCGGGCGGCTGATTTTTGGCGGCTTCGAGGTCATGCTGGATACCGATCAGGCTGCGCCGGCCAGTTAGGGAGAGTCCGTCCCCGCCGCGCTCCACCGCGCATACAGCCCGGTCGGGAGGACGAATCCCCGACCGCTTTCGAGGATCGCCATCTCGCCGCTTTCGGTATCTCCGCCAAGTCCGTCGAGCGCCGTGGAGACTGTCTGAGCGACCGAAATGTAGGACAGGCGGACAGCATAGACGGTTGCGATGACGAACAGCGGCGTTTCGCTCAGCAGGGCGCGGACGCCTGCCAGCAGGTCGCTGAAACCTTCCTCGAATTTCCATATCTCGTTCTTTGGCCCGCGACCGAATTTCGGCGGATCAAGGACGATGGCGTCATAGCGCCTGCCGCGCCGCATCTCCCGTTCGACGAACTTCATCGCGTCGTCGCAGATCCATCGAATGGGCTTGTCGTCGAGGCCGGACAGGCTCTGGTTCTCGCGGCCTTGGCCGATCGACTTCGCCGAGGCGTCCAGATGAACCACCTCGGCGCCGGCTTTCGCCGCAGCAAGGCTCATCATCCCGGTATAGCCGAAGAGGTTGAGCAGACGGACAGGCCGGCCCGCCGCCTGGATCCGGTCCATCGCCCAGCGCCAATGGACGGAATGCTCGGGGAAGACGCCCATGTGCCGGAATGCAGCGCAGCGGGCATTGAGCGTCACGCCGTTCCACGCGATTGGCCATTCACGCGGCGGGGGCTGGCCGCGATGGGTCCATGCGCCGCGCTCCTCCTCATCGTCCTGGGACGCGAAAACGGCATCGGAGGTCCATTGGGTGATTGGCTTCTGGGGTCGCCACATGGCCTGAGCGTCTGGCCGCTCGAAACGATAGGCGCCGAATCGTTCAAGCTTGCGTCCATCCCCGCTGTCGAGCAGTTCGTAGTCGCGCCAGTCGTCACAGACCAGAAGGCGATACTCGGCGCCCATCATCTGTCGGCGCCCCGATAGCCGCTGGAGCGCCAGACTTCGTAGATCATCAGGCTAGCCGCCGCCGCGAGATTGAGGCTGTCGGCTGCGCCGCGCATCGGAATGCGGACAAGCGCGTCGCACAAGGCTTCTAGGTCAGGCGGCAGTCCGGCCTGTTCATTGCCCATCAACACCACGCTTTTGTCCGAAAAATCGGTCTGGTCATGCCGGGCCGTCGCCCGCATGGAGGCAGCCAAGAGCCGCGCGCCGGCCCGTTTGCGCCAGTCGTCGAACTCGGCAAACGGGGAAATGGCGAGCGGCATGGCGAACAGCGACCCCATGGTGGCGCGCACGGCTTCGACCGAAAACGGATCGCAGCAATTCCCGATCAGCACCACGCCGTCGACGCCGGCGGCGTCAGCCGTCCGCAGGATCGTGCCGAGATTTCCGGGGTCGCGCACTTCGTAGAGCGCCAGCCAGCGTCGCGGACCCTCCGTCGCGAAGCTTTCCAGGTCGGCCCGTCTCTGATGAAGAGCCGCAAGGATCGTTTGCGGATTGTCCTTGCGGGAGACGGCCCCAAGAACCTTGTCGCTCACCGTAAGGATGCGCGCGCCGGCCAGCTTTGCCCGCGACAGGAGATCGACCGTTCTTGGCCGGCTGAGCGTCGCAGTGCCGGCGAGGACGCAGGCGGGCTTCCATCCATGAGCGAGGGCCTCCTCCAGCAGCCGCCCGCCCTCCGCCAGGAAAAGCCCCGTTTCGGAGCGCGTCTTCTTGCGGTCGAGCGAACGAAGCAGCTTCACCGTTTCATTGGAGAGGCTCGAAATGTGTTCGAACGCGTCCGTTCCGGATCGTCCGCCAGAAGAATCCGGATGCGATGCCGTTCTTTCTGTCGATCCGGATTTCACGCTGTTGGGTCCGCCGTTTCCATTCGACCAAGGTCTATGTAGGTTGAGACCGGGATGGAAGTCGCAGGATTGCGCAACCTCGGCGAGGAGCTTCTCGTGGAAGACCCTGAAATCGCAAGACGTCTCCTGTGGGCGGGATTCTCGGGCGCACTCCTGACGATGCTGTTCACCATATATGCCGGGCCGCACTCGGCCGCGACGCTTGAGGCGCGCGTTGAGGCGGCAGCCGGGGCAGCGCTGGCCGCCGGCGGATTTTCCTGGGCGTCGGCGCAGGCTCACGGTCAGAAAATCATCCTGCGAGGCCGGGCCCCGTCCGAAGCGGCGCAAGCCGAGGCCTCGCGTGCCGCCCTGAAATCGCTTGGCCCCGGCGGACCGATCGCCGGCGGCGTAACCAAGGTCATGTCCGGCGTGGAGGGGCGCTGATGTCCTGGCTTGCAATTCATATGTGGGTTGAGCTTCTGGTTGCGGCGGGTTTTGGCGGCCTGATTGGCTGGGCGCTTCACGCGCGAAGCCGCCGTATCGCAATCTCCGCCGCTGACGGTTTTGATGCCCCCGTTATCTCTGAAGACCATGTCCGGATCACGGAACTGGAGACGCAGGTCCGGCAGGAACGCGACGAGGTCGCTTCCCTGCGGGCGAAAGCGATCGTCGGCGCCGACGAGGAAGGCTCTCCGGCGTGGCGCAACCGTCACTTGGAATCGCGGGTGCGGTTTCTCGAAGGCAAACTCGCCGACGCCGAGGCTGCTTCAGCCCCGTCCGCGCCTCTTGAGGACCAGAATGATGAGCCGACGCGGCTGCGCTGGCGCAATCGCTATCTGGAAGGGCGGGTGAAGTATCTGGAGGAAGAGCTGATGCGAAGCGGCCACTTCTCCGATACGCCCGTCGTGACGCCTGCGGTGACGGAGACCCGTGCGGTTGCACCGGCCGCGCTTATCGCCGGCAAGCCGCTCACCCTGGATGGCCCGCGCGGCGGGCAGGCCGACAATCTGAAGCAGATCACGGGGGTCGGCCCGAAACTGGAAAAGCTGCTCAACGGGTTGGGCGTTTATCATTTTGACCAGATCGCTTCCTGGAGCCAGGAGCAGGTGGACTGGGTCAATGCCGCCATCTCGTTTCGCGGCCGCATCGAGCGGGAACGCTGGGTGTCCCAGGCAAGCGGCCTGATGCAACCCGCCGTCGGCGAAGGGAAGCAAATTCTTCCGCAAGGTCAGCAAACCTGACCGCGTCCGCGCCTGCTTAGCCCTGTGATTTATGCGCCAGCGTCTGCGCCTGCGCGTCCCAGTCGCTGCGCCCGTCGAAAGGAACGATCCGCACCTCTGCGAACCCGTGCGGATCGTCCAGGCAGCGCAGATTGACGCTGTACCCGTCAGGGTTGGATCGGGGAATGTAGAAGGACTTCACGCCGCAGACGGCGCAGAACAGATGCTTGGCCTCCCCGGTGTTGAAGGTGTAGGTCACGAGGCGCTCCAGCCCTTGCAGCAGGCGGAACCGCGCCGCCGGAACGATCAGGTGCGGATAGCCGGTCCGGGCGCACATCGAGCAATTGCAGTCCTCGACCTCCACAATGGCGGGAGTGAGCGCTTCAAGGCGAACAGCGCCGCAATGGCAGCCGCCAGCGCGCCAGGTCATGCCCTCCGCAATGTCCATTTTCTCGTCGCCGCTATTTGCAGGACCGGACAATGCCGGCGATCTTGTCGCGATCAAGGTCCAGAGAGATCAGATTGAAGCCCGTCACGCCGCTGGCGTCAGCCTCGGTCGTGACGACCTGAAAGCTTTTCGCCGTTGTCAGGACATCGACGAAGCGTTGCGAAACGTCGATCGTCAGCGTGACATTGTCATATTGGCTGACGGTGGGCGCAGCGATGATCTCGTAAGGCTCAAGCATGACGTTGCGAATGTCGGAGAACCCGTCCGGCCGGGGCGCCGCAAGCTGCCAGTAGATGGAGAGGCCTCGCCCGGCGAGGTCCGCAATCCTTGCCGGATCGGCGCGACCCGTGCTTCGGCGGGTGTCGTGGACCAGCCACATGAACAGCCGGGGGCTACTGGCGCGATCGCAATAGAGTTCGAGCCGGTCCTCCTTCCATTCGTCTCCCTGCGAATGGCGCAGGAAAAACTGTCCTTCGGCGTCGGTCTCGTAGGACCATGAGGCGGAACGCAGCGTGTAATTGATCCGGTAGGAGTTGAGCTGCTCCTCCGTCAGCGGGTTGATGCTGTTGGCGTCGGCCTTCGACATCTCGGTGAGAAAGATCGGATCGGCGCCCATCGAGCGGACATATTCGACCACCGCGCCACTTGCGATCTGAACCATGGAGAGGGCTTCGTTGAGGTCCGGGCAGTAGGTGACATTCGGCACCAGCACCCATGGAAAAGTCGCGCGCGCCTCGCGCTTGTCGACACAGTTCATGCTGACCTGATGGACCGCGTAGGTCGCCCCGATCTCGACGTGGCGTGAAACCCCACCGAGGAACGCCAGCGTGCAGGCGCTGATGCAATATCCCGGATAGACGCGGGAATAGGCGTGCAGGTCGATCGAGGCGGCTTGCGCCGGGTCGCGCGCGTTGGTGGCGACGCCGGTATTGAGATGGGCGTCACGGATGACCCGCCCCACTTCCATGCCCGCGCTGAGATCTCCGCCCAGCGAGTTCAGGTAGATGCGTGTATCCGGGGAGTACGTATTCCGCTTCAGGAACACCCGCAGCGCTTCCGGAGTACGCGGTGTGAAATCGCCATCGCCGAATATCGCCGGCGTGTCGCCAAACACGGTTCCCAGCTCGAAAGTCATGGGCTTGCTATCGGTTTCCGCGATTGCAGGCGCGACGAAAGTCGCCGCCGCCGTGGCCGCGAGCGCTCTGAGCACGCGTGTATTCAGCCCAGCCATAACGGCCGACACTCCCGATTCGATCGCGCCGAAGATGTCGTGCAAGCCCGTCCCGGGCAAGAACCGGGCTGCAGCGGATCAGGAACATGCCGGACCTGTGCCCGAAAAACACCGGCGGACCGTTTCCCCGGATCGGGACCTGGAATGCTGGATCAGGTCCAACGGAGCCTGTTTTGGACCAGACCGGCGAAATTTTGCCTTAACCGAGAACCACAGCCGTTCCCGACACCGCGACCATCATCATCGATCCGCCCTGGCCGACCACCTCATAGTCGATATCGACGCCCACGACTGCATTTCCTCCACGTGTTAGTGTCTGTTCCTGCATTTCCCTGAATGCCGCCTCGCGAGCCTCCCGCAGGGAAATCTCATACGACTCGGACCGCCCGCCAACAACGTCCCGCACGGCGGCGAAGACATCCCGGATGATGTTCGCGCCAATGATCGCCTCACCCGTCACGACGCCGATGTATTCCTTGATGATGCGTCCCTCGACACTTGGCGTCGTCGTGATCAGCATTCTGCCCGCTCCAGCATCTAGGCCCCGCGATCGAGGATCGCCCTGGCGTCATAGGCGCTTGCGTCGGACGGCTTTGCGCCGCGGCCCAGGAGGATTTCGAGCGTCGTCTCGTACCGGCGGCTGTCCGGCGAGAGGTCGAACCCGACGCCCACCCCTACGCCGCCGCCATACGAGCCGGAGCTTCCTCCGACCCCAACGCTGGTGCCGCCATTGTTGCGTCCTCCGACCTGCTCGGTGCGGCGATCGACAACGCGAAACCACTGATACCCGTCCTGTACGGCGATCTCGGCGGCCCGCCGGAGCGCCAGGTCTTCAACGTCCTGGGAATTGAGATCCGGATTAGCCCGGAACGACACGCGATATCGCTCCGTCTCGATCTTGACCTGCCGGTAGCCGGCTGCTTCGGAACTCGCCGCCGGCCCATAGACGGTCGGGGGCGTGACGCAACCTGTCAGCGCCAGCGACAGAACGAGGAGTGACCCCCCAAGAATTGCGCGATGTGATTTTCTGGGCTGCATTGCGCCAGTCTCCCTGTCGTATGACGACTGCTCAGGCTGTCAGTCCACCGCGTGATATAGAGCGCTGACTTGAGCTTGCCATCTGGAAAACACAGCGCGCACATCTCGGTCAGTCGCTGAAAAAGGGTGTTTGAACTGATGTACGAAGGTTCCCGTCACTCCATGATCGAAAATCCCCCCGTTGATGTCAGGGTCCTTCCAGACCAGCAGGGGTTTGCCGAGCGAGAACAGCACCCCGGCCTCCAGGTGATTCCAGGGAGTGGGAAAGCTCTTGAGCGTGGGTGCATCGGCGGCTTCATCGCGGTCAAAACCGAGAATCAGCCCGCCTGAGCAGTGGCGCCCGACCGCGAGAACTTCGCGCAGGGGGAAATCGCCCGGTTTGTCAGACTGCCCGATTGTTCGCGGCTCCAGATCGATTTCCTCAAGCAGACCGTAAATCTGCGTCGCGACATATTTCTGTCGATCCGACAGTTTGCTCGGTCGCGAGACAAACACGGGGATTCTCACATCATGCCTCCAACCGGCGTGCCCGCCGCAGCGTTTCTCGAATTATGGCCAAGCGTCGAGCCAAGCTTTTCCATGAGTTCGATCGCCGCATCCGCGATCACCGTTCCCGGAGGAAAGATGGCTGCGGCGCCGGCCTCTCTCAGCGCAGCATAATCCTGTGGCGGGACGACGCCGCCCACGACCACTGTAATGTCGCCTCGGCCTTCGACGGTCAGCGCGTCGCGCAATTCCGGGACCAGCGTCAGATGACCTGCCGCGAGCGATGACGCCGCCACAACGTGGACATCGTTCGCCGCCGCCTGACGCGCCGCCTCGGCAGGGGTCTGGAACAGTGGCCCGATATCGACGTCCCATCCCAGGTCGGCGAACCCAGAGGCCACGACCTTCTGCCCCCGATCGTGCCCGTCCTGACCCATCTTGGCGATCAGGATACGCGGCCGTCGTCCTTGCGAGCGTTCGAATGCATCCGCCATCGCCCGCGCCAGCTCCACCTTCTCGGATTTCGCGCTCATGCCGGTGGCGTAGATTCCCTTGATCGACCGGATGATGGCCTGATGGCGGCCGACCACCTTCTCGATGGCGTAGGAGATTTCCCCCACCGTGGCCTTGGCGCGCGCTGCGTTGACGCCCAGTTCCAGTAGGTTGCCGCTTCCCGAAGCGGTGGCGCTGGTGATCGCCTCCAGCGCCACGGCGACGGCTGCCTCGTCGCGTTCGGCGCGCAGCCGCTTCAGCTTGTCGAGCTGCAACTGTCGCACCCGGGCGTTGTCCACCTTGAGGACGGGCACGTCCTCCGGCTCAGTCATCCGGAACTTGTTGACGCCGACAATTGTCTGCTCGCCGCTGTCGATGCCGGCCTGTGTGCGCGCAGCGGCTTCCTCGATCCGCAGCTTCGGCACGCCTTGCTCGATGGCGACTGCCATCCCGCCCATGGCCTCGACTTCGGCGATGTGGTCCCAGGCCCGCTTGGCCAGATCGTGGGTCAGTCTTTCGACATAGTATGAGCCGCCCCAAGGATCGATGGTGCGTTTCACCCCGGCTTCCTGTTGCAGGAAAATCTGAGTGTTACGCGCAATCCGGGCCGAGAAGTCCGTCGGCAGCGCCAGCGCCTCGTCGAAGGCGTTGGTGTGCAGCGACTGCGTCTGTCCGCCGGCCGCCGCCATCGCTTCGAAGCAGGTCCTGATGGTGTTGTTGTAGACATCCTGCGCGGTCAGCGACCAGCCGGACGTCTGGCAATGAGTCCGCAGCGAGAGCGACTTGTCGCTCTCGGGATTGAACTGCCTGACCAGTTTTGCCCACAGCAGGCGGGCCGCGCGCATTTTCGCGACCTCCATGAAGTAGTTCATGCCGATCGCCCAGAAGAAGGACAGCCGGGGGGCAAAGGCGTCGACCCCGAGTCCGGCGGCCATGCCGGCCCGGATATACTCGACGCCGTCCGCCAGGGTATAAGCGAGTTCGAGGTCGGCGGTCGCGCCGGCCTCCTGCATGTGGTAGCCGGAAATGGAGATCGAATTGTATCGCGGCATGTTGCGCGACGACCACGCGAATATGTCGGAGATGATCCTCATCGAAGGGCGGGGCGGATAGATGTAGGTGTTCCGCACCATGAATTCCTTCAGGATGTCGTTCTGGATCGTACCCGACAGCTGACGCGGCGAGACGCCCTGCTCCTCGGCGGCTACGATGAAGAGCGACAATATGGGCAGAACCGCGCCGTTCATGGTCATCGACACGCTCATCTGGTCGAGCGGTATGCCTGCGAAGAGGGTGCGCATGTCGTAGATCGAATCGATGGCGACGCCCGCCATACCGACGTCACCGGTCACGCGCGGATGGTCGCTGTCATAGCCCCGGTGGGTGGCAAGATCGAACGCGACGGACAGGCCTTTCTGGCCGGCCGCGAGGTTGCGCCGGTAGAAAGCGTTCGAATCCTCGGCAGTCGAAAACCCCGCATACTGCCGGATCGTCCAGGGCTGCTGTGTGTACATGGTCGGATAAGGCCCACGCCCGAAGGGCGCGATCCCGGGAAAGTCGTGGATGAAGTCCAGCGCCGCCGTATCCGCCGCCGTGTAAAGCGGCTTGACCCTTATGCCTTCTGGCGTCTCCCAAACGATCTGCGCTGTCTGACCCGCGACTGCTTCCCAGGCGGCGATGTCGGCGCCGGCTTCCGCCTTGTCGAGCGGCAACTGGGTAAAGTCCGGGAAAGGCGCGGCCATGGGGTCTCCGGCGACAGGCAGCCTGTCTAGCACCGCGACCCCGCGACTTGAAAGCGGCGGCCGGTTTCCGGACCAGCGCGCGTCTGCAGCGGCCGCCGACGGATCGCTTCCTGTCCGGCGTTCAATGACCCAACTGCCAAAGTCCCCCCGTTTCGGGCGGCCCTGCTGGAGAACACAGATGAGAATCGCCACCCTGGCCCTGGTTGCCGCCGCACTTGCCGCGCCTGCATTCGCTCAAACGCCACCGACTCCCGAACAACGCGCGGCCCGCTTCGATGCGGCTGACGCCAACAAGGATGGCAAGCTCGACAAGGCCGAGTTCGCCGCAGTCCTTCCCGAGCAAATGAAGGCCAATGCCGACATGATCTTCAGCATGGCCGACGCCAACGCGGACGGCGCCGCCACGAAGGAAGAATTCCTCGCCATGCGCCGCCCGGGACAGTAAGTCCGGAACAGTCTTCCGGGAGACGTGACTTTCTCCGCGTCCGACGTTTCAAAGGCGTCAGAAACTGCTATCCCGTAAGCCGTAGACCGCACCGGGAGGCAGTGCATGACGGACATGAAGGGACAGCGCGCGATCGTCACGGGGGCCGGCACGGGACTGGGCGCCGCCACCGCGCTCGCCCTTGCGCGCCAGGGTGTGAATGTCTGCATCAATTATGCGTCCAGCGCGGACTCGGCCGAACATGTGGCCGACGATTGCCGCAAGCTCGGGGTTGAAGCGTTTGCCGTCAAGGCGGATGTCGGAGAGGACGCCGGGTGCCGCGCCCTGGTCGCCGCCGCCGTTGAACGCTTCGGCGGCCTCGACGTACTGGTCAACAACGCAGGCATCACCAAGTTCGCGAAGCATGGCGACCTCGACGCGCTGGACGCGGAGGACTTCCAACGTCTCTACAGGGTCAATGTGATCGCGGTCTATCAGATGACGCGCGCCGCCCGCCCGCACATGGACGCCGCTGGCAAGGGCTCCGTCGTCAATGTCTCTTCGATCGCGGGGGTGGTGGGGATCGGCTCCTCGATCGCTTACGCCGCCTCGAAGGGCGCGCTCAACACGATGACGCTAAGCCTCGCGCGCGCACTCGCGCCGACCATTCGGGTCAACGCCGTCTGTCCCGGCTATATCGGGTCGGGCTGGTTCACCAAGTATCAGGGCGACGCCGTCGAGGACAAGACGGCGCGGCAGGTCGCTGAGACGACTCCGCTACGGGTCGCCTCGATGCCGGAAGACATTGCCGAAACCATCCTCTTTTTTGCTGGCCCGCAGAGTCGTCACGTCACTGGCGAATTCATCATCGTCGATGCCGGGATGCATTTGGGAATGGCGCCGCTGCGGGCGAGGTAGGCCGCCGCGCGCAACGCTTGATCCTGGCGTCGAATACCTGTTCGGGCTAAAGTCACGCCTCGGAGGAAGGGGACCACATTGTCGATGTTCCACGACGGCAATCGTGAGCTTCAGGAGGCGTTCGGATCGACAGCCCTGGCCGACCGGCTGGTCGAGCGGCTTCGTCGTTCGCGGTTCAGCGAAGATGACAAGGCGTTCATCGAATCGCTGGACTACTTTTTCCTGGCGACCGCGTCGGCCGATGGCCGCCCCGACAGTTCCTTCAAGGGCGGCGCACCGGGGTTTGTTCAAGTCGTCGCCCCGGACATGCTGGTCTGGCCCGACTATGACGGCAATGGCATGTTCAAGAGCCTCGGCAACATCCGTTCCAATCCTCACATCGGCCTGTTGTTCATCTGCATGGGCGAGAAGCCAAAACGGCTGCGCGTGAATGGTCGCGCGGAGGTTGTCATCGATGATCCGATGATGGCGTCGTTCGCCGGCGCTCAAGCGATGGTGCGCGTCGAGCCAATCGACATCTTTCCCAACTGTCCGCGCTACATACCCGATCCCGGGACAGGACAGGCGTCTCCCTTCATTCCGGTCGCCGGCATCCCGGTGGTTGAGCCGGGATGGAAAGCCAATGACGCCTGGAAAGACGTCGTCCCGCCACGCAAGGCGTGAGGCCAGCCCTCAACCCGGCGTCAGCCTCAACAGCTTGCCGTTGGATTCGTCCGTGATCGCCCAGATCGCGCCGTCCGCAGCCTCCTGAATGTCGCGGATCCGTCCCTGGTCCTTCAGGAGCCGCTCCTCTCCGGTGACCCGGTCGCCGCTCACCTCCAGCCGCACCAGCGCGGCCGGGCGTAGCGCTGAAACCAGCAGGTCGCCCTTCCAGGGGAACAGATCGCCCCGGTAGAAGGTCATGTCGCCCGGCGAAATGACAGGATCCCAGTAGTAGACCGGCTGTTCCATCCCGGCCCTGGACGTGATGCCTTCGCCGATCGGTCCGCCCGGATAGTCGATGCCGTAGGTGATCACCGGCCACCCGTAATTCTTGCCGCCTTCCGGAATGTTGATCTCGTCCCCGCCGCGCGGACCGTGCTCGATGGTCCACAGTTTCCCGGTTTCCAGATGCATGGCTGCGCCCTGCACATTCCGATGACCGGTCGACCAAATCTCCGGTTTGGCGCCGGCCTGTCCGACGAATGGATTGCCCTCAGCAGGTTTCCCCTCGGCCGTGAGCTTCAGGACCTTGCCGAGATGGCTGGCCTTGTCCTGCGCCTGAACGCGCGGCTGGGGGTCGGATCGCTCGCCGAGCGTCAGGTAGAGATTGCCGGCGCTGTCCCATTCGATGTTGGAGCCATAATGCTTGGTCGATGCAATGGCGGGTGTCTGCTGGAAAATGACCCTGGCGTTCTCGAGTTTCCTGCCGTCGGCTGACAGCTTGGCTGTGCCGAGGCTGGTGCCGTTCTTGCCCTCGCCCCGCGCCTCGGAAAAAGTGAAATAGATCGTGCGACTGGTCGTGAAGTCCGGCCCAACCGAGATGTCGAGCAGCCCGCCCTGGTCGCGGTTGTCTACTATGGGAACGCCAGTCACTTCGGACTTTTGTCCTGTAGGCGTAATCGTCCACAACTTGCCGGTTCGCTCCGTCACCAGCAGTGCGCCGTCCGGAAGAAGAGCCATGGCCCATGGCTCGCTCAGGCCAGATGCGACGGTCTGGACATTGAGCTTTACGCCAGACACCGATTCCGGCGCGCGGGTCTGTTCGGCAAAAGCGGGTCTCGCGTCTTTCTTGTTGGGCTCTCCCTGTGAAACGGGTTTGGTCGGAGCCGCGGGAGCGGAAGCCAAGGGAGCCGAAGGCATGGGCGTCGAGGACGGCGGTGCTGAACCGGTCTGCTGAGGCGTGTTTAACGGAGCTGCGCCGGGTTCGCTCATCTCGTCCGATGTGCAGCCCGCAATGCCAAGCCCCGCAAGGCCAAGCAAGGCGAGAGATGAAACGGACATGACTAGCTGGGTAGCGCGCATGGAAGTCTCCTTGTACTTGTACACTTGCAGATAGACCGACCCGGCCCAGGCTCAAGCGCCGCCCCGCTTGCGATTGCAGGCCAGGTGCAGAGCTATTGTCCCAGCCCCATCTCTGCATGCGCGCGTTCGAGGCTTGCGACAACATCCACCCCGACATGGATGAATTCGGCGACACCGGCCTCTCGCAAAGCAACTTCGGCCTCGCCCGGTTTGCCCGCCAGATAGATTCGTCCTGCGCCTGCGGACTTGAGGACCGCCGCCACGCCGGTCGCTTCATACCCGTACCGGCGATCGGAGCCGCAGATACACGCCAGCACGCAGTTCGACGCCTTGAACGACGCCGCCAGCTTGTCAGCGGTCCCGGAGGCTGGAACCGCGTCAATCCCGCCCGCCGCGAAGAAGTTCTGCGCGTAAAGCAGTCTCGCCGCGTGTTCGGCGAGCGGTCCAAGCGCCGCCAGAAACATCCTCGCCGGGCGACCAGCCGAGGTCTGTGCGTCGGCAAGTTCCTTCAACCGCTCATAGGGCTCGGACATCCGGATCGGACAAAGCAACTCCGCCTTCGTTCCGACTTCAGGCGATCGCGCCAGGTCGGCGAGCGTCGCGCCAGACCCGGCCGCTTGCAGAAGCTCGGCCCATGACCGGTCCGACGGCGGTCGCCCTCCATGGTCCGGTGTTGAATGCAGCAGGCTCTCGACATTGGCTGCTTCGAGGCCCGGATCGAGTTCTGCAAGCATCGGGAAGTCGCTGACGCCGGTGATCCACTCCTTGCGGTGGGCGACCGCCCGCATGCGTTTGTCTTGCGCTTCGCCCACGTCCTGCTGGAACCTGCCTAGGACAAGCGCTTGCGCTAAACCGCCCTCGCGTTCGATCTGTTGGAATTCGACCCAGCCGGCCTCTGCAAGATCGTTCCCCAGCGTCTCGATCGCCCACGACCCGCCTGGCGCGTCCATCACCCGACCAAGGCTGCATTCTTCCTGTGCGATGATTTGCGTGTTCCGCGCCAGCCGGCGCGCCAGCTTGCCGGGCAGCCCCAGCGCGTCGGTGAATGTCCGGACCGAGACGATATCTGCGCCGCCCACGCCCGCTGCGAAGCACGCCGCCGTGTTGCGCAGCAGGTTCACCCACGGATCACGCCTCGTCAGCATGCGGCGCGAAGTGACGGCCTGGAGCGTCATCGCCGCCGCCGGTCCGTTCGCGCCCAGGGCCTGAGCCACTCGTCCCCACATCCGCCGCGCAGCGCGCAGTTTGGACATCTCGACCTGGAAATCCGTTCCGACGCTGACCGAGAACAGGATTTGACTGCACGCGGCATCAGCGCTCATCCCGGCAAGGATCAGCGCTCGGACATATTCCGCGCCCGATGCGATCAAGAAGCCGAGTTCCTGGACCTCTGTGCCGCCCGCTTCGTGGACGCACCGCGCATCCGACCGCAAGGTCGTCGCAAGGGAAAACTGAGCCGCGGCGCCGCGCGCAAATGCAGCCGCCTGCCGCAATTCATCACCGATGGCGCCGGGCAGGGCGCCGGTTCGGGCAAGGGCGCCGAGCGGATCGACATTGAACGCGATCTTTGCTTCTATGTTGTCACCGATGGCTGTCGCGAGCAACGCCGCCAGTTCGAGGCCATGCGTCGAGCATGTTCCAGCGGCCTCGACCGCTACGGTCGCCAGACCAAAGCGAATATCGCGCAGAATAAGACTCAGGTCTGCTGCCGAGCGGGTGACAATCCCCTGTTCGCCCTTCGGGTCGATGCGAAGTTCGACGGAAGACACGCCGCCCTCCAGCGCCTCCATGATCTGCGCCTGTGCGACCAAGGGATCGGGATGCACAACCGTCTGGCGGATGTCCCACGGCAGGAAAGCGTCGCGCGCCGTCTGACCGCCCCGAATGAATGGCGCCGCGCCGGGGACGCCCGCCGCATTGCCGCGCGAAGGCCAGTCCGGCTCCCTGTAGAGCGGCTTGACGCGAACGCCATGATCCGTCTGTGTCGTCAGCGAATCAAACGTGCCGCCTTCCAGCGCCTTGTGTACGAGCGCCCGCCACCGATCTTCGTCGCCTCGCGGAAACTCTTCCGAAAGTGACAGTTCGTCCGCCATCAATCTCCGCCTCACCGCTGGCGCTATGGGGCATCCGGCGGAGGTCGCGTCAAGGCTTCAGACGCCGGAGCATCCTTCGATCGATCTGGATCCGCTTGATCAAAGAAAGATGCTCTGTCTCAAAAGTGTAGAGCAATCTGTCGGCGTCCAGGCGGACGCCCGTTGCTCAAGCCGTTGCGGCCCCCGATGGCGCCGGTATGGTGATTTCTGGTTGGCCTTCCGGCCGCGATGCTCACAGTCAAGGACTGCCATGGCGATTCCAGCTTCTCTTGCCAGTCAGCTTTCGGTTCCTGTGGTCGGCTCGCCACTTTTCATCATCTCGAATCCAGAGCTTGTAATCGCCCAGTGCAAGGCGGGCGTCATCGGGTCGTTTCCCTCGCTCAATGCGCGACCGATCGAGCAGTTCGAAGAGTGGTTGCTTGAAATCAGCGGCACCCTGGACCACGCGCGGCGCGCCGATCCTCGCGCCAGGATCGCCCCCTACGCGGTCAATCTTATCGTGCACAAGTCGAACAACCGGCTGGAGGAGGACCTCGCGCTCTGCGTCAAACACAGGGTTCCCATCATCATCACGTCCCTGGGCGCCCGAACGGACGTCAATGACGCCATCCATTCCTATGGCGGCATCGTGCTGCATGACATCATCACCATCGTCCACGCGCGCAAGGCGCTGGAGAAGGGGGCCGACGGTCTAATCGCTGTCTGCTCGGGCGCAGGCGGTCATGCTGGAACCTTGTCGCCTTTTGCACTGGTCCAGGAGATCCGCCAGTTCTTCGACGGCCCGCTGCTTCTCTCGGGCGCGATCGCGACCGGCGCCGCAGTTTACGCCGCCCAGGCCATGGGCGCGGACCTAGCCTATATCGGCTCGGCCTTCATTTCGACCGATGAAGCGCGCGCGCCGGAGGGGTACAAGGACATGATCGTGTCCAGCTTTTCGAAGGACATCGTCTATTCCAGCCTGTTCACAGGCGTCAGCGGCAACTATCTCGCGCCTTCCGTCGTGGCCGCCGGGATGGATCCGGACGATCTGCCGGACGGCGAGAAATCCACGATGAATTTCGGCTCTGGAGAGGGCTCGAAGGCCAAGGCCTGGCGGGACATCTGGGGTTCCGGCCAGGGCATCGGCGCCATCGACAAGCGCATGACCGCCGCCAAGTACATCGCCCGCCTGAAACGGGAGTATCATGAGACGCGAGAGCGGATGGCGGGCCTCGCCGCCGTCTGACGGCGCCCGGTCGAGCCGGAATATTGACTTCTCCTGAAAGTTAGTCCACCGATTAGCTAATGAGCGATCCTGTCACAATCCACGCGGCCAAGACGCACCTGTCGAAGCTGATAGCCCGCGTCGAGCAGGGCGAGGAGATCATCATAGCGCGCGGTGACAAGCCCGTCGCGAGGCTCGTTCCGATAGAAACAACCCGCAAACCGAGAGTTCCTGGCAGGCTGCAGGGCTTGGTTGATGTGGGCCCGGAATTCTTTGAACCCCTGCCTGAGGATGAGCTGCGTGCTTGGGAAGGCGGGGACGACTAGGTGCGGCTGCTGATCGATACGCACGCCTACATCTGGTTTATCGGAGCGAGGCAAAAGCTCTCTGGATCTGCGGCGGCGGCTCTAGCTGTGGACTCTCAACAGGTTGTCCTCGGAGAGGCCGAGGCGGCTGATGGGTGTCTGGGATTTTATTCCGCCGTGCGGGCGATGCCAGTTGTATCTGTGGGTCCAGACTGGGAGGTCTGCGGCGCGCTGGTCTGAGGTGTCGTAGGCCTTGGCGTATGCCCACTCCCTGAGGCTGGTCTGGATAAAGCGTTCGGCCTTGCCGTTG